>Ga0184629_10000055_pt1 | contig 41005 bp, 35 predicted proteins | sample PLM4_32_b1_FD_133158 | JGI IMG/M metagenome (GOLD analysis project Ga0184629, IMG submission 133158) | Groundwater sediment microbial communities from an aquifer in East River, Colorado, USA - PLM4_32_b1 | ecosystem: Environmental > Terrestrial > Soil > Riparian zone | place: USA: East River...
CCGCTCGGCGAGGAGACGCAGAACACGCTCGCCTGCGGAGCGGAGCTCCTCGGCTACGCCCCCGAGGAGTTCCACAATGCGTGCGAGCTGGGGCTCTGGCACGACTTCCGGCAGCGGCGCGAGGGGGGCATTCTCGGCCCCCCTTTCGGCTCTCTCCACATCGACAACCGGGGGTATCCCCAGATCCGCTGGATCAACGTGGCGCAGAACGGCTCCCGACTGGTGGTCCCCGACGAGATGGCGGCCCGGCTCGACCCGGACGCCGTCCCGGCGCCGCTCGCGGGGGCCGCCCAGGACTTCCTCGACCTGCTGGCGCTCGTCGACTACATCGACAGCGACGGCATCATCGTCACCGAGAGCGGCTGGGGGATCGAGGCGGACGAGTGCTACCCCTTCACCCGGACGCCGGGCCCCGAGGGGCTCCCGATCGAGGTCGCGCCGCTGATCCGCGACAACGACGGACAGGCGGTGCTCAGCTACCAGTGCCATCACCCCGCGGCGCGGGTCGATGCGCGCTACAACGAGCGGGAGGACTTGCGCCTCAACCACGATATCGACGACCCGGACCTCCACGACTTCGTGGTCGCCGTCCTCACCGTCGAAGGGGACACGAACGGCGACGGCGTGGTGGACTCGAGGGACCTGACCGCAGTCGCACACGCCGGGCCGGACCAGGTCGTGGAGTGCGCCGGCCCGCTCACCGAGGTATTCCTGGACGGCACGGCCTCCGCCGACCCGGCCTCCGCCGGGCTGACCTACGAGTGGTCCGGGAGCTTCGGCAGCGCCGGCGGACCGACGCCGGCGATCCCGCTACCCCTCGGAGCCGAGACAATCACGCTGTTCATCGAGGACGCGCTCGGGCGCACCGATGCCGCCGTGGTGAGCGTCAGCGTGCAGGACACCACGGCGCCTCACCTCGAGGCCGGCGGCGACGTCCGCCTCGAGGCGACGTCAACAGCGGGGGCGGAGTTCACGGCGGTCCCAGTCACGGCAAGCGATCTCTGTGGAGCGACGAACGTCACGGTCTCGCCGGACCTGGCGGTCCATCCACTGGGCGCGACCCTGGTGACGATCACCGCCACCGACGGGAGCGGCAATCAATCCGTCGCGACCCGGACGATCGAAGTCGTCGACACGACGCCGCCGCAGATCGTCGCGCCGCCGGATCTCGTACGCGAGGCGACCGCGTTGCTCAGCGTCGTCCCGCTCGGGCAGGCGGCGGCGACCGACCTGTTCCCGCTCGAGGTGTCGAATGACGTCACGGAGGACGGCTTCGCACTGGGGACCACGGCCGTGACCTGGACCGCGCGCGATGTCAACGGCAACGAGGCAAGCGCCGTGCAGCAGGTGACGATCGAGGACACGACGCCGCCGCTCCTCACGCTGCCGGAGGACGTGACCGTCGAGGCGATCGCCGGTCTCACCCCCGTCGCGATCGGGAGCGCGACGGCCGACGACCTGTTCGCCGTCAGCCTGGCGAACGACGCACCGGCCGAGGGATACGCGCTCGGCACGACGATCGTGACCTGGGTCGCGACCGACGCGCACGCGAACGAGTCCGCCGGCAGCCAGCGGGTGATCGTCGTCGACACGACGCCGCCGGCGCTGGTCGTGCCGGCCGGCGTGACCGCGACCGCGAGTGGTCTACTGACGGCGATCGCGATCGGCGAGGCCTCCGCGACCGACCTGTTCGAGCCGCTCACCGTCACCCACGACGCCCCGGCCGCGGGGTTCCCCCCTGGCCGGACGCTCGTCACCTGGTCGGCGAAGGACGCGAACGGCAATCGCACCTCGAGCACGCAGACCATCGACGTCACGTATGCGTTCGGAGGGATCGCTCCACCGCTCGAGGATGGCGGCATCTACAAGGCCTCGCGCACGCTGCCGGTGAAGTTCGACCTGCGGTTCGCGGGGGGCGAGGCAGTCGCTACCGCGTTGGCGCACCTTAAGGTGCTGCCGCTCGGGGCCGACGACACGCCGGGAGACCCGCTCGACGTGCAGTCGGGCGGCGCCGCCGACGGCGGCAACACGTTCCGCTACGCCGACGGCTCGTATCAGTACAACCTCAGCTCCAAGGGGATGGCGCCTGGCCGCTACCGCCTTGTCATCCTGATCGATGATGGGACGAGCCGGAGCCTGGATATCATCCTGCGCTGAGCGTGCCGTCGCGCGGAACTCGGGGGGTCGGGCTCAGCCCGGCCCCCCGCTTTTTCGGTACTGCGCCGCGAGATCCGGTCGGCCCCACGCCTCGTAGACCCCCACGACCTGGGCGCGGGCGCGCCGCGTCACCCCGGCGAGATCGCCGAGCTTCCCGCGCAGCGCCTCGTACCCTCCGACGACCAGCGGCTCCGCCTCCGCGTACTCCCCCCGGACCGCCAGGCACTCGCCGAGCATCGCCCGAGCCATGTCGATCTGGAAATGCTCGCCGGTGTACGCCGCCTCGAAGATCCGCAGCGCCTCACGGACCCGGCGCTCTCCCTCGTCCACCCTGCCCGTCCGCACCAGGAACAGGCCGAACTGCGCCTCGTTCACCCCCACGCTGGCATGAGCGTCCCCGTACGCCTTCCGGGCGACCTGCAACGACTTCACGAACAGCTCCTCGGTCTCGCGGCGATCCGAATCCCGGCCGCGGTCCCGCAGGACGACGGCGAGGTTGCTGTAGTCCATCGCCAGGTAGCCATGGTCCGGACCGAGCGTCTCCAGATCCAGCGCGATGGCCTCGCGGTAGAGCGGCTCCGCCTCGTCGAACCGGCCGCTGTCCCAGAGCAGGTTCGCGAGGTTGTTGAGCGAGTCCCCCAGTTGCGGCCGCCGGTCCGCGGCGAAGCGGCGGTGGATCGCGAGCAGTGTGCGGTGGATGCGCTCGGCGTCCTCGTACTTCCCCTGGTCGTGATAAAGGTTCGCCAGGTTGTTCATGCGCTGGAGCGTCTGGGGGTTGTCCGGCCCGAACAGCTTGCGGGTCAGCTCGAGCGACCGTTCCTGGAGCGGTTCGGCCGCGGCCGGCTCCCCCTTCTCCTTCAGCACGTAGGCGAGGTTGTTCAGGGCGACGGCGGTGGCGTACGACTCCTCGCCGTGGATCCTGCCGCAGAGCTCCAGGTTCTCCCGCAGCATCGCCTCCGCCTCGTCGTAGCGGCCCCTGTTCGCGAGGAGCTGCCCGAGGTTGTTCAGGCTCGAGGCGACGGCGGGGTGATCCTCGCCGTGCAGCTCCCGGCGCATCGCCAGATTCTCCCGCTGCACCTTCTCCGACTCCTCGTACGCCCCCTTCTGGTCGAGCGCCCAGCCGAGGCTGTTCGCGGAGCTCCCCACCAGCACGTGGCGATCCCCGTGCAGCGCTTTCGCCATTGTCAAGGCCTCGCGGTGCAGCGCGATCGACTCATCGTAGTGGCCCTGCTGCTCGCGCAGGCTCCCCAGGATGTTCAGGCTCGTCACGATGTCGTCGTGCGCCGGGCCGAGGAGCAGCCGCTGCCGTTCGAGGCCGGCGAGGATCTCCCGCTCCGCGGCCTCCCGGTTCCCCAGGTACATCTGGAGTCCCCCCACCTGCGTGCGAGCCTTCGCGACGTCGGGCGCCTGCTCGCCATGCAGGCGCCGGCGCTGCTCCAGCGCCGCCTCGGCCAGGGGCAGCGCGGCAGCGTGCTGGCCGAGACTGGCGTACACGCTGGCGATGGTGGCCATCAGCCGGGCCTGCACCTCGGCCTCCCCCTGCATCTCCGCCCGCACGCGGCGGGCGCCGCGGTCGAGGATCTCGCGCACGGGGATCTCCCTGCCGCGCGCCTCATCCGGGTCGGAGGACTCGAACAGCTCGACGAGGAAATCGGTCACCCGGAGCGCCGTGGCCGCCTCGGTCCGGGCGGCTGCCTCCGCCGCCAGCGCCCGATCCCGTTCGCCTGCGATCCGGCGGGCCTGCACCAGCGAGGCGACGCTCGCGCCTGCGATCAGCAGGACGATCAGCGCCGCCGCCGCGATGCCCCAGGGATTGCGGCGCGTGAACTTCGCGGTGCGATAGCTCCAGGTGTCCTTGCGGGCCATCACCGGGAGCCCCTCCAGATGACGGCGGATGTCCTCCGACAGCAGCGCCACCGAGGCGTAGCGGCGCTCGGGCTCCTTGCGCAGCGCCATCAGGACGATGTCGTCGAGGTCGTTGGCGAGACGGCGGCGCAGCTCGGCCGGCAGCAGGTCGCGGGCGCGCGAGAGGCTCTCAGCGGTCGTGTCGGCCCCGCCGGGATCCGTGTCGGCCGGCGCGCGAGTTACCGCGGTGCTCGGCCGCTCCGGCTCCTGCTCGGCGATGGCGCGGGCCACCTCTCCAACCTGGCGGCTGGCGAGGCGGTACGGGCGGCGGCCGGTCAGCAGCTCGTACAGCAGCACCCCCAGGGAGTAGATGTCGGTGGCCGTGGTGATCGCGTCTCCCCGGACCTGCTCGGGGCTGGCGTACTCGGGCGTCATCAGGCGCGCCACGGTGCGGGTCGGCGCCTCGAGCGCGGCATCCACCTCCAGCAGCTTCGCGATCCCGAAGTCCAGGAGCTTCGGCGTGCCATCCGCGGTCACCAGGATGTTGGCGGGCTTGAGGTCGCGGTGGACCACCAGATTGCTGTGGGCGTACTGAACCGCGGCGCACACCGAACGGAAGATCCCTAGTCGTGCCTCGATGCCGAGGCTGCGACGGTCGCAGTAGGCGTCGATCGGCTCGCCGTCGACGTACTCCATGACGAGGTAGGGCAGGCCGTCGTCGGTCGCCCCGCCGTCGAGGAGCCGGGCGACATTCGGATGTTCGAGGGTGGCGAGGATCTGGCGCTCAACCCGGAAGCGCTGCAGGAGAAGGTCGCCCTCCGCGCCGCCGGGGACCAGCTTGATCGCGACCTGCTTGCTGTACTCCTCGTCGTCACGCACGGCGAGATGGACCGTGCCCATCCCGCCGCGCCCGATCTCGCGCAAGATCCGGTACGGCCCGATCCGCTCCCGGCGCGGGCCGGGGGCCGACGCCATCGCCTCCCGGATCGGCTGGGAGACGCGCCCGGTCGAGCCGGCGTCGTGCGCGAGCAGGCGCTCGACCTCCCGGCGCACCTCGAGGTCGGAACACTCGCGGTCGAGCAGGTCGCGGCGAGAGTCGGCGTCGAAATCGGCGGACGCGGCGAAGAGCCGCTCCACCTCTTGCCAGCGTTCAGGATCCAGAGGCATCGTCGGGGTCCCTCCCTTCGAGGCGGGCGGCGAGCCACGCCTTCGCGAGGCGCACATCCCCCCGGACGGTCGAGACCGAGACGTCGAGGGCCTCGGCAATCTCCTCGTACGTCAGGCCGCCGAAGAAATGCATCTCGAGCGCGCGGGCCTTGCGCTCGTCCTGGGCGGCGAACTCGGTCAACGCCGCATCGAGATCGAGTAGCCTGGGGTCGGGCTCCGAGGAGACGACCAGCGCCTCGTCGAGCGTGACCCGGATCCCGTCGCCCCCGCGCTTGGCACTCCCGCGCGCGCGCGCGTGGTCGACCAGCACGTTGCGCATGGCGCGGGAGGCCAGGGCAAAGAACTGCCCCCGGCTGCGCGCGCCGATCTCGGCGTCGACCAGCCGGGCGTACGCCTCGTGGACCAGCGCCGTCGCCTGCAAGGTGTGCCCCCGCCGCTCCCCCTGCATGTAGCGCGCGGCGAGGCGGCGCAGCTCCCCGTAGACCAGGGGAAGGATCTCGTCGAGGGCCTCCTGTTTGCCCGCTCCCCAGTCGTGGAGCAAGCGGGTGACCGTTCCGGGGTCCGCCATGCGCGCCTCCAGCGACCGATATTAGCGCATCCGCGGAGCACCGCAGCGAACTTCGGGCGGGCCAGGCGGCGGGGCCGTGAGCAGCGCAGGAGCCGAGGAGAGCTATGGGAAGCTCAAGCGACCTCTCCCGCAATCGCACGGGTCGATGCCGGGCACCTGATAGGCGCGCCGTGCGCGAAAACCCGACGCCGCCGGGCCGGCCTCACACGAAAAGCGGCGACCGTTCTGGATTTTCAGGGGATGGCGGCCTAAGTTGTACCTCGACAACCTTCCAACCCGAGGCGTAACCGCTCGACACGGGGAGGCGTACGCAAATGATGGGTACTCGAGACGACGGCACGCGGGTGGTGGCCCGCTACACCGACGGCCGCATGCTGAAGGGGACGACGCACGACTTCGCTCCTCTCAAGACGCAGTTCCACCTCTCCGAGTCCGGGAACGTGGCGGCGCAAACCACGCGGGTGAATCTCGCCGAGCTGAAAGCGGTGTTCTTCGTGCGGACCTTCGAGGGGGATCCACAACACGTCGCGGACAATGAGGTTGCGGAAGCACGGGGACAGGGTCGCCGCGTCCGGGTCACCTTCAACGACGGCGAGGTCGTGGCGGGGTTCACCATGGGGTTCAGTGACGACAAGCCTGGGTTTTTCCTGATCCCCGCCGACCCGGCGTGCAACAACGCGCGCGTCTTCGTCGTCCGCCAGGCAGTGCGCAGCGTCGAGTGGGTGGCCGGTCCGGTCGCCGCAGTCACCGGGGCCCTGGCGGCATCCGGTAGCCGCACCCGCTGACCCCTCCCGGCGCCCGCGCCCTATGGACGCTCGACCAAGCCTAGCGGGCCGCCGTCCAGCGCACCACTACCTTGTCAGATTCTCCTGAGAAATGAACCGGACAACGGAGTGGGCCGCGGTAGGCATTGGGAGGGGCGCGGCGATCGCCGCTTTCACCGTCATTCCGGCGCAACCCTGTCAGATTCTCCCCAGAGGAGGCTCGGAAAACGGAGGGGGTCGAGGTGGTGATGGGAGGGGCACGCCGATCGCTTCCTCCACCGTCATTCCGGCGCAACACTGTCAGACTCTCCCCAGAGGAGGCTCGGAACACGAAGGGGGTCGAGGTGGTGATGGGAGGGGCACGCCGATCGCTTCCTCCACCGTCATTCCGGCGCAAGCCGGAATCCACCGACCGCCCGGGAGCGTGGTTGGGCTGGGAGTTCCGCCGATCCGACGACAGGCATCGGGGCCCACGGGATCGCCTCGCTACCGGTGGACCCCGGCCTTCGCCGGGGTGACGCATGGGGGTGACGGCGGTGGGCGGGGTGACGCGCGCGGATCGAGGAACTGCACGCCGGGGACCCATCGCATCGAGGCGATCGCAGGCCGGCCTGCGGTAGGCCGCGCGCCGTGTCGTCGAGGACGCGCGATGCGCGTCCCCCCTCTTCCGCTGTAGACTTGCCGCGCGTGGCAGCCAAACCTGGGGATTGGAGTTCCCACCGTCTTCACAGGAGAGCCAATGCGACGACCCGTTCTCGTGTCGTGCGTGCTTGCCTGGAGCGCATCGCAGACGCCGGCGCAGACGCAGACAGCCGAGGCGCCTAAGCGCATCATTGAACAGCCCTCCCCCGAGGCCGCCGCGGCCGAGCGCGCCCGGTTCGCCGGCGAGGTGGCGAAGCTGATCGCCGGCCGCGAGAAGGAGCCGGCCGAGGCGGTGTTCAAGAACATCCAGTTCTTCACGGGGGTCCCCGCCGGGCGCCTGCTCAAGATCATGGAGATGGGATTCGCCCGGTCACTCGGAGTCGGATGCACGCATTGCCACGTGGAAGGGGCCTGGGAGAAGGACGACAAGCCCCAGAAGCAGATTGCCCGCGAGATGGGGGCCATGTCGAAGGCCATCGGCACCGAGTATCTGGCCAGGATCAAGAACCTCGCCAGCCAGGAGCCTACGGTGAACTGCACGACCTGTCATCGAGGACAGATCAAGCCGGCGCTCGACCTGGCCCCGGCCGGGCCGCCGAGATAGGTGAGACGCTCCACGTTGATCGCCGTCGGCCTCGTCCTTGGCGGGGCGATCTGTCCGATCCCCGCCGCCGTCCCGCTCGATCGCGCCGCCATGGCGGCCCGGGTGCGCGAGGAGCTCCTCTTCGCCTGGCGCGGCTACGAGACGTACGCCTGGGGCCACGACGAGCTCCGGCCTCTGAGCCGGACGCCCCACGACTGGCACGGCGCGCCGCTCCTCATGACTCCGGTGGACGCCCTCGACACGCTGCTGCTGATGGGGCTGACGGAGGAGGCGGGGAAGGCGAGGGCGCTCATCGCCGAACGGCTAACGTTCGACCAGGACGCCTCGGTCAAGAACTTCGAGGTGACCATCCGTCTTCTGGGCGGGTTGCTCTCGAGCTCCCAGATGACCGGCGACGCCCGCCTGCTCCGGCTGGCCGAGGACCTCGGCACCCGGCTCCTTCCCGCGTTCGACTCGCCGACCGGCATGCCCTACATGTACGTAAACCTCCACACCGGCAAGACCGAGGGGAGCCGCTCGAATCCCGCCGAGATCGGGACGCTTCTGCTGGAGTTCGGGACGCTGGCGCGCCTCACGAACAAGCCGGTCTTCTACGACCGCGCGAAGCGCGCTCTCGTCGGGCTGTACGAGCGCCGTTCCCCGCTCGGGCTGGTGGGGGAGGAGATCGACGTCGAGACTGGCAAGTGGGTGAGCGCGTCGAGCCACGTGGGCGGGGGGATCGATTCCTACTACGAGTACCTCTTCAAGGCATCGCAGCTATTCGGCGATCGGGACTGCGCGCGCATGTGGAGGCGGAGCGCCCGCGCGCTGAACAAGCACCTCGCCGACGAGGCGCCGACGGGCCTGTGGTACGGGCAGGTGGACATGGCGAGCGGCGCGCGCACGGCGACGGAGTTCGGCGCACTGCACGCCTTCCTCCCGGGGCTGCTCGCGCTCGGGGGGGACCTCGATCGGGGGAGGCGCCTCCAGGATTCGTGCTTCAAGATGTGGCGCCTGCACGGGATCGAGCCGGAGGTATTGAACTACCGCACGCTCGCGGTCGTGCATCCCGGCTATCCGCTGCGGCCGGAGATCGCGGAGTCGGCGTACTACCTGCATCGCCTGACGGGGGATCCTCGCTACCTGGAAATGGGGCGGACGATCTTCGAGAGCCTCATCATCCACTGCCGCACCGAGGCGGGGTACGCAGGGCTCAAGGACGTCGTGAGCAAGGAGAAGAGCGACCTGATGCCGAGCTACTTCCTCGCCGAGACGCTGAAGTACCTCTACCTCCTGTTCGCGCCCGACGAGGCACTGGACCTCGACCGGACCGTCTTCAACACCGAGGCGCACCCTCTCCGCCGAACCTGGTGACGTACTCGGTCAACCTGGCTGGATTGTAAAGCAAGGGCTTTCCCCACCGGGGGACCCGACCATGCTACCTACGGGACGGCAATGATATTGGTGTCCAGACTAACCTGGCCGATCCGTGCCAGGGCCCGCCCCTCCAGCGTTGCGCCGCTGGCAATCGTGATGGATTGATCCGCCATGATGATCCCTTTGAACACGGAGTTCGTGCCGAGAACCGCCGAACTGCCGACCTGCCAGTAGATGTTCTGGGCCTGCGCGCCGCCGCTCAGAATGATCTGGCTACCGGTTGCCGTGGTGAGCCCGCTCGCCACCTGGAAGATGAAAGCCGCACCCGAATCGCCGAGGGCGTCGAGAGTGAGAGTCCCCGTGATGGCGAGCGTTGACGTGGACTTGTAAAGACCGGGAGCGAGGGTCAGCCCGCCTAGATCTCCGGCAATCGTGATGGCTCCCGTCGTCCGCCCAGCGGCGTCGTTGTACGCCGTGGTCAGGTCGGATTGGGCCTGCGTTACGATAGCGACGTCCGGCGGGTTGGTGTAGATCGCCCCGCTGGCCGTTCCGGGCGGGAATCCGGTCACGGAGGGGCCATTCACGGCAATATCCCCACCAGTAACCATGGTGGCACCGGTGTTGGTGATGGTGGAGCCCGCCAGGATCGCGAAGGCGCCGGCCGTGTTGAGGGGCACCCCTCCACCCCCTCCTCCGCCTGATCCGCCTGATGAGAACAACCCCAGCGTATCGTCATCGTCGCAGCATCCGCCGAGAAGAACGACCAGTGGTACTGCAACGATCATGGAGAACACTCTGAATTTGGTCATTGTCCCATCCTTCCGCCTTGAGCAAATCCGCGATGAACTATCCTAAAAATCCCTGGGACGCTGCCCCCGGGACCTCGGGAGCGGCAGTCAGCCAAAGCCGCCTAGTCGATCTTGTGCAACTCGACTCTCCGGTTCTTCTGCTTGCCTTCCGTGGTCGTGTTGTCCGCGATCGGATGATTCTCGCCGTATCCCTTGGCCTCGAGACGGGACGCACTGACCCCCTTGGACACCAGGTAGGCCTTGACTGACGCGGCCCTGCGACTCGAGAGCCCATCATTGTGCGCCGAGCTACCGGTGGAGTCGGTGTGCCCCTGGACCTCCACCCTGACCTCGGGCCATTCCTTCAGCGATGCGGCAACCTCGTCGAGGGTCGTGTGCGACTTCGGCCGCAGCGTATCCTTATCGATGTCGAACTCGACGCCTTCCAGCACCACAGCCTCCTTTGCAAGGAGCTGCTGGATCAGGGGTGGCGGAGTCTTGGGCTGCGCTATCGGGCAACCTTGCGAGTCCACCTTCGTGCCTTTGGGGGTGTCGGGGCAGCGGTCGATCCCGTCGTAGACCCCATCCCCATCGCTGTCGAGTGGGCAGCCTCGGGCGTCCACCTTGACGCCTCGCGGCGTGTCGGGGCATTGGTCGATCCCGTCGTAGACCCCGTCGCTGTCGCTGTCCTTCGGGCAGCCTTTCGAGTCCACCGTCGCGCCTCGCGGCGTGTCGGGGCATTGGTCAATTCCGTCGTAGACCCTGTCGCCGTCGCTGTCTATCGGGCAGCCCTTGGAGTCCACCGTCGCGCCTCGCGGCGTGTCGGGGCATTGGTCGATACCGTCGTAGACCCCGTCGCCGTCGCTGTCCTTCGGGCAGCCCCTGGCGTCCACCGTCGCGCCTCGCGGCGTGTCGGGGCAATCGTCATCGCTGTCGGGAACTCCATCCGAGTCGCTGTCGGGGGGCGGCCCTCCTCCGAAGGCAAACGTCAGCCCGACCATGCCCTCAACGTTATTCTGCCGCTCGTCCACGCGGCCTCCGACCTCTGTCGACACGTACCGCCCCTCGAAACGGATCCCAACATGGTCGCTCATGAAAATGCGCAGGCCGCCGCCGGCGTTCAACCCGACGCCGCTCGACTCCCCTAGTGCATCCGCGTCGATTTTCTCGCAGCCGACACCCGCGGTGACGAAGGGCCGGAAATGCGAGCCCGGCGCAAAGTTGTACAGCATGTTGAGGCGGCAGGCGTCGAGGTTCACGTCCTGGTTCTCAAGGCCGACAATATCGACGTCCGTCTGGGTGGAAAGGCGCTGGAAGGACGCCTCAAGGCTCCAACTCGGCGTGAAGAAGTAGCCGAGGCGCACGCCGTAGAGGATGTCGTCCTTCGGGTGCAAGAAGCCGTAGTCGTCCAGCCACCCGTAGCCGGCGTAGGGACCGAACTCCCAGTCGCCCTTCTCACCGCCACCCGCGAAGGCCGGGATCGTTGCCATGAGCATTACGCCGACGAGTGCCAGGATCATTTTCCGCATGAGACGTCCTCCCTGTTCGACGCGGGGCCTCAGAAATCCACGGCGCGCGATGCCGTGAAGATCATCGACGATCCGATGAACGGCGGGCTGGAGGCCAACCGTATGGATGTAGCAGAACCGGTGGCTTACCGGATCCACCGTCTCCTGAGCCCAACGCATCCTACGCGGTCACTCCCAGCGGACGCAATAGGGTGATCACCGCATACCAGGCGAGGTCTCACCGTGGTAGTCACCCGACGGATCTCATGCAAGGGAAAGGCCTCGAGAGATGCCTACGGACTTTGGGCTGACGGGGATGCAGACGATCCGAAGGCGCGAGCTCCGGCGCTTCAGGCGAGTCCGCGGCGTCGCCTGAGGCGCAGCGCACGAGCCGCGGCCGCCATGCTGACGAGCGCCGTAGCGAACGCAAGGTGCCACGGCGCGAGGCGCTCGCGGCGGCCGCCCGGGAGCGGCGTACCGGCGCCGTCCCCGAGGATCTCGATCCCGGCCCAGGCGGTCGCGGTCGCCCCGTCGGCCGCGCGGTCGCGCCGCGCGCGGAGCAGCGCCTCGTCGAGCGCGGCGCCGCGCCCCAGATGAAAGTAGAACCGGTCGAGGAGCCGCGCCGCCTCCTCGTCGCGCAGGTCGCCGAGCGACCCGACGACCGCGTACGCCCCGGCGACGAAAAACGCCCGCGCCAGGCTCAGCACCCCCTCCCCCTCGAGCCGCGGCCCCGAGGCGCCGCGGCAGCCGGCGAGGACGACGGTACCGCCGTCCAGATCGAGCCCGACGATCTCCGCCATTGTGAGTCGGCCGTCCTCCCCCTTCTCGGCGGCGAGGAACACCGCCGAACGAGACGGCTCGGAGGGATCCGCAAGCGCGTGCGCGGCCAGGTGGACGACCGCGAACCGGCCGGGCTCGGCGCCACGCAGCGCCGCCTCGGTCGCGGCGGCGCCCGTGAGCACCCGGGCACCGCGCCCGAGGTGGCGCGCCGCCGCCCGTGACTCCCAACGTGCGAACGGCAGGGGGACCCTGCCGGCGCGCACGCCCACCTCCCGCCCGGGCGCCACGCCGGCCGGTGGCGAGGTCCGGCCCGCGCGTTCTGCCGCCTGCTCGGCTCCGCCGCCGCTCGCCGACGCCTCGCGGGCGCTCGTCCCCCCGGGATCGGACGGGTCTGCGAGCGCGAGAAGTGGCGCCTCGGCAGGACGTGGCTGGGCACGCCGCAAGCGCAGCCATGAGGTCGCCGACGGGGCGCGTGACATTCGGTAGCGCAGACCGAGCGGCCCGGCCTCGGGCGCCGGGCGGAGAGCGCCAAACGGCAGCCGATGGAGCGGTCCGTCCGGGATCAGGATCAGCCGGTCGATTCCCTGCGGAAGGTCCGCGAACGCGGGGGCGAGGAGGTCGGTGAAGAGCCTCTCCGCCGCCGCCGCGGCGGCCGGCTCGCCGGCATCGGTGAGTCCGACCAGCAGATCGACCGCGACCTCGAGGTCACGCTCGTCGGGGAGGCGGTAGGCGCGGGTCCCCTCGCTCGTGTGCGCGAGCAGCCACGATCCGCCCCCGAACCGCTGCGCCGAGTCCGCGGTGTTGGCTGTCTGGAACGAGAGCATCGCCTCGCCTTCGCCGAGCTCCGCCTCGACGTCGCGCAGGGCGGCGATCGCGCCCCGCCAGACCGCGAACGGGGGATCCGTCTCGGCGAGTCCCGCGCGCAGCGCCGTCTCCTCGGCGGCGAGGCGGCCCAGATCCGCGACCGCAGCGGCGCGCTCCGCCGCGGCGAGACCGCCGCGCAGCCGCCCGAGGATGCCGCCGATCCGGGCCAGAACCTCCCTCCGCGCCTCGTCTCCGGGGCGTGCGGCCGCGAGCGCCCCGCTCGCGCCCGATCGATCGAATTCCTCCAGCAGGACCCGTGCCCGGCGGCGCTCCATCGCCGTAAAGGCCCCCTCGAGATCGTCGGGCGCGGGCTTGCCGCCGGACGCCTCCAGCAAGTGACCTGCCACCCTGTGGTACTGGTAGACCCAGGTCGCGAACGTCCGCGCCCTGACCTCGTCGTCCGGCTGCCGGTCGCGGATCGCCTCGATCGCGTCGAGCGCCTCGACCGAGGCCGCCCGCGCCCGGATGCCGAGCGCCGGGTCGGCCCCGGCTTCGCGCGACAGATACCAGAGGAGGGTCATCTGCGCGACCGCCGCGCGCGCGGCGCCCTGGAGATCACCGTGCGCGACGGCAACGGACTGCGCCTGGTCCAGAAGCAGGAATGCCCGCTCGGTCTGGCGGGGAGAGGTGTAGATCAGATCCGCGGCGAGAATCCGAACGGCGTCCAGGTAGGAGGAGGACTGGAACTCGGAGAGAAGTGCAACGGCCCGCTCGGAGCGCCGGCGCCTCTCGGGGCCGGGCGGGAGAAGCTGAACCAGGTAGTTGGTTGCCGCACCCTCGGTCGCGCGGTTGCCTCCGGCGACCGCGGCGGCCAGCGCCTCGTTGGCCAGCCGAGCGAGATCCGCTCGCTGCCCCGCCGTGAAGTCGGCGCCGTACGTCTGCGAGGTCAGGAGTGCCACATTGGCGCGGGCCTGCGCCTCCTCGTAACGATCCCCGCTGGCTTCCAGCAGCTCCGCCTGGTGCCGGTAGACCGCGAGCGCCTCCGGGAACCGCCCCATCCCCCACAACGCCCCCCCCATCGCGGAGAGCCAGGCGCTCTGGAGTGGGACGATTCCACCGGGGAAGATCGCCGGCTCCGCGGTCCGGAGAGCAACCTCGGCACCGCCGTAGTCGGCTCGGTGGTAGCGGGCCCAGGCGCGGGAGACCGAGACCCAGCCGCCGACCTCCGGACCTGCGGCGGCCGTCGCCTCGGAGGCGCGCTCGATCTCTTTTTCGGATTCGTCCAGCCGTCCCCGGCCGCTGAGGAAGAACGCGAGCCCCAGCCGCGCGTGAACGCCCCCCGCCGCATCCCCCGTGCGCGCGAACCCGTCGATCGCCGCGAGGTAGAGTTCGTCGGCCCGCTCGCGCCCCTGGTCGGCCTCGACGGAGGCGAGCGCGAAGCGGGCGGCGTGGTTCTCGCGATCGAACGCGAGCGCCGCCTCGAGCCGCCGTCTCGCCGCGTCTCCCTCCGCGGTGCCGCGGCGACCCCAGCGGAGGTAGCAGCGCCAGGCGTCGAGCGATCGCGGCTGGCGCGCCACTCGGTCATCGCAGGTCGCGATGGACGAGGGGGCGGACGGGACGGCGACGACCGTGGCGCCCGACGCCCACCCAAGCGCGGCCAGGGCGCAGGCGGTCCGCATCCGGGCGCTGGGCGTTGCTACTCCAGCGTCGCGACGAAGGTCGCGGTTGGAAGCGGAGCGCCGTCGGGGAGCGTCGCCTTGACCTGCCAGATGATCCGTGCTCCTGGCGGCAGGTCGGCAAACTTCTCCGCCAGGACCTGGTACTCGGTCGACTCGAGCGAGCGGGCGCTTGCCAGCAGCGTGAGATCCTCGCGCGCCACCCGGACGTCGTAACGCGCCCCCTCGGGCCCACTCCAGCGCAAGACACAGTCCTCCCGGTCGAGCGGCTCTCCCTGCGGCAGCAGCGATCGGATGGCCGGTGCCTCCGGCGCGCGCATCGCCGGCACCGAGAGGGGCCGAACGCGATCGGCGACCTCGATCGCCAAGAGCGCCATCGTCGCGGCGGCGGCGGCGGCCGCGAGCGCCCACCAGCGCAAGGTCCCCTCGCCGGCTCGCACCGCCAGGGCCGGCTGGGGCGTCGCCCCGAGATCGCGCGCGAGCCGCCAGGCGTCGGTGCAGGCGGCGCAGCCGGCCAGATGCAGCGCCACGCGGCGGACCGCTTTCCCTCCCGCCTTCCCCCGCGCCGCCGCCCACAACGCCTCGTCGTTGGGACAGTCGTCCGCGGCGCCGCGGCGCACATCCCAGGCAGCGCGCAGGTCGTCGAGCCCGATCTCGTCCTTCGTCACGGTTGCGGTCTCCTCGACCGCAGGCAGAGCCGCAGATCCGCCATCCCCCGCGTCAGCAGGTTCTGCACCCTCTTGCGGTTCCAGTCGAGCAGGCTGGTCATCTCGTCGACCGCATGTCCCGTCAGGTGCAGCGCCACCACGGCCCGGCGCCGCTCTTGCAGGCGCGCGAGGCAACGCTGGATCGCCGCGCCCAACTCGCGGCGCTCGTCGTCGCGGGCCGGGTCGACGGCGGGATGGCGACTCGACGGGAGGCCACCTTCGATGCTGCTCTCCCGGCGGCGGCGCACATGCCGGATCTCGTTCAGCACGGCAGAGAACGCCACCTTCCAGAGATAGGACCCCGGGACCGAGGGGCTGTACTCACCCGCGCGGATCACCTTCATGACCCGCAGCACCGCGGCCTGGACGATGTCGTCGCGGTCGGCGTGGAGCCAAGCGGGGCAGATGCGCTCAACCGACCGGGCGAGCTGCTCACGCAGGGCGCCGTAGTCAACCTCGGCGGTCGCCGCGGTTGCGGCGTCACCTGCCGCGCCTCCGTCGATGCCGAACCGCGGCTCCTCGGTCACGCGCCCTCCCGAACGGCCCGGAGGCCCGAGCGGGGGATGGGCCATCCTCCCGACTCGCTGCCACGGCGAGCCACCGAGGGGTTGGGAGATCCCCGATCGGAGGTCGTTGGAAGGGGTCGAGACGGTGGAATCGTAGGCGGGGGTCCGGATCGAAGTCAACGCCCTCGGGGGGTCCAGGGCGTACGACGGCCCGGCGGCGGACGCCGAGGCGCGCGCGCTCGGCGCGTGCCTCACCGGCGACTGCGGGAAAAGGGAGGTGAGTACATCGACCCGGCCCGGGTGTCTGCTTCACAGGAAGACACGATTTCACACGAAAAGGAGAGCTGAGATGAGACCTGTTCCTCACCACCCATGCACAGTCAACAGGAGCGCAGGAGTCCTGACGCTCGCCGGGTTCCTGCTGGCGGGGCTCGTCGCCACCCCGGTTCATGCGACCGACCTGAGCCAGGCGTTCTCGTTCGGACCCAATCCGGTCCTCCCCCAGTTCAGCACGAGCAGCGCTTCCAGGACCTTGAATGTCCCGGGCCATTCGGTAGTCTCCGTGAGCGGAACATTGAACCCGCTGCAGGTGACGGGGCTCGCGATCTGCAATCCGACCTGCCCAGGTGGTCAGCTCTGCGCCGGCGTTGTCTGTGTTCCGTCGGTCCCGGTACTCATCGAGGTCTTCAAACCCGAAGGGGGTACTGCGGCAGCGACCATAAGTACTCAAGCACTACCGTTCGTTTCCATACCCTTCGCGTTTCTGCTGCCGCCGACCTTCATCAGCGATTTCGGCTGCCCGCGCACCTGGAGAGTGCGCGTGCGCACGGCCAACGGCACGGTGCCATCGGCTGTGGTGTCCGGGAACATCGTGTATAGCTTTGTCGCCCCTGGTGGTGGCTTTCCCAACCCATTGCCGGCCACGTACAACGTGGACATGGAGGGTTCCTCGCTGCACTTGGAAGGGGGAGGCGCTCAGGCGATTCCGATCCTGGCCGGGCATGACCCGGTGCTACTCGGATTGGCAAACCGCTCGCTCATCGAGGGAACCGAAGGAACATTCAGGATCAAAGCCAAATGGGATACGGCGTTTCATGTCTGCTACCTTAATCGGTTTTTTTCGCTCAACGTTGCGCTCTTGAGACCCAACGGGACCCTTGCGGCCAGCGAGACCGCATTCTCCCAGATACAGAATCCGCTCGCGACCGCGCAGAGCAACAAGGTGGATTTCAGCTACGTCGCCGTGCCCAACGATGCCATGATGGCCGGTCGTTGGCGCCTTCGAGTTACCAACAACAACTCGGTTCCCTGCGGTTTCGGCACCACCCCGGTCGCCGTCGATAGCTTCGACGTGGAGAACCTCCTGCCCGGCTTCCAGAGCACGTTCACACCGCGATGCTCCGGAAACGTGGGCTCGGCCGAAGGCATCCCGTCCGAGGCCGACGCCTCGGTCGGCGCCCGCATCGATTACGGCGTCGAATGGACGGTTCCCGATCCGGAGGATTGGCACTCGCTGAACACGTTTGACGTGCGACTTGTCGATCCCGACGGCGAGATCGCGCTCGAACTGCGTTTCGACGAGGCGACGGGTACGATCAGCCAGGTCAATACGGCAAATGGGAGGCTGTTGAAGTCGGACCTTCCCGGCAGCAAGGTGCGATTCGAAGGCCCCGACGTGACCCTGTTCCTCGAGGACAGCGCGGTCATCGGCAGCGGCCCAACCGGGCCGAGCGTCCTGCTCAAGCTGAGCCTGAGCTTCAAGGCGCGGACCAGCATGGACACATTCACCGTCGAGGCACGAGCCACGGACGACGCCGGTAGCGCACAGGGTTGGGACTTGGCTGGGGCGATCACCGTGCTGCCGCGGTAGCGTGAGCGCAGCAGACGGCGCGTGAGGATGAAAGAGGGGGTCGGGAGCCGGCATGGAGAATGACTCCCGACCCTCTTTGAGTCCAAGTTCCCCGAGAAGCTGCGGCGCGTACCGCGGTCTGCTGCTCGCTCTCACCTGTCTGATCCAGTAGACGGTGCTCGCAGCGGATCTGACCTGGATTCCGATTCTGGGCTCGGACTGCGGGCGGAGCGAGCGGGTCAGTCCTCGTCCAGGCTCGCCAGCGCTTCCGCCGCCGCTTCCCGGACCCTCGGGTCTGGATCTCCGAGCGCGTCCTTCAACTCGCGTCGAGCCGTCGGTAGGCCGGCGGAAGAGATGCCGGAGACCGGGCACCCGGCGGACGCCGCGGTTCGGGGCTCGGGTGCATCAGTTGCCGGTGCTGACGATCCCGCCGTTCGGGAGGAACACGGCGCCGGTGGTGCCGTCCGAAAAGCCGCTGGCTCCGGTGAGTCCGGACTGCCAGCTGTTGGTCCCCCCTCCACTGCTCCCGGACCGGGCCGCCAGCGCGGCAAGATCCCACGTCGGGGGCCCGCCTTCGTACCCCGCGAGCCCCTGGGCGGTGATGAAGTAGCGACCAGGCGCGATCGGTCCGGTGATCTGCTGGAGCGCCGCCAGGTCATAGGGATGCAGCTCGCGGCCGTTGACGACGACATTGGTACCGCCTCCGGAGGCGTCCGGACGCAGCGCGCCGCCAAGGTCGAGACCGGCAGAGATGAATCCCATGGTCGGTCCATTCTTGACTCCCCATGCGCCCAGCACTCGGTCGTACCAGTAGTCGGCGTCCGGAATCCGGATGCGGTACGTCTGCTCGGCTTGCGCGAGATCTTCATCGCTGAGCCTCTGATCATTGATCACGACATGGCGCTGGCCGCCCGCGGCGGCGGTGGGAGGCGCCGCTGCGCCACTCCCGGTGCCGGCGCGCCTGAACGTGAGCCGCTCCACCTCATCAGCCGCGCGGATCTCCAGGATCAACCGATCGCCACGCTCGCTCGCCGTGACCGGGAGCGCCCCACCGGCTGGCCCAACCGTTCCGGAGAAGCCGGCGCCCTGGCGGCGGGCGCTGAGCGGCACCGACGCACCCCCCTCGGTCAGCGTGCCCATGATGCCCCCCTCGGCCGACTCTCTCAGCGTCAAGGTGACCCCGGGCTCCTCCTCTGCAATGTAGATGACCGCGTCCTGTGATTCTCCCGGCGTCGATGCGGGCGAAGCCCCTTCCCCGGGAGCGCTGCTGGTCGCGCCGGACGATTCTGGCAGCGTCGAGGCAACCGAGTCCGCCTGGAGCGGAACAGCGCTGGCGTCGTGACTCTCGGCGCCGCCACAACTCGCCGCGATCAGACCAATCAGCAATACAAACCCGCCGCGCGTCGCGTATCGCATCGCTTCCCTCCCGCCATCGGCCTGGAGCAGGCCTTGGGCGCAGAATACGCGGTTCCCTCGGTGGGTGGAAGCGTCGGTGGGGAGGATGGGTCAGTCCTCGACCTGGCGGTGAAGCCGTTCCGCCGGCAGTAGACGACTCCGGAGTCCGCCGCCGCGGCGGATCCGGAGTCGCTACGCCCTCTGGCCTCAGCCGGAGACCTCGACGACGAGGTTGGGCTGGACGTCGCGGACATGCTCGGTCTTCCGCGCGAGCTCGATCGCCCGGTCGCGTTCCGCGGCGGTCTTTACGGAGCCGGTCAGGTAGACCACCCCATCCCGAGTGTCCACGTCGATGCGCAGACCCTGCACCAGCGGGTCGTCGAGCAGACGCGCTTTCACGCCGGCGGTTACCGCGGCGTCGTCGATCACGGCGCCGACCATTCGTCCAGGCTCGGGCGCATCGCCGTCACCCGAGAGGGTCCGGACGCTGACCATGTCCACGACCTGCTTGACGCCACTCGTATCCCGCGCGATCTGGAGCGCCCGCTCCTTCGTCTGCGGGCTGTCCACGTTGCCGGTAAGGGTGACGACCTGACTCTTGGTAGTCACTTCAAACTGTGACGCCTCGACGGCGGGATCCGCCGCCAGCTTCGCCTTGACCTTGGTCGTGATGACCGGGTCCGACTGCGTGCAGGCAGCGACGACGGAGACGACTGCGACGAGCATCAGCAATGGGAACGACACACGGGTTCTCATGATGCCTCCTTTCCCAGTCTACCGTTCGACCGAGACACGGCTGCAACCCGGGTGCCATTCACTTTTGCCGCACTTCCGGTCCTTAGCGCTCGGTTTCGCAACGAGTTGTGCGCGGCGAGGGGGCGAGAGCCCTCGCGACTGTCCAGGTGAACTGACCGTACTCCCATGAAATGTCTGCAAATCGCGGCGGCCAGACTCATCTCCAGGACAGTTGCCCCGCACGGCTCGCGCCCGGGTGAACGGCGGGGCCTCCCCGCAGAGTCAGTCCTCGTCCAGGCTCGCCAGCGCTTCCGCCGCCGCTTCCCGGACCCTTGGGTGCGCATCTCCCAGCGCATCCTTCAGCTCACGTCGAGCGGTCGGCAGCCCGAGCGACGCGATGCCGGAGACCGCGGCGCGCCGCACCGCCCAGTGCGGGTCCTTCAGCAGCCGGGACAACGGTTCGGCGGCGGAAGGGTCCTCGAGCTCGCCGAGCGCCTCCGCGGCCGCCTCCCGGACCTTCCAGTGTGGGTCGGCGAGCAGTCGGCCGAGAGGCGCCACTGCACGCGGATCCTCCAGGGAAGCCAGCGCACCGGCGGACTCGACACGCACTCCCCAGGCAGTGTCACCTAGTGCCTGGATGAGCGGCTCGACCGCACGCAGGTTCTGCTGCTCCCCGAGCGCCGAGACCACCGTCTCTCGCACGCGCGGGTCGGGATCGCTCACCGTGGCGAGCAGCGCCGCGAACCCGCGAGCATCCTGCAACTCGCCAAGCGCGGCGGCGGCTCCCTGACGGATGTTCCAGTCGGGATCCTGCAGCGCCTTGACCAGCGTGGGAACCGCTTCCCCAGAGCCCATCTCTCCCATCGCACTCACGGCTGCCGCGCGCACCTCGCGATGCTCGTCCTCGGCCGCCGCACTCACGGCCGCGAAGCCGCGCGGATCGCCGAGCGACGCCAGCGCCTCGACCGCGGCGAGCCGGACGCGCCAGTCGGCGTCCTGCGCCGCCTTGGCGAGCGCGGCGACGCTTCCCGGGTCGCCGACCTCCCCCAGCGACTCCGCGGCCGCCTCGCGCACCTCGCTGTCACCATCCCGCAGCGCGGCGAGCAGCGGCACGCCCGCGGCAGGGTCTTCGTAGGAGCCGACCGACCGCGCTGCGGCGCGTCGCACTCCCGGGTCGACGTCCTGAAGCAGCGGGAGCACCGCCGGGAGGACCGCGGCGTCCCCATGCTGCGCGAGCGACCGCACCGCGACGCCGCGCACGCGCGCGTCGGCGTCAACGAGTGCGGCCCGCAGGGCCTTCGCGACGCGAGGCTCCTGCACGTCGCCCAGGGCCCAAGCCGCGTGGCGGCGCGCTGGCGCCGCCCCGGAGGCGAGCGCGGCGATAAGGGGGTCGAGGGCCGCGCCGCCGATCGACGCCAGCGCCTCCGCAGCCTCCCGCCCGGGGGTCGTCGTGCCGATGACTCGCAAGTCGCCATCATCCCAGATCACCACGCGCCCGCAGGCGGGGGTGGCGACTTCCGCCTCGTCCGGGAGCAGCCGCGCCAGGTCCGCCGCGGCGGCCGCCGCAATCGGTCCAAGGCGCGCCAGCTCGCACGCCGCCTCGACACGCGACGCCGGTTCCGCGGCCGCGAGCGCTGCGTCCCAGCGCTGCACCTCACCCGCGAGCGACGCCGCCGCCGGGCGGACCGCGGTCAGCCACGTTGCTGCACTCCCCGCGGCACTCAGCACGAGAATCCCCATCAGACTGCGCAGCATGAACCCCCTCCTTCCCTTCACTGGGACGGGCGCACCGGCTTCGCCGGCTCTCCCGTTCGCAGGACGATGTTGCCGCTGTAGGTTTTGACGCCGGTCTCGAACTCCTCCGAGCCCGTCGCGAAGCGCAGCTCCTGGAACGGATTTCGCCGTTCCTGGACCCGCGGCTTCGGCCCGAGGTCACTCGTGATCTGGCCGCTGAAGGTCTGGAACTCGAAGCGGGCGGCGACCGCCGCCGGCAGGACGAGCTCGACGCTACCGCTGAACGTCTCGACGCGGACCTCCCCCTGTTTCGCGAACCCCACCTCGAGCCGGACGTCGCCGGCGGTCGAATCGACCTCGACCTGGGTGAGACCGCTCCCCACGACCTCGACCCGGCCGCTGACGGTGCGCACCGAGACCGACCGCGTCGCGCCGCGGATCGTCACCGGTCCGTTCACCGTCTCGACCTGTACCTCGGACGAGGCCGTGTCGAGGGTGACCGCGCCGGTCATGCCGTTGACGCGGACCTCGCGCGGGCTGCCGCTCACGCCGACCTCGCCTCCGACCGTCGAGATCTCGAGCGGACCGCTGACGCCGGCGATCGTGATGGAGGCGTTCACCGTCTCCACGTCTACCGCGCTGGAGGCGGGAACCCGCACCTCGAGGTCGGAGCGGTAGTCGAGGTCCTGCCCCGAGCCGTAGAACCAGGCCTCGGGGACGCTCACCGAAACGTCCACTCGCTCCTTGTCGCCGTCGAGGTCGAGCCCCTCCGCCCCCGCGGCGAGTCGCCCGGTCACCGCGACCTCCGCCTTGTCCCAGGCGATGACCTTCACCGACCCGAAGGGATTGGAGATCGACACGGTCCCCGCCTTCGCCGCGGGGCGGCTGCGGTCGACCTGCACCTGCGCCGCGGCGGGCGCCAGCCCCGCCACGACCACCAACAACCACGCCGAGAGAGTTCGCATGTGGGCCTCAGTGACGGACCGCCGCCCGGGCCACCTGACGCAGCATTGCCGTCTCCTGGTGCCGGGTCGCGGCCAGCATCTGTCGCAGTTCCTGGTTGCCCGGGTCACGGGCAAGGGCCGCCTCGATCTGGCCCACCGCCGCGTCGATGATCCGGAGGTTCTCCTCCACCGTCGCCACGGTCGCAGGGGAGAGAGTGTCGCGATGTTCGTCCAACGCGGAGCGCATCTCCCGCCGGGCGCCGCGGAACTCGGCGGTCATCTCACGCAGGTCGTTCGGGACCCCGCCGCGCGCGGCGACGGAGGTCGCACCACCGATCGCCGACTGCCCACCTTCGCCCCCCAGCCGGAGCATGTAGAGCGACAGCCCCGCCGCGGCGATGAGGATCGCCGCGGCCGCGAGCCAACCCGGCAAGCCGGAGAGTGCCCGTTTGCCCCTGCGGATGGACGCGACCCTTGCGTCCGCCGCCAGCCGCGCCTCGATACCGGGCCACAGGTCGCGACCCGGGGGGATGGCAGGCGGCAGAGCGCGAGCCGCCGCGATCAGCTCGCGCAGGCGCCGCTCTTCGTCGCGGCACGCCGGACAGCCGGCGAGGTGGATGCCGAGCGCCGCATCCTCCTCGCGCGACAGCGACCCATCCACCCGCTCGTCCAGCCTGGGGACAATCTCATCGCAGCTCATGGTTCCAGTGCCCTCCGCAGCAGCCGCCGCGCCCGGTGAACCTGCGCCTTCGAGGTGCCGACCGCCATCCCGGTCAGCGCGGCGATCTCCTCGTGCCGGTAGCCGTAGACGTCGAACAGCACGAACGCCGTGCGCGCACCGTCGGGGAGACCCAGTATCGCCTCGTCAAGATCACCGCGCGGCTGGGCCGCGCGTCCCGCCTGGCGCACCGCTCGCGCCTCGATCCGGTCGTCGAACAGTTCCGGCGTGCCGCGGCTCCGGCGGGCGCGGAACCCGTCGCAGGCGAGGTTGACCGCCACCCGCCGCAGCCAGGCGCCCAGCCGGCGATCCGGCTCCGGCTCCGGGAGCCGCTGCCAGGCTCGCAGGAACGTCTCCTGCGTCAGGTCCTCGGCCTCGGTCGCGGAGCCCGTCAGCCGCTGGCAGATGGCGTAGATCCGGCCGGCGTGCAGGCGGTAGATCCCCTCGAACGCGGACCGGTCCCCCGCCCGCGCCCCCGCCAGAAGGCGCTCCTCCTGCTCGTCGTGCCCCCCCGCGGGAAGCGCGCTAACGGTCCACCCCTCCCTCACTGCGCCGGCATGACTTGCCACGGCTACTATGACGGATGAGGGGGGTCGGAGGTTTGAAGACCGGCCTTGGACTTCTCCCGGCCGGCAGGCCCATAATCCGGCAAGCCTTCGAAGGGGGATCGGATTGGCACGCCGCACCGGGTTCTCCGCACTCGCCGCCACGCTTGCGCTCAGCGCCCTCACCCCTGCCTGCGGGCGCGGAGACGCGCCGACCGCGGCGGCGCAGAACCGCCCGGCGCCCCGTGAGGTCCGCGTGTCGGCCGCGGAGAGCGGCAGCTTGCCGCGCGTCGTGACCGTCACCGGCACGCTCGCCGCCGAAGAGCAGGTGGACCTCGGGATGAAGGTCGCCGGGCGACTGGTCGAGATCAGGGTCGACCTGGGCAGCCGCGCCACGAAGGGAGAGGCGCTGGCGTGGCTGGTCTCGACCGACTTCGAGCTGCGTGTGCAGCAGGCGGACGCCGCCCTCCAGCAGGCCCGCTCGCGCCTCGGGCTCGGTCCGGACGAGCCCGACTCCGCCGTCGACCCGGAGCAGACCTCGCTGGTGCGCCAGGCGCGGGCGGTGCTGCAGGAAGCGCGGCTGGCGCGGGAGAGGGCGCAGCGCCTGCTGGACGAGAGCCTGATCCCGCGGTCCGACTACGACGCGGCCGAGGCGGCGTATCAGGTCGCGGAGGGGCGGGCCCAGGACGCGTTCGAGGAGGTCCACAACCGCCAGGCGCTGCTGGTCCAGCGCCGCACCGAGCTGGAGCTCGCGCGGCAGGCCCTCAAGGACTCGGTCCTCTACGCCCCCTACGACGGCGCGGTGCGCCAGCGTCTCGCCTCGCCGGGCCAGTTCGTGGCCGTGGGCCAGCCAATCGTGACGCTGGTGCGGATCCACCCGCTGCGCCTCAAGCTGGCCGTGCCCGAGCGTGAGGCTGCCGGCCTGCGCGTGGGACTCGAGGTGAGGCTGACGGTGGACGGAGACCCCGCCCCCCACCGCGGGCGAGTCGCGCGTCGCAGCCCCGCCATCGAGGAGGGGAACCGCACCTTGTCGATCGAGGCGGAGGTCCCGAATGCCGACGGGATGCTGCGTCCAGGGTCGTTCGCCCGCGCCGAGATCGAGACCGCGGCGGGCGAGCCGATCATCCTGGTGCCGGTCACCGCACTGGTGACCTTCGCGGGAATCGAGAAGGTGATCGTGGTCCGGGAGGGCGCGGCGGTCGAGAGGCGGGTGCGCACCGGGCGCCGGGTCGAGGGACGCGTCGAGATCCTCGAGGGGCTCGAGGCGGGAGAGCCGGTGGTCCTCGAGCCGGGGAACATCGCCAGCGGGCAGCCCGTGACGATCGCCGGCTGAGGCGCCATGCAGAAACTCGCCGAGATCTGCATCCACCGCCCTGTCTTCGCGACCATGCTCGTCATGGCCCTGGTGGTGGTCGGCATCGCCGGCTTCCTGCAGCTCGGCGTGGACCGGTTCCCCTCCGTGGACCTCCCGACCGTCAGCGTTCGCACCACCCTGCCGGGCGCCGCCCCCGAGGAGATGGAATCCGAGATCTCCGAGAAGATCGAGGAGGCGGTGAACACGGTCGAGGGAATCACCGAGCTGCGTTCGGTCTCCGGCCAGGGGACCTCGTTCGTCATCGCCACCTTCGACCTCTCCCGCGACGTGGACACGGCGGCCCAGGACGTCCGCGACCGCGTCTCCGCCGTCCTGCGCGACCTCCCGCGTGACGTCGATCCGCCGATCATCGCCAAGCTCGACAACGACTCGACTCCGGTTCTCACGGTCGCCGTCTCCGCCGAGCGCTCGCTGCGCGAGCTGACCGAGATCGCCGACAAGACCGTGAAGGTTCAGCTCGAGCGCTCGTCGGGAGTCGGCGAGGTGCGGATCGTCGGCGGACTGCAGCGCGCCATGACCATCGCGGTGCAGGCGGACCGCCTGGCGGCGTACGCGCTGTCGATCGGGGCGGTCAAGGAGGCCATCCAGCGTCAGAACGCAGACGTGCCGGGGGGGAATGTCACCTCGGGGGCGCGCGAGTCGGTGCTGCGCACCATGGGCCGAATCCCCGACGCCCGCGGCTTCGACGACCTCGTGGTCGGCACGGTGGACGGGGCGCCCATCCGGATCCGCGACATCGGACGGACGGAGGACGGCACCAAGGAGGCGCGCTCGCTGGCGCGGCTGGACGGCGTGCCGACGGTCGTACTGGAGGTGCGACGCCAGGCAGGAGCCAACACCGTGGCGGTGATCGAGGCGGCCAAGGCCAGCCTCGACCGGATCGCCGGGCAGCTTCCCCCGGACGTGCGCCTGGTGCCGATCCGCGATCAGTCACGCTACATCTACAGCGCTCTCGAGGAGATCGAGACCCACCTCGTCCTCGGGAGCATCCTCGCGTCGCTCGTGGTCCTCGCCTTCATGCGCTCCTGGCGCTCCACGCTCATTGCCGCGGTGGCCATCCCGACCTCCGTCATCTCGACCTTCGGGCTGATGTGGGCGCTCGGCTTCACCCTCAACAGCGTGACGATGCTCGCCCTGGTGCTCATGGTGGGAGTGGTGATCGACGACGCGATCGTGGTCCTCGAGAACATCTTCCGCTTCGTGGACGAGAAGAAGATGCCCCCGTTCGAGGCGGCCCGCGCGGCCACCGCGGAGATCGGGCTCGCGGTCATGGCGACCACCTTCAGCCTGGTGGTGATCTTCGTGCCGGTGTCGTTCATGTCGAGCATCTCCGGGAGGTTCCTCTACCAGTTCGGGATCACCGCCTCAGCCGCGGTGCTGGTCAGCCTGCTGGTGTCGTTCACCCTCACCCCGATGATGAGCGCGCGCCTGCTGCGCCCCGAGGACACGGGAGGCGGTGGGGGAAGCGCCTCCCGGGGCGGCTTCTACGCCCCTCTCGATCGCGGCTACGAGCGGCTGCTGCGCTGGGCGATGGCGCACCGGCGGCACGTGCTGTGGCTCGGGGCGGCGGTCGCGGCCGCCTCGGTGCCGCTCTACCTGGCGGTGCCGCAGGAGTACACCCCCGGGCAGGTGGACGAGGCCGAGTTCGACGTGAACGTCACCGCTCCCGAGGGGACGAGCCTCGCGTCGATGAACGAGATCATGGCGGCCGTGGAGGGAGAGCTGCGCGCCACCCGCGGCGTGAAGCTCGTGCTGGCGACGGCCGGCGGCGGCTTCATCGGCGGGGTGAACCAAGGCAGCGCCTACGTGCGCATCGCCCCGCACTCGGAGCGGGTCTTCTCGGTCGGCCGTCTCGGGCGCGAGACGCTGCGGGGGCGGCCCTGGGCGGCCTTCGGCGGCAACTACTCCCAGCGCGAGGTGATGCAGGAGGTGCGGCGGCGGCTGCGGCAGTTCACCGACCTGCGCCCCTCCGTTCGCAACGCCCCGGCGTTCAACCTCGGGGGCGGCAACTACGAGATCGACTTCGTCCTGCGCGGCCCGGACCTGGTGGCGCTCGCCGGCTACGCCGAACGCCTCCGGCTGCGGGCGCCGGAGCTGGGGATCGTCGATGCCGACACCACGCTCAAGCTCGACCGGCCGGAGCTGCGGGTGGTGATCGACCGCGCCCGCGCCGCCGACCTCGGGGTCGACACCCAGGAGGTCGCCGAGGCGCTCCGCGTCATGGTGGGCGGGGATCCGCGGGTGTCGCGCTTCCGTGACCCGAGCGTGGACGAGGACTACGACGTCGAGCTGCGCCTCAGCGAGCGCGACCGCGGCGACCCGGACACGATCTCGCGGCTGCTGGTGACAGGGAAGAACGGCACGCTCGTGCGGCTCGACAATCTGGTGCGCCTCGAGCAGGCGCGGACCGCCTCGCGAGTCGACCGGCTCGACCGGCGCCGGCAGGTGAGCCTCCGCGCCCAGGTGGCGCCCGGCTACGCGCTCGCCGACCGCCTCGCGGCGCTGCGCCAGGCCGCGAAGGAGATGGATCTGCCGCCGGCCTACTCGACCGCGGTCTCCGGGCGAGGTCGCGAGCTTGAGCGCACGTTCACGGAGTTCCTGTGGGCGTTCGCGCTGTCGGTGGTACTGATGTACATGATCCTGGCGGCGCAGTTCGAGAGCTTCGTCCACCCGGTGACGATCCTGCTGTCGCTGCCCCTCTCGATGCCCTTCGCGCTGCTGGCGCTGTGGGCGACCGGCAACACGCTCAACCTCTACTCCGCGCTCGGCATCCTCGTGCTGTTCGGTGTGGTCAAGAAGAACGCCATCCTGCAGATCGATCACATGAACCGGCTCCGCGACGCGGGTATGGCGCCGCTCGAGGCGATCCTGCAGGCGAACCGCGACCGGCTCCGGCCGATCCTGATGACGACGCTCTCGCTGGTCGCGGGGATGCTGCCGCTCGCTCTCGGGACCGGCCCGGGGGCCGAGGAGCGGCGCGCGGTCGCGGTCGTGGTGATCGGCGGGCAGATGCTCTGCCTGCTGCTGACGCTGCTCGTGACCCCGGTGGCCTACTCGTATCTCGAGGCCTTCAGCCGGCCGGCCAGCGGGGCGCGACGCGCGGAACGGGCGGCCTGAGCGTGACGCGCAGGACTCCCACGGACTGGCGCCTCCTCCTGGCTGTCCTCGTCCTCAGCTCGGCCTGCAGCCCAGTTGATTCGATTCCTCGGCGTCTGGCGGAGCGACTGAAGGCCGTCGTCGAGCCGGGAGCGCCCGACCTGTCGCCCGATGAGGTGCAGCAGGCGCTGGCGCAGCAGATGAGGGTCGCCCCCATTCCAGCCGCGGGCGGGGAGAGCCCGTCCAATCCGGTCTTCCCGACTCGCGAGACGCTGACGGACTTCTACGCTCACAACGGGCAGCGGCTTGCGTGGTGCGACGACTCCGGCAAGCTGCTCCCCATCTCCAAGACTCTCCTGGATGCACTGCGGCGGGCGGGCGAGCATGGCCTGAACGTCGAGGACTACGCGCTCAGCCGGCTGGACGAGCTGGGGGCCCGGATCGGCGAGCTCCCCCTCGACGATGCCGCCGTGGCGCGCCTTGCAGACTTCGATCTCCTCATGACCTCCGCATTCCTCCGCTACGCGTCCGACCTGGCCACCGGCCGCGTGCACCCAGACGAGATCCGGAGCGACTGGCATACGGATCCCCCCGACCTCGGTCCGTTGACGAAGCTGGGCGACGCCCTCGAGCACGGCGAGCTTCCGGAGCTGCTGGCGGCCTTGCCGCCGCCCCACCCAGGTTATGCGCGCCTGCGCGAGGCGCTGCATGCGCTGCGCGAGGTCCAGGTGGCGGGTGGGTGGCCGGCGATCCCCGCGGGCCCGAAGCTCGAGCCAGGCTCGCGCGGACCGCGAGTCTCGCTACTGCGACAGCGGCTATCCGCACCGGGTGGAGCGGGGAACACCATTCCAGGCGCGCGAGCGGGCGCAGGGGAGCGGTTCGACGAGGCGCTGGCCGAGGCGGTCCGCCGCTTCCAGACCCAGCACGGGCTCGATCCGGACGGGAAGGTGGGTCCGAGCACCCTGGCCGAGCTCAATGTCCCCGTGGAACAGCGGATCCGGCAGGTCGTGCTGAACCTCGAGCGCTGGCGGTGGATCCCGCGGGTGCTCGGCGACCCGCACATCCTCGTCAACATCCCAGGGTTCGAGCTCGAGCTGGTGCGGAACGGGGCGACTGCGTGGCGCACGCGCATCGTCGCCGGAGCGGCCTACTCACCCACGCCGGTGTTCAGCGATCGAATCGTCGCTGTGGTGGTGAACCCGCCGTGGAATGTGCCGGAGAGCATCGCCGTCGAGGAGTACTTGCCTGAACTCCGGGACGATCCGAAGGAGTTCGCGCGCCGCGGCTTCCACCTGCTGGCGGGATCGTGGGAGGACCCTCGCGAGGTGAATCCGAAGAAAGTGGACTTGCGGTCGCTGGGTGCGGAGCACTTCCCCTACCACATACGCCAGGACCCCGGGCCGGAGAACGCGCTCGGCCGCTTGAAGTTTCACCTCACCAATGACTTCAGCATCTACCTGCACGATACGCCTACGAGAAGCTCGTTTAACCGCTCGGGCCGGGATCTCAGCCACGGCTGCATCCGGGTCGAGAAGCCGCTCGACCTGGCGGCGCTGCTCCTGGGAGAGGAGTCCCAGAACCTCCTGCAGGAAGCCTTGGAGCAGATGGAGGAGCGCCACCTGCCCGTGCAGCCGCAGGTGCCGATACACATCCTTTACCTGACTGCCTGGGTCGAGGAGGCCGGGGGATTGCGCTTCGGTCCGGACGTGTACGCGTTCGACGGGCCCCAGGGAGAGGCGCTGGATCGCGTGGCATCTCAGGTCTCAGGGGGGCCGGCGTCTGGCGCCAAGGAGGCTGCTCGTCCGCCGTCCGAGTGAGGGTGGCATGGGGCAGTTCCCGCGTCGAAGGTGACATCTGGCGCGAAGAGCCCTATATTCCCCTCCTAATGGGAATTGCTTACGTGATTCTACTGACGAGCCTGCCGGTGCTTGCGTCAGTGCCCGCCAACCATGTCCGGGCAGGCGTGACGCACGCAGCAGCGGTTCCTCCCGTGCTGTCTCAATCGCAGTCCGGTCCTGACGCGGACACGATCGAGACCTCCCTGCTCCAGGCTGCCCCGATGATCCGGCCCGAGGCTCTACGGGCGGCGCTTTCAGCCTGGGAGACCCTGCACGCCCAGGGAAAGGTCTCCCACCCGCTTCTCACGGTGATCGACTACGGCCTGTCCTCGATGGCCAAACGGATGTGGGTCTTCGACCTGGAGTCGCGCCGGCTGCTCTTCCACGAGCTGGTGGCGCACGGTCGAAACTCGGGCGAGGATCTGGCCCAGTTGTTCTCGAACGACGAGGGCAGCCTCATGACATCGCTCGGGGCCTTCGTGACCGGAACGACCTATAACGGACGGAACGGTTACTCGCTCCACCTGCGCGGCGCAGAGCCCGGATTGAACGACCGGGCCGAGACGCGCACGATCGTCGTCCACGGCGCGCCCTACGTCTCCGAGGCGATAGCGCAGAAACTCGGGCGACTCGGACGCAGTCTCGGCTGTCCCGCCGTTCGCACGGCGATCGCCCGGACGCTGATCGACACGATCAAGGACCACACGATCCTGTACGCGTGGCATCCGTCGCTGGAGAAGCCGGCCTTGGCGGCTGCCACCGCCACCGCGGCGCGCTGACTCGCTGAACGGCCCGTCGCACCGCGCCGGCACGATCGAGATCTACCGCCCCCTCCTCGACCAATAGTAGCCACCACCCCCGCCGAACAACAACACCAGCACCAACAGCAGGAAGATCAACCCGGTCGAGCTCATGGTGTTTCTCCTTTCAGGCACGCCCGCAAGGGCGCGCGAGGCCCTGCTCAATCCGCCGGCTGAGCCGCCGTCGCTCTCGGGGAGAGCGTCAACACAGACTCCCTCGCAAGCGGCCTGGATCGCGAGATCTTCTTGACCACCGCAGCGGTCTTCTCCGGCTGGTTCAAGCGTGTGGCAACATCGGCCTGAGCGATGATGCCGATGATTGCGTCGTCGTCGTCGACGACCGGAATGCGCCGGAGCTGGTTCTCGGACATCGCGTCGAGGGCCTTCTGCAGGTCATCGTCGGCACGACAGGTCACCATCTTGCGGCTCATGACCTCTTCCGCCGTGGTGGTCCTGATGTCGCGTCCCTCGGCCACCAGCTTCACCGCCAGATCCCGGTCGGTCACCATCCCGACCAGCTTCCTGGTCTGCCGGTTCTCGACGATGGGAACCGGGCCGACATCCTCCTTCTTCATCACCTGTGCGACTATGACCACCGGGTCGTGCGGCATGCATACCACGGGATTCCTCGTCATCACCTCGCTGCACTTGCTCATGGCGACGCTCCTGAGTAGGGTTCGTGAACCTCGGTGTCTCGCGATTGCGTGGCCTTATCAACGTACGCCTCGGACCACGCTCCGCGGTATGGGGTGAACTCCTACCGTTCACGCCGCTCGCTTCCGGAGCGACGCGCTCTGGGGTGAAGACCCCATGGCTTCTCGACCGGCCAGCGGTCTAGGCTTGGATACAGAGGCTTGGCGGAGGTTTCCAGGGCGGAGGAACCACTCGGAGTTCTCGAGAGCGCCAGCGGCATTCGACTTCCGCGGTTGCGCCAGGGAGGCAGAAGCATGTCATTCGGGATCTATATCGTCGGGTACATCATCCTGATTGTCGGCCTGGCGATCGGAGCCAATTTACTCGACGTGCCGCCGAAGTGGATCGGTGTGGGGGCGCTCTGCCTGGTTGGGCTGGGGATCATTCATGGCGTGACCGCGACCCGACACAAGGATCCTCCGGCGTAGCGACGGCGCGCCAGGCACGAGAGCTCAGTTGCGCGCGCTGAAGGTGTCGCAGGCCTGGACGGATCCCTGCTCGAAGCCGCGCTGGAACCAGCCCATCCGTTGCTGCGCCGTGCCGTGCGTGAAGGAATCCGGTACGACGTACCCCTGCGTGCGGCGCTGGATCGTGTCATCACCCACTGCCGAGGCGGCGCGCAGCCCCTCCTCCAGGTCGCCGGGCTCGAGGATCTGACGCTCCCGATCCGCGTGGTGAGCCCATACTCCCGCGTAGCAGTCCGCCTGCAACTCGAGGAGCACGGACATCTCGTTGGCCTGATCCTCCGATTGCCGCCGCCGCCCCGCCTGCACCTGGTCCGAAGTGCCGAGGAGGTTCTGCACATGGTGGCCAACCTCGTGCGCCAGGACATACGCCTGCGCGAAGTCGCCCGGCGCCTTGAACTCGTTGTCCAGCTGCCGGAAGAAGCCGAGGTCAATGTAGACCTTCTGATCCGCGGGACAGTAGAAGGGGCCGATGGCGGCCTGCGCGAACCCGCAGGCGGAGGGCATCTGGTCGGTGAACAGCGCGAGCCTCGGTGGGGTGTACTGCGCACCGCCCAACTGGAAAACCTGACCCCAGACATCCTCGGTCTCGCCGAGCACCGCGGAGACGAAATCGGATGCTTCGTCGGGCGGCGCATTCGGATCCATCGGCGTCACCGGCGCTGCCTCCTCCTGCAGGGAACCGGTCGATTCCAGCAACCCGAGAATCATGCGCGGGTCGAGTCCGAAAAAATAGGCCGCCACGAGCGCGACGACGCCACCAAGGCCCAGCTTCAGACCGGACCCGACACCGAAGCTGCGGCCGCGGTAATCCTCGACATTGCTGCTGCGGCGACTGGTCCGCCAGCGCATGGCGCCTCCCGCCTCTCCTGCCGTTCGGGGGACTCCGATCGGATGCTCGCGACATGGTAGCAGATCCTTGCGGATCTCCACCGCCCTGGCGCAGACTGTCGGCAGGATTCGATCCGGGTGGCCAAGGGTGGATCAACCAGGACGTCGGGCTTCGGCCCCGACTCCCAGTCGGAGGCAGCGAATGTCGGTAGCGAAAGTAGTGGAGATCTACGCGTCGTCAGACAAGAGCTTCGAGGATGCCATTCAGAAGGGGATCTCGCGCGCTCACAAGACGCTCAAGAACGTCCGCGGGGCGTGGATCCAGGAACAGAAAGTGGACGTCGAGAAGGGGAAGGTGATCGCCTATCGGGTGAGCATGAAGGTCACCTTCGTGCTCGCCGGCTAGAGCGATACGGCACACGCACGGGCCGGCGGCCTCGCTCAACTGCGCCATCCGGCCCGTGCGGTGCCTGAGGTCCTCCGCGAGCCTCGAGGGTCAGGGTCCGTTCCTCTCAGCCTGGCGTGCGTCCCTGGCGGCGGTTGACGTACGCTGCGATGATCAGGGTGACGACGATGGCGAGCACCGCGGCCAGCAGGGCGTAAAGGTAGGCGACGAGGCCAAGGACGAACGCCTCGACGAGCCACGTCGCCGCGATGCTCGCCCCCAGCAGCACCACCGCGCCGGCGGCCCACCGCCGGCCGCCCCACACGCCGACCGCCGCAGCGAGTGCGCAGACCGCCTGCAGCACGAAGCCGATCAGCAGCAACGACACGGACCGGCCGATGAGTGAAGCCGGCACGTAGCTGGCGATGTACACCCCGTACGCCGCCAGTGCGACGGCAACCAAGATCAACCCCATGGGTCGAGCATTCCGAGGTCCAGCAGTCGAACTTATTGGCATGAGAGTCTCCTAGCCATGCCAGAACGTGCGGATAGAAGCGCTCGGTGATGAACTTGTGCTCGTCACCTCACAGCTAACGCTTCTTGGGCAACAGCAGCAGGATCCCGCCGATCACTATCGCCCCGACGCCGGCCCAGACCGGGACGTTGACCGTTTCCTTGTCCTTAACCGACAGGTTCAGCGAGCCGATGTTCGCCTCATGGGTCTCCTTGGTGTAGCTGAACTTGCCATACACCAGTCCCAGGATGCCGGCGACGATCAACACGATTGCTGCGATCTTGATGGCGCTCATCTCGTCTCCTCCTGCAGCGAGTCCCGACAGAACGGGGCGAATGCTCCGGATGACCCTGGCGTGGGGTCCGCCAGACGCCTGCCAGTCTACTCGCTCCCGTCCTCGAGCTCTACCCTCGACGTCACTCGCGTGGACGAGGTGCTGCTCGTCTGCCGGAGGAGGCACACACGAGCGAAGCACGCGCCTGCGGCTACTCTCCCTCGAGTCGGCGCCGTTCCGTCGGGTTCCTGAGTTCAAACAGGCCGTCGGGGATCTTCCGCTCCTCCATCTCGAGGAGCGTCACCTCGGTCCGGATCCCGGAGCGCAGACGGTCGGTGATGACGAGCCTGCGGGCGACCGGCCTGGCCCCCTCCTCCCACTCGACGAACTCCATGACGGACGACGTCTTTCCGCTCGGCAGCAGGTGCTCGGCACGGATGGGCCGCTGCGTCGCGCGTCGCACGACGTACCTGACCCTGGGATAGGGAGCGTCCGCGCTTCTGGCCGCCAGGTCCAGGACGACGAGAGGCTCTCCCGCCTCCACCGTTTCCTCGGCGCGCTCGATGACGTAGTCGCGCCCGTAACGGATCCCGAGGACGTCATCGAGCGACGCGCTCCCGCGGAGCCGGCGCGCCGCGCTCAGCTTGAGGGGATTCCTCGCTCCGGGTGCCAGGAACCAGACGACCGCATCGAGCCGGAGCAGATACTTCCCCTTCTCCTTCGGCCCGAGGAAGCGCACCAGGCTCTTCGCGTCGCCGGAGCGCCAGACCTCGATCTCCATCGGCTCGGCCTTTTCGTCGAGGGGTGTGATCCGGAGGCGGGCGCGGAGGGACTCCGGTGCGAGGCTCGCGACGTCGCTTCTCCTGAGGATCTCCGCCGCGGCCTCGGGCGTGATCGTCGCGGCCGCCACCGGCGCGGGCGTCAGCGCGAGGACCGCGAGTATCGCCGCGGACAGCCTCCGGCTACACATGCCTGAGCGCCTCGGCAATCCGGAGCCGGACTGCAATCCCCACCGGCACGGCGGCCGCGATGCCGAGGATCACGAGCATGAGCGCGAGGGTGGCTGCAAAGTCGCCGGGCGCCGTCGCGAGGTGGAGCTCGATGCCACCCGTCGCCCCGGGCGGGGGCGGCATCTGGATCCGGAGCGCGTTGATCGCGACGACGATGGCAATCCCCAGGAGATCGCCCGCGAGAGCGCCCAGCAGTCCGAGCCACAGGGCCTCGAACATGACGATCGCCGCCACCTGTGCCCGGCTCGTCCCCACGGCGAGGAGCGTCCCGATCTCGCGGACGCGCTCCATGACGGACATCATGAGGGTATTCGAGGTCGACAGGCAGACAAGGACGAAGATGACCGATCCGAGGAACCAGAAGATCCCGAGGTACAGGGATTCCACCTGTCCGTAGAACGGCGCGCGTGTCTTCCAGTCGACGACGGCAAGGGACGGCTCCCGCCCTCCGAGGCAACGCTCGAGCGCGCCCCGGACCTCCGCGGTCCGTGACGTGTCGTCGAGCCCGATGACGAGCGCCGTGACGTTCTCGGTGCCTAGGAGCCGCTGCGCGCTCGCGAGGTGCATTCGGACGATGCGGGCATCCACGTCCTGCAGCCCTGTCGTGGTCAGGCCGGTCACTCGGAGGTCCAGAGCGTTCAACGTCCCGTCGGTGGTGATGCCGAGCAGGGTTAGCAGATCCCCCGGCCCGGCGTCCAAATTGCGCGCCAGGACCGCTCCGAGCAGGACGGTGTCCTCTCCTTCGGATGGGGGTGCGTCGGGCAGTCCCGCCCCCTCGCGGACCCTCACTTCGAAACGCATGCGGCGCGCGCGCTCGGGCTCGTCGGCCACCGCGAGGATCGCGGCAGTCCGCTCTCCCTTCGAGATCATACCCGTGAACTGCACGAGCGCTCCGGCGGCGAGCACGTGAGGCAGCGCCTCGATGTCGCTCTGCACGTCCTGCCAGCCCGCCATGCCGGGGATCCCCGGCCGCTCGGCCGACGACCCGCTCGCCGTGAGGTCGCTTCGAGGCACGACTTCGAGGTGACCGATCCCACCGTGGATGATTGCCTCACGCAGCCCCTCGAAGGAGAAGCGGATGAAGCCGGTCGTGAGGAGTGTCCCGATCGTCCCCGCAGCGACGATCAGGAGCGAGAGAAGGGTCCGCCGGCGGTTGCGCGCCAGGTTCCGCAGGGCGATCACGGCGAACTTCATCGCGCGCCTCCCGGATGGGAGCGTCCGGCGGACTCGTCGGCGACGACGCGCCCGTCGCGGAGGCGAATCGTCCGCGGCGATCTTTCGACGATGGCCGGGTCATGCGTGGCGATGACGAACGTCGTGCCACGCTCGGCGTTCGTCCGGGCCAGCAGATCGACGATCTCCGTTCCCGTCTTGGAGTCGAGGTTCGCCGTGGGTTCGTCCGCGAGGATCACGCGGGGTTGGTGAACGAGCCCACGCGCGAGGGCGACACGCTGGCGCTCCCCGCCCGACAGCTGGTCGGGCCGCTGGTGCATGCGCCCGGCGAGACCGACGGATGCGAGCGCCTCCTCCGCCCGTCGCCGCCGTTCGGCCCGGCCCAGGCCGTCGATCCACAGAGGGTACTCGACGTTCTCGTAGGCGGTGAGCACCGGGACGAGGTTGAACGACTGGAAGACGAACCCGACCTTGCGCCGCAGGAACAACGTCCTCTCGGTGGACGTCAGTCCGCCGAGGTCGCTGCCCTCGAAGAGCACGCTCCCGGAGTCGGGCCGGTCGAGGGCGCCGAGCACGTTGAAGAGCGTCGTCTTCCCGCACCCCGAGGGCCCGGCGACCACCACGAACTCGCCCCTCGTGACCACGAGGTCGACGCCGCGAAGGGCCTCGATGGTGATCGACCCCAGGCGGTAAGTCTTGCGAAGCCCCGACACCGCGAAGATCAGCGGAGCCGACTCGGGCTCGAGGGGTGACCGGGGCGTGCGGGGGACGGACATGAGGGTGGATTCTACCGTGACCCACCCCCGGTTGCTCGGCCTTCCAGGTATCATGCGGCCGATGAGCCTCGACAGGTCGACCTGGCCACCGGTGCCCGGACCTGCGCGGGGGGCGCGATGTTCGTAGGTCACACGGCGGTGGCCCTGGCCGCGAAGGCGCGTGATCCGCGGGCGTCGCTCGGCGTCTTCGTGGCGGCCGCGTACGCCATCGACCTGATCTGGCCGCTGTTCCTGCTCCTCGGCCTCGAGCGCGTCTGCATCGATCCAGGGAACACGGCCTTCACGCCGCTGGCCTTCGACTCCTATCCCTGGTCGCACAGCCTGCTCATGACGCTGGTCTGGGGCGTCCTGTTCGCGCTTGTGATGCGCGCCGCAGGAGCAATACGGCAGACGCAGCTCCTGGTGCTGCTCCTCGTCGTGAGCCACTGGGTCCTCGACGCCGCGACCCATCGTCCGGACCTGCCGCTGTGGCCAGGATCGTCGCCGCTGCTCGGGCTCGGACTCTGGAACTCGGTCGCGGCGACGCTCGCGGTCGAGGGGGCGATGTTCGCGGCCGGCGTGCTGCTCTACCTGCGCGCCACCCGATCAATCGACCGGACCGGCTCGATCGCGTTCTGGCTCTTCGTCCTCGTCCAGGTGTCGATCTGGGCAGGCGGGCCGTGGGGGCCCCTGCCACCGAGCCCGCGCGCCGTCGCCTGGGTCGGGCTCGCCGTGTGGCTCTTCCCGCTCTGGGCCTGGTGGGTGGATCGGCACCGTGAGGCTTCGGGAGCCACGACTCCCCGCGGGAGTGGTCGCGCGGGGCCTCGTGCCTTCGGACGCGCGACGCCGCCGCGGGAGGGATCAGCAGGTGGAGTGGACGTGGATCGCCACGGCTCGTCCGGCCAACGTCAAGGAGTTGAACGCGTCGAGGGCGGCGCCTGTGGGAAGGATCCGCACCTCGACGTCCGGCAGCGACGTCAGCTCCGGGCGCACCTGGACGACGCTGCTCCACCCGATCGAGACGACGAGCACATCCGGTCTCGGCTCGAGCAACCAGGCGACCTGGGCGAGACCCAGGTCGTGCGTCTTCCGAACGTACCTGAGCTTGCCGTCGCTCCGGATCTGCAGGTCGGTTACCGGCCGGGGGATGGAGTTGTAGGCGGTATACCCGAAGCACGACGGCCCAAATCGCCCCGGGGGGTTGAAGGCTAGCCATGCCCCGGCGGCCACGGCGGCGACCAGAGTGACCTTGGCGGCCATCCCCCGCGTCGCGGTGCGCTTCCGAATGTCACCCGCGACGGGCCCCGGATTGGCTTCGCCGGGCTCCCGCTGTCGAAGCTGACCGAGGGTGTAGCTCAGCCCGCAGGCCCGGCAATCGTAGAACGGCTTGACATCGTATCGATCTCCATACGTCCCCTTCAGCGACGCTCCGTGGAGCTCCCAGCTCATTCCGGAACCGCGCGACACCTTCTCCCACCGCCGGCGCAGGCGGCCTCCGCAACGGAGGCAGTGCTTCCGCCCGAACAGGAACATCCAGAGATCGACCAACTCGATGTCGAAGTGGTAGCTGACGGTCGACATCGGCATGCGCCTCCTGGGGCCGGCTCGGCGCGCCCCTAGATCAACCCTGCTTCGCGGAGGTCAAGGCGCGGCGGGGCTCGCAGCGAGGCTGTACAGAGACCGGTGCCCCCGCAGGTAAAGCGCATCTCCGGCGATCACGGGAGAGGCATCGAACCCGTCGTCCAGCTTGTTGCGCGCCATGATCTCGAAGGTCTCGGCATGGCGCAGGACCATGGCGTTGCCGTCGCGGTCGAGGAGATAGACGCGACCGGAGGCGCCGACCGGCGAGGCGTAGATGTTCCCCATCCCCTCGAGACGCTGCTTGGCGTAAAACGGCTTGCCCGACGCGATGTCGAGGCAGGACAGCATCCCCTGGAACCGCTCGAGGAGGTAGAGGCGGCCGTCGTAGAGCAGCGGCGACGGGACGTAGGAGAGCCCCTGATCGGTCCGCCAGGCGACGGCGCTCCCGCCGGTGAGATCGCCGCGCGCGCCCGGGTAGCGGATAGCCATCGCCGCAGCCTCGCGGTAGCCGCTCATGACGAACACGAGCCCGCCGGCGGCGACCGGTGAGGGGATGCAGTTGGCGCCCAGGCCGCCGCACTGCCACACCTCCGCCCCCGTCGCAACGTCGTAGGCGCGCACCCGCTTCGTGGCGCTGACGACCGCAAGCGCGCGGCCGCCGTCCTCGACGATGAGCGGCGTGGACCAGGAAGTCGGCTCATCGCGCGCGGCCCGCCAGCGCTCCTTGCCGGTGAGCTTGTCCAGCCCCACGATGAACGAGCCCTCCTCGTGGTCCCAGTTGACCAGTAGAGTGTCGCCGGAGAGCGCGGGAGAGGCGCCTTCGCCGAACTGGTTGCGGGTGGTCATGTCCCCCAGGTCCACCTCCCACTTCACGTTGCCGTCGAGGTCGAGGCAGTAGATCCCGTGCGAGCCGAAGGAGGCGTAGAGACGACGCCCGTCCGTGATCGGCGAGGCGGAGGCGTGGCTGCTGGTCGAGTGGCCTGCCTCGCGCGGCACCGCCTCCCTCACGACGCGCCGCCAGAGCTCCTTGCCGTTCCTCCGGTCGTGGGCGCTGACCACGAACTGGTGCACTTGGGTCGGTCTCTCGGGGGCGTCGCGCCCTCCCGGAGCGGCCGTGGCAGGTTGCGGGGGCGCAGCAGCTTGCGCAGGTGGAGCGCTTGTCTTCTCGGTCCGCACCGCCGAGAGGACGTAGATTCGATCCTCCCAGACCACCGGCGTCGCGTGTCCTGGGCCCGGCAGCTCCGCCTTCCAGCGGACGTTCTTCGTCTCGCTCCACTCGAGGGGCGGATCGCCGTGCGGCGCGACGCCGGTGTGGAGCGGCCCGCGCCAGCTGGGCCAGGATCGCATTGCCGCGTCGTCGCCGGCGGACACGAGGCAGAGGGCCGCCGCAGGGATGAGGATCGCCGGTAGGGTTCGTCGCATCGCTGGGGTCTCCTCGGATCCGCCTCAACGTGGGTCCCACGCTGTCGCGGGAGCAATTCTACGGTCGGTCAGGCTCGGCGTGTCAACCTGGCGGCGGGGGAGACGCCACGCAACTCACCACGTAGCGCCACCGGCTGCGCAGGAGCCCACCGAACGGGTAGCAGGTGACGAGTACCAGACGGTCATCCAGGCTGGGATCGAGCACCTCGACCGCGTGCTCGGGGACGATCGACGCACCGTCCACGCGGTAGCGTGAGGTGCCGCCGGGCGTCCGCACGATGACCTCGTCGCCGGGGAGCAGATCTCCGAGGAAGGCGCCCCAGCGATCCCGGTGTCCGGCGACAGCACAGGTTCCACGTCCCCCCGGCGCCGCCGTCCCGCTGACGTGGCCCAACCCGAACGCGAGCGTGCCCCCGGTCGCCCCCTCGAGGATCGTCTGGCGCACGCCGAGACGCGGCACCTCGAGCCTCGCGATCGGCCGCATGTCGGCCCAGGCCCAGGGGCGCCGCGGGATGCCGTCGACGAGCCATATGTCGCACGAGCGCCCGATGAGCCAGGCGGCGAGGCTCCCCTTGGCGCGGACGTACGCTTCCTGTCCGGCGAGGAGCGAGCCCGCGCCAGCCAGGATCACGGCGGCGATGGCGAGCGCCTGCCGGCGCTCGTTCACCGCAGCGCTCGCGCGATCGGCCAGAGGAGGGCGGCCGTCGCCAAAAGCGCCAGGCCGATGCACAGGCGGAGCGGGCCATCCGTCCCACCGCTCGGCAGGTCGCCCCCGGCGCCGATCGTGGAAGCGAGCGCCACCCGCCGGCTCGTCCCCTCGGCGGTCGGGAACTCCTCCACGGCCACCAGGCTCGTGTACGGAGTCACCAGCCGGAACTCGGTCGCCACCTCGATCACCGCCGTGCGCACGACCGCCGGGTCACCGCCGTCGCGAAGGGAATCGAGGAGCGCCTCGACCTTCGCGCGCGCCCAGCGATCCGCGATACCGGAGCGAGCTGCCGC
>Ga0184629_10000056_pt1 | contig 40739 bp, 42 predicted proteins | sample PLM4_32_b1_FD_133158 | JGI IMG/M metagenome (GOLD analysis project Ga0184629, IMG submission 133158) | Groundwater sediment microbial communities from an aquifer in East River, Colorado, USA - PLM4_32_b1 | ecosystem: Environmental > Terrestrial > Soil > Riparian zone | place: USA: East River...
GTTGTGGTTTGATTAAAGATTAGAAAACACGATATTAGTTGTGTTGTTAGCTTCTAATTATCATAGAATTAAAGAGAAATATCGTAAAATAAAATGCTCCTTTTTAGCACGTGATAGACTAGATTGGAGCATTTTTTTATTCCTAAAACAATTCCAACTGCGTTGGAGCATCTATAGCATCTTGTTTGGCTTTCCCAAGATAATTGATAATCATCCCAAATTGCTTGTCCGTAATTCGCAAAACACTCACTTTTCCGAAAGCGGGAACCAATTTATTTATTCTTTTCTCGTGAACATCGGCACTTTCGCTACTGGCACAATGACGGATATAGACAGAGAATTGCATCATACTAAAACCATCTTTCAAAAGATTTCCTCGAAATTGTGACGCATTTCTGCGGTTGGCTTTTGTCTCTGTGGGTAAGTCAAAAAACACAAACAGCCACATTATTCGGTACCCGTTAAGTTCCATAGTTTTGGATATTTAATTTTCTTACGGTTCCCTATAAAACATTGTTGTAACGAGCTGGCCGTTTTTTGCAAGCCAACCATCAACGGACTCTTCTCGTCTTTAAAATACACTGTTCGGGTTAACATTTGTAGTAATTCTGATTTTATAAGGGTGTTGAGATCTTGCTCGTCATAACACTGCATGATTTGAAACACTTTTTCGTCTACTATAGGGCGGAAGGGTTCCATGATATCATCTGCGAGGGCAAATGCATTGTATTTGCTTTTATGATGAATTCCGAGCGTGTTCAATAACCCACTTCCAGAAATAGATCTGGCGGTAGCGGCTCTCAATATGGCATATCCGTAATTGAGGAAATTGTTTGGGTAATCTCCAAAACGTTCTCTTTTTATTCCGTTTTTTTCTTGATTTGGAAAAGGGAAATGTTTCCAATAGTGTTGTGCGGCAACACCCTCCATATTACTAGTGTCTCCGCTTAAAACTTTACTGGATAGAAAATCAAATTGGTTTTTACTGCCTGTTAATTTTTCAAGTAATTCACCTTGATTGTTGATTTTTTCGATGATGGTTTGTTGCCATAATTGTTTTTTTAAAGGGATAGAAGCTTCAATTTGATTCTTGAAAATTTCCTGTTGTATATGATGACTGTTGAGATTCAGGAACATTCCGTTGGGTAGATGATTGTTTCCGCAAATAATAATGGCAGTATTGTTCTCAATCATTAAATTCATGGCTGGAATGCTGAGGTATATTTCAGGGTTATCCAATATGATAAAGCCAATGTCTTCAATTGGAATTGTACTTTCTCTGATTTCCGACTTAAGAACTAATTGCTTGTTTTTGGTGCTAAGTGATGACTTATTTTCGATGAGGATAGTTCTTTTTAGCATGATTTAGAATTTAAATTTTACTTTAAATGACTGATTATCACATAAAGTAACGAATAAAATCAATAACTTCTATATTTTGTGTTTTCATAAATAATCCAAAACGATAGAAAAGCATTTTTGAAACAATTTACAATAAGGATTATTCCGTTATGAAATAGATTCACGAACTCCTAAAAGCTAACTAAATTGTGAGTAAAACATTCAAAGCGGCCTCAAAAGGATCGCTTTTTTACCCAAAAAGCCCTTAAATGAAATTGCATTTAAGGGCTTTTGTATTTTATAAATCTAAGGTGTAGCGAATCTACTGTTTTACTTATTCCATATCTCCCACGCTTTCTCTGCCTGAAATATAAGCATGTCCAAGCCATTTTTTGTTTGCGCTCCTTGTGCTGCGGCTTTTTTGAGAAATTGTGTTTCAGCAGGATTATAAATCAAATCATAAGCAATATGCATATCCGTGAAAAATTCATACGGAATTAAGGGAAATGCATCAACATTAGGACTTGTTCCTACGGGAGTTGAGTTTATGATTATCTGATATTGGTCAAAGGTTATAGCATTGATTTGATTGTAGTCAATTGCATTTTCTTTGGCTTCTCGGGACACAAAAGTATAGGAAATGCCCAATTGGTCTAAAGCAAAAGCAACTCCTTTTGAAGCGCCACCCGTGCCTAAAATCAATGCTTTTTTGTGATGCGGTTGCAATAGCGGTTCCAGCGATTTTTGGAAACCGTAATAATCGGTATTGTATCCTTTTAGTTTTCCTTTTTTGGTAAATTTTATAGTGTTTATCGCCCCAATTTGCTTGGCATTTTTAGATAATTTATCTAAAAAAGGAATTACTGTTTCTTTGTAGGGAATGGTAACGTTTAGCCCGTTGAGATTGGTATTGTTTTTTATTATTTCAGAAAAATCGGTTATTTCAGGAATGTCAAAATTTTCATAAGAACAACCCACAAAATTTTCGTTGCTGAATTTTTCTGTAAAATATCCTTTTGAAAAGGAGTAATTAATATTTCGGCCCAATAAACCAAAACGCTTTCGAACTATTTCAATCATTATTGTTTTTTATGTTTAGCAATGTAATTTTGGACTACTTTTCGTGCCCAAACTACAGGGAATAAATCTTCGAATATTTGAATGTTTTCAGAATTCAAACGCAAGGCATTACTTAAATGGAATTTGGCATTGGTGTTGTCTGAAATCATATAATACAATCCAGCCAAACGGTATTCGACTTCATGATCTTCCGGAAAATATTCTGATGCTTGCAATAATGTTTGTATGGCACTTTCGAACTCACCCAAAAACTGAAGAATATCCACCCAAAACAACCAAGTGTCTAGTTGGTAGTCACCAAATTCTACTGCTTTTCGATACCCAAACTCAGCTTCTTCAAAGTTGTTCATTTGTTTGTTTATTGTAGCAAAACGTTTCCAGTACAAACGGTTTTGATTGTCTATCGCCAATGCTTTATTGACATAGAACAATGCTTTTTGAAAGTTTTTTTGGCGAACGTAAAAATCGGTTATTGCGATCCATCCTTTGTCTAAAAGAGGATCTTCATGCACGGTTTTGTTGAAATATTTTAGCGCCAAAGCTTTAGCGCCCAATTTCTCGTGACATTTCCCAATTCGGAGTAAGGCGTAAGAGGTGGCGTCATCCAGTTCGATTGTTCGTGTGTAACTTTCTATGGCTTCGGCATATTTTTTTAAGCGTTCCAATGCTTTTGCTTTTTCCATAAAAGCGCCTAGAAATTCATCATCAATTAGCGTTGCGTAATCAAAGGCACGAATGGCATTTTCATATTCTTTTACGCCATAATACAAACGCCCCAATTGATGCCAAGCGATTTCGCTGTACGGATTTTTGTCGATGTATTTGTTTAAATAAAGAATGGCTTCTTGATTTTGGTCCAGAAATTCATAGCAATATACCACATTGTATAAAGCCGATTGATCTTCAAAATCTTCTTCAAGGCATTTTATAAAGTTTTCTTTGGCCAATTCAAGATTGTCCATAAAAAGATATTCCATTCCGATAAGATTGTAGACATCGGCGTAATCATCGGTATATTTTAATGCGATTTTCAGCATTTCTACCGCTTTCTCGTGTTGGTCTCTTTTGGAACAAATATTGGCTTTTTGAATGTAGATTTCTTCGTTTGTGGGTTCTATGGCGAAGAGCTCATTCAATAGTTTTTCGGCTATTTCGAGTTTGTCGTCATAGATTAGCATTTCTACTTGAACTAATTTTAGCCCGGTAGATTTTGGATGCTGGTCCAAAGCTAGTTTCAAAGCTTTTTTGGACAAGGCAGACTTACCCATGTCGAGGTAATGAAGGATGATTTCTTCAAATTCTTCGGAGTCAAAAAAGAGCACTTTGTTGGTTTTCAACATGGACTCAAATTTGGATAGGGATAAGTTATAATCTTCTTCTTCGTTGCTTAATTGCATGCTGTCTGTTTTTAAATTATCCTAAAATAAAAGTAGGAAATCGAACTGTTGTTGTGAGGAAGAATTGTAATTGTTGTGAACAATTTAATTAACAAATCAAGGGATGGCGCTTTAAGAAATAGGCTTATTTTCGAGATTCAAAAATGGTGTTTTGTAACCGAGTGCCCTAGCCCTGATAGAAGTGGAAATCCTTTTTTTTCTTTTAAAAAAAAGATTGCAACGTATAGCAGGAAATAGCTCCTTAAAGGTATTACTATTTATTTGAAATTTCATCCATTACTTCGAGAATTATAGCGCACCCTTGGTGTATTTCTTCTTCAGAAATGGTGAGGGGTGGTGTAATTCGGATGGCGCAACTCTCAAAGAGTAACCAAAATAAAATGAGACCTTTGTCTTGACATTTTAAGATTACTTCATTTGTGATGTCCGCACTCGCTGTCATTGCTGCAAGCATTAATCCTTTGCCTCTAATTTCTTGTATCAAAGGATGTACCAAAAGCGATCTGAAGAGTTTTTCTTTCTCTAAAGCGTCAGACATGAGACTGGTTTCAGTTAATTCCTGCAAAGTGGCCAGACAGGCTGACGCAATGACAGGGTGTCCCCCGAAGGTAGTGATGTGTCCCAATTTTGGATTATCGCTTAATAAATCCATCATGGCTGAGGATGCGGTAAAAGCTCCCACGGGCATTCCGCCTCCCATTCCTTTTCCCATAACGACAATATCCGGAACGACATCGTAGTTTTGAAAGCCAAAAAGTTTTCCGGTTCTGCCAAAACCCGGTTGGATTTCGTCGAGTATCATCATGGCACCTACTTCAGTACAACGCGCTCTTACTTTTTTGAGGAAATCATTATGTGGTTCTATAAAACCAGCGCCACCTTGAATGGTTTCGAGAATGATTCCCGCAGTTTTGGTGGTTATTTTTTGTAAATCTGCTTCATTGTTGAAGGTTATAAAATCGACATCGGGGATTAAGGGACGAAAAATTTGCTTGCGTTCTTCAAATCCCATGACGCTCATTGAGCCCATGGTGTTGCCGTGATAGGCATTGTGACAGGAGACCAGTTGGCTTCTGCCGGTGGTTCTTCGCGCTAGTTTTAAGGCGCCTTCTATAGCTTCCGTACCGGAATTGACCAAATACGTTTTGTCTAAAGGAGCGGGTAGGAGCGAGGCCATTAATTTACAATATTCAACTGCCGGACTTTGGGAATATTCGCCATAAACCATGACATGTGAATATTTGTCTAACTGATTTTTGATGGCGTCATTGACTCTTTTGTTTTGATGTCCCAGCGTACATGCCGAAACACCGGCCACAAAATCTAAATATTTTTTGTTGTTGGTGTCAAAAATATAGGAACCTATGGCATGCGAAACTTCCATACCCAATGGATAAGGAGAGGTTTGTGCTTGGTATTTTATAAAATCTGGGTTCACTTTTTAAGGGTTTAAATTGTTTAAAAGTTTAAAGTTTAAACATGAAGACTGGAAACTGAGGTTGAACACTGCTACTGAAAACTGCAATCTGCAATCTGAGGTCTGCAATCTGAAGTCTGCAATCTGAAGTTTGCAATCTGAAGTTTGCAATCTGAAGTTTGCAATCTGAAGTTTGCAATTTGAAAACTGCAATCTGAAAATTGACTACTTCTTCCGACTCTTCTTGTCGTAGTTCAATGTTTCTTTTCGGATTTCCATTGGAGTATCTTTCTTGGCTTTGTCTTTTATGGTTGCTTCAATGACTTTGAGCTCCTCGGCATTTTCTTCTTCGCTAAAAATATCGTCTTTAGATTTAATTCTTTCGTCTCCACGCCAATTAAGCCCACGAAGTTTTCGGGCATTTTCGGGCAATTCGGCCTCAGGGTATATATCGCCGTCCACTTGTTGGAAAAAAGTAATGGTATCTACTGCATTTTTGTCAAAAAGAATATTGATTTTACTGCTTACATTTTTGTTGATTCCAATGAGTTCTTTGGCGTCGTTTCGCATATAATAAATGACTTCGGTGTTTTTTATAATATCAACATCATGGAGTTTTCCTTCTTGGAATTTACCAAATAAATTTTGGCCTTTGACTTGGTTAAAACCACTTCCCAGAGTGTCTTTTGAGACCAGAAAAGTGTTGTTTAACACTTTGAGCGAATCGAGTTTTTTGGTTTGATTGTCTCCTATAAGATGCATCACGTCTCCCGTAATTTGATTGTCGCCATTCCAAAGTATTGGATTTCCTATTAATTTGGTTAAAGCGATTTTGGAACGAGAATGTATCGAATCGCATTTTCCGCTCATGTCCACTTTGAAAAAACGAACATTATTGTAGGCACGAATGATTCGGTCTCCTTCCTTACCTGTAACCATTAGTTTTTTGCCATGAATATAAACAGAGTCATTTTCGACAAAGTTTACTGCCACCGCTCTTTTGGTCACAAACATGGAGTCTTTCTTTTTGTATAATTCGGCATAATGGCCTTTTATAATTCCGCGATTTACTGAATCAATTATTTTTACATTTCGGGTAGCCGAGGCAAATTCTTTATTTCGGTCATAATATAAACTGTCACCTTTTATAATCCGATCATCGTATTTGATGTAGGATTTGTTTAGAAAATGAGCTAGATTTTTTTTGGTGTCATAAAACCCTTTTTCGGTATAAATATAGTTGGCTTTACTGGTAATCGTGGAAGGTCCAAAAAGGTAAGAGTGTCCAGAATTACTGTAATAATCCAAATGATTGGACTTAATTTCGTAAGTTTTATTGGTAAGAGTTACAGCGGTTAAGAATTGAAATTTTTTCTGTGCCACATAATATCTACCGGAATTACTTTTTAAAGTATTGTCTTTGTTGATAATAGTCCCTTTAGTATTGTAAAAAACTTCTTGTGTATTTCTGTCAAAATTAATTGTATCGGTAGCCAAAGTAGCATCTGGAGAACTCATAACGGCATCTCCGGTAGCAAATGCTTTTTTTAAATTGCCACTATATTCGGCATATTTACTGTTCAGGAATAAAGTGTCACCTTGTACCAATTGCACATTTCCAAAGGCTTTTAAATAATTTTCTTTTTGAAAAAAATAGGCTTTATTACAGGTAAGTATAACTCCGTCATGATTTACGCGTACATTTCCTGTTAGCAAAAGAGCACCTGGGATTTTAATTTCATTTACTTCTGCGAAATCAGAATTTTCTATTAAAATTTTTTTTGGGGCTTGCGCCAAAATAAAAAAGGAGCTAAGGAATACTAAACTATAGGTGATGAAATTTAAAGACTTCTTCAATGGATTTAATTTTTTGTAAATTTATAAAAAAGGAGGTAAACCCTATCTATATTAGGATTTATTTATAATAGTAGAAAATGTACAAAAATTGGATAAATAGAGAGATTTCCAAGTTATAAACAAAGGGCGTCACTATTACGTTGTAGTCTTGTAATTGCTTGGAAAACGGTTATAAATGGGGAATTGTTTTGTCATTTTTTATAAAATTTAATTAAATTTATGAAATGATATTTTAAACCAATTGAATTATCAAAAACGGATTTAATTTTTGGATATATAATGCTATGATAAAAAAAAGAACCTTGGTTGCTGGAATAAGTGTCTTACTTATTGCGACTGCCTGTAAAACAAAAGAATTAAAAATGAATACTGTAAAGAAAGAAACTGTTTCTGAAAAAAAGATAGTAGTCTACCAAGTTTTTACTCGATTATTCGGAAATAAAAACACCACGAATAAACCATGGGGAACCATAGAGGAAAATGGAGTGGGGAAGTTTAATGATTTTACACCTAAAGCTTTGCATGAAATTAAAGATTTGGGAGTTTCGTATGTTTGGTATACAGGAGTTCCACATCACGCTGTAATACGTGATTATACTGCTATTGGAGTTTCCAATGATGACCCAGAAGTCGTAAAAGGAAGAGCAGGCTCGCCTTATGCGGTGAAAGATTATTATAATGTGAATCCAGATTTGGCGGTAAATCCTGAAAAACGTTTGGAAGAATTTGAAGCGCTTATAAAAAGAACCCACGATGCTGACTTAAAAGTGGTAATAGACATTGTTCCCAATCACATTGCGCGTAAATACGAAGGGAAAAGCAATCCGGTGGGGGTAAGAGATTTTGGTGCAGATGATGATGTCACAACAGAATATAAAAGGGATAATAATTTTTATTATATCCCCAATACGCCTTTTCAATTGCCAGATGGAGATAAACCATTAAATGGAGAAAGTAATCCGCTTATTGATGGTAAATTTGATGAAAATCCGGCCAAATGGACTGGAAATGGTTCCCGTATGGCAAAACCGGATAAAAATGATTGGTATGAAACTGTTAAAGTAAATTACGGAATTCGTCCTGATGGTTCCAAAGATTTCCCTGAACTTCCTGCTGGATATGATAAACTATCAAACAAAGAACATTACGAGTTTTGGAAAGGAAAAAGCGTGCCTAATTCATGGATAAAATTCAAAGATATTGCTTTGTATTGGACTGCAAAAGGGGTAGATGGTTTTCGATATGATATGGCCGAAATGGTCCCTTATGAATTTTGGAGTTATATGAACTCGGCGATAAAACACACCAATCCAGATGCTTTCTTAATGGCCGAGGTTTACAATCCGAAAGAATATCGCAATTATATTTATTTGGGTAAAATGGATTATTTGTATGATAAAGTCGAAACCTATGATAAACTGAAAGAGATTATTCAAGGAAAGACACCGCCAGATGGATTGTCTTATATTCAAAACGGATTGGCCGATATTGATGTTCATATGTTGAAGTTTTTGGACAATCATGATGAACAACGATTGGCAAGTTCTGAATTTGCAAGTTCACCAGAAAAGGGTAAACCGATGATGGTGGTATCTGCCATGATTAGCTCGGCACCAATTATGATTTATTTTGGTCAGGAAGTAGGGGAGGCAGGGAATGAAAATGGAGGATTTGGTACGCATTCCAGAACGTCTATTTTTGATTATGTAGGAGTACCAAATCATCAAAGATGGATGAATGACGGAGCATTTGATGGTGGAAAATTGACAGCAAGCGAAAAAGAATTACGTGATTTTTACAAGAGATTGCTGAATTTTTCTGCAAAAAGCTCGGCAGTAATGGGACAATTTCAAGACCTTCAGGAAGTAAACCGTCAAGCGGCGCTTGGATATGATCCCAACCATGTCTATTCTTTTGTTCGCTGGTCTGATACCGAAAAATTGATTGTGGTTACTAATTTTTCATCCGAAGGCGCAAATAATTTCGAATTGAAAATTCCAGCTGATATTATCAAAAAATGCAATTTGAAGGATGGTGTTTATGATATAACAGATCAATTGTACAAAAAAAGTATCACGAAATTGCAAGTTGTAAATGGGGAAGGTAAAGTATCAATTTCAATAGCTCCTTTAGAATCATTTATCTATCAGTTGTAATTTGAATTGATTATAATAAACTAGGTTCAACAAAAAAGCTGATACAAATTAATGTATCAGCTTTTTTGTTTTTATTGCTTACTTCTTGAAAGTGGCTTGATAATTTTCATTTACTTTTTCCCAATTGATAACATTAAAAAAGGCATCTATATAATTTTTTCTTTTGTATTGATAGTCCAGAAAATAAGCGTGTTCCCAAAGATCCAATCCTAGAATCGGTGTTCCATGAAATCCGACAATGGGTGCATTAGGCATCAACGGATTGTCTTGGTTTTGTGTTGTTGTCAACTGAAGTTTCCCGGTTGCATCAACCACTAACCAAACCCATCCCGAACCAAATTCTTTGGCGGCGGTGTCTTTGAAAGCCGACTCAAAATTAGAAAAAGAACCGAAATCCTTAGTAATTGAAGAAGCTAAAGTGTCTTTGGGTTCGCCACCACCTTTTGCAGATATACATCTAAAATACAAGGAATGATTATAATATCCACCTGCATTGTTTCTTATACTAGGGTCGTTTAGGTCTAATTTCTGTAAGACTTCTTCAATAGTGAGATTCTCTAGTTCAGTGCCTAATACCGCTTTGTTTAAGTTATTGGTGAAATTTAAATAAAGCTTAGAGTAATGGCTTTCCAAAGTAATTGGTGATATATCTGGTGCCAAGGCATTATAAACGAAAGGAAGTTTTTCTAATTGAAAAGAACCTTCGTTAGCTTTTACATCGTCTGGGTTTCCTATCGTTATTTTTTCTTGTACCGTCGGTAATGGCACTTCGACAACTTCGGTAAGTTTTTTGTCATTACAAGAAACTAAAACCAAAACGAAAAGCAAATTAGATAATAGAAAAGAGTTTTTTTTCATACGAAGTTTACATTTTTTTTTAAGGGATCCCGATAGCTATCGGGAGGTATCGCCATTCTTCATTTCTATTTTTGATTTATGAATCATGGCGATTTCATGATCGATATAAAAATTATTTTACTAAAGAACGTATTAATTCAATATACTGCTCTTTGGCTTCATTTTGAGTGAGATGACTTATCTGTATCCATGCATTGGTCTTAAAAGCATTTCGTAAATCTGAATTTTCAGAAATATTGAATCTGGTTTTGTCAAAAGTGGCATGTTTGTAAAAGGCATAAAGACGCAATTGGACATCTTGAGGTAATGATGCCTGAGTCATTTTTGAAGCTATTTCAACGGCTTCTTGAAATTGAGTATCTAAATCTTTTTCAATCATTAAGATTTTGTTGCAATTATTGTTTTTCCTCCTATTGCTTTTTGATTCAATACAACATTAATTGGTGTTCCTAATGGTAAAAATACATCTACTCTTGAACCAAATTTAATAAAACCTGCATCTGTACCTTGTACCACTTGCATTCCTTCTTGTGCATAGTTTACAATTCGTTTTGCCAATGCACCGGCTATTTGACGATACAAAATAGCGCCGAAAGTATTATTTTCGATTACAACAGTGGTTCTTTCATTTTCTTCACTGGCTTTCGGATGCCAAGCGACCAAAAATTTTCCAGGGTGATATTTGCTGAATTTAACAATACCACTCAATGGATAACGGGTTACATGCACATTAATTGGGGACATAAATATAGATACCTGAATTCTTTTGTCTTTAAAGAATTCTCCTTCGTATACTTCCTCGATTACAACAACTTTACCGTCCACAGGCGCAAGAATATGATTCTCATTTAGTGTTATAGTACGTTTTGGGTTTCTGAAAAATTGCAAAATGATAATTAATAGCAAGAAAGTCACTATTTGTATTGACATTTTAACCCAGTTTGTGTCAATAAAATGATCTGACAATAATAAAACAGCAACTGTAAAAACAGTGCCTAATAAAATACTTTGAGCTCCTTCTTTATGAAACATAATTTAAAATTTGATAAAATAAAAATACTATTGGTGCTACAAAGATAACACTATCTAATCGATCTAGGATACCTCCATGTCCAGGCATTATTTTTCCGCTGTCTTTTACTCCGGCAATTCGTTTGAATTTTGATTCAACTAAATCACCGATTGTTCCGAAAACACCAACAATAGAGGCAATTACGATCCAGATAAAAGTGGAGGCCCCTATGAAATATTTTGATATAAAATAACTGGCAAGTACTGCAAAAAGTATTCCGCCAATAAAGCCTTCAATTGTTTTCTTGGGAGAAATTCTTTCAAATAATTTATGCTTCCCAATTGATTTACCCACTAAATAGGCAAAAGTATCATTGGTCCAAATTAATATAAAGATGCTAATTAATATATTGGGGTTATATCCCTTTATTCCAAAAGGTATTTTTGTAATGATTACAAATGGAAGTATAATGTATCCAATTAAGTAAGCAAATTTCGAAAAGGAATCTATTTTTGTATTCTTATCATCGTATAAAAAGACAAGACATTTTATGGAAATAATAAGTGTTAAAAAAAGAACTGCTAAATCAAAAGGTTTACTATAATGTAAAATATAAAAAACACCATCTGTTTTATTGGCTACCGCTATTTTATAAAAAATCAAATAGAATAGGGTTGCAATAATAATTGGGGCAATTTTATTTAAGTGCAATAAATTGCAAAATTCAATAACAGCAATAAGTAAAAATATACCAAATAGAATGAAAAAACTTTCTACAGAATATTCTATAGAAGCTATTAATAATATAATGTAAATAGCGCCTGATATAGACCTTTTTAGTGTTTCATTCATTTTAAAGATCTTCTAATAGCAATAAATAAAGATTTTTGGCTGAACTACCGTATTGCGTAAAATCTTCTTCTTTTGCTTTTTCAAAATATTTTATAGTGGTAATATTTGTTGGGTATTCTGTTAAATATTTTTTTCTAATAGCGCTAAGACCATCACTTTTACCTTCGATTATCTGACTAGTATTTGCCAAAATAATTATGTTGGAAGGTAACTCGTTTGGTTTTTTTTGTTTTATTTGATTCGAAGAAAACAATATTGATCCTTCTTCTGCCACAAGGTTTTCACAACTGGATAAAAGAAATTTAGGCTCTGTGGACTGACCATAAGTGAGTTTGTTCTCTTCCAGTAAGCTGTAAAATTTTGGTTCATAACATAAAACGTCGCTTTCGAACCAATCATTCTCTTCAAGGATGTTTTCAAATTGTTCTTTTACTTCGGTCAAATTTTCACAGTATAAAAATTTCCCTCCGTTTTTTTTAAAATTATAGATAAACTGTTCATCTAAAGGTGAATTAATATCTGGATTTGGTCTATTACTATTTCTTCCTTTATCCTCATCAGAAGCAGGGTCATTAGAACCAAATAATTTACTAAAAAGACTCATATATTGTTAATCTACGTTTTGTATTATTTGAAAAGGTCCAAAGATAAAAAAATCTTAATTCAAAACGGGGTTTTGAATTAAGATTTTAAATTTTTAAATATTTGTGATATTTAAGAGACTACTTCTCCAAGATTTTTATCAAATGTTCTTTTGCCAAAAATAGCTTCTAGGTCATCCTTGAAAATCACTTCTTTTTCAATTAAAATAGAAGCAAGTTGATTTAATTTGTCTTTGTTTTCTTCTAAAATAGCAATCGCTCTTTGGTATTGACTTTCTATAAGATCCGAAATTTCTTTGTCAATAACCTTAGCTGTATCTTCTGAATAGGGTTTTGAAAAACTGTATTCGCTTTGTCCTGTTGAATCATAATAGGTTACGTTGCCAATTTTATCATTCAATCCATAAACGGTTACCATGGCTCGAGCTTGTTTAGTTACTTTTTCTAAATCACTAAGTGCTCCAGTTGATATTCTGTCAAAGGTTACTTTTTCGGCAGCTCTACCACCCATAGTAGCGCACATTTCATCTAGCATCTGATCTGTACGAACAATTAATCGTTCTTCAGGTAAATACCAAGCTGCACCAAGACTTTGTCCACGAGGAACAATAGTTACTTTTATTAATGGAGCTGCATGTTCCAGCATCCAACTAACTGTTGCGTGACCTGCTTCATGTATGGCAATTGCTCTCTTTTCTTCGGGAGTGACAATTTTATTTTTCTTTTCAAGCCCACCAACAATTCTGTCTACAGCGTCCAAGAAATCTTGTTTATCTACAGCTTCTTTATTATATCTAGCGGCAATTAATGCAGCTTCGTTGCAAACATTGGCAATATCGGCTCCAGAAAAACCAGGAGTTTGTTTGGCTAAAAAGTCAGTGTCCAATCCTTCTACTTTTTTCAAAGGAGCAAGGTGAACTTTAAAAATCTCAGCTCTCTCACGAATATCAGGTAAGTCTACAAATATTTGTCTATCAAAACGCCCAGCACGCATTAAAGCTTTGTCCAATACATCGGCTCTATTGGTAGCGGCTAAAACGATTACATTAGAGTTGGTGCCAAAACCATCCATCTCAGTTAGAAGTTGGTTTAAGGTATTTTCTCTTTCGTCGTTTCCGCCAGACATGTTGCTTTTTCCTCTAGCTCTACCTACGGCATCAATTTCATCTATAAATATAATTGCTGGAGATTTTTCTTTGGCTTGTTTGAACAAATCACGTACACGTGAGGCACCCACACCAACAAACATTTCAACAAAATCCGAACCGGATAAAGAGAAAAACGGTACTTGAGCTTCACCGGCTACGGCTTTTGCCAATAATGTTTTTCCAGTTCCTGGAGGTCCTACCAGTAAAGCTCCTTTGGGGATTTTACCACCTAGATTAGTGTATTTCTCTGGGTTTTTCAGGAATTCCACAATCTCTTGTATTTCTTCTTTTGCTCCTTCTAGACCTGCAACATCTTTAAATGTTGTTTTGATATCGGTCTTTTCATCAAAAAGTTTTGCTTTAGATTTTCCAATATTGAAAATTTGACCGCCACCGCCACCAGCGCCACCAGACATTTTTCGCATGATAAAAATCCAAACACCTATAATGATGATAATTGGCAATAGGCTAACTAAAATATCTGTCCAATTACTTTTAGGCAGGAAATTAAAATCTTTTAGTTTTCCTTCGCTTACTGCTTTTTCTAATTTGGTTTGAAAGATTTGATCGTTACCAATGTCAAAAGAATAATGAGGCCCCTTGTTAGGTCTGTCAAATACATCTATGGCCACTTTTTTGTGTTCCGGATCTTTTAATGCAGCTGCATTTAAGAAAACTTCCGCTTCTGTTTTATTATAAACAATAACTTTTTCTATCTGTCCTTTTTCTAAATAAGAATTAAATTTAGAAGAGGTTAGTTGCGAAGGTTCTTGAAAATTTGAGCCACCTGTAACAAAGCTTATAAATAAGAAAATTAAAAGAATCGCAGTATAAATTAACCAAGGACTTACTTTAAATTTATTCGAATTTGGATTATTATCTTTAGCCATTAGAAATTTATTTCTTTAGTATTTGTTTTCGATTTTAGTAATTTTTGCATCACCCCAAAGGCTTTCGATATTGTAATATTCTCGAATATGTTTTTGAAACACATGCACCACAATATGAACATAATCCATAAGAACCCATTCTGCAACATCAGAACCTTCTACATGCCATGGCTTGTCTTTTAAATCTTTTGAAACTGTTTTTTGGATTGAATTAACAATGGCATTAACTTGGGTATTTGAATTACCATTACAAATTACAAAATAGTCGCAAACTGCGGTGTCTATTTCTCTAAGATCAAGAATATCGATATCATTTCCTTTTACTTCTTCTATTCCTTTTATGATGTTCGCCAGTAGGGCGTCATTATTTATAGTCTTTTTCAACATGAATTTTTTTTATATAAGTTTGTAAAGTTACCATTTTTTGTGATTATTTTTGAACCTTAACATAATATTAAATTCTGTTTCACAAAAAAACGTACATGAAGCTAATCAAACTCGATGCCATAGATTCTACAAATGAATTTCTAAAAGGATTGTCAAACAAACAAGAGGTCGAAAACTTTACCGTAATTACAGCCGAGAATCAGCTGAAAGGAAAAGGACAGATGGGTGCTAAATGGGATTCTGAAGTGGGTAAAAATCTAATTATGAGTGTATTGGTTAGAAACTTTTTATTTGACACTGAGTCTGTTTTTAATCTTAATATCGTGATTTCCTTGGCTGTAATTCGAGTTTTAGAAACTTATAATATTCCTGAATTAAGTATAAAATGGCCTAACGACATTATGTCAGCTAATAAAAAAATTGGTGGCATATTGATAGAAAACAGTATAAAAGGTGACGGAACGATAATTTCTATTGTTGGTTTGGGCCTAAATATCAATCAAACTCAATTTGATAATTTGCCTAGAGCCTCTTCTTTGGCGGTTATTTGCAACTCAAACTTTGATAAAGAGGAGATTCTTTTTAAGATTGTCGCCACTATGGAAGAAATGATTGCCCATTTTAATGAAAAAGCTGAGCCAATATGGGAGGAGTATTCCAATAAATTGTTTAAAATTGGAATTCCCACTGCTTTTGCAGATCAAAATGACACTAATTTTATGGGAATTATAATTGGTGTTTCGCCTATTGGGAAGCTACAAATTCAATTGGAGGACGACAGTATTAGGGAATTTAACCTCAAAGAAGTACAAATGTTGTACTAATCGGATTAATGGATTGTGCGTCTTTTAAATCTAATGAAAAAGCCTTTTAGCTTGGAGACTAAAAGGCTTTTGTTTTCTTATTAAGAATGTTTTTTAAAGTTTAGCCATATTGTTAGCCAAAGTTTCAATGAATTTACTAATTGGCCCTTTGATCATCATGGCCATCATTGCATTAAATTCGCCTTCAAAATCAAGTTTTACAGCACTAGAAGTGTCAGAAACGGAATCAATATTAGCAACCAAAGTAAAAGGGAGTTTATCGCTGGCGGCGCCCAAAACAATTTTGTTTGGAGCTACTTTCTCTTTCATTTTTAATTTAATTTCTGGCATTCCTTTCAATCCAAAAATAAAAGCGTCGTCACCGATTACTTCAAATTTGGCAATATTATCTGGCATTAATATCTCGAAATTTTTGACATCACTCAATAAATCAAATAACTCTTGGCTTGATTTCTCAACCGTAACTTTTGGACTTTCTAAGTTCATATTTTTTATTTTATATTTCTAAAATCATAAATTGTTAACCTTTAATCTGAAATTTATCTTGAATTTTTGGGACTGCAATCTAAAATCTACTCCCAATAATTATCGGGACTGAAATTTAAACTCCCCAAGTAGATGGACTCACGTTCCATTCTCTCAAAGTTTCTTCTTCTTCTTCGGTAATATATTTTTTGGCTACAGCCAAATTCAATAAGTTTTGATAATTACTTAAAGTATATAGCTCAACATTGGCGTTTTTGAAATTTTGGTCAGCAACATCAAAACCATAAGTAAATATTGCAGCCATCCCTTTTATATTGGCTCCGGCTTCCTTTAAACCTTCTACAGCTAGTAGACTACTGTTTCCGGTGCTTATTAAATCTTCTATAATCACTACATTTTGTCCTTTTTGTAAGAAACCTTCCACCTGGTTTTGTCTACCATGTTTTTTTGGTTCTGGACGCACATATACAAAAGGTAATCCTAAACTCTCGGCAACCAGCATTCCAATTCCAATTGCTCCAGTGGCGACACCGGCAATTACATCTGGTTTGCCAAATTGTTTTTCAATATGTTTAGAAAATTCGTCCCGGACATAATTTCTTATGACTGGAAATGAGAGAATTAAACGATTATCGCAATATATAGGCGATTTCCATCCAGAAGCCCATGTAAAAGGATTTCCTGGATTCAATTTAATTGCATTTATTTGCAAAAGCAATTCGGCTGTTTTTTCGGCAGTATCTTTATTAAATATCATAATACAAATGTATAAAGTTTTTGTTAACGACAAACCACTTTTTTTGACAAATGAGATCTCCAAGGAGACCGATTTTCAATTGTTTTTACTTGAGAGTATTGACATAGAACAGCTTATTGTCAAAATGTTTCAAAATAAAATTAAAAAAGCCTATTTGTATCACCCTGACGAAAGTGTGATTATGAAAACTTTGAAAGCAAAAATTCCCGTTAATAAAGCGGGTGGAGGATTAGTTTATAATAAAAATGGAGAAGTTTTATTTATTTTCAGAAACGGAAAATGGGATTTACCCAAGGGAGGAACTGAAAAAGGGGAGCTAATTGAAGCTACCGCCATGCGTGAAGTAGAAGAAGAAACGGGTGTAAATGGACTATCCATCACGAATAAGCTTCAAAAAACGTATCATATTTTTAAGCGCAACGGAAAATACAAATTAAAAATCACGCATTGGTTTGAGATGCAGTCTACTTTTGAAGGGACTCCAAAAGGGCAATTGGAAGAAGGAATTGAAAAAGTGGTTTGGTTTAAACCCAACGAAATTCCAGAAGCATTGAAGAATTCCTACGAGAATATTAAACTCTTATTTGAGGAAGAATCCGAAAGGATGAAAAAGCAATAAGCAAAAAGGGCTCGATGAAATTGAGCCCTTTTTCTTTATAAAATAATTAGTAAGTATTAGGTCATGGTTTTCAGTTGCAGTCACAGTTTTCAGTCACAGTTTTCAGTTCAAAAATGATGTTATTTTTAAAACATTACTAAAAGCAGATTTACTTTTTTATAAATAGGACTAAGAAAGTGAATTGAAATGTTTGCAGACAGCTCTAAAAACTGTGACTGCGACTGAAAACTGCGACTGACTCTATTTACAGTTTTCTATAAACAGGATATTGTAAATGGGCTTTTTCATAATAAATGGAATGTTTGTAAACCCAGTCCAATTGTGCCTCACTATCTTTTGCAAAGGCAGGCTCATTATTGATTTTTGTTTCTAATTCTGTTTTTATGCTGGGATTGTCTTTTAAAATTTGTGCTGCCAAATCTTCAAATACATATTCAGAATACCCTTCTTTTTGTTGTAAAATAGTGTCAAAAAAGTTCCAATTGAAGAATGAATCGACGCCTTCCGGTTCAAGGGTTTCCAATAAATATTTGACCGCTTTTTGTTGGGTAGAGAATATATAGTCTCCTTTGGCGAAAACCACTTTTTCTATTTTTGAAGTTATTTGAGTATTTCTATGCGGATAATGTCCCTCGTAAGCGGCGTTCGAAGTCTTGTAATCGACAATTTTATAACTTTCTACGGTTATAACGGTATCTTTTTTTAATTGCATATAAGTACAATTGTTGCTTTTTAATAAATCGATGACATTCCAATACCCCTTAGGGATTATATACGCTACGGGAATGATGATTTCTTTAACCGATTTGTATTCCTTTAGGTTTGGAATGTCTTTTTTATAGGGTTTTGTCCTGTCATAAAATAATCGATTGCCTGTAGTGACTTCACTTTTTTTGTATGTTGCTTCATAACCTAAAAAAGAAAAATTGGTCACTTTTGTACTGTCTACTTCCCATAGAATGGTGTATGATTTTTTGGGCAAATATTGTTTTTCATTTTCTAATCTCAATTGTTTTATTTTTTGATAATTAGTGTCAGTGAAATTAATTGTTGACATCATATATTCATAAGTTGCTTTTACGCGATCTGCATATTTTTTTAGCATGTGGGTTTCAACCACAAAACCTATGGTATTGAATAGGGAAGTATAGCCTGTGGTGTATCTAGGATTGTCTGAAAACTGGGAGAAACCATGATCCGGTGTTTCGCCAAAAGCATTTACGTAAGGGGTAGTTTCGATGTTTTTTTGCTGTAAATCTTTAACCAAAGCCGGCATCATTTCGGTGTTTAGATAATCCCCTAAAACAGTGCCAAATTTGTTGTGTTGGGTCATAATATAGGTAAGTTTATATTGATAATCTGATCCATTGCTTACATGATTGTCAATGAAAACATCTGGATTTATTTTATGAAAAATAGCCACAAAACTTTTTGTGTTTCGGGTATCCGATTTGATCATATCGCGATTCAGATCGTAGTTTCTTGCGTTGCCTCGAAAGCCATATTCCTCAGGACCTTCTTGATTTACTCTGGTTGTTGAATTTCTATTTAAGGCGCCTCCAATATTATAAATAGGAATGGTTACTATCACGGTGTTTTTCGGCGCTTTAATTTTGCCTAATGCCAAATCTCGGAACAATTGCATGGTAGCATCGATTCCGTCTGGCTCTCCGGCATGAATACCATTATTGATGAATAATACCGTCTTTTTTTTCTGGATAGCATCAAAATTGAATTTTTTTTCAGAATTGAAAGTGACCATGTGCAAGGGTTCTCCACTATCTGTCAATCCCATTTTTTGCATTTGAATTGTAGGGAAATCATGTGCTAAAATAGTGTAATACCTTATAGTTTCTTGGTAATTGGCGGATTGATTTCCGTTTCCTTTTTCGAAAAAAGTGTCGTATTTGTTGTTTTTTTGGGCTAATAGCGAAAATGTTAGCAATAGAAATGAAATGGTGCAAAATCTCATGGTTTGGGGTTTAAAATATAGATCTCAAATATAATTATTTTTATGTCGGATTATTTTAAAAATTATAATACTGGAAATAATTTGGGCGTGCCCTCATTTAAAAAAAGAGGCTAGCTACTTTGTCGTCATAGCCTCTTTTCTTAAATGGGGTCAGGCTATCCGCGCTACTTCGGTAGCTTGCTTCTATCCTTCACGTGGGAGCAGTATTCAGTAAACAGTTTTTAGTATTCAGCTTAAATTGAGTGAATAATTTTTTCACAAAATACCAAGAATTTAGTTCATTACAGACCTTTTTCAAAGTTCAAAATTTTGACAAATCCATCAAAAAATGGAACTGGAAATTTTGAAAGTCTTCTCTATCAAATGGATCGCTTTTTACGCACCGGACAAACTGAACACTAAAAACTGAACACTGAACACTAAAATTAATTACTTTTGCAAAATGAATAAGAAACACCATTCCAACAATATACTTTTGAATTTAGGCATAGAAAGTCTAAACGAAATGCAGGAAGTAGCGCAAGATACAATCCTGAATGACAACAATGTTTTACTGCTTTCCCCAACAGGATCAGGGAAAACGTTGGCTTTTTTGTTGCCCATTTTAGAAATGTTACAACCCGAAATCCTTTCGGTTCAATGTTTAATTCTGGTTCCATCGCGTGAATTAGGATTGCAAATCGAACAAGTTTGGAAAAAAATGGGAACTGATTATAAAGTAAATGTTTGCTATGGCGGACATTCCATTGATACCGAAATCAAGAATTTAAGTAATCCGCCAGCAGTTTTAATAGGAACTCCGGGAAGAATTGCAGATCATATTGATAGAGGAACTTTTCGTGTAGACAAAATCCAAACCTTAATTCTGGATGAGTTTGATAAATCATTGCAATTGGGTTTCCATGAGCAAATGTCCTTTATTATTGGCAAATTGACCAAACTCAACAAACGGGTTTTGGTTTCGGCTACTTCAGATATTGAAATACCAAGATATACGAGAGTGGTTAATCCTACGATTTTGGATTTTATCCCAACAGAAGAAGAGCAAGAAAGTAACTTAGCTACCAAAATGGTTGTTTCAAAAGAAAAAGACAAACTGGGAAGTTTATTTAACCTGATTTGTTCTTTGAAATCACAGTCGGCGATTGTTTTTTGCAATCATCGGGATGCCGCGGAACGTATTAGTGACACACTGAACGAAAAAGGAATCTATGCTACCTATTATCATGGGGGAATGGATCAGGATGAACGTGAAAGATCGTTAATTCAATTTCGTAATGGAAGTATGAGTTATTTAATTACTACAGATCTTGCGGCGCGTGGACTTGATATTCCCGAAATGAATCACGTAATTCATTATCATTTGCCATTAAAGGAAGACGAATTTACCCATAGAAATGGACGTACTGCACGTATGCTAGCCTCTGGAACGGCTTACGTGATTGCTCATGAAAGTGAGAAAAAAATGGATTATCTCGACTACGGAATGGAAGTGTTTAATGTAGACAATGCAAATTCATTACCAAAGCCACCTGAGTTTCAAACCATTTACATCAGTGGCGGAAAGAAGAACAAATTGAATAAAATAGATATCGTTGGTTTCTTTTCACAAAAAGGAAAACTGGAAAAAGGCGATCTGGGACTAATTGAGGTAAAAGATTTTATCTCCTTTGCGGCAGTGAAATTCAATAAGGTAAAAGACTTACTTCACGCCATTAAGGACGAGAAAATGAAGGGTAAGAAGTTTAAAATTGAAGTTGCGAGGAAGGTAATTAAGAAAGAAGAGGAGTAGATTTCAGTTTTCAGTTTTCGGTTCTGACAGATTGTTGTGTTGTGCATTTTAATTTGCAAACAAAAAGCCTGAATTAATGTTAATAAAAAAGCAACTCAAAAAAGGAGTTGATTTTTTTTTATTATTATGTTTGCAGACAAATACTTACCTATAAAGTATACTATTAAAACCCCAAATAAATTATGAAAAAAGTTATTGCGATTGCTATTTTGTTTATGAGTTCTATTGGCTATAGCCAAATTAAAGTTGTTGAAACGGTACCAGTTGAGAAGCTAGGTAGAGTAAATAATAATTTTTATGTTCAGAAAATTGGAGATGAATTTACCGTGTTTTATACGACTGTTCAAAGCGAAGATGAAGCGTCCGGGTTGAAAGCGTTCACATTTAAAAATGTAAACAATGATTACCAAGGTCTTTATTCTATTATATCTAATGGATTTAATGCAAGTCCTTTGAATGACATAAAATTAGAATTACCCAATAATTTTGTTTGGTTGCATTATATTGTAAGTTCAGATAAAACGACGGTTCAATTTATGGTTTCAAATAAAGAGGCTTCTTCAACTAATGTTTCTGAACCGTTGTCAAAAGAACAAGTTGAAAAATTGTTTCAAAAGAGCTAGAAGAAGAAAGAATTAAGATTTTAGAATTAAGTATTAAGACTAAAATTGTTAATGTCACAAAAAAAAGTCCTCGATTTTCGAGGACTTTTTTTATGAACACTGAACACTGAACACTGAACACTGAACACTGAACACTGAACACTGAACACTGAACACTGAACACTGAACACTGAACACTGAACATTGCAACTATATTTTCTTTACGTATTGTGTGATAATTACAATTTGTTGCCCATCTACTCTTCCTTCAATATATTCGGCATTTTCGTGATCCAATCGAATGTTACGAACTGAAGTTCCTTGTTTAGCCACCATGCTAGACCCTTTTACTTTCAAATCTTTAATCAATACTACAGAGTCTCCGTGTGCCAAAATTACACCATTGACATCACGGTGTACAATTTTGTTTTCATCATCTTCGCCTTCACCAGTAGCTTGAGCCCAAGCTAAAGTATCTTCGTCCAAGTACATTTGTTCCAACAATTCTTGTGGCCAACCGTTTTTACGTAGACGGCTTAACATTCTCCATGACACTACTTGTACAGCAACATGCTCACTCCACATACTGTCATTCAAACATCTCCAATGATTTAAATCTTCATGGCCTGGATTTTCTATTTGATCGATACAAGTAGAACAAGCTAGGATGCTTTCGTCCATTCCTCCTTTTTTGGTAGGTAGTACTTGATATTCTTTTAAGTTTTCGGTTGCAGCACAAAGTTCACATTGAGATCCACTTCGTTTATTTAATTCTCTTTCTAAGCTCATTATAGGGTGTTTTTATTTTAGGTTGTAAAATTACAGTTTATTCAAGCTTATTGCAAATATATGTTTTCCGTTATCTGTTGTCTGTAATCTGACCACTAATCACAACTTATGAATTTTCACTCGAACGGCTTCCGGGACAAGCATTTGATATTCTCCATGATTTCGGATTACATCTCTCACGATACTTGAACTGATGTAGGAAGTTCTAGCTGCGGTCAATAGAAATACGGTTTCTATTTTTGATAAGCGTCTGTTGGTGTGCGCAATGGCTTTTTCGAATTCGAAATCGGCAGGGTTACGTAAACCTCTGAGGATAAAATCGGCTTTGATTTTATGGCATAAGTCAATGGTCAATCCTTCATAAGTGATTACGGAAACTTTAGGTTCGTCTTTGAACGTTTCTTCAATGAATCGTTTTCTTTCTTCGAGGGAAAACATGTATTTTTTTTCGGCATTGACCCCTATGGCGATTACAATTTCATCAAAAAGAGAAATCCCTCTATTGATGATGTCTTCATGTCCTAAAGTAAAAGGGTCAAATGATCCCGGGAATATGGCTTTTTTCATTTTTTATGAGTTTCTGAGAGCCTTGGTAATGCGGCTACTTCTAAAAAAAAATTATTTGATCTCTAAACAGGCAATTTCAGAATATTCAACTGAGCTTATAAAATCTTTAATGATTGAATTTCTTGAATTTACAATGTTTGCCAGAAAATCAGTTTTAGTATTGCCAAAGCGTAACCAAATTATTTTTGGAGGGTGACCTTTAAAATTGGATAAATCAAAAAAATCGGCATCAAAAGTTACAATGGTGAATTCATTTTCTTTTGCAAATCTCCAAATTTCCATATCTGAATAATTCTCGATTCCAAGTTGTCTTACTTGTTTTGCTTCAGGAAAATTAATTTCGATTTTAGAAATAATTCTAAACGATATATTTTGGTCAAATAACAATTTCACGAGGCAATTCGAGTTTTGTGTTCTTTATCTGCGGCATACGCAAGACATGCTTTGATTTGGTTTTCGTTAAGTTCTGGAAAGTCTTCTATAATTTCAAGGAAAGTCATTCCATTTGCCAACCAATTGAGAACATCAAAAACAGTAATTCTTGTTCCTATTATAATTGGTTTACCAAAACGTACTTCAGAATTGATTGCAATATATTGTTTATAATCTATCATAATGATTGTTTCTATATACAAAGTTAATCAAATTACTATTCTTCCTTTTATAAAGCTAACTCAATAGCATTAGTAAACAAATCTTCTAGAGAAATTCCGGCAGCTTTTGCCTGTTGCGGAATCAAACTTTCGGTGGTTAGTCCCGGAATGGTGTTCATTTCGAGCATGTGTGGTTCTCCATCTACAATGATGAATTCGCTTCTTGAGAATCCTTTCATTTTGAGTACTTCGTAAGCGCGTTTGGCAATTTCGCCCACTTTTTGTGTCATCTCATCCGAAATCCGTGCAGGTGTAATTTCTTGTGATTTACCAAGATATTTGGCTTCATAATCGAAGAAATCATTTTCGGAAACAATTTCGGTTATGGGTAAAACGATTACTTTTCCTTTGTAATTGATTACCCCAACGGATACTTCGGTGCCGTCAAGAAAACTTTCTATGATGATTTCGTTGTCTTCTTTGTAAGCGACTTCGATGGCGATAGGCAATTCGTCTATAGTTTTTACTTTAGATATTCCAAAACTCGAACCTGCTTTATTGGGTTTTACAAAACAAGGCAAACCTACTTTTTTTACAATTTCGTCCAGATTAATAGCGTCTCCTTTGTTTAAGTAATAGGATATGGCGGTTTTGATTCCGTATGGTTTTAAAACCGACAATAAATCACGTTTGTTGAAGGTTAATGCAGCTTGATAATAATCACAGGCGGTTTGCGGAATATTTAATAATTCGAAATACGCTTGCATGAGTCCGTCTTCTCCCGGAGTTCCGTGAATGGCATTGAAAACACAATCGAAAGTTTGTTTTGTTCCGTTTATGTTTACCGAAAAATCATTTTTATCGATAGTAAACTCGACATCATTGGCATCTACATACACCCATTTTTCTTTAAAAATATGGATTCGAAATCCGTTGAATTTTGTCTTGTCCAGATATTGATATACAACGTTTCCGCTGATTAAAGATATTTTGAACTCGCTGGAATACCCGCCCATGATGATGGCTATGTTTTTCATGTTTTTGATTTTTTTTGCTCCGAATTTCACGAATTTTTTAAAAGCTATAATTGTTTAATCGGTATTTTAATTTTTAATTCTAATGTTGTTTTTGAAAATGAGTTCCCTAGCCCCGATGGAAACGTTATCCTTTTGTGCAAAAAACTAATTTTTCTTAGTATAAAAGAGCGACCAAGGGAAGCTCCTTTTATGCTTTAGAAAAATGTTTTTTTAAGCAAAAGATAAAAGTGTACAGCGGGAATAGCTCCTCTCTTTGACGATGCTCGGAAGGACAAATACTATTAAACAAAATTATCATTTTTTTTGAAACGAAATAGCTTTATCTTTGCGGGAAATTAAAATATTTATGAGCTTAAAAAAATATCTTACAAGTCGTGTTTTTTTCGGACAAATAGCAATTGCATTTGCCATTATAGCTGTTTTGGGTTATTTATTCATGCATTGGTTGACTTTTACAACCGATCATGGGCATGAAATCTCAGTTCCTGATTTGAGAAAATTGACTGAAGAACAAGTGGAGGATAAGCTGGATGATTTGGATCTGGATTATGTGCTTTTGGATAGTTTGGATTATAGAAGTGATTACCCTAAGTTTAGTGTTGTTGAGCAGGATCCTATGCCTGGAACGAAGGTAAAAGTGGGAAGAAAAGTATATATTAAGATCAATGCTTCGGGGTTTTCGTCTGTGCGAATTCCTGATTTAATCGAGAAAACGTATCGTGAGGCGGTGCCAACGCTAAAAGCTTTGGGACTTGAGGAAGGTACAATTACCTATGTTCCCAATTTAGGAAAAGATATGGTGTTGGAAATGCGTTATAAAGGAAGAAATTTGAAAGTAGGAGATAGGGTCTTAAAAGCATCAAAAATTGATTTGGTTTTAGGCGACGGGAAAGAGAGTTATCAAGAAGAACCAGTGGACAGTATTGCTGTTCCAACAGAAGAAACATCAACAAATGAACAATAATAGTGAACCATTAGAATTAGACGAAGAATTATTTGAACATTTTAGGTTTGAAGTTCCAAAGGGGCAAGCTTCTTTGAGAATTGATAAATACTTGATGAGTTTGATTCAAAACGCAACACGTAATAAAATTCAGAACGCAGCCATCGAAGGGAATATTTTTGTGAACGATGCGACTGTAAAGTCTAATTATAAGGTAAAACCTTTTGATGTGGTTCAAGTGATGTTATCGCATCCGCCTTTTGAAAACAGGGTAGATCCTGAAGATATTCCATTGGATGTTGTTTATGAAGATGACACGCTTTTGTTAATTAATAAGCCACCCGGATTGGTGGTACATCCTGGACATGGGAATTATACCGGAACATTGGTGAATGCTTTGGCGTTTCATTTTGAGAATTTGCCAATGAACAGTAGCGAACGCCCCGGATTAGTTCACAGAATCGATAAAGATACTTCGGGATTACTAGTTATTGCCAAAACAGAAGCAGCGATGACCCATTTGGCGAAACAATTTGAAGCCAAAACATCGGAAAGAGAATATGTTGCTTTGGTTTGGGGAAATGTTGCCCAAGAGCAAGGAACCATTGAAGGGAATTTAGCGCGACACTTAAAAGATCGCATGCAAATGGCGGTTTTTGCAGATCCCGAAATTGGGAAACCAGCCGTGACACATTACAAAGTATTGGAGCGATTTGGATACGTTACTCTGATTTCGTGCCAACTGGAAACAGGAAGAACACACCAAATCAGGGCACACTTGAAACATATTGGTCATCCGCTTTTTAATGATGAACGTTATGGTGGTCATTTGATTCTAAAAGGAACTACGTTTACCAAATACAAACAATTTATAGAAAACTGTTTCAAAGCTTTACCGCGCCAAGCGTTGCATGCCAAAACGCTCGGTTTTGTACATCCTACCACAGGAGATATGATGCGTTTTGATACGGAATTGCCTCAGGATTTCCAAGATTGTATCGAGAAATGGAGAGGGTATTCGAAATCTCATCATGCTGAAGAAGATTAATGATATAATATGAAAGCCTCGATTTCGAGGCTTTTTTTGTGGAACCATTAAGAAATTAAGATTCATTTAGACTCAGAGTGTAATGAATCTTAATTTCTTAATGGTTTTAAATATTTGCCTATAATTTTTTATTAATTGAACCTAAGATGCTTAAAATGTAAATATTGTTTTATCTTTAATGTAATTAGTTTTAAAGGAAAAAGTATTGGAAATGAGTACAGAGTTCAAAAGCGAAATAAAAGAAGATTTTCTAAAATTAGAAATGCAATTAAGAGGAGAGATAAAAGACTCTAAGACCGATATGATAAAATGGTTTTTTGCTTTTTTTATCACTCTGGTTTTAATGATTTTAGGGCTTTATGCCGCTATTCTGTTGAAATAAAAAAGACTACGTAAATGATGAAAAGTCCCAGTCCCGATTGCTATCGGGACTGGGACTTTTTTTGTGGATGAAATTGGAACAGAGGATAGGAAAAAAAAAGACTTAACTTAACTTTTCTTTTTTAATTTGGCAAACTAGCTTCAAAAGTCTTAAATCGATTATCTAAATCTTGAAGTAATTGTTTTTTTACCGTAGTATTTTGAATAAAACTATAGTTGATACTGTTATAAACAAATTGTTTGATATCGGTATACGAAATGGTTTTATATCTTTTGGCCAATAAAACATATTGTTCGGTCATATTGGTGCGCAATATTCCGGCGTCGTCCGTACTAATGACAATGGGTACCCCAAATTCTTTGTACAACAGAATAGGATGACGGTTCTCTTTTACTTTCAAAATAAACTCATTACTGACCAAATTGATTTCGATTGGAATGGTATTCTTGGCCATATAACGCATTAAGTCATAGCTCTTTTCTTCATAAGCCATATCCACTCCATGCCCAATTCTATTGGCACCAGCGGTATAAACAGCGGCATTGATGTGCCAAGTCAATTCTTCGGGACGAACTAATCCTAAGGTAAGTTCGCCGGCATGCATGGTATATTTTACCTTTGGGAAACGGCTGTGGCAATATTTGAACATGATCATGTGCAGTCCATAATCTTTCATGGAGATTTCGCCATCTTCGGGAGAAACGATATTGACTCCCGCCATCAGCGGACTGCTATCGGCCGAAATAAAAGCAACCACAAGATTTTTGAATAAATCAACGGGTTCCATGAAGCGCAAAACAAAATTTTGGTAGCGCATCGTGAACTGACTGTCATCCATTTTGAGCTCTTTGTGCATTTTGGCAACAAAGTTGGTGTTGAAATCGGTAGCGTATTTTTTGGCTTCTTTTTGAATGAAAATGGCATACAGAGAATCCAAAGATTGCATAACGGCTTTTTCGTTTTTATTGGCAGCCATTTTCCTTAATAGGACATTGTATTTGGCTAAATCATCTGTTTTTATAACACAAGGAATAGTCGATAATTGGGTTTCAATGTAGCTTACATTTTCTTTGATGGCCCTGTTTTTTAATTCCAATAAACCAGCTTCAAAATTGTCTTTTATAGCGGGTTCAAACTTCATAAAGGATTCAAAAAATAATTTATCCGAAGGGTAATCAACATTATTATAATCCTTAGCAGACCATTTTTGCATTATCTTCTGTTTGTAGATATCCAATTCACCATTTTTTTGCAAAGTCGAAAATAAAACCCAAGTAGCTCCATCGTTTTTTTCTTGAGAGACAGTCATGGTTTGTGTATTGAGATAAAAATCTTCGGCAATGGCATGAGCTAATAGTGGTTCTGAGTAAATTGAACCGGAATAATGATGGTGTAAATCTCCTCCTTTGGGCATTTGTGAAAAGAAAGCAGTCAGCTCGGCTTCGTTAGTTCTAATTTTTTCAAAATACTGATCGGCCGATTGGGCAAATCCAAAATGGAATAGGATCCAAAAAAGGAATGTAATAAATAATCTCATATTCTAAATTTCATTCAAATATAATTAAATAATGAACAATTTGTTTCGTCTCATATAAAATAGATTTTAAATAAAAGTTTCGGTATTGCTTTCGGAATAATCCAAATTAACATGAAAAGTTTCTTTCAGTTTCCACAGTGCCAATAAAGAAATAATAGATAATAAGGTACCAACAATCATCCCCGACTTAAGAATATTTCCTTCAAAAAGACTATCTCGAAAAAAACTATATATTAAAATAATTAGCGGAAGCGAACCTCGAACAAAATTGGGAACAGTAGTAGTTACAGTAGCCCTGATATTAGTCCCAAATTGCTCTGCAGCAATGGTTACGAATAATACCCAATAGCCCACTGAAAAGCCCATTGCAAAACAAAGTAAATAGAAAGTTGAAGCCGATATTCCGAATGCATTTAAATAAACAAAAACCATGATGAGATTAAAAATTAAAAATAATCGCATGATTTTTTTTCGGCTTTTTAGCCATTGGCTTAATAATCCGCTGGCAATATCACCAAAAACCAATCCGGTGTAACAGAAGGCAATGGCTTTGCCAGCGGCGATGGTTTCGGCTTGTTGTACGCCAAGTGCTTTGGCAAATTCAGGCGAAAAAGTAATGAGAACACCCACCAGAAACCAAAGGGGAATCCCAATAAGAATGCATTGCAAGTACTTTGAAAACTTTTTTTTATTGGTAAACAAAGAAAGGAAATCCCCCTTTTTTTCCTCGCTTTGTTGAATTTGTTTGAACATACCCGATTCGGTAATGCTAATCCTTAAAAACAATAATAGGATTCCAAGAACACCACCTGCATAATAACACAGACGCCAATCCTGAAAAATTTGATAGACCAAATAAGCAGCAACAGCTCCAGAAACCCCTACCGAAGCGACAATCATGGTTCCATAACCACGTTTTTCTTTGGGCAATGATTCAGTAACCAATGTAATTCCGGCACCCAATTCTCCAGCAAGTCCAATTCCGGCAATCAATCGCCAAAAGGCATAGCCATCGACAGTAGTGACCATTCCGTTGGCAATATTGGCTACCGAGTAAATTAATATGGAACCAAATAAGACAGAGATTCTTCCTTTTTTATCGCCTAAAATTCCCCAAAGGATTCCTCCGAAAAGCATTCCGAACATTTGCATACTAATCAGATATTCTCCTTGGTTCCGAATAGCATCGCCTGTAATTCCAAGGTCTTTTAGACTATCGGTACGCACAATTCCAAAAAGTAATAAATCATAAATGTCCACAAAATACCCGAGTGCTGCCACAATTACAGCTGCATTAAGAATGTTTTTTGAATTTTTTGTTAGCGGGGAAGGAATACTATTCATTATGGTTTGGTCTCTATTTTTAGTTTCATTAATAAATCGGTTTGTTGGTCATCGCCTAAGATGAATAAATGTTTGTCAAATTCGACAAAACCATTTTTGGTGTAAAATTGTAAAGCTCTGTGATTTTCTTCCCAGACGCCAAGCCAAATATAGTCAACACCAGTTTGTTTCGCAATATTTATTGTTTCTTCCAATAGTAATTGTCCCACTTTTTTGCCGTGAAATTCCTGTAGAACATATATTCGTTGGATTTCTAAAGCTTGTTCATTTGTGATTTCAGTTTGTGCGTTGCCAAAATTGAGTTTCAAATAGCCAATGGTTTCTGAATCTAAAGATGCAAGATAAAATTGGGAGTTGGGATTGCTTATTTCTAGTGATAATTGTTCGGTACTGAAGTTTTGACGGATATATTCGGCCATGTTTTCTGGCGTATTTACAGCTGAAAAAGTTTCGGTAAAGGATTGTATACCTATATTTTGTATGGATACTAAATTTTTTAAAGTAGCTTTTCTAATTTCAATCATGCTAATTATCGTTGGTTTAATCTCTTTCTAAAATCAAAAATACACAAATTATAATTAGTGGTAATTTTAAATATCTATCGTAATATTAAACAATTCAATTCGTGCATTCTGATTTTGTAGAATTCAATTTGTACTTTTGGAAAAATTAGTAAATTAGCCATTTAAGGCTCTTCAAATATAAAATCCTCACGGTTTTTATATCACCATTGAAAATATTTATACGCAAATGAAAATCGTACTATCGCCAGCCAAATCATTAAACTTCGAAAAAGAATTACCCATATCGAATTATTCGGAGTCTTCATTCCTGAAAGATTCGAGACAAGTTCATAAAGTTTTAAAACAACAATCACCCAAAACATTGTCGGAACTGATGTCAATTTCAGATAAACTGGCCGATTTGAATTGGCAACGCAATCAAGATTGGAAGACGCCTTTTACTACAGAAAATGCAAGACCCGCCATTTATACTTTTGATGGCGATGTATATACGGGACTAGATGCTTATTCGATTCCGATAGAAAAATTAGACCAGCTTCAAGATAGTTTACGAATTTTATCTGGTTTGTACGGTTACTTAAAACCATTGGATTTAATGCAACCCTACCGACTCGAAATGGGGACGAAATTACCCATTGGCGAAAGCAAAAACTTATATGAGTTTTGGAAAAAGACCATTACCCATTCATTGAATAAAGAGCTTAAAAAGGACGAATTGTTTATAAATTTGGCCAGCAATGAATATTTTTCGGCTGTAGATGCCAAAGCTTTGAAAGTTCCTGTTATTACCCCAGAATTCAAAGATTACAAAGACGGAAAACTGAAGATCATTAGTTTTTTTGCCAAGAAGGCTAGGGGATTGATGGTGCGTTATATCATTGATACCAATGCCCAAACTATTGATGATTTAAAGGGTTTCAATTACGAAGGCTATCAATTTGATGGTAATTTATCAAAAGGGAATAACTTGGTTTTTACACGATAGGGAGAGAGCAGATTTTAGAATTTAGATTGCAGATTTTAGATTTTTGAAGTAGAGAGGAAAGAATAATTTAGAAGTTAATTTCAAAACAGGGAGTCTCATTATATAAAAAAAGCTCCGAATTTCACTAACCAATAAGTGAGATTCGGAGTTTTTTTTAAACTTCAAAAATTTGAATTCTGTTTTCTGCTATCTGCCTTCTAAATTCTGCAACCTGCCATCTGCATTCTAAATTTTTAATGCATCGCATCAGCTGGATTTACTTTGTTTTTTCCTTTCTTTATCAAAAGAATAAAAGGAATACACAGCAAGAACAAGATCCCAAGATACATAAAGATATCCATAAATGATAATACGGAACTTTGTGTCATTACTTTAAATTCGATTACTTTATAGGCCTTAGTTAGAGCTTCGTTGGCACTATACCCTTTAGCCATAAAACCCATTTGCAATTGATGTATGATTTGTTGTACTTCAAAAGACGTTTGGTCAAGATGTGAAATCAAATTGACACGGTGTTCCTGATTGAATCTAGAGATGTAAGTGGTAATAATGGCAATACCAAACGAACCACCCAATTGTCGCATCATTCCTGTAAAAGCAGCACCTTCTCCAATATGTTTTCCCTTAAGGGTAGATAATGATAAAGTGGTAATAGGGACAAATAATAACCCCAAACCAACACCTCTAAGGATTAATGGCCAAAACATATGTTCAACTCCAGTGTCTGGTGTTAGTACGCCACGCATCAAAAAGGTAAAAAGGAAAAACACAAAAAAGCCTGCAGCCACCAGATACGATTGCTGAACTCCACGCTGAATCATTTTGCCAATAAAGGGCATCATGATACCCGTTGTTATCGAACTTGGGATTAATAATAGACCCGCATCGGTAGCACTCCATCCTAAAACGGATTGGGTGTATATTGGAATAATAAATGTCGATCCATACAATCCAAACCCTAGTATGAAACACATGATAGTTCCAATTTTTAGATTATTGTCTTTAAATACTTTCAGATTTACAATTGGATGTTCGTAAGTGAGCTCTCTCCAAATAAATAATAGTAAGCCAAAAACAGAAACCGTGCTTAAGAGTACAATTAATCCATCGTTGAACCAATCGTCCTGTTGACCGTGTTCTAATACAAATTGCAATGAACCAATAAAAGAGGCCAAGAGTATAATTCCCCACCAATCGACTTGATTGGCTTTTAGTTTGGCACCATATTTAGGACTTTTTACAAAAGCAATCGTTAAGAAAGTGGCTATAATACCTAATGGAATGTTGATATAAAATATAAAAGGCCATGAAAAATGATCAACAATATAACCTCCCAATGGAGGACCAAGTGTTGGGCCAACAATAACTCCCATTCCATAAATAGCTTGTGCCATTCCTCTTTTGGCAACAGGATAACTCTCGGTAATAATGGTTTGTGCGGTTACTAATAGCGCCCCTCCACCCAAACCTTGAATGAATCGAAAAGCAACGAGTTCCCATATATTTGTGGCATTTCCGCATAAAAAGGAAGCCACTGTAAAGATAACAATGGATGTCGCGAAATAATTTCGACGACCAAATTGTTGTGATAACCAACTTGTCATAGGGATTACAATTACGTTTGCAATCGCATAGGCAGTAATTACCCAAGCCACATCGGTTAAGGTAGCGCCAAGACTACCTCTCATATTATTTAAGGCTACGTTTACAATGGTAGTATCCACAATTTCGAGCATCGCACAAAGCACACAAGTTATTGTAATAATTACTCTTCTAAAGCCGTATTCTACTAAATCGTCTTCTTCGTTTTTTACCATTTTGGATTTTTAAAATGTAATGGTTTAAATTCCTTTTTATAAGTTTTTCGAGTTACTAACATAAATACCAATTCAATTTTAGATTTTTTTTTAACCATTAAGAAATTAAGTTTCATTAAGCTTAATTTGACTTAATCTCTTAATGGTTAATTTATTTTATCTTACAATTTCATTGTTTAGCTCTATATAAATAGCCAGATATTTTTTAAAACGTATTATTTCAAATGAACATCTACATCAGCGTTCATACCTGGGCGAAGCAATTTTATTTTTTCAGGATCGTTTGAGGCATTCAAACTTATTTTTACCGGTAATCTCTGAATGGTTTTTACAAAATTTCCAGTTGCATTATCTGGCGGAAGTAATGAAAAACGAGATCCGGTTGCAGGTGAAAATGAAGTAATGGTTCCTTGAAAATCATAGTCAGGATAAGCATCAACTTTTACCGTCACTTTTTGTCCGACAACCATTTTGTTCAATTGTGTTTCTTTAAAATTAGCGACAACCCAAGCTTCATTGTTGTTGATGATATAAAATAAAGATTGTCCTTGTTGTACCAATTGTCCTGGTTGAATGTCTATTTTTGAAACTTGACCATCAATAGCTGCAGTTACAACAGTATAAGTCAAATTTAATTGAGCTGCCTCAAGTAATGCTTTTGCTTTTTTAATATTGGCAGCAGCTACTTCTGTTTGTTTGTTGGAAACTCTTGATTTTGCTTCAATTACTGTTTTTTGAAAAGCGCTTGCTTTTTGTTGTTGTTGCAAAATGCGTACTTGGCTTTCGGCTTCTTGTTTGGCTGCCAATGCTTGTTCGTATTGTTGTTTGGTAATCGAATGATTTTTGTATAAATTTTCGTAACGAACATAATCACTATTCGCTCTTCCCAATCTAATTTTTGCGGTTTCAATATTTCCGCCTGCCGTTTGTACATTGGCATCCGAAACAGCAATACTGGCAAGGGCACTTCCAATATCTTCTTTGGCTACATCATATCCACCTTCGGCACCTATAAAAGCAGCATTTGCTTCTTCTATTTTCAGTTGATAATCTCTTTTATCAATAGTAAATAAGGTATCTCCTTTTTTTACAAAGTCATTGTCTTTTACATACACTTTACTAATATATCCCGAAACTCTTGGGATTATTGGATTCATGTTTTTTTCTATTTGAGCGTCATCCGTTTCTTCGTGGGCTTGTGAATGAAGGTATTTTGAAATTCCGTAAGTTCCTGCTGCAAGGATCAAAACCAATAGGATTATAATGAATTTGGCGTTAGTTTTTTTATTTTCCATGTTTGGTGGGGGTTATATTTTTGAAATGTTGAAGGTTTGAGATAGTTGTCCAGTAGCCGAAAGTAATTCATAGTATTTTTGAATAACATCTACTTTGGCAATGGTTTCGCTTATTTTTGATTTCAGTTGCTCCACATCGGCTTCCAGTAAATCGTTGGTGTCCGAAAGTCCATTGTCGTATTTGTCTTTTACAATTCGGTAATTTTCGGTAGCTTGTTCAACAGCTTGGTTGTAAACAATATCTTGTTTTAGTGCCAAATCATAATTGTTAATCGCTTGTTGCACTTGGATTCTAATATTGTCTTTTAATAATTCTTCAGAGTTTTTTACTTCAAGTGCTTTGCTTTCGGCAATTTTTACTTGAGTGCCATTTTTTAGAATGCCACTAATGTCATACGATAATCCTACACCAAAAAACATAGCGTTTTCTAATGTTATAATATTGTTTAGGTTTAATGCGGCATATCCTCCTACCAAAGCAATGTTTGGGTAGTAATCGCCCTTGGCCATGTTAATATTATTTTGAGTTGCTTTTTCTTGATATTGCAGTGCTTCTAAATCTTTACGATTTTGAAATGCAGGTTGTTCATCAGTAGGTAGAGCACTCTTTGAAAAACCAATCAAATCACTTTCATGAACCACCAATTTTGTTTCTGTTGGTAATTTCAACAAAGTAACCAGATAGTAATTGATTATCGTTTCAGTGTTCATAGCTTCGTCAAGCGACAATTGAATTTTAGAAGCTTGAAGCTGAGATTTTAATAAATCATTTCGAGGAATAATTTCGTTTTTTTCCAAGGCAGTGAAGTCATTTACACGCTGTTGGGCACTTTTTTGATTTTCTTTTAATAGTTCAACGGTTCTTTGCGCTTTGTACAAATTGGCATAATAGTTTATCACTCTCATCGCTACATCTTCTTTGGTTTTAGATGCCATTGCGTTTTCGGCTTGGAATAAATTATCCTGAAGCTTTATCCCGTTTTGTATTTTCATACCTGCAAAAACAGGCATTTTCAAATTAGCTTGTCCTACCAATAATTGATCCGGTACGGGTAGCGTTTTTGAACCTGTATTAATTTCTAAATCAACAGTAGCTTCAGTTAAATGAAGATATTGTCCGGTAATTTTAAAATCGGGATATTGATTGTTTTTAACCGATTGTAATTCGTGTTTTTTGGTTTCTACTTTTGTATTGGCCAAGGAAACCTCATTACTTTTCGTCCAAGCCAAATTTATAGCTTCATCCAGCTTTAAATTGGTTTTCTCTTGGGCATTTATGGAAGAAATTCCAATAATGAAACCTCCAAAGAGTATTAAATAACTAATTTTCATATGTCAAGAGGGCTTTAATGGTTTGTTGAATGTGCATTGTTAAAGTTGTTTTTATGTAGGTATTGTATTCTTCTTCGGTATTCAAGTTTAATAGATTTTCGTAAAAAGGTCTGTTCAAATGAAAATGGAAATAGGTGCCAAGAATGGTTGTTGTAAGGAGTGGGACAATAATGTCTTTCCTGAAAATTCCTTTCTCTTGCCCGTCTTGGATAATGGTTTCCAATGATTTTAGATTTCCTTTCTTTAAATCAGTAAAAGCTTGAAGGTTAATTACCCTTTGACTTGAAGAAAATTCAAAGTGCATAATTTTGTATATGCATCTATTGCTGTTGATTTTATCGATATAAAGTTCAATCAGCTTATTTATTTTTTGGAGTGGATCTAAATCTTCCAAAGTCAAAATGTCCAGTTGTAGCTTAATATCTGTGGCGCGGTTTAAAATAATGGATTCCAATAATTGTTCTTTGGATCCAAAGTAATAGGAAACCATGGCGATATTAATTTTGGCTTCCTTGGCAATGTCTCGTATCGAAGTACCGTCAAATCCTTTTTCTGCAAATAGCGTTTCGGCCACTTGTAAAATCTGAAGTTGTTTTTCGTTAAAATCTGTTTTCATTGCTACGTTTTTTAATTCGACACAAAATTAAACAACTGTTTAAATTAAACGATTGTTTAATTTTTTTTAACGTATTTTTAACGGTTAAAACCAAGCAGGACTAGCAGTGAAAAAAAAGCGTTAGACCGGTAAAATAGTAAGGAGGGGTTTCTCTTAAATGGAATATTGAAAATCCGTAAAAAAGGAATGTAAATGTAAATAAGAAAAGTAAATAGTTGAAAATTAGGTAAATATGAATATTTCTTGGATCTGTTTTTTTATATTTGTTAGATAATGTATTGCCAATAAATCTAATGTATGTACAAACGGAGCAGTTATATTGTTAATGGAATTACCTTGTATCGTATTTTGGCGGCACCAATATTGATTGGTTTAGTCTATGCAAAACAATTTGAGGTATTCAAATGGCTACTTCTTTTTAGTTTTTTCACCGATCTAATTGATGGATATCTCGCCAGAAAATTTAAGGTTGCCAGTATTATGGGTTCTCGGCTCGATTCTATTGGTGATGACCTAACGGTGCTTGCCGCTGTAATAGGTCTTTTTGTTTTTAAATCCGAATTTGCCCATAAGGAGTTTGGGATTTTAATGATACTATTTTTACTTTTTGTTTTTCAAACGGTATTTGCGTTGGTTCGTTACAAGAAAATCTCAAGTTTCCATACTTACCTTGCGAAATTGGCTGCGATCTTACAGGGGATATTTTTTATTTTGATTTTCCTTTTACCGGAACCGTTGTATTTTTTATTTTATGCAGCTGCAGTTGTTACAAGCATTGAACTGCTAGAAGAAATTATATTGGTAGCATTACTTTCGAAATGGGAAGCAAATGTAAAGGGATTATTTTGGGTTTTGAAAAGAAGAAAATAAAAGCAGGCCCAACCCAACTTAAATGAAGATTCATAGGAACAATTTCTATAAAAGTTGTATTCGATTGTTAACTTACTGTTTTAATTTTGTAGTCAGACTATCGAAACCCTTTCACGAACGCATCAATTTACCCACTTCCATTATTTCTTTTTGATGGGAATCCAGATTTCTTCTTCGGAGTTAGGATCTTCTTTTTTATATTTTGCTCCCAATATCTCAAAATGGGGTCTTTGGTCTAAATCGTATTCTGAATTTGGAATCCAATCTCTGAAGATATAATCAAAAATGGCCGTACTATGTCCTTTATGTTCGAAAACAGCATAAAGCCCACCCGATAATGTAAAAGATTCCATCTCTGCAGGAATACTGTCAAAGTCAGCAACTTCAAGAGTGGCCCATTTTTCGAAAATTGAATTGGGATTAAAGGCTTCAAAATAGGTTGCATCATATACTTGTACCGCAAAAAAATCTGTACTTATTGTATTTTGAATTTCGGTTTGTCTTGGCATAAAACTTTGCCATAATTCTTGAGTTTTGTTGTTGGCAAGTGACATTTGCAATCGTTTGCCAATTAATTTTTTTTCAGGTAAAATTTCAATTCTTTGAGTCATTTTAAACTAATTTAGTATGGATTTTTTCAAACAAACACTAGTTGCAATATTTTCATATTGGCCGTAATTCGGTATTAATTCATAACCTGATTTGTGATACAATGCAATGGCTTCGGGGTTATTTTTTCCAGTTTCCAGAACGCAGTTGGTATAATTGCTTTCGCTTGCCCAAATTTCAAGTTCTTTTAAAACAGCACTGGCAATTCCTTTTCCTCGATAGTCAGGATGAACAAACATTCTTTTTATTTCAACTGTATTGGAATCCAATTTCTTGAAAGCTCCGCAACAAATCGCAACATCATCCTGATAACAAACGACAACGTGATTGATTTTATCAAGTGTGTTATGCTGGGCATAGAAATCATGGTCTTCGCCATCTTTTATTCTCAAAACTTCATCGAGTAGAACGACTAGGTTTTGAAAATCTATGTTTTCGGAGGTTGTTCTTATTGTTGTTGTCATAAAAATCAATTCATTATTAATGAATTATTATAAATTTCAGTAGCTTCTGATATAATTTTTTCAGGATAATTATACAAATTTAAAATTCTAATTGCATTTTTTGTTTGTAATTTGCCTTGTTGTAATTTATAACTAAAAGTCAGTGCATTATCGGTGACATTTTCGGAAAAATGAAATAAGTTAAAATTGTCGTCTTGTAATAAATCGGCAAGTTCTAAATCATGAGTTGAAACAAAAACAAAATTATCTTCTGTATTTAAATAAGATAAAACGGATTTACCAATCGCAATTCTTTCGAGTGTATTTGTACCTTTAAAAATTTCATCAAGTATAAATAAATGAGGCACATTTGTTTCTGCTGAATTTAGAAAGTCTCTAATAGTTAAGACCTCATCAAGGTAAAAACTTGTATTTTGATTAATATCATCTTGTGTTCGAATAGATGAAAATATTTTTAAAAAAGGACTTATGAATTTTTTTGAAAAAGAAATATTTAAACTTTGTGAATAAATACAATTTATCGCTAAAGAGCGAATAAAAGTTGTTTTTCCAGACATATTTGAACCTGTCAATAACATACTTTTGTTTTTTAATTCTAATGAATTTGAAACACAATTATCAATTAAGGGATGGTACAAATCTTCAATAATGAGATGTTTTTGATTGGTAAAATTCGGTTTAGAAAGTTTTATTCCAGATTGGTGTAACCCAGAGACAGATATACTAGAATCAATTTCTCCTATGAATTTAAATAATTGATTCAGTTCGGGTTTGTATCTGTTAAAATCTTGTAAATAACTATTGTATAGGATTACTTCAATATTGAAAGTTATTTTTATTATTTCAATAGTTATCCATAAAGGCATTAAAAATTCATTATTAGTCAACTGATCAGTTTGAATGATGCTGATTCTTTTTCTAAATTGAAATAAAACTTTAATAAAAACGGGGTTTTCAAAATGAACTTCAAAATAATCGTCTATTGCAATGATTTTTTGAGCCGTTTTGTGCGTTTTAATAAATTCAGTTATTTTATTTAAGTTATAATCTATTACTGTTTTGTTTTTATAATGAAAAAAGAGATTGGCGCAAAATAGGGGTATTAATGAAAAGAAAAATATTGGATAATAAATTGTAACGATTATTAAACTTATAAATGCAATATTTAAATAGATACAGATTTTTGCCGTTCTTTTATTTGTGATAAGTCCCTCATGAAGTAACTCTTCAAAGAAATATCCATTTTGGGATTTTAATTTAGATAATTCAGTAATACACTCTTGTCTTTGCTTTTCATTATTGTTGAAAAACGTTACTAATTTTGAAAACGAATCTAGTTTTTCTGCCGAATTATGAATTACACGAGTTTTGTAAAATAAATATTGTTGTCCAATTCTCGAAGTAGTCCTGTCTATTTTTTTAAAAACATCATCTAAATCAAGATCGATTGAAACTTTATCGGATATATGTTGGTAGTATTCTTTTTCAAATTTTATATTGTTTTGAAAGTATTTACCAATTAGATAAAAATTAAAATTATCCTCTTTTTCTTTTAGCCATAATGATGGATCAATTACCTGCTTCTTTTTTTTGTGAATAAAGATGAAATATATTAATAGTATTGCAAAACAAGCGATAAGATATTGTATTTGTGTCATTTGATTTAATTGAAATAAAATCTTAAAAGTAGTATTTTTTTTAAATTTTTATCGAGTAAAACGACAAGATTTTGAAAATCTATGTTTCGGGGGTTGTTCTTAGTATTCTTGTCATGTCGTTTTACTTGTAAAGTTAAACTATCGTATCTCTTTCACGAACTCTCCAATTTTCCCAATTCCATTGGCTGTCAAATGGGTGATAAAAGCACTTCCAATAATGGCTCCTTTGGCAAACTGAGTTGCTTGATTGAAGGTTTCCGCATTATTAATTCCAAAACCA
>Ga0184629_10000057_pt1 | contig 40562 bp, 31 predicted proteins | sample PLM4_32_b1_FD_133158 | JGI IMG/M metagenome (GOLD analysis project Ga0184629, IMG submission 133158) | Groundwater sediment microbial communities from an aquifer in East River, Colorado, USA - PLM4_32_b1 | ecosystem: Environmental > Terrestrial > Soil > Riparian zone | place: USA: East River...
CGTAAGGTTTTTTAATAACGCACTGACACACATTTTAACATCCTCTTAATCTTGGTCCAGTACCCCAGCCGCCGGATGGCTGACAAATCCGCGAGAATCGCGGGTTGTCCGCGCGGCGAAAGGGTCCTTTGACCAACAAGGACCGCGCGACCTATCCGAAAATCTGACACCAATCAATGGTTCTCTTTTGCCGAACCACGCCCAAGGCCATGTGGGAGACCCGGCCCGATGCGGAATGAGCGTTCCCGAACTCAAGAGAAACCGGCGTGAAGGGACGGCGAGAACCGCACGATCGGGCTCGCCTAGAGCTGCGACCCCAACGCGCGACATCGCGACGGTGCGACAATCGAGGCGCCCCCGCCCCGCGCAACCGCCGATCGCAAGTCGCCCGGCCCGCGTTACACGATCCGTGTGCGGACGATCTCGCTGCGTGTTCGATGCATGTCCACCGGTTGCCATCGATCGCTTCCCCGTGCGCGAGATGGAACGGTTCGATCTTAAACGTCGGCTTTGTGGCGCCAATGAGGCGGCAGCCGGAATTCCAGGAGTCTAGAACCGACTGGTGATGCTGAAGGTCGCCGACTGCGCCAGGGACCCACGGCTCGCCGAAGCGTCGTAGTTGAAGCCCGCCGACCAATTGCGCATGACGTAGCCCAAGCTCATGCCGCCGACGACCTTGTTGGCATCCAGCGTGGGGCCGACGAGATGAAAAGGCGAGCCCGGCGAGGATTCGAACGAGCCGTCGATGGTTATGGGATCATTCGCGAATTCGTGACTCCACCCCGCAAGCAATTGCGGCATGAAGGCACCTTCGTTGAAGGCGTAGCTGCCCTGGCCGATGACACCGGCAAAGCTGCGGATCGAAGTCTGCGTTTGCGACCTGAGCGACAAGCCCGCGCCGCCGCCGCCGGCCTCGTCATAAGCGCTCTGGTTCAGATACATCATGTCGATGGCGATAGTCGGGATGATGTCGATATTCCCAACATCGATCACGTAGCCCGCGGTCGCGCCGCCAGCCGCGAGATAGCTTGCGGTCTTGGCCCTCGCCAGGCGTCCGACGTTGCCGACAATGATCGCGCGACGGGTCTTGAAGTCGCCCATGCCCACATTGACCTGGGGCGCCACGAAGAAGTTGTTGACGCGCCATGCTCCGTAGGCGGACAGCATGTTCCAGTCGCCGTTCGTCTTGGTCTCGCGAGGATGATCTTCGACTTCCTGGCTGGAGAAGAACGAGTAGCCTGCGCCCCAGCGGCCGCCGCTCTCGAGCGCGCCCCATTCGACGCCGACCGAGACGCCCTGCCCCGCGCCGCCATAACCGTGTTGACCGTCGGAGCTGGTGAAACCGACGATATTGTAGAACTCCTGTCCCCAGAAGCGGAAATCGCTCCGCGTGCCGGCCGGCGCGGTGAGCAGAGAGCGTAGGCGAGCGCCTATGACACCGGTCGCCTGATCGGTCATGGCAATGGAGAGTGCGCGCATGCCGCCCGCGATATCGGGTATCGTCGAGGCAAGGGCCGAGTTCACCTGGTCGCCGTTGGAGAGCCTGAGCAAGGCGGCCCCGATTTCGTCGTCTCCCAAGGCCGCGGCGGCCAGCGGTTCATAGATCGCCGCCGCATTGCCCTCCAGCCCGAGTTGAGCCGCCGTCTTGCGCGTGAGCGTGAGGTTGAGGCCAGCCGCGGTGACGTTCCCCGAGGCCACGTTGAGCGGTGTTCCGTTCGTCGTCGAGAACGCACCATCGTAGAGGTACGGGAACGGCGAACCGCTTGTGAGGTGGGCGGTGGCAGCGAAATTTGTGAAGTTCACATTGCCGCCGGCGCTGAGCAGCGTGTAGGTGCCATTGGCTGGGAGGAAGGTCGTCGGCGTCACGGTGATCGACGTGTTGGCCTTGAACTCCATCGCGCCGGTGGTGGCGATCAATGGGCTGACACCGCTGGTGTTCTTGTCCAACGCGAACTGGACACCGCCAGCTGGACCAACCAACAGACTGGTCGCCCGTACGTTGGATGTGCGCAAACGACCGCCCGTTCCCAACCGCGAGACCTCGATATCGAGCGAACCTTGGTCCGTCGCACGCACCGCGCCGAAAACAGTGGAGTGCACGACGGTCGCCACATTGCCGATTATCCGGTCGGCGCTGCCCTCGACGATCAGCTTGTTCTGGTTTTGCGTGTTGAGGGTGTCGACCGGCGCGGTACCGAAAATGATATCCCCGTCCACCTCGCCGGTGCCAAGCACGTAGAACCTCTGCGTGGCGGAGGAATGGGAAAGGTCGGCTGCGACGGCCACCTGTGTGCCGCCATCGAGGATCGTCGCGCTGGCTGAGATGGTCCCGCGGTTGACGATCCTGTTGAGCGTTCCGGACTGGTCGCTGATCGCGGTCGCGCTGAGTGCCCCGATGGTGGTGTCCGTCGTGCTGGCATTCGCGCTGATCGAGCCATGATTGGTGATCGAGGGCAGCGATCCGCCGGGCAGCACCATAAGCGCGGTGACGACGCCGCCTTTGTTGCCGCCCGTCGAGGCCGTGATCGAGCCCGCGTTGAACCCCGCGTTGAACATAGCCGATGTGCTGATGGTGACGACGGCTTTATCGTTCACCGCCGGCCAAGGATCAGCCGTGCCGAGCAAATTCTCGACCTTTGCGATCCTCATGACCGGCTGGTTTGTCGAGGGGTCGAAGATCACCAAATAGTCGGAGATCGTTCGCGTCTCGCCGCCCGCCATAATCGTGAAGCCGTTATAGATGCTGCCGATCTCGCTTGCGCCGGCAGTCAAAGACACGGAGGTCGTCGGAGGCACTTTGACGATGAGCCTCGAGTCTGCCGCTGGGGCGCTGGTCAACGCAGTGTCGAGCGTCGCGGTCCTGCTGACCACGGCGCCGTCGTTGCCAATCACGACGTCATAGTCGGTGATCGTCCGCAGCTCGCCGGCGACCTGGACCTGAAATCCATTGTACGCGCCATCGATGCCGCTGGCGTCGGCACCAAGGTTGATTGCGGTCGTCGATGACCCTGTAGCGGCGTTGGTTTGCCACCCCGTCCCCGTGATCGTGAATTTTGCGTCCGGCTGAGGCGCTAACACCGGCGAGCTGAGCGTCAAGGTCTTGCTCAAGACCGCGCCGTTGGCGTCGCGAACGACATCATAGCTGGTGATGGTCACCGTATCAGCGCCCACGCGGATCTGAAATCCGTCATAAGCGCCGTCCGTGCTGCTGGAGTCGGCCCCGAGCACGATCGCGGACGTGGTCGTCCCCGCAGCAGGAGCCTCCCCAGACGTCGTCACAACCCACGAATAGCCGGACGTTTGGTCCTGGCTGAACTCGTGGATCGTCGCGCCGTTCCCGATGACAAGGCCGGTCGCGTCGGTTGCCACCGCGGTCGCATTCGTCGACAACACATTGTCGCTAAACGACGAGGACAGGATCGTCCCGCGATTGTAGAACCCATTGTTGAGCAGAACGCTGAGACTCGTGGCGCCGGTTTCACCGAGCCGCACGCCGGTGGTCGAGACCCCCGTATTGTCCTCGCTCGCGGTGATGTTGCCGCGGTTCATGACGCTGAAATTGAGACGCGCGGTATCGCCGACGAAGGCGTTGAGAAGGATGTTGCCTGCGCTTGCTCCGGCCACGGAAGGCGCGATCACAACCGCAGGCGCAGTAGAGCGGTTCGAGACCCGGCCGATCGCGGTCGAGCTGTCCGTGAGACTGACCGGCCCCGAGATCAAGAAGCCCTTGCCGATGCTGGCGCCGATGGCGATGCCAGAGCCGCTCAAGGGATCGACGTTCTCGACCGTGTACAGGCTTGTGCCGCGGACGGTGATGGTGCCGCTGGTGACGTACGTGCCCGTGATTTCCCGTGTGATCCTGACCCCGGTCGTGCCCAAACCCGCGGCTTGGAGTCCAGCGCCCGTGGTGAGATTTCCGTCCAGCGGAGCATCGATCGCCACGCCGACGGAATTCTCGCCGTACACAATGATCGCCGAGGCGGGCTGGAAGGTGATATTGCCGGTAAAAGCCGACGCCCCATCGAGCAGAAGGCCGTAGTTTCCCGTACCATTGCCGATGACGTTGATGATGGCGCCAGCCGAGCCTTGCGCCGTGAAGTTTCCGGCAAATCCACCCAGGATATGAACACCGATGGCGTTGGCGTTCGCCAGGGACTCGACGGTTCCCGAATGATCGATGAAGTTGTTGGAGTTGATCGTAAGGGTGGAGCCCGGGGTGGCGATGGCGACGTGCCCGCCAAGTTCGATCGTAATATTGCCGGGGCTGTTATTGCTGGCCTTGGCCGTCTCGAGCGGTGTGGACACCGAGGTGTTCCCGGCAACGGTCAAATCGGCCGCCAGGGCAATTTGCGCCATGCCAGCGAGCAACGCGACGGAACTCACCCCGCAAATCAGCGCACTACGTTTCAAGATTAACCCCGCACAGGACTAATTTTGCTTGGTTTTCCGGCGGCCTGGCCGACTGTAGCGGCACCGTGCCACGCGAAATTCGGGCCGGCAAGCCGAAAAGGCCGGACCGCACGGCTAAGACCGATCAAATCCTATTAAGGCGGTATTAGCCGTAGAGGCCTGAAAGTCGGCGCCGCAGAACGCTATCCGGCCGAAACCCTCATGGATCGGGATAAGTCCCGCCGCTTGAGTTGCAGGAAGCTGACCGAGAAGGAGGTCGCCGCAGCGGCCGCCCGGCACGAACTGCTTTACTCCGGCCGCTTGGGCGGTGCCCGCGCGGTGTTCGCCTTTTGCGATCTCTCGGGGCTCGACCTTTCATCGCGCAACCTGGCGGACGCGGACTTCACGGGGGCCTATCTCGAGGAAACCAATCTCGCCGGCGCCAAGCTGGACTCGGCGAGCTTCTTCGGCGCTTCGCTCAAGCGCGCCAATTTGTCGGGCGCATCGCTGAGACGGGCCGACATGCGCGGGACTTCGCTGCGCGGCGCCAATCTCATCGGTGCCGACCTTTACGAAGCGGACTTGCGCGAGGGCAAGATCACCGAGAAAGGCAGCTCGGGCGAACTGAAGGTCCTCCAGCACGACATCGGCCCGTCGGAGCTTCCCGCCGCGCTTCTGGCCTCGGCCAATCTCGAACGCGCGAAACTCGCGGGCGCTATCGCCATGCAGGCGGATTTCACCGATGCGATCATGCGCGATTGCAAGCTGACGCGCGCCAATCTGCGCCGTGCGAGGCTCGCAGGGGCTAATCTCGAGAATGCGGATCTACGCGGCTGCGACCTCGCGGGCGCGGACCTGACCGATGCGATTCTGGTCGGCGCCAAGCTCGACTTCGCGAGCTTCGATGGGGCGGCGATGGCAGGCGTGCTCACCGACGCGTCGGCGGGCAAGTCCGTAGCCGAGCTTCCGGAGTCGACCGATGCGATGCTCGCCTCGCATGCACGATGGGCGGAAACCTCAGGCCGCGAAGGCCGGCCCGCCGACTTTTCCGGCGTCGATCTGCGTCCGCTCAAGGGGCTCGCGCACAGCATGTTGACGGCCCTGATCGCACCGGGCGCGATCTTCTATGGACTCGACCTTTCGGGCGCGCGTTTCCAAGGCGCGCATTTGGAGGGCGCCGACCTGCGCAGCACGCGGCTGACCGGCGCCGATCTGCGCGGCGTCAATCTCAAGGGCGCGAAATTGGCGAATGCCGATCTCAGAGACGTCAATCTGGGTCCGCTGCTGATTTCCAATGAGCGGCTGCTGCCGGCGCGGCTCGAGCGCGCCGACGCGCGCTATGCCGATTTCCGCGGCGCCGACATGCGCCAGACGATCCTTGCCGAAGCCGATCTCGCCTACGCGAACTTCACCGGGGCGAGGCTGCGCGCCGCCGATTTCCGCGGCGCCATGCTGCAGGGAATCAAATTGTCGCTCGATGCCGCGGTCGAAGCGGTGTTCGACGAGACGCGTTTCGACGTGGCGCCGAGCTGAACGCCTTCCCTAGCTGGTCTCTTTGACGTTCTTCATCGCCGGCGTCTGCGCCCGTTCCTTGGTGCGCGCGCGGATGAACTGGCCGAGCCGGTTGAGCGACACTTTGGCCTCGGATGCGCTCGGCGAGCCCTGAAAGAGATGCGGCATGCCGTCATAGATCTCGACCGAGACGGGCACGTTCGCCGCGGCGGCGAGTTCACCCAAGCGACTTGCGTCATCACGCAACACTTCGTGACTGCCGGCATGCACCATGATCGGAGGGAAATCACGCAAATTGCCGAACACGGGCGAGGCGTAGGGATCGGCGGGATTGGCGCCCTTCAAATAGTGGCGCGCACTCAAGAACAGCAACTCCCACGAGAGCACCGCGTCTTGCTTCGCGTTCTGGATCATGGACCAGCCGGACAGAGTCATATCGGCCCAAGGGGAAAGCGCGACGCAGGCGGCCGGCATCGCGAGCTGCGCATTGCGGATCGCCATGAGCGTCGCAAAGGCAAGGCCACCACCCGCGCCGTCGCCCGCAAGCACGAGCGAATCCGGCGAGAACCCGCGTCCGAGCAGGAACCGATAACCGTCAACTGCATCACGCAAGCCGGCGGGAAAGGGAAACTCGGGCCCCAAGCGGTAGTCGAACATCAGCGCGATGGCGCCCGACGCCTTGCACAGACGTGCGACGAGCGGACGGTGGGACTCCGGCGATCCGGAGACATACCCGCCGCCATGGAAATAGATGAGAAGGCGCTGAGGCTGGGTTTCGCCAACGCTGAGCCACTCGCCCTTGATCTGTCCGAGCTGCGCGCGTTCGACAACCATGTCTTGAGGAGCATCGCCGAAGCCCGCGCCGATCGAATCGTAGCAACGCCGAACATCCGCGATCGGCGTCGCATGATCGATCCGCGGCCGCATAAGCCGGGAGAGAGGCGTGGTCAGGGCGGTTTGCCAGTTCGACATCTTGACTCAGGCTTGAACGGGACGAAGCCGCGAAATGTACCGGACCCGTGCGCGCACAGGAAGGGCGGGCTCTTGTTTGAGGCATCCGCAAGTGGCGTAAGCTGGTCTCTCCGTTGAAGGTCTCCGTGAACATGCCAGGGTCGGGGCTTTACTCTCGTTTCCGCACAGTGACGCAGGAATGAACCAGGCTTTGCTCGATTCGGCGCTTCGTTTGCGCCAAGCAGGCCGGCTCGCCGAAGCCGCCGATATCTACCGGCAGATCCTCGCTCACGAACCCCGGCGCTTCGAGGCGCTGCACGCGCTCGGGCTTATCCACTACCAAAGCGGGAAGCTCACCGAGGCCGAGCGCCTGATCGGCGACGCGATCACGGTCAGACCCGATGCGCCCGACGCGCTCTACAACCGAGCGTGTCTGCTGGCCAAAATGAGCCGGCCGGACGAGGCTCTTCGCTCATTCGACGCCGCGCTGACCGTCAAGCCGGATTACCTCGAGGCGCTGGTCAATCGCGGCAACCTGCTCGCGGACATGAAGCGGCACGCGGAAGCGCTCGCGAGTTTCGAAAAGGCGATTGCCCTTCGGCCTGCGATCGCCGAGCTCTGGATCAGCCGCGCGGCCGCGTTGTTGGCGTTGGGGCGCATCGAAGACGCCGCGTCAAGCTGCGAGCGCGCGCTTGCGCTCAAGCCCCATCATACGGACGCGCGAAAATTGCACGACCGCATTCTTTCGGCTCAGCGGACGCGGAGCGCGACGGCAAACGAGGGGCCTTCCCTTCGCACATTCGAACGCCACGTAGACGAAGGACGACATCGCGAAGCGCTGCATAGCGCGTTGCGGATTCTCAACGCGCTCGATCTCGGCTTCGGGCGGCTGAACGGCATCGACATCGACACGGCGGAAGGCAACGAGAGGTCGTTCGCGCGTCGCTTTGGCGCGGCGCTCGTACGATTGTTCGAAAGAGGCGCGGAGGTCGCCGAGCCCGACTTCGAAAGACTGCTGCTCTTCCACCGCTGGATCGATGTCGCCTTTTCATTGGGCGAGATCGAGCCGCCGCTCGAGAATGCCGCGTTGCTGGCGAAGCTTGCCCTGCGGCCGCTCAATTCGTCAGCCGGCATCGACTTCGACGAATTGTGGCGAGCGAACCCGCGCGCGGCGGCGACCGCCTTCCTGCGCTACGCGGGCTCGCCGTACATCTTCCGTCCGCGCGCCTTCGAGCTCCGCGAGCGCTTGCTCGAGTGGCTCCCGGAACGGTTGCCGGACGTGCAACTAAGCACCCTTACGCTGTCGCGGCTGGCCGACGTCTACATGCATTGCAGCTACGCGATTACACCGAGGAAACACGCCATTAAGGCCGCCCTGATGACCGCGATGAGGCGTGCGCTTCTGGAGGCGGGCTGCAGCGAGGTCGAAGCCGGCGCGCCGAAACACGTCGAACGCCGCCCGACCATCGTCGTCGTAGCGGAGAATCTCCGGCCCGGTCATTCCGTTCACCGCACGCACTCGCGGGCGATCGCATCCTTGCGCGAACGCTTCCACGTCATCGGACTGGTCAATCCCAATCCCAAAGGCACGCCGATCGAGCCGCTGTTCGACGAGTGCTGGGACATGGAGGGCACGGACGTTTTTGCGCTGGCGCGCGAGCTCGCAAACCGGATCCTCGCCCGCAAGCCGATTCTCGCTTTCTATCTCGGCGTCGGTATGACGCCGCTCGTTGTTGCGCTGGCGTCTCTAAGACTCGCGCCCCTTCAATGCGTCTCGTTCGGCCACACGGCGACGACGATGAGCGGCGCGATCGATTGGTTCGTTCTGCCGGAGGATTTCGTTGGTTCGGACGCGGCGTTCTCGGAGCGGGTGATGGCGCTGCCGAAGGCCGCGATGCCGATGACCCCGCGTGCGTTCACAGCGTTGCGAGGAGAAGCGCGGTGCAGCGACGGCACGATCCGGATTGCGCTCCCAGGCTCGACGATGAAGCTCAATCCCAAGCTCTTCGACGCCATCGCCGACATCGTCGGGCGCGCACGGACGCCGACCGAGATTCACTTCTTTCCGCTCGGGGCGGTCGGGTTGGCGCATGCCGAGCTCGAGCGTGTCGTTGCCGAGCGGATCAGGGGCGCGCGCGTAAGCCCCGAGCTTCCGCATGATGCGTACATGGATCGGCTCGGGCAGTGCGACCTGTTCCTGTCACCGTTTCCCTACGGCAACATGAACAGCATCCTGGATTGCTTCCAGTTGGGCTTACCCGGCGTATGCCTCGACGGTCCTGAGGCTCATTCGCACGCGGACGGCGCGTTCTTCGCGCGAATTGGATTGCCGATTGAGCTGGTTGCCCAGACAGTTGAGCAGTACGTCGCAGCGTCGGTGAAGCTGATCGACAACGGCGAGTGGCGATCGCGCTGCCGTACGATCGTAGCGAACGCGGATCTCGATGCGGCCTTCTTCGCGGGCGATGCCCGATTGTTCTGCAGGGCGATGGCGGATCTGGTGTGGGATGGCGAATGAAAAAGCGCGCTCCTTTTGGAGAAGCGCGCTTTCTCAACTGGAAATAGGTTCTTAGGCCGCCTTCACCTTGGCGTCGATCACCTTAGCCTCGGGCTTGGCGCCGATCGTGATGCGGCGAGGCTTTTTCTCCTCGGGCACGATGCGCTCGAGGTCGACATGGAGCAGCCCGTTCTCGACCTGCGCGCCCTTGACCTCCACGTTCTCGGCGAGCTGGAAGCGCCGCTCGAAGGCGCGACCGGCGATCCCCTGGTGGAGGTAGTGCGGCTGGGCGCGGTTCGTCTCGCCATCGCGCCTGCCCTGGACGGACAGGACGCCTTCTTTGACCTCGACGGCGAGGTCCTTCTCGGCGAAGCCGGCGACCGCGAGCGAAATCCGGTAGTTGTTCTCGCTGGTCCGCTCGATGTTGTAGGGCGGGTAGGTTACGCCGTTATCGAGCTGGGCGAGCGAATCGAGCATGTCGGCGAAGCGGTCGAAGCCGACGGTAGAACGGAATAAGGGGGTTAAATCGAAAGTACGCATGGTTCACATCCTCCGTGAGAAGCGAAGTGTCAGTTGCGCCCGCATCTGCCGGGCATTCAGGAAGCCAAAACGGCCTTCCGCGCCCTTAATTGGGGTTCCGATTCAGAGCTTCAAGGACTTGAAAAAACGGAGGGCAAACCTACGCGTCGACCATCGCGAACCAGGAGAAACGCGAGGCGGCGAGCAGCCACAGGATCAGCACCGCCGCGTAGGAGAACCGATCGAGAACGAGGGGATGGGGCCGTACCCTGAAGAGCCAGTGGCAGAGCATGCGCAGGAATCCGCCCTGCTCCGGGTTCGCAGGATCCTGCCAGCGGCCGTTCCGGAGCCAGGACTCGATGTTGTTCACCACGCAGCTGCCGCGATTGACATACCATTGCGTGGCCATCAGCGGGAGCAGCAACAAATAGAAAGCAAGAGCCGGAGGGGGCGAAACGATCCAGCCTAAGAGGACGTAAGCGCCTATCGCGAGGTGCGCGATGAAGAAGCTAAGACCGACAGCGTCACTACGCGGTCCGGTTTCGCATGCACGACGGTCATCATAATCAATCGAAGCCATCAAACCCTACTTTCCCCTCTGCACTTCATGAAAACGTCTAATCTTGACTTTCTGACGTTCGGAGCACTGTTTTTTTGTGTCGTTTGCGGGGGAACTTTTTGGCGTTAACCGGCAAGCCGACTTAGCAAGGCCGGATCGGACCTGGGCAGCCGCTGTTGTGAGCGAAGCCCGCAAATGGTCTTATCCGCGCTCTCGCCTCGACAGCGTCCCCCGGACATGACCCCGTGAGCACGAGCTTTCGCGCCAAGACGCTGATCGCCCCGGATAAGCGCCAGTTGCGCGCGGGCTTCTGGGACCTGCCGGAAGGGGTGGCCCCGCGCGGCATGTGCCTGCTCCTGCACGGAATGACTGAATTTCTCGAGAAATACGGAGAGACCGCCGATGAACTTAGGGCCCGCGGTTTTCTTGTGGTCAGCCTCGACTGGCGCAGCCAAGGCGCGTCCGAACGTCACCGCAGCGGCAATCGTGCCGGCCATGTCGGCAGCTTCGACGAGTACGATTCCGACATGGCCGCAGCCGCCATCCAGGTCGAGGCGATCCAGAGGGAAAGAGCAGCCCAGGGTCTTGCACAGCTTCCTGTGGTCGTGCTCGCCCATTCGATGGGCGCCCATATCCTGCTGAGGTTCCTGCGCGAGCATCCGCGCCGGTTTCAATGCGCCGTGCTGACCGCACCGATGTTCGGGATCGACACCCGGCCCTATTCGCCGCAATACACGAAATGGGTCACCTTCCTGCTCAATCTGCGCAAGCCTTCACCGCGCTTGATCTTCACGGTCGAAGACCGGGATCCGCTGACGTTTCCCTTCGAAGGCAATCCGGTGACGTCGGACCGAGCGCGGTACGAGCGAAATCGGGAATACCTGAAAGTACAGCCGTTCCTGCGCATCTTCGGTCCGACCTTCGGCTGGCTGGGCGCCGCGTCCCAATCGATCAACAAGATGATGAGTGTTGGGTACGCGGAAGCGATCACGACGCCGCTCCTTATTATCGGTGCCGGACGCGACAAGTTGGTCGGCAACGCGGCGACCCGCGAGTTCGTCAAGCGGTTGCCGAACGCAACCTATGTCGAGTTCGAAGACTCAGAGCACGAGATACTGATGGAGAACGATCAGATCCGGGCGCGCTTCTGGTCGGAGTTCGATGCGTTCGTGAATGCCATGCTCAACGCTCCGGCGCGTGCGTTCGGACGCTAGCAGTTTAGGATTTTCAACGCTTCGGCGTGGACTCTTCTATCGCCGGCGGCGATGACATTGCCGCCCTCGGTTCTCGGACGACCGTCCCAGTTGGTGATGATGCCGCCTGCGCCCTCGATGATCGGGATTAGCGCAGCGACGTCCCAGCGCTTGAGATTGGTCTCGATGACGAGATCGACAAACCCCATGGCGACGAGTGCGTAGCCGTAGCAGTCGCCGCCATAGCGCGAGAGCCGGCAGCGCTTCTCGACGTTCCAATAGCGCTCGCGTTCCGCGTCCTTGAAATGCAGCATAGGGTGCGTCGTCGTAATGACTGCGTCCGCGAGTTGCGCGCAGGCTCGCGTCCTGAGGCGCTGTGTCGACGATGCGTTGCGAAATTCGGTTGCGCCGTCGAAGCCGGCGAAGCGCTCATCCAGAAACGGCTGATCGAGAATGCCGATGACGGGTTTGCCGTCCTGTTCCAGAGCGATCAGCGTTCCCCACAAGGGTTGGCCTGCGATGAAGGCGCGTGTGCCGTCGATCGGATCGAGGACCCAGACGAATCCGCTGTCGCCGTTCTTCAGCCCCAACTCTTCGCCAAGGATGCCGTCGCGCGGATAGGTCTCTTCGATCAGAGCGCGCATCGCCCGTTCGGCGCCCGTATCGGCCTCGGTAACGGGATCGAATATTCCGGCCGGAGCTTTGTCTGTCACATCGATGCGCCGGCGGAAATACGGGCGAATGACCTCCCTCGCCGCATCGGCGAGCCGATGGGCAAACGCAAGGCGCGCCTTGAGCTCGCTGTCCATGCGCTTCCATATCACGAATGAGCTTTAGGCGGCTGCCGATATCACTCCGCTTCGGCGGCGGCCCTCTTGCGCAGATGCGGCAGCAGTGCACGCTTGCGCAGGCGGATCGATTTCGGCGTCACTTCGACGAGCTCATCGTCCTCGATATAGGCGATCGATTGTTCGAGTGTTGGCGGAATAACCGGCGTGAGCCGCACGGCCTCGTCCTTGGAGTGCGTCCGGATATTGGTGAGCTGCTTGCTGCGCAAGGGATTGACGTCGAGATCGTTGTCGCGGGCGTTCTCGCCGATGATCATGCCCTGATAGACGCGCGTGCCCGGCATGATGAAGAGCTTGCCCCGCTCCTCGATGTACCAAAGCGCATAGGCGACCGACGCCCCTTCGCTCGTCGAGATCAAGACGCCGTTGCGGCGGCCTTCGACCGTGCCTTTGTAAGGCGCGTAATCGTGAAACATCCGGTTCATCACGCCCGTACCGCGCGTGTCCGTCATGAACTCGCCGTGATAGCCGATGAGCCCGCGCGAGGGCGCGTGGAACACGAGCCGCGTCTTGCCGGCGCCCGTCGCGCGCATGTCGCGCAATTCGCCCTTGCGGGTGCTGACCTTCTCGATGACGATCCCGGCGTAGGGCTCATCGACGTCGATGGTCAGCTCTTCGATCGGCTCGAGACGCTGGCCGGTCGTGTCGTCTTGCTTGTAGAGCACGCGCGGCCGGCTGATCGCGAGCTCGAAGCCTTCGCGCCGCATGGTCTCGATCAGCACGCCCAATTGCAGTTCGCCGCGGCCCGCGATTTCGTAGGCTGCGTCGTCCACTTCGCGCACGTGGATCGCGACATTGCCCTCGGCCTCGCGGAGCAAGCGGTCGCGGATGACTCGGCTCTGCACTTTGTCGCCTTCGCGGCCCGCGAGCGGAGAATCGTTGACCGAGACCGTGATCGCGAGCGTCGGCGGATCGATGGGATGCGCGGGAAGCGCGGCCTCGACCTCGATATCGCAGAGCGTGTCGGCGACCGTGGCCTCCTCGAGCCCTGCGATAGCGACGATATCGCCGGCTTCCGCGCGCTCCGTCGGCACGCGCGCGAGACCGCGGAAGGTAAGCAGCTTGGTCGCGCGCGCCCGCTCGACCACCCGTCCGTCGGGCGACAGCGCCTTGATCTGACGGTTGAGCGTGATCGCGCCCGATTCGATGCGCCCCGTGAGCACGCGCCCGAGATAGGGGTCGGCTTCGAGCGTCGTCACCAGCATGGCGAAGGGATAATCGTCGCCCGCTTGCGCCACGGGCTTGGGCACGGGGACGTCGGCAACGATCCGTTCGAACAGGGGCGCGAGATTCGCGCGCGGCTGGTCGAGATCGGCGACTGCCCAACCCTGCCGGCCGGACGAATAGAGCACGTGGAAGTCGAGCTGATAGTCGTTCGCCTCGAGCGCCAGGAACAGATCGAAGATCTCCTCGAGCGTCTCCTTGGGGCGCGCATCCGAGCGATCGACTTTGTTGATGACGACGATCGGCTTCAGGCCGAGCTTAAGCGCCTTCGACAAAACGAACTTGGTCTGCGGCATGACCGATTCGGCCGCATCCACCAAGAGCACGACGCCGTCGACCATGGACAAGATGCGCTCGACCTCACCGCCGAAATCGGCGTGGCCGGGGGTGTCCACGATATTGATGCGAACGCCCTTCCAATCGACGCTGGTGCACTTGGCCAGAATCGTAATGCCACGCTCACGCTCGAGGTCGTTGGAATCGAGCGCGCGCTCCAGGACCTGCTGATTGTCGCGGATCGCGCCCGATTGCTTCAGCAACTGGTCGACCAGGGTGGTTTTCCCATGGTCGACGTGGGCGATGATCGCAATGTTCCGTATGTCCATGAATTCCGATCGTTTCTGGTCCGGGCCGGCGGACGCGAGAGCCGCGGCTTATATAGGTGCGATTAGGCCCGGGCAATGGCGGCCAGGTGTGAGCCTTAATTGGACACGCCTGCGCCATGACCGCGTCAGCGCCGTGCACAAATCCGCGCTCATTGCACAACCGGCGCGTTACCCGACGCTCCCGAGTCGATTCAAGCGGCCACAGGCTGGCGCGGTGCATGAGCCACGGCTTTGCGCGGGGCTGGTCGCGCAACGCGATCGCGTTCGTAGGCGAAGCTCGTCCACTCGACGATCTCCAAGCGGCCGCGCGCATCCTCGATCAGGGCCGTGCAGCTTTCGACCCAATCGCCGTCGTTGCAATAGACGATGCCATCGATGGTCTTGATCTGCGCTTTGTGGATATGCCCGCAGACGACGCCGTCGACGCCGCGCAGGTGCGCAGCGCGCGCGACCGCATGCTCGAAATTGCCGATGAAGGATGCGGCGTTCTTCACCCTGTGCTTCAGGAAGGCCGAGAGCGACCAGTAAGGCAATCCAAACCGCCGGCGGGCAATGTTCACGACGTCGTTGAGCCAGAGCGCCGCGGCATAGGCGCGGTCACCGAGCAGCGCGAGCCCGCGTGCATAGGTGACGATGCCGTCGAAGGCATCGCCGTGGATGACGAGGAACTCGCGTCCATCGGCGGTGCGGTGGGTTGTTTCGCTTAAGAGCTCGACACCGGCGAGCAGCACGCCGCAATAATCGCGGAACGCCTCGTCGTGATTGCCGGGCACATAGATGACGCGTGTCCCACCCCTGACCTTGGCGAGGATGGCATCGATCACGCGGCTATGCGCCGCGCTCCAGAACCAGCTGCGCTTGAGCCGCCAGAAATCGACGATGTCCCCGACGAGGTAGAGGGTGCGGCAATCGTTGTGGGTCAAGAAATCGGCCAGCAGCTCGGCTTTGCAGCCGGGCGTGCCGAGATGGACATCGGAGATGAAAATCGTGCGGTGGCGGCGCGCCAGGTCGGGCGCCAGCCCGTCTAGAACTCCACTCATCGAGCACTCCTTCGGTTACGCCTACGCAAGTCAGGATTTCAGCGTCCTTCCGGGACAACCGAATCAGACTTCGGAGTGGTGCTGCCCTGATTCGATGACGCGCCTGTGGCAGTTCGGTGATGGTTCGATGAGCCAGGGGATTTTTGCACAGACTTTGTGCATTGCAGAACTCACAAACTAGGCACTGTGACTTATATCAACATATTGTAATACTGAGTGAATTTTAAAATCGCGATTTGGGGATGCGGGCGTTAAATAGCGCTTGATTTCGCAGATGCGGTATAGAATATTATTGCGGTGCGGCATTGCTTACTCCTCCTGCGTGCCGCGGCCCCGTCCGGGGCGTTTCCTCCCTAAACTTGGGCCGTCCTTCGGGACGGCCCTTTTTTTTCGCGGAAAGCGGGGTTAGAGCTGAGCCGCTCTGCGGGCGGGCTTCAGCCAGCTCGAGGCTTCGGACAGGAGCCTGGCCGCGAAAACGCGCAGGCGATCGCGGCATGAAATGAAGCCCCCGCTCTTCTCCATGCGGCTTTCATCGAGATAAAGCGCACGGCTGACCTCGATCTGGAGGGCATGCATATTTTCGCGCGGCCGCCCGTAGAGGTTGGTCGTATAGCCGCCGGCATAGGGCGCGTTGCGGGCGACCGAGAAGCCGAGTCCTGTGAGGATTTTCTGCGTCTGGGCGATCAGCTCGGGCCCTGCCGCCTCGCCGTAGCAGTCGCCGAGCACGATATCGTGTGCTTTCGCGGGAGGCGGCATGGAGTGGCAGTCGATCACGATGGCCACGCCGAATTCGGCGCGGGCCTGCTCCACGAGTTCCGCGAGCGCCACATGGTAGGGACGATAGAAATGCTCGAGCCGAAAGGCGGCCTCACCGGCGGGCAGACGTGCGCCGTAGATCTCAAGCCCGTCGCGAACCACACGGGGAATCACCCCCAGACCCGCTGCGACGCGCGGCGATCTTGGACCGACAGCACCCAAGGGCGCGTCGAACATCGCAGGGTCGAGCTCGCCCGGCGCCCGGTTCGCATCGACAAAGGCGCGCGGGAAGCGCGCGGCAATCAGCGGCGCGCCCAATTCGATCACGCTGTCGAACAGCTCATCCACGAAAGCGTCCTCGGACCGTCGCAAGCTGATGGGATCGAGGCGGGAACTCTGGGCGAAGCTCGAAGGATAGAACCGGCCGCTATGGGGCGAGGCAAAGATGAACGGGACCTTGGGGCCGCGGGGGGCCTTTATGGTTACCGGCTCATCGATGAGCGCGCGCAGATTGGCGTCCGCAAGCGCCGCCACCGACTCTGCGTCGGCAGTACGGGCGGGACTTACTGCGACGTTTCCGGTCATTCGGCCAATTTCACGAACCTGCACCGCCCACTGGACCACCCGTGGGCCGCGCGATCAAGGGAAGCTGCGTCTTGAACCTAGGCAGATCAGGGACCCTACCATTGCGCGTTTACGCTGTGTCTTCAATTTGGATGCCTAACGAAATCTTTCATGCAACAGTCGAACTGCGCCTATCGAACGGGTCGAAGGCACGCTTTCAAGGATTCCATCCCGGGCGTCAGATGGTCTAGTTGAGTTTCAGGGGGAAAGTTTGGCCAATATTCTTCTCGCCGAGGACGATGAATCCATGCGCCGGTTCCTGGCACAGGCGCTGGAGCGCGCGGGTCATGACGTGACCGCGTTCGGTGACGGGACGCAGGCCTATGAATGCCTGCGCGATCTACGCTTCGACCTCCTGCTCTCCGATATCGTGATGCCGGGGCTCGACGGTATCGAACTCGCCAAGCGTGCGGCCGATCTCGATCCCGCGCTCAAAATCATGTTCATCACGGGATTCGCCGCGGTCGCGCTGCATCCCGCTTCCGAAGCGCCGCGGCACGCCAAAGTGCTGTCGAAACCGTTCCATTTGCGCGAAATCGTGCAGGAAGTGGAACGGATGATGGCCGCTGCCTGAAACGGCAGCGCTTGCCAGGTTTCTCAAGGCAACGGTATAGAGGCCTTGTCCCGTCTATGCGTGGGCGCGTAGCTCAGCGGGAGAGCACTACGTTGACATCGTAGGGGTCACAAGTTCGATCCTTGTCGCGCCCACCATTCTTTCTAAAGGGATTTCACGCTTTTTCAGCATCGAGGCCGGGACCCGAGTTGGGAGTATCTTGAGAGTATCCGGCTGAAGCAGATCGCGCTTGGTGAGTTTATTCAGGTCGCGAACATATAGCTCGATAGTAGCCATGGCCGTGGCCAAGTATCGCTTATCGAACTTTGTATAGCGGTCTGTGGTTCTCAGGTCGGTCAGCTTGTGGCCCATCTGATAGGCGAGTTCCTCCCGGCTCACACCCCGCGCCCGCAGTTCTGTCGCCATCTTGTGGCGCAGTGCATACGGTGTCAGTTCAGGCATGCCGAGCGTCGTCCCCTTCCGCTTGAACGTGTGCCGTACGCGTGCAATCGGGGACCCGTGGTGGGCGATATACAGCTCGTCAGGTTCACCGCCCCACGCTGCAAGCCATGGTTCGAGAGTTTGGGGGATGCGCACGATGGGCCGCCGCTTCTTGGTCTGTTTACGCCCCGGGGGATTCAGCGTGATCAGCCCAAGAGCAAAATCCACTTGGCCGGGAGTCAGTTCGAGTATCGCAGCCGGACGCGCGAGCGTGTTGAGAGCAAGGACGCAGTATCGGAAAACGTGCTCGGCTTGATCGCTTGCAAGGGAGTCGAGAAGAGCCGCAAGTTGCGTATCAGTAGGAATCCACTCACGCGCCTCGGGTTCGGCCGCTCCGATCTTGTCGGCAACCGTGCCCGCCCATGACCAGACTTTGGGTGCCTGTTCACCCAGCGTGTGCCGAAGCGCAGCCGATAACACAGAAAGATTCCGTGCGATGTACGAGACGGAATGCTTTCGATCCCGCGACCATTCGGCAAAAGCCTTCTGTCGCTTCTCGCTGATATCTGAGGCCCGGGCCGTCTCGCCCCAGAATTCGAGGATAATCCCGGCAGCATAGCGGGCTTGCGGTCCACTGGGCTTCGCGTCTGACACTTCCTCGAAATAGGTTTCGAGAATAGCCGACAGATAACTGTCGATCTTCTTGGGAGCGGTTATCAGCGCCTTGGCGCTGATGGCGAGCTTGGCTTCTTCGAGATCGCCGACGCCAAGGCTCTCGCGGCGGACTCTTCCTGTGTCGGGCTCATACCGGAAGCCGTACCAGAACGGGCTTCCTGGAATACGGTCGAGCCACCATTCGCCGACTTCGAAGATTTTTCCTTTGCGATAACGGGGCATGTTTGCTCCTTGGCCGCGAGCCAATCGGCTACGGCCTTTTCGGTGTAACAAATGGTCCGGCCTATCGGCACGAACTTTAGGCGACCGGCCTTGCGTTCGTTCCTAAGCAAGCGCGGCGTCAAACCAAGATTCGCGTAACGGTCGATCAGCTCGAACTCGCGCAAGAGCTTTGGCAATTGTCCGACGTCACCCATTGGTGTGACGTGCGACGCGAAGGAAGGCGCGGCGTACCAACTCAGTCATCGTCCTCGTCCCATCCGACGCCTTCGTCTTCCAGAATTTCGTCCACCCAGTCCTCGATGTCGTCGGTCGTCTCGTCGCCCTCAACTGCCTTAAGCTCGTCGCGCACGCGTCTCTCGATGGCCCAGACCTCTGCGATAGGAAGGCCTTCGGCGCGACGCAGTTCTCGCCCCGCATAGTTCGATCAGCATCTCGATCAGTTCGGCGTTTAGTGTCTGCAATTCATCCTTGGTCATGACGGGGTCCTTTTCTCGTCCTAGATCGTGCGCGCCGCGCCAGCGCCGTCGGTCTGCTTGTGGTTAGCTGCGCCCACTCCCCACCCTTGAGTTCTCGGCCCAAACAGCGTAAATTACATTTCACAGCACAAATTCAATAACGCAATATGGGTATAGCACTAATGGCGCTCTTCAACAAGAACAAGAAAAAGCCTCCGGATCGTCCGGATCGGAAGCCTGGGAGGCCTGTGGAGTTCGGGGAGAGGCTTCCGCTCGGCTTGCGCGTCACGAAAGAAACGAAGGCGAGACTGGATAAGGCCGCCGATGCGAGCGGCCGTTCCCTCAGTCAGGAAGCCGAGACCCGGCTCGAAAACACGTTCAATGCGGGTAATGCCGTCTTCGATGCGCTCGATCTGGCCTATGGACGCCGCTGGGGAGGGCTCCTGTTGGCAATTGCTCAGGTCGCCCAGATCACGGGCACAAGGGCGGTCTCCGTCAGCCAATGGAATTTCGAGGGATGCGAGGACTGGATGGCTGATCCCTATGCCTATGATCAGGCCATGCGCGGGATCGTTTCCTTGCTCGAAGCCTTCAGGCCGCACGGCAAGATCGTATCTCCACCCAACACCATGGGGCTTCCGGCCGACGCATTTGGTCGCCTCGGTGAAGGATACGCCCGCGATCTGTTAGGCGGGCTGGTCAACCCTGATAGCAAGGGACCTGCCTGGCCGTTCGCCTACGGCGCTGACGCCATCCGCGAGCGCCTTTCCGATCTAATCTCAACAATCCGCGTCGAGCCCGATGCACCGATTACAACGGAACAGGCGACAACCCGAAAACGAGAGTAGCTCAGGGTGAGGCTTTCCTCCGGACACAAGAGGGATTCGGCAACGTTTGTTTACTGCCGCAAAATACGGTCATTCGTCGCTGCGGCCTGCGTCTGGGTGCCGCGCTGTAGGGGCCGCTTTTAGTCGCGCCGCCCGGTCTTCCATGACATAATCCGCTTGGGATGGCTCAATAACCGTCCTGGGGCCTAAAGAAACCTCTCGGTTAAGGTGGCCTTGTGCTGCCGGTAGAGCACTCCTCGCCTCACGGTCGGGGAGGCCAGTGCGCATGTTCAGGGCGAAAGCCTAAAGGCGCTGGCGGCTCTCCTAACCGAGGCTTCTTAACTCCCCGATCACCAGGAGCGGGGACGATGAAGCGACCACTCATGCTTTCCGTTGGCGCGCTGCTTCTGTGGCTGACACCAACACAAGCTCAGGTAACGGAATTGCCAACACAGTCGAGTGCGCTAGACCGGGCACTGGCGGAGGCGATGGCGTATTGCAATGCCAAAGCCGCCGATGGTGAATTCAGGACTCGCGTGGACGCTGCGATTTGCACGAACGACGGCGTAACTAAGGCGTTCCAGAGCTTTCATTTCCCCTACATGGATTTGATCTTTCAGTTCGAACTGGCATGGCTTCAGATCAACGCCAAAGCTGATCGCGGCGAAATGTCGGATGAGGACGTTAAGGCGGCATCTCAATCAGCATTTCTTCAACTCCAAGCGCAAGTCGCGCAGCGCGATGCTGCCGCCGCACAACAACGGGCACAGATTCAGGCTCAGGCGGAACGTGAGAGCGCCGCTCAAGCCGCTGCTGCCGAACAAGCGCGGCGCAATGCACTCATGCAGTTCCTGTTGAGCAAGCCATTTCAGCCACAGCCGATACAGCCTTACATCATGCCAACTCGCCCGACGACGAACTGCACCTCAAACGTGCTGGGAAATACGGTCTACACAAACTGCCAATGACACTGAGTAAGGCGACGTACAGCGGTTCAATGGGAGGCACGCCAATGATGTTTAGGCCTGTCGCCTTCGCTGTGGCTCTACTGACGAGTTCCCAAGCCGCCGCCCAGTCATCGATAAAGATTCTTACGCCGAACAACGATTCATGCGCGGCATTCACGACGGCGATGGACACTTTGGATCAACAAAGACTGTTGACCTTGTCTGGTTGGGCGACCGGTTTTCTATCGGGGGTAGCCCAAGGCGCTGGGGTTGACTTTCTCCGCAACGAGAATGTGGAAACGGTAGTTCTTCGCATTCTCGCGGAGTGCCGCAGACAGCCGACTAAACTCCTATCTTTGACTCTGGAGGAAATGTCTCGGAGCCTAATCTTGAATCGAAATCGATAACGAGGGTGCTGGTTGTCCGCAAACGCGCTCTTCAGATACGTCGCCACTCATTGGAGGGGGGAGCAATCGCTCTCCCGTTCCTTCCTAAACGGCCTCATCGCTTACATCAGCCCTGTGATGATTTTCGCGGGCTTAAGGTCGTTGGGTGCGAATCGGTCTGTTGAAGTAGCGGTCTTTGTCGTTTTCTTGCTTGGAATCGTTTGGTCACTGGTTGGCATCTTTCGTGCGGGATTCACGGCGCTTCCAAGCTGGCTTAAATTCTATGTTCGCATAGGCCTTATGCTCGGCGTGATCGGACTCGCAGCCATCATGACTTGGGCCACGGCTCGCGATTTGCTGCGGTTCGGTTTGATCTAATGGGAATACGCGCGACTGAGCGAGCCTTGGGCTATGGACATTGGCGGAATTTGTGGCTCTGGCATCGCACGCATGAGTGACGAAGAAGACGAAGCCTCCGCACGGCAGTTGCGGGAAGAAGCCTTCGTTGCAAGGTACGTCAAAGGCCTCCTTGAACCTGCAGGACGAGACTATCGGCAGATCTTGACCAGCCTATGGCTTGGGAACGGCACTGCATCGCTTGCCGTTTTGAGCTTTATTGGGGCTACTTGGCAGGATGGAAAATTTCCACCTCAGCTAATGTGGCCGCTTACATGCTTCGTACTTGGTCTAATCTCAATGGGTGTAGGCACGGGGATTTTTCTTTGGACCGAAGGGCGCAAAGTTCGTGCGGTGGAACGGGCAACGTCGTTCAGAGAGTTACCGTCGGGACAGGCTCAAAGCCCGAGTGAAAGGGCTGGGCTCACCTTGAGAAATGTCAGAACCAAAGCGGCGCTTCTATCTGCAGCACTGTTCGTGCTTGGCTGCATTATTGGACTTTCGGAACTCTGGTCAGCAAATTGAGACGCTATCCGGGAGCGCTATCGGCCACAAAGAAATCTGGCGTCTCACCATACTTGTCAGGCAAGGGTCGAAAATGACGCCGGGGGAGAAGAATGTCTTGACCCATATTGGTGTCGCGCTGCTGCTTGTTCAGACCGCAGAGCGTGTCATCCATTCTTGCCTCACGTTGCCTCTGTCGGGCGAAGCAGGCGTGACGCTAGAAGCCCTGGAGGCACAAAGCGAGGACGCGCGAAAGAAGACTCTCGGCTACTTTCTGAAAGAGCTTCGAAAACGAGTTGATCTGGATGACTCCTTCGATGCAACACTTGGCGACTTTCTCGATAAGAGAAACATTCTTGTTCACCGCGTTGAAGACGCTCCCGGTTGGGACCTCAGCAATGAGGAAGGGCGTGCCAATGCACTCCAGTTCATCGACGGCTTAATCCGCTCAGCAGGCCACATCATAAAGGTCTTTGTCGGCCTCATGCGCGCATGGGCGGAGCAGGTCAACATCAACGTCGATGTCAGCGAGTATCAAGCATTTTTCGATGAAATTGACCGCCGATATAAGCCGATGGTGAACATGATTTTCTTTGAGAAGGAGCGCTGATCTCCGACGGTGCAATCTTAGAAAAGATTTTTTTGCTTTGGTTGTTATCGTTCCTCGGCGCGTGTCTTCAAACCGTCCACGCCGTTATGATTGGCGCTCAGTCGTTGCAGACGTCGCAGATGCTTGCTTCGTCGCCGATGTAGCCCTGCCCAATATTGAACGGTTTGCCACAATGAATGCAGGTGGCGTCACCGGATCGAGGGCTTCCGCGCAGGCCTAGTCGCGCGAGCCTTTCGTTCTTCTCGACCAAACAAGCGGGCGATTTGGCCTTTGGATCGGATTGATCAGGGTCGCCCTCACCCGCCAACCATTGTTTCTTGCTGACCACCGATCCACCTTCCTCCCGTGGGGAGTAACGTGCTGCGCAAAGTCCGCTCGGTGTACGGCCCATTTGCGAAATATGCATGCGCAAATTTTGTGATTGGTGAATGGGTGTTGGGAGTATCTTGAGAGAATGCGTAGCTAAGTGTTTGATTCTCGAATGCTCCGAACTGTCACGACGAGTCGCTAAGCGCGCTGATTTGCTACGGTTTTCGCCGAGCACGGCGCGTTGACATCGTAGGGGTCACAAGTTCGATCCTTGTCGCGCCCACCATTCTTCCCAAAGAGATTCGACTGCCTGACCTCTGGCGCCATAATGGACCGAGCCACGTCAAGGCTATGGCTCAGTAGGTGAAACTCGCCTCCACACCGATCACGCGGCCTTCGTTCAGTGTACGGAATGATCCGCCAATCGGGATTGGCCCAATGGAGGGGGGCAAGGGCGAATTCACGCCGTCTGTCACCTTGTCCAGCAGGTTCCGCCCATAGAGCGAGAACGACCAATGGCCTTGCGGCAGCGTCAACGTGGCACTGGCCGACAGATCCTCGATCGGCGCGAGATAGGCTGTGTTGGCGTCTGTGTAGGCTGCGCGCGAGCGATAGCCGTAATCGGCGCGCAGGCTCAGCAGGAAATCGCCCGGCAGACTGCGTGCGTAGGTCGCGCCCACCGCATAGCTCCATTTCGACAGCCGCGGAATGTTCAGCGCCAGGTCGGAGGCGCCGATAATACGATCGCCGTCGAGATCGAAATAGATCGCGTCATAGCGGCCGTCGAGATAGCCCACATTGGCGAACAGCACCAATTCGTCGGTCAGTGCGCCGGCAAGCTCGAGCTCGAAACCCTTGATCGTCGCGTCTGCGGTGTTTCTCGTCACTTGCACGACGCCGACCACCGGATCGGTTTGATTGATGTCGCGCTGGATGTCCTCGATCGTGTTGTAGAACGCCGCGGCATTGATGCGCAGGCGGTTGTCGAGCCAGTCGCTCTTCAGGCCCACCTCGAACGCGTCCTGCAGCTCGGGACCGTAGGGGCCGGGCGGAATCGGAACCACGAGGCTGGTGTTGCGCACATTGTAGCCGCCGCTGCGCACGCCGCGCGACCAGTGGCCGTAGACGAACATGTCCTCGTTCGGCTGCCATTGGGCGCCTAGCTTCGGCGTGAATTGGTCCCACGACTCGCTTCCCGGCGCGCCTGGAAAGGCCGGGCCAGGAAAATTGTACATGCAGCTTTCGGTCACGAAATTGCACCGCGAGGCGGCCGTTACCGGCACGAACGTCGCGATCTGCACCGTCTTGTCCTCGCGCGTGAAGCGGCCGCCCGCGGTCAGCGTGAGGGCGGGATGGATATGGTAGTCGGCTTGGGCGAACACTGCGTAATTGCTGTTCTCGACATCGGCCCCCAGCGTCGAATCGATAGCGCCACCGGCGAGCACGCGCCGTTCCAGATAGGTGTAGGACTGCGTGAAATAATAGAGCCCGGCCGTGACGTCGAGGCGGTCGAAGAACCGCCCCGAATAGCGCAACTCGTCGCTGAATTGATGCTGGCCGAAAACGGTGAGACCATTAAAACCGGGGACGGGACGGGCGTCGATATCGGCTGATGAGTCTTGATCAAGTCGGCGATAGCCGAACAGATTGGTGAAGACCCCACGCGGTCGGCGCCAATTGGATTCGACCGTCACCGCCTCCCAGTCCAGGCGGACATACCCCGGGTTGTCGAGCGCGATGTCGAAGCCTTGATAATAAGCGGGATTCTGCGCCACTGGGCCGTCGCCCCGATTCCAGCCGCGTTCGTAGATGATCGCGGTGTCGAAAGCGGCGCTCGGCGACCACACGAGCGTCGGACGGACGAAACCCGTGCGCGAAGCGCCGAAATTGCTGCCGTCGAACTGGTTGGTGAACCAGCCGTCGTCATTGCTGTAATAGCCGACGATCTTGGCGCGAAACTGATCGCCGATCGGGCCTTCGATGCTGACGGCGCCGGTCGCCTGGGCCGTTTCATAATTGAAGCGGCCGCGGACCTTGAACTCATCGCCGGGCCTCCGCGTGTTGATCAGGACCGCGCCTCCCGTCGTGTTGCGCCCGAACAGAAGGCCCTGCGGCCCGCGGAGGATTTCGACGTCCTCGATGTCGAAGAGATCAAGGACCACACCGGCGGAGACGCCCTGGTAGATGCCGTCCACGAACACACCGACGGCGGGCTCCATGGACGGGATCGTCGTGTTCGTACCGAGTCCGCGAATGGTGAAATTGGCAAATCCGGGAACCGTGCCCGCATCGGCAAGCGTGACGTTGGGCGCTGCCACGGTCAGATCCTGAAGATCGCGAACATGACGCTTCTCGAGTTCCACGCCATTGATGGCCGTCAACGCGATCGGCACCGTCTGCGCATTTGCCGCCACCCCGCGCTTCTCCGCGGAAACGATGACCGTCTCAATCGGCGAGGCCGGTTCAGCCTCCGCAGGCAGAGGCTGGGCGTGGCTCCGGACCGGCGCCAAATGCATAGCGACCGCAAAAGCGGCGCCCGCGAGCGCAGCCGAGCGGGGCGACATGCCGCCCGCAGCGGATCGCCCTCCGTGTTTGCAGAAGTTCATGGTCCCCCCTTCATTCGACGGCTTCCGTTCTCGGCAGCTCGGGTGGCAAATCAAATGAGATCGAACTGCCAAATTACCGCCGGTTCGCGCGGCCCCATGCTGAAGACATTGACGCGAATGGTGTTTTCAAAGACGACAGATTTGTGCGCCGCTGCTTGACAAACGGAAATAAATGAACGAACATTCATTCGTCAGGCACCGGGTGCCTTTTCTTTGAACCAGAATATGAGTGAACGTTTATTCATAATAGCTAGCGGAAGCGGGGGCAACAACATGCTGGCGTCGATCAACAATATGCGTGCCGTCACGAAGTTGTGCCAAGCCAAGGAACCCTTGCCGGAAATGCTGGCGTCCTGGCTGGCAAACTCGCTGGAGTCATTTCTCGAGCAGCGCGCAGAGTCGCTAAACGACGCTTTCGGGTTGCGCAACGCGCGGGGTGGCGTGCCCTGGCGGATGGAAGCGAAAATGCGGGCGCGAGACGCCGCATTGCGCCGGCTCGCGGCCCAACACTTCGGTGAGCTCCCGCCCTCCGCGCGCGCGGCTCGCATCCATCAATTATCGGTTCGCTACGCAGCATCGAGCTGGCGCTTTGACCGCACCCACGACCGCATGCCCGCCGGCTATGAGGGCACACCCCACGAATGGCTGTGGGGAGCTTTCAAATCGGGCGCGGCCATGCCGCTCGGCGTACGGCAGCTGCGCACGATTCTCGGTCCCTAGAAAAGGTGATTTGCGAAGGCCAAGCGCCGGCAATAGACTAGAATGAATGTTCATTTAGTGAGTTCCCGGGTATGGAGCGAAGAGCGGAGCGCAAGGCAGATACGCGCGAACGCATTGAGCGCGCGTTTCTCAAGCTGTTTTTGGAAGAGGGGGAGATAGAAGGAACCTCGATCAAGGAGATCGCGAGGGAGGCGGAGGTCTCCATGGGCGCGATGTATAATCACTTCGAAAGCAAGGAGGACCTTGCCTGGGAAATTTTCGAATACGGCTGGAACGACATCGGTGAGGGTATGCTCCGCTGTACCCGGGGTAAGCCGCGGCTGTCGGACAAGATCCGCGTGATCATCGAGTATGTGTTTCGCCGCTTCGACGAGGATCGGCTGCTTGTCAACTATGTATTCCGCACCCGTCACAAGCACCTGAAGCGGTTGCCCGCGAGTCGCGGAAATCCCTATACGGTCTTCCGCCTGATCATCGCGGATGCCGCCCGTCGCGGCGAAATCCCCTCCGGCGATTTGGAGGTGAAAACCTCGCTCATTGTCGGCGCCATTGTTCAAGCGGTGGACTCGGCGATTCTATTCCGTATCAAAGGGCGTCTTTCCGACACGGCCGCGGTCACGGCCGATTGCTGCGTGCGTATGCTCGGCGCCTGACTCGTCGTCCGCCCTGCTCGACCTGAGACGCAAGACGATTTCGCCCGACGTCGCTCGTTCAGATCGTTCGCGCACGTTCGTCTCCGGCGGCCTTCTTGAAATTCACCCTGCCGCTCGGCAAGCGCGTTCGGCGCTGGCATTCCAATGACTTTGCTCTTCCCTGGCGATCGGGCCTGGTGCACGCGCAAGGGCGAGGACACATCGAATGTACAACGCGAATGTGCTTGGTGCGTTTGCCGGCGGACGGTCGTCACTGAGCCGACCGGGTTTGTCCACATCCAGACCGGTGAAGCTCTGCTTCGTCGGCGACCTGATGCTGGGGGGCAGTATCTCCGAGCTGGCGATCCGACAACCCGCCGCAGACTTCTGGCGCGACACGGCGCCAATTCTGACGAGCGCGGATGCGGTGATCGCCAACCTGGAAAGCGCGATCACGACCCATGCGACTCGCTGGTCGGAGTGTTGGAAGGCTCATCATTTCAGGGCCGATCCGAAGGTCATCGATGTCTTGAAGGCGGGCAATGTTCGTGCGGTCAATCTCGCCAACAACCACATTCTCGACTACGGGGCGCAAGGGCTCAATGACACCATCCTCCATCTTGGTGCGGCCGAGATCGCTCATGCGGGCGCAGGGATGGACCTGGCGGCGGCGTGGCGGCCGGCACTATTTCGCGCAGGTCCGCTGACTGTCGGGCTTATCGGCCTCACCAGCCGGATGAAAGAATTCGCGGCGGGTCAGGACGCTCCGGGAACGGCGTTCCTGTCGATCAGCTCGGAACCCGCAACTCTGGCGCTGATCGGACGGCTCGCAAGCGAATTGCGCGCCGCGGGGGCTGCAACAGTCGTCCTGTCGGCTCACTGGGGTCCGGACATGAAGTCCTGGCCCTCGCGACGTTTCCGCGGATTTGCGCATGCGGCGATCGAGGCTGGCGTGGATGTCTTTCATGGCCACTCCGCACACGTCATCCAGGGGGTCGAGTCCTACAAAGGCGGGTTCATCCTCTACGACACGGGCGATTTCCTCGATGACTACTCGTACTATCCCGGTCTTCGGCTCGATCACAGCTTCGCGTTCGTCGTCGAGTACCGGGATTCCCGTCCCGCGAAACTCGACCTTTATCCCGTCCTGGTGAGCCATGGCCATGCGAGCGTCGCGAAAGGAGACGAGTTCCAGCGGATCGCCCGCAAAATGATCCGCCGGTCGGCTCGGCTCGGCACCGAACTCCATGAAACGACCGCAGGTCTTTCACTTGCTGCACAGGCCCCGGCGAGGGCGCGCGCTTTCGACCAGGAGCCCGCTATTTCTTGCGCCTCTATAATGAACGAACGTTTATTCATTTCGGCCGCAAAATGAGCGCGCCCTTCATGCGAAACCGAAGCTTTCTCAGTCTGACGGGCGCTCAGTTCCTCGGTCACGTCAATGACCACCTGTTCAAGATGGTGGTCTCCCTCATCGCGGTTGAGTACGCGCAGGCGCAGGCCGGCTTCTATCTGTCTCTCGCGAGCGCGCTGCTTGTTCTGCCCTATCTCTTGTTCTCAGGTTACGCAGGGCACCTTGCGGATATCGTCTCGAAGCGCACGGTCATGAACCTCTGCAAGGTTGCGGAGATCGTCATGATGGCCGCGGGACTGATCGTGCTTGCCGGTTTCGGATCGGTCGAAGGATTGCTCGTCATCCTTTTTTTGATGGCGGCGCATGAGACCTTCTTCAGTCCCTCCAAATACGGCTCCGTACCGGAAATCGTCGCTACCCGCGACATTGCGCGCGCAAACGGCGTACTCGAAGCATCCCGCTACATCGCCATCATTGTCGGCACCGCGGGCGGCGGGCTCCTGATGCAGTTATGGGGCGGCGCGCGCTATCGCATCGGGTTGGTAGCGATCGCGATCGCATTTGGCGGATTGCTGCTCACGCTGCGGATCAAACGGCTCGATCCCTCCACTGCTCAGCTTGTGTGGCCCAGCCATCCTTGGAGCACGCTTCCCAAAGGGCTGCGGCGGCTGGGATCATCGCGCACCCTTGCCGTAGCGGTTGCCAGCATCGCGTTCTTCGAATCGATAGCGGTCCTTGTCCTGCTCAATGCTCTGTTGCTGGTCAAACTCGAACTCGGCGTGGGCGATGCGGCATCGAGCGCGCTGGGCGGGTTTGCCGCGGTGGGGTGCGGCGCCGGCGCGTTGCTTTGCGGACGGATATCCGGTCCACGGATCGAGCTTGGCATCGTGCCGGTGGCGGGACTTGGAGTCGCGACCGTGCTGGTCGCGCTTGCAACGAGCATGACCGACTACACGGTTCTTTGCGGTCTTCTGTTCGCGCTCGGACTGTTCGGCGGCCTGTTCTTCCTGCCGTGTCTCGCCTGGCTTCAAAAGGCGACCGGCGCCGACGAGAAGGGTCTGATCCTCTCGACGAACAATCTGGTCAGCATGGTGGGCGTGTTGTCAGCCTCGACGGCACTCTGGCTGCTCCACGACGTGATCGAACTGACGCCAAAGGCGATTTTTGGGGTAGCCGCTGCTGCCACGGGACTCTACGTGCTGACGATACTGGCGATCTGCAGCGAAATCCGCTCGCGGATTCCCCTTCTCTTCTCGCAGCTACGAATTGAGGTCTAGCCATGGGCAGGCTGAAAACCGCCCTTGCAGCCGCTTTGCTATGGGCAGCTCCGGCCGTGGCCGAGGAGCAAATCGAGATCAGGACTTACAGCGTCCATCACGCTCTGTTCGGCGACATCGGAACGCTGTCGGACGAAATCGCCAGGGAGGGACACAATACGCGGGTAGTCACCCGAGCCGACGTCAGGGTCGACGTCCTTGGGATCACGCTGCATCACGTTCGCGCCGAGTGGAGGGAAACCTGGCAAGCGGGAGTGCTGACGCATTTTCGCGCGACAACCACACGCAACGGCAGCACGGACTCCATTTCCGGGCAGCACGAAAACGGCAGTTTCATCGTTCACGCAGGGGGGCAGGAATTCCATGTGCCCGCCGACATCTATCCGGCTCATCCCTGGTCGCTCCAGTTCGTTCGCGCAACGACTCTGATGTCGCCCGAATCGGGCCGGACATTCCCGGCCGACATCATGGACAAAGGCCGGCAATCCATCCGTATCGGAGGCGTGAGCAGGTCCGTCCGCCACTATGTGCAGAGGTCCGGCACGTCCAACCATCTCTATTTTGACGATGACGGCACGCTGTTGCTCGCGGAGTACCGCGACATCACAGGCAAGGTGAGTTTCACGCTCCAACCCGACGACGCGCCGCACCTTGCATCGGCGCGATGATAAATTCCAGCCACGAAGGGATCGCAGCATGTTGACGGCTACGTTTTTTGAGATCGTGAACCGTTCACCGAAGGGGCGGCGTATTGTCTTTCGCGGGCTGTTCGAATACCTCGCAAGGCGCTCCCAGCACATGACGACTTGGACGCAGATGAACTACGGCTACGCGGAGGGGACGGGCCGAGGACACACGATCCCGCTTCGGCCGGACGAAGAGCATGAGCGGTATTGCCACCAGCTCTACTTTCGTACCGTGAACGGTGTGGATCTGTCGGGCAAGGATGTGGCCGAAGTGAGCTGCGGGCGTGGTGGCGGCTCCGCCTTCATCCACCGATATCTCAGCCCGAGAACGATGACCGGCATCGACATCGCGGCCGGGGCGATCAAGTTCTGCCGGCGCGTTCATCGCGCACCGTGCTTGCGCTTCCTGCAGGGGGAAGCCGAGGAACTGCCGCTCTTCAACGAAAGCGCGGATGCGCTCGTCAATGTGGAAGCTTCGTTCTGCTATGGCGATCTTGGGAAATTCTTCAGCGAAGTGTACCGCGTGCTGCGGCCCGGAGGGCATTTCCTCTACACGGATCTGCACGCCCCGGAAAGCATCGATGGACTCATTTCGGGTCTGGAGAGTCTAGGCTTTGACATGCTGCACGCAGACGACATTACCGCCAACGTTTCACGCGCTCTCGAGCTCGACTCGGAACGCCGCACCGAGTGCGTGCGCGCAAATGCGCCATGGTTGCTTCGTCATGCGATGCGAGCCTTCGCCGGGACGCCGGGCTCGCGAATTCCAACCCAGCTGGCGAACGGACAATTGCAATATTACTGCTTTACATTGCGGAAGCGGCTCGGCGACACCGAATCGGTCGCGTCGTCCGCCCGTTCCGATGTGGGCCTTGAGCATTCGAGCCAAGGTTCGAGGCCGGCGACCGAATACGTCGATTAAGCAAGGTACAGTAGCTAGGAGCTGCCATACTACGATTTCGCCCGAGCGCCGCGGGTTGACATCGTAGGGGTCACAAGTTCGATCCTTGTCGCGCCCACCATACTGCTTCAAAGGAATTGAGGTTTACGCGGCTTCTGCCGGCGGGCCGGATAGGGATGCTTGGGTCGGCGACGAGGGCAGGCGCACACGAACGCAGGTGCCCTCGCCGATTTCGCTGGTGATCGCAATCGTGCCGCCGTGGAGCTCAACGAGTCGCTTGGAAATGGAGAGACCGAGCCCCGTGCCTTCGTGTCGCCGTGCGATGCTGGAATCGACTTGGCGGAAGAGCTCGAACGCCGCTTCGACGTGCTCGTTGGCAATACCGATGCCCGTATCGCTGACCGAGAATTCGACTGAGTCGCCCAAGGTCTTGACGGCGATCGTGACTCTTCCGCGGACGGGCGTGAATTTCACGCCGTTCGAAAGCAGGTTCAGCATGATCTGCCGGATCGCGCGCTCGTCGCCCGTGACCGGCACCGGTTCTTCCGGCACCTCCCAACGAAGGACAACGCCCGCCTTTTTCGCCGCCGGCATGATGATCGCGACCGCACCGTCGGCAACGTGACGAAGGTCGAGCGACGCCATGTCGAGCGTGTAACCGCCGGCTTCGATCTTCGACAGATCCAGGATCGTCGAGATCAGCGACAAGAGATGCTGGCCACTGGTGTGGATCGAGTCCGCGTAGTCGGTGTATTGCCGCCAGGCCTTCTGGTCCTGTCCGAACACGCCGTCGCGGATGACTTCCGAGAAGCCAAGGATGGCGTTCAGGGGCGTGCGCAGCTCGTGGCTCATAGTGGCCAGGAACTGCGATTTCGTGCGGCTCGCGGATTCGGCGGCAACCTTCGCCTCGGCCAGCTCGACTTCGCGGGTCTTGAGCGCGGTCACGTCCGACAAGCTCAAGACCATACCGCCTTCGGATAGGGCGCTCGCGGCCACGAGATACCACGATTTGCCCATGGCGATTTCGCGTGTTTGCCCCGTCGCGGCGACGTCGCGCAGGAATTCGTTGGGCGAACGGCCCTCGGTGACGCCGGCCTTGGCGAGGAACTCCGCGAAAGGCTGACCGGGCATCGGCGCCAAGTGTTCTGCGCCGATGGGGGCGAGCATGCGAAGCGCAGAATTTCCGCCGACCAGATTGAGCGCGCCATCGAGCAGCGCAATCGCCGACGGTGCGGCGTCCATCGCCTCGATCAGGCGGCGCTGGGCGCGTTGCGCCGCGTCGCGGGCCGTGATCTCGCCCGTCAAGTCGCGGGCCGTACCGCGATAACCGCGGAAACGACCTTCGAGATCGAACACGGGCTTGCCGCTCACCGCGATATGGAAGACGCCGCCGTTATCGCCTGGGATGTCGACTCGCGACCGGAACTTCTGGCGGCTTGTCAGCTGGCGCCGCAGGGACGACCGCTTGTCCTTGGAATTGGAAAGCAGCGCCGCCAGTTGCGCGGACCATTTGGCCTCGGGCGAGCTGCTGATCTCGACCTGCGCGAGGCTCTGGTCCATTTCCCAGAAACAGTCCGAGGACGCCTCGGCGAAATCCTGGAAGCGCAATTGGCTCTCGAGAATCTCGCGCTGGGCGCGTTTGCGTTCCGAGATGTCGCGGACGATCCAGAGCTGCCGGCGCTCGCCGGACATGTCCAATTCGGCAGTGGAGTACTCGACGGGAAACGTGCGGCCATCGAGCGCCGTGCCGGATATTTCCGGCAAATCGACAGGCGCGCGCCCTTCCCGCGCGAGCGCGGACGCGACCGCCCCAAGCAGGCTTTCGATCGATCGCCCATTAAGGCCGCCAGCTTGCGCGGCGAATTGTTGTTCGGCGGTTGCATTGGCGTGATCGATCGTTCCGTCGCTGCGGACGACCAGCATGCCGTCGGATGCGTTGTCGAGAATCGCCGCGAGCACGGCGTCATGCTCGCGCTGCGCCTTGTCGTTGGCGGTCTTGAGCTCGTCCTCCATGAGACGAGCCGCGCGGTCGTTCAGACGGCGTTCGCGGTCGAACTCATGATAGGTCTGATCGATAATCGCGATCAGCGCGTCGATATCGGTCGGCCCGCCACTCGCCGACGCCGCGCGCAGCTGCCGGCCGAGCAGCTTATGCACGGCCACGCTCACCGAAGACGGTGATGGTCATGGTCTGATTGTGCAGTTCGGCGCAACGGGTCGCCGCGTGCGGCGAAACCTCGCCATAGGAATAGAATCCGGTCAACATCGCGCGCTCGCCGAACACGTCCTGAACGGCTTCCACCTCTTCGCAGATGCGTTGGCCTAAAAGCAGCTTGCGTCCGATGCAGTTGACGAGGACGGTGACCCGGTCGCCCGACATATGCGTTGCGGCCTGGTGAGCGGCATCAGCAGCGCCCTCGACCAGCCGATCGAAATTGCCGCGCATGAGCTGCGCGCTGTAGCCTTCGGGCACATCGCCGGCAAACGTCATCGCGCGATGCTTCTCGTCGACGGCGACGATCGTGCGCGTCAGCGCTTCGTCGGGATTGGCCGACGGGAAAACCTTCAGCGGAAACAACAACGCGCTGCCGGGAAGACCCTTCGCATCCTCGCCGAGGTAGCGCTTGTACAGATCGAGCGCCGGCTCGCCATCGAGCTCGTACAGCACGTTGCCCTTGGAGCGCGTGATGCGGCGCTTGGGGCCGAACACATCCCAGCCGCCGGCGCTGCCATGGCCCACTTGGATCGCATCGCCGTAGAAACCCACGGCAGCGATGCGCCCGGGCCGGGGCGCGCTGTTCAGTCCGACATAGGTCGTGCCGAAACGCGGACCGTCGCCCGCAAGACCGCCGGTGATCACAACGTCATTGCCTGTGCAGGACCGCACCCCGCGAATGAGCTCGCTGCCATTCACGCGTGTGCCGTCCGACAGCAAAAAAGCGGTCTTGAGGTCTGTGGCCTTGAGCTGCTTTCCGATTTCCACGCCTGCTTGATAGGAGCCGGACGCATCCTCGATGGCAGCTTCGGCGGATTTGAGCGCGGTGCGATCGAAGCTCAGCGCGGTAACCGATAGGCTCTAGTCCAGCACGTCGCGGCCATGGATTTCTCCGCCCGTGCTGCAGCCGAGTACCACAGCCTTCGGATGACGTCGTGACAGGTCATTCCAGAGAGCCTGGTCTTTGATCGGTGCGGTACCGCCGAACACGAGCAGCAATTCGGCCTGATCGTCGGAGTGTCCTGTCCAGCCGGCATTCGCCGTCCATAACGACTGTTGTGCGCGCATGTATGCCCCCTCGCCGGCGGGATCGCCGGATGCACGCAACAATATGCCTGGCACTGTTTAATGGTGCCTTTCGGCGGCACCTTTGGAAACCATTTGTTAAGGCTTTGCGCGCGCCATCCGGCTAATGGGCAATTCGAGGTGATCGATGCGTTTCACACTCACCGTGCGATTAAAGTGATGGTACCGTTTCGCACCATGAGCAAGCGAAGCGCAGTTCTCTTGGGCTTGACGTCGGTTCTCGTGCTGCTGGTCTCGTCTACGGACAGCCAGGGCCAGCGCCGGGATCGCGTCCTTTCCGCACGGCCTACGATTTCGGCGCTGCCGCAGGTTATGCGGGCGCCTGCCGAAAATCCGCTCACGCCCGACAAGATCGCGCTGGGCAAGCTCTTGTTCTGGGATCCGATCCTTTCGGGGAACAGGGATGTGGCCTGCGTGACCTGCCATCATCCGCGTGACGGCTATGCCGAGGATCGGGATTTATCGATCGGCGTGAATGGCGTCGGCCTCGGGCGTAACAGGCGGTTTCAGTCGCCCAACTCGATCCCGTTCGTGAAGCGAAACAGCCAGACCATGGTCAATATCGGCTTCAACGGCATCGGCCAGACCGGCGAATACAGTCCGGCGGACGCGCCGATGTTTTGGGACGTGCGCGTGAAGAGCCTCGAGACCCAGGCGCTCGAGCCGATCAAATCGTTCGAAGAAATGCGCGGCGACGCTTATCCGGAAGAGAAGGCGCTCGAGACGGTTGTCGCAAGATTGAACGCGATCCCCGAATATCGCGCGCTGTTTGGGAAAGCGTTCGGCGGAGAGAACACCGTCAATGCGACCAATCTCGGCAAAGCGATTGCATCCTTCGGACGATCGCTCGTTTCAAACAACTCGCCCTTCGACCGCTACATGCGCGGTGAGCGCGACGCGTTGACGCCGGCGCAGCTCGAGGGCATGGAGCGCTTCGAGCGCGTCGGATGCACGGAATGCCACAACGGGCCGATGTTCTCCGACTACAAGGTGCATGTGCTCGGCGTTCCGGACAACAGGACACTCCCGCAAACTGATCGCGGCATGGCCGACATGCCCCACGCGTTCCGGACGGCGTCGTTTGAGGGCACGCCCTATGCGTTCCGCACCGCGTCACTGCGCAATCTGCGATACACGGCTCCTTACATGCACAACGGCCGCTTCAGCACGCTTGGAGGTGTGCTCGAGTTCTATGACGATCTACCGGAGAATCCGAATGTGCGGCGCCGCGACGTAGATCCGCTCGCGAGGCGCCTCAACGACCCCGACGACGCGGCGGATGCGATTATCGCGTTCCTGGGCGCGCTGAACGATGACTCGTTCGACAAGTCGATACCGTCACGCGTACCGAGCGGTCTGAACGTGGGCGGCCGAATTCAGTAGATAAAAAAACGCCGCCGACCGCGTTTCAGCGATCGGCGGCTCATGCCGTGATTGGCGATTAACCTCTCCGCGGAGGCGGAGGCGGTCCGTTGCGTCCCGGCGGGGGCGGCGGCGGATAGGCCTGCGGCCGCGCATAGCCTGGAACCTGATTTCCCTTCGAGTACATGCACTGTGCGTACGCGATGTCGTAACGCCGCTGGATGGGATAGTTGGCCTCGTCCGACATGCCCGCGCCGATCGTCGCGCCGACCGCGCCGCCGGCAACCGCCCCTGCGGTCGCCGCATTTCCGTCGCCCGTGGCCGCACCGAGCGCCAAGCCCAACCCGGCGCCGATGACGGTCGCGCCGAGCGCGCGGTTGTTCGCGGACTCAGCCTGACCCGCGACCATACTGTCGGCATACTGAGTGCACTCGAACTGATCGCGCTGGAACACTTCGAACGGCTTATAGGGGCCGGGCATCACTCGAACCGTAGGGCCGAGCGGCGTCATGGCGCAGCCCGCCAACATGAGCGATCCGAGAGCTAAAGCGGCAATCGTCGTGTTACGCATGTCCCATCCACTCCTTACTGGTCGCCCTGAAAATCAGGGTCGCTGTATTCCGGGTAATCGCCTGGAGGCCGCGGGCCTTCAGTAGCCTCCTGCTGCCAGTTCTCGCAGTCCTGTACGTAGGGGTAATAGCCTTCCGGATTCTCGCAGAAATACCAGTACTGCGGCTGCTGCGGATTGGGATCGGCACGCCGGGCGTACCCTCCTCCCGCGTAATCGTGCGGCGGGGGAGCACCGTAGTAGTCGTCGACGACAGGCGGCGGCAGATAGCCCGGATAGGGATAGGCCCGGCGCGGATAGCCGTAACGCGGCCCGTACCAGCGTCCACCGCGCCAAGAAGGACCGACGCCAAAGCTGAAGCTTGCGCCGGGTCGGCCCCAGCCCGGTCCGTAGCCGTAGCCGCCGTACCACTGAGCTTGCGCCGCGGGCGCAACGGCCGCGGTCGCACCCGCGAGCATGAGAGCACCCAAAACGAGCTTGCCAATCGCCTTCATCTTCTTCTTACCCCAGAGTGTCTGGCTCAGGCTTAAGTAGGAGACGATTATGGCATCTTCTAGCTGAACCGGAGATGAACCCTCTTGTCCTTGATTTGAAAGATGAATTGGTCGTTTTGGGACAGATTGCTACAAATCGCCGCGCTTCCCGCTAGCCGGGGGCCCGCATGAAGTCCTGCTTCCCGAGCTCAACCCCGTTGTGGCGGAGGATCGCGTAGGCCGTCGTGGCGTGGAAGAAGAAGTTCGGCAGCACGAGCCCTGTCAGATAATTCTCGCCTTTGAATTTTTGCGGCTGGCCGCCCAGCACCAGTGAGATGTCGCGCTCTTCGGAACCGTCGATCTGGGCAGGTTTGAACTCCTTGATGAAGTCGACCGTCTTGGCGATGCGCGCCTTCAGATCGTCGATGTTCCTCTCGGTATCGGCATATTTCGGCGGCTCCACGCCGGCAAGCCGTGCGCACGCACCTTTGGCGAAGTCGGTCGCGATCTGGATCTGACGGCTCAAGGGGAACATGTCGGGATAGAGCCTGGCGTCGATAAAGACCTGCGGGTCGATCTTTTTCGCGGCGGCGTGGGCGGCGGCTTTATCCAGGACGGCCGAGAGCGCCGGCAATATCTGGAGAAAAATGGGCACGGAGGCGCGATACATGGACATCGTCATTGGCGGTTCCCCTGAATCTCGGTTCGCGTGGGCCCACTCTAACGAATTTTGAGTTTCCAAGTTAAGCTGGAATGGGGAGTGTGGTCCGCTCGCGTGCCGGGAACCGGCAGGTAACGAAACATTGGGCGCGATGGTGAGGCGGGTATGTTGCGAACACCTCTGAAACTCTTGTCTGCGGCCCTTGTCGCTGCGTCGGCCCCATCGGTGACGATTGCGGCGCCGGCTCCGGGCGCATTCATCGGGACGTGGGCAATCGAACAAATTCCCCCAGGTGGAACGCCGCGCCAGCAGGGCACCATCACGATCACCAGGAACGGCGACGCGCTTGCGGGCGCGATGAATCTCGGCGGAACCGAAGTTCCGCTCACCAATGTCAACGATAATGGCGGGATCATTTCCTTCAGTGCCCCGCTGTCCGGAAGTCTGGGGCTCGTGCTGAACTACTCGGGCGCGATCCAAGGCAATCAGCTCGGCGTCGCAAGCCAGGATCTGGGGGCGGGCTCGTATACGCTGACCGCGCAGCGCAGAGGCGGAGCGCAGAGCCAAGTGGCGCAAGCCGCTCCGGCTTCTGACGCGAAAGCCGCCGCCCCACTGGCGTCTGCGCCTCCCGGAGCGCGGCGTGCTCCGGCGCGTCCGTCATTGGGAGCGCAGCAGGCGCCGGGCGACTATGTCGCGCGTCTTTTGGGACAAGCCCCAAGCGCGGGGCCGGCCGCGACGCCCCCCCCTGCTTCGCCTTCTGTATCTGCTCCTGCCAACGCACCTGTTGTCGCGAGCGCTCCACCACCCGCGCCCGCTGCGCCGGCCGCAACACCAGCACAAGCGCGGAGAGCCGCGCCCGCGCCGCAGGCCCCGACCATACCGGCGCTGATCCTCGAGGGAGAGTGGAGCGCGGAGCAGACGACACCCGATTCGATCGGGCCAAGCGCTGCGACGCTCAGCTTCACGCGTGAAGGAGATCGCGTCGCCGGCGTGTTCCGCTCGGACGGTCAAGAGCTGCCTCTCTTCGACGTCAAGCAGACAGACTCGGATGTATCGTTCTCGGTTGTCGTTCCCGGAACGCCCTACGAGACGATCCTCTACCGAGGGACCGTGCAAAGCGACCGCCTGGAAATGGCAGGTCTCGGCGAGAAGCAAGGAGCCTACAGTCTTACGGCGACGCGGCAGGGCGCAGCAGCTGCCCTCGCGCCTGCTGCAGCCGAACCAGCGCCAGATCCCGCGCCGCCGCAGATTGCTCTCGCCCCAGCGCCTGAACCACCGCCAGTCTTGACTCCTGGACCGATGCCGCAAGAAGCGCCGGCGCCAGCACCCGAGCCCATGCCGCAAACCGCGCTGGTCACGCCTCCGTCGGCTCCCGAATCGACACTTCCGACATCACCGCTCGCTTCGCGTCCGCCGGTGACTCCTTACGCAACACCGGACGGAGGCGCCCAACTCGCATCGTTGGCGCCGCCCGCGCGCGAAGCGACACCGCCGCGATCCTCATCTCCCGCATCGGCGCTTCCGATTCCGCAAACGGCATCGGTCCCGCCCCAACGACCGGAAAAGGCGCCATTGCCCGTGTTGCGTGATCTGGCGCCCAGTGGACTCGCGCCCACGCCGCTGATGGGTTGGTCGAGCCGCCAGAAGCTCGGCTCGCGCACCGATGATTCCACGATCCGGCAAGCCGTGGAGGGCTTGGTCGCGTCAGGGCTTAATCTTATTGGCTATGTCTATGTCGAAGTCGGCGATGGCTGGCAGGGTGCACGCGACGCAGAAGGCGTGCTGCATCCGAACGACCGCTTCCCCGATATGAAAGCACTTGGCGATTACATCCACTCGCAGGGCTTGAAGTTCGGACTGACCGCAGCCGCCGCGCCGAAGAGCTGCAACGGCATGGAGGGGAGCTACGGATATGAGGAATTGGACGCGCGCACCTTTGCCGAGTGGGGCGTCGACTATGTGGTTTTGGAGTGGTGCGGTTTAGACGCGATTCATCCCACCGAAGTCGAAATGCGAGCCCTATTCCAAAAAATGGGCGAAGCCCTTCGGGCGAGCGGTCGCGACATCGTCTATGGCATCAGCCAGAAGGGACAGTTCAACGTCGAGCTGTGGGCGCCGAGGACCGGCGCGAATGTGTGGCGCACGGGAGATGAACTCGATGAAAACTGGGCGTCCGTAGCTGCAGCAGGATTCGGTCAGAACGGCAAAGAATACGCGGCCGGGCCGGGTATGTGGAACGATCCCGGTTTGCTCCAGGCGGGCAATGTCGGAATGACCGCGGATGCGTCACGGATGCAAGTGAATCTGTGGGCCGTTCTCGCGGCGCCGATGATGCTCGGAAACGACGTGCGCATCATGACGCGAGAGACGGTGGCCATCTTGAGCAACCGGGAAGTGATCGCGATCAATCAGGACAAGCTTGGCCGGCAAGGCAAGCGCATCGCGCAAGCCGGCGATACGCAGGTGTGGGCGAAACCGCTCGCCGACGGTTCGCTCGCAGTCGCCTTCTTCAACACCGGCACGCGCACCACATCGGTTGCCGTGACGTGGGAACAATTGGGCATCGACGGGCCGCGGCTCGCCCGCGATCTCTGGTGGCGAGAGAATCTCGGCATCGCCAACGACAATTATCGTGTCATCCTGACCGGAGGCACGTCGATGCTGCTGAAGTTTTCTCGTTAGCGATTCTTGGTTGGTCGCGTTTTCCTGCGCCGAACCGCCGGGCGGCTCCGCCGCCGAATCAAAAAAGAGGCGCGCGAAGCGCGCCTGGCACTTCGGTGGAAAACGCTGAGTTACGGGATGCTGAATCGCTCGTTCAGGATGCGCGTGAGCAGCGACGACGTCGCGTAACCATCGGCGGGAATGCCGCGCGCTTTTTGGTAATCGCGAATGGCTTGGCGCGTGCGCCGGCCGAGCACGCCGTCTGCACCGCCCGTGTCGTATCCGAGCGTGGCGAGCCCCTCCTGCAGGGTCATGCGC
>Ga0184629_10000058_pt1 | contig 40297 bp, 36 predicted proteins | sample PLM4_32_b1_FD_133158 | JGI IMG/M metagenome (GOLD analysis project Ga0184629, IMG submission 133158) | Groundwater sediment microbial communities from an aquifer in East River, Colorado, USA - PLM4_32_b1 | ecosystem: Environmental > Terrestrial > Soil > Riparian zone | place: USA: East River...
GGAAATCAGTGTGAATCCATTGCGTCATCGATTTTCCGCCTTTGTATTTGGCTGTCGTTTTGTACCATGCCAATAACCAAATTCCTTTCATTTTTACATTTTCCAGATTGTTCACTTTTACCGGCAACCAGATATCATTTTCGAAAGTGATGGTTTCAATCACATTTGATCTTCTGTCTCTCCAGTATTTGCCGATGGCAGGTTTTCCTACTAAGCTGTCACCGTTGTTCCAATAATATTTTGCATTGTCGGCGTAATTGGCCATCCAAGCATCCATATCCCCTTTTTCTAAAGCTGCAAGACTTTTTTTGCCCATTTCGGTATATTTAGCATCGGCAAATTCAGCAGGTTTACTTATAGTATCAACAGAAGCGGCTTCTGTTTTCTTTTCGATCGCCTCTTCTTTCTTACAACTTACAAATAGCGAAGCGCACAAAACAAATAAAAAAATTTTTCTCATAGTTTTAAATATTTAGATTAAATAAAAATTTGTTTGATTTTTGGCTAAGTATTGCTTTGAAAGGGACGTAAATTTAACAATAAAAAAGATAATTTAATAAAATATTTACAACTAATTAAACAAATACCTACTGACTGTCAGGTTTTTACGTAATATCTGGCCTCTAAAAAATAAGTAAACAAAACAATTCTAAGTAATTTAAAAAAATTAAAAATGGAAGCTACTATTTCTTTTTTTTAAACGCTATCCAACTATAAACAATTGATTAAAATTGAGTTAAAAAACAAATACAAAATACTGTAAATCAGTATCTTTACATGACAAATCTATCATTATTTTAAATCCTTTAAAAATGTATATCAATAGATTTAAAGACAGAAAAGAAGCAGGAATTTTACTTTCCGAAAAACTAAAAAAGTATCAGGATAGCGACACCATCATTCTCGCCATACCCAGAGGCGGAATTTCTATTGGTTATGAAGTTGCCAAAAGACTGAATCTACCCTTGGATATTATTCTTTCAAAAAAAATTGGTCATCCTTTGAATAAAGAATTTGCCATAGGTGCCGTTACTATGGACTCAACAATTATAGATGAGCATCCAGACATTCCTAAACAGTATATTGACGATCAAATTATTAGGTTAAGAAAATTACTAAAAGAAAAATACGAACTCTATATGGGCAATCGCAAACCTTTGGATATAAAAGGAAAAAACGTAATTGTGGTCGACGACGGCATTGCGACTGGAAATACTTTACTGGCAAGCATAAGCATGTTGAGAAAAAGAAAACCTGCAAAAATAATTGTCGCTGTACCCGTCCTGCCTTCTGATGCAGTAGAAACATTCAAACAGCAAACGGATGAGTTTGTCTATCTCATTGCTTCAAACTATTTTAGAGGTGTTGGTGGATTTTACGATGAATTTTATCAGGTGGAAGATGAGGAAGTAATTCAATTGTTACGAATTACAAACCCTATTATATAAAATTTTATAGGCAACATCGATTGTTTTAAAATTTATGAATTATGAAAAAATCTGATATAGACATCCCTTTGTCAGAGGTAACACTTAAGGGAGATTTAGTCGTTCCTGAAAACGCAATTGGAATAGTTATCTTTTCCCATGGAAGCGGTAGTAGCCGATTTAGTTCCAGAAACAGAATGGTCGCAGAATTGATTCAGCAACATAACATTGGGACTTTCCTTTTTGATCTTTTAACCGAAGAGGAAGATCGCATTTACGAAAACAGATTCAACATTGAATTATTGGCCAGCCGATTGATCGAAACTACAAATTGGCTGATGAATAATAAAAGTACAAAAGGCCTACCTATAAGCTACTTTGGAGCAAGCACAGGGGCGGCATCAGCCTTGATGGCGGCAGCACATTTTGGGAAATCAATAAAAGCCATTGTTTCCCGAGGTGGTCGTCCCGATTTAGCCATGAATGAATTAGCATTGGTAACAGCCCCTACGTTACTAATTGTGGGAGGACTTGATGTTCCAGTTATTGGCATGAACAAAATGGCATTTGCCCAATTAGAGTGCATAAAAGAAATAAAAATAATCCCAGGTGCGACACATCTTTTTGAAGAACCAGGCAAATTAACGGAAGTAGCTGATTTAGCTATTTCTTGGTACAAAACCTATTTGACAAGACTGGATAGATAAATCATTTTAAACCAAACTATTTTAAATTGAAAGTAAATAGATTTGGGTTCAAAGAATCAAAGCCTACGAGTTTAGAACAATTTGACCACAGATTCGCAGATTATGATTCATCATAAATTTGCAAATCTGTGATATTCCTTTTTGGGAAATTAAAACTAATTGGATATTTAATATCTTTTTAACTCTATATAAGGTTCAAAAAACAGGAAAGCCGAAAACTGCATTTTGAAAGAGTAAGCATAAAAATTTAACACTATGAAAAAGACTTTTATTTTTCTAATCCTTTTGCTTTTTATGGCTAAAGGTTTTAGTCAGACAACTCCAAGTACGCCATTTTCTAAAGAAGATTACTTGCAAAAAAGCAAAAAACAAAAAACAGCAGGTTGGATTTTCCTCGCTGGCGGAACGGCCCTAACAGTAGTAGGCGTAATTGGTTTCAGCAGTACATATGATGACTGGGATGACAACTCTACAGATGCATATGGCTATTTAATGCTTGGTGGCCCACTTATTGCCTTGGGAAGCATTCCCTTTTTTATTAGTTCCGGAAGTAATGCACGAAAAGCGGCAACCCTCTCCTTAAATTACCAACCTATTCTTGTTCCAAATCAAGGTTCTCTAGTTCAAAATTCGCAACCCTCTTTATCTTTAAAAATTAATTTTTAATTTAAAAAGTAATAATTTACAAAGTCACTCTCAGGGCTTTATTTCCAGTCAAACCAAAAAAAGCCCCAAACGGGGCTTTTTACATATATTGACTCAAGTTTATTTACTCAAATACATTTTTCTTCTGGAATACAATTCGTAAAATTGGTCATCTTTTAAGTCATCAATAAACAAGATACTTTCTCCTGTTGATTTCATTTCAGGCCCCAACGCTTTGTTCACATTATGAAACTTGCTGAAAGAGAAAACCGGTTGCTTGATGGCAAATCCTTTTAACTGTGGGTTAAAGGTAAAGTCAGTCACTTTATTGTGTCCCAACATTACTTTGGTAGCATAGTTTACGTAAGGCTCTCCATATGCTTTTGCAATAAACGGTACCGTTCTAGAAGCTCTAGGATTCGCCTCAATGATATAAACTGTATCGTCTTTTATCGCAAACTGAATATTGATTAAACCTACCGTCCTCAAAGCTAAAGCAATATTTTTGGTATGGTCTTTTATTTGTTGCATTACAAATTCACCCAAGTTAAACGGTGGCAAAGTCGCATTACTATCACCAGAGTGTACTCCACAAGGCTCGATATGTTCCATTATACCAATGATATAAACGTTTTCACCATCGCAAATTGCATCAGCTTCGGCTTCAATCGCTCCATCTAGGTAATGATCCAAAAGCAATTTATTTCCTGGAATCGTTTTCAATAAATTGATTACGTGTTCCTCTAATTCTTGTTTGTTGATTACAATTTTCATTCCCTGACCTCCCAAAACATAAGAAGGACGGATCAACAGTGGAAAGTCTAAAGTATCGGCTAGTGCTGAAGCTTCATCAGCTGTTTCGGCAATCCCGAATTGTGGAAAAGGAATTTTTAATTCAGTCAACAAATCAGAGAAACGTCCTCTATCTTCAGCTAAATCAAGTGCATCAAAACTCGTTCCTATTATTTTAATACCGTACTTAGATAATTTTTCAGCTAATTTAAGGGCTGTCTGACCTCCTAATTGTACAATTACCCCTTCTGGTTTTTCATGTTGAATGATGTCATAAATATGCTCCCAGAAAACCGGTTCAAAATACAATTTATCGGCTGTGTCAAAATCAGTCGAAACTGTTTCTGGATTACAGTTGATCATGATGGTTTCATACCCACATTCTTTCGCGGCAAGCACACCATGCACACAAGAATAATCAAATTCAATTCCTTGTCCAATTCTATTAGGTCCCGAACCAAGAACTATTATTTTCTTTTTATCGGTTACAATACTTTCGTTGTCTACATAACGTTCTCCATTAGCTTTTTCAATTTCAGCTTCAAAAGTAGAGTAGTAATAAGGTGTTTTGGCTTTAAACTCTGCCGCACACGTATCAACCAATTTAAACACACGGTTGATATTCATTGTCGAACGCAAAGTATGCACTTGACTTTCAAGACAACCCACCATGTGTGCAATTTGTCTGTCGGCAAATCCTTTTTGTTTTGCCTCAAGTAGTAATTCTCTTGGCAACGCTTCTACTTTATAATTTGAAATTTCTTTTTCTAAAGTATAAAGCTCTTCGTATTGTTTCAAGAACCACATATCAATTTTTGTGATTTCATGAATACGGCTCAACGGGATTCCCATTGCAATGGCATCATAAATTACAAAAACACGATCCCAACTCGCAAAAGTTAGTTTCTCTATAATTTGCTCGTAATTTGTATATCCTTTTCCATCGGCACCAAGACCGTTTCTTTTTATTTCTAATGATTGAGTCGCTTTATGTAACGCTTCTTGGAATGAACGACCAATTCCCATAACCTCTCCAACTGATTTCATTTGAAGTCCCAAAGTTCTGTCGGCACCTTCAAATTTATCAAAGTTCCAACGTGGGATTTTCACAATTACATAATCCAAAGTTGGTTCAAAAAGAGCCGAAGTCGATTTGGTAATCTGGTTTTGCAATTCGTCAAGATTGTATCCAAGCGCTAACTTAGATGCAATTTTTGCAATAGGATAACCCGTTGCTTTTGATGCCAAGGCAGATGAACGAGACACACGAGGATTGATTTCGATGGCTACAATATCTTCTTTTTCGTCAGGCGAAACAGCAAACTGTACATTACATCCTCCAGCAAAATTTCCAATGCTTCGCATCATCAAGATAGCGTAATCACGTAATTTTTGGAAAGTTGTATCAGATAAAGTCATTGCCGGTGCAACAGTGATGGAATCTCCAGTGTGAATTCCCATTGGATCCATATTTTCAATAGAACAGATAATAACTACATTATCATTTTTATCTCTCAACAATTCCAATTCATATTCTTTCCAACCCATCAAAGCTTTATCGATTAAAACTTCATGTATCGGAGACGCTTCCAAACCTCTGGTCAAAAGCTCATCAAAATCTTCTTTTTTATATACAATAGCCGCTCCAGTTCCTCCTAATGTAAAAGAAGGACGAATTACCAATGGAAAACCAAACTCTTGTGCAATTTCCTTTCCTTGAAGATAAGATGTAGCTGTTTTTGCTGGCGCAGTAGGAACATTTATTCTTTCCAATAGTTGTTTAAACTGCTCTCTATCCTCAGTAATATTGATTGCATTTACATCAACCCCAATCAATTTCACGCCAAAATCTTGCCAAATTCCTTTCTCATCGGCTTCCAGACACAAATTCAAAGCGGTTTGTCCACCCATAGTTGGAAGAACTGCATCAATTTGAGGATGTTCTTTTAGGATCTGGATGATAGATTTAGTGGTCAACGGCAATAAATAAACATGATCCGCCATAGTTGGGTCGGTCATAATTGTAGCAGGATTTGAATTGATCAAAATCACTTCAATTCCCTCTTCACGAATAGAACGTGCAGATTGTGAACCTGCATAATCAAATTCACAAGCTTGACCAATAACTATTGGGCCTGAACCTATTATTAAAACTGATTTTATGGATGTATCTTTTGGCATTTTATTTATTATTGTAGTTATTTTTTTATCACTTAATTTTTGAAGTTTGTTAAATTCTTCAAATCTTAACTTTAAAACTTCATTACCGCTTGGGTATAAAAAAAGGCGATACTAAAAAAAAGTAACGCCTTATTTATGTTTATACAAACATTATTTTTTGTGTCTTGGTTCGCAAGAAACAGTCAATTTATGTCTTCCTTTAGCTCTTCTACGCGCAAGAACTTTTCTTCCATTAGCAGAAGCCATTCTGTCCATAAATCCGTGCTTATTTCTTCTTTTTCTTTTCGATGGTTGAAACGTTCTTTTGCTCATTGCTTTGTATCTTTAAAAATAGTAATTATATGTCTGTGTGATTTGAATAACTGTTATTCTAAAACCGAGTGCAAATATACAAAGACTTTTTTTTCTGGCAAGTAGTTTTTTAAAAATATTTTTAATTCATTTTACTATCTTTGCAATCTTAAATCTTTATACATTATGTTTCACAAAAATATTAAACTTATTATCGCTGGACTTATTATAGTTACTGGCATTTGGCAATTTACAGAGAGTAATATTGGAAACGGGATTTTCCTTATATTATTGTCTGGAATTCCAGTTTTTTTATATTTCAAAAATGAATTTATTTTACTTGCTTTCTTAAAATTGAGAAAACAAGACTTTGAAGGAGCGAAAAAATGGCTAGCTTATATTAAAAACCCAGAAACTGCTTTGGTAAGAAAACAACAAGGTTACTTTAATTATCTTCACGGAATCATGCTTTCGCAAACGAATATCAATCAAGCAGAAAAGTATTTCAAAAAAGCTATTGAATTAGGTTTGTCAATGGATATGGATTTGGCTGTGGCCAAATTAAATTTAGCTGGAGTCGCAATGACCCGAAGAAGAAAATTGGAAGCCACTTCATTATTAAATGAAGCCAAAAAATTAGACAAACAAAACATGTTAAAAGATCAAATTGTAATGATGAAAGAACAAATGAAAAAAATATAAATTTCTTACAAATTTACAATTATTTTTTACACCTATAAAAAAACCATCCAATAACGGATGGTTTTTTTATAGGTGTATGTATTTTATCGGGTATTTACGCAATTAAACGACAAAATAGCATCCTTAAATACAAAATAGATATTTTCGCCAAACCTCTAATAATTAATCCTTTATGCGTAAATTTTTACTTACAGTGTTTTTCATTTTATTAGCTTCTTTTTCTTATAGCCAAGACACCATTAACTATTTTTCTGATGCAGTGAGAAATAATATTGCATCATATACTAAATCTTCGAATAGAGCATATGAAAAAAGCAATATTACAGAAGGAAAAAATCTTTTTGATTCTTTGGTAAAAAACAAACTTGTCGGTACAAAATTTGACAATTTCAACATTAAAGTTTACAAGTCAAAAAATGTAAAATTAAACAGAATTAACAAACCTATTTTTATCATTACATATGCTTCATGGTGTGTAATTACAAAAGGTGAAATCCCAGCTTTAAATATACTGGCAAAAGAGCACCGTAACGATATGCAAATTATTGTAATCTTTTGGGATAGAAAAAGCGATATCAAAAATATAGCTTATAAATTTAGTGATGACATTAAAGTTTGTTATGCTAATGAAAACTATTCAAATGATTCTCATCTTATCGCTTCCATAAAACATACTTTAGGCTTTCCAACTTCTCTATTCATTGATGAAAATAAAAATGTCGTTAGCATTAAACATTTTAAAAACACAATCAAACTAAAAACCCCAATAAAAGAAGCTATTATTACTAGTTACAACTACTTCAGTAAAGACATCAATGAATCGCTCGTCAATTCTGTAGCAAACAATAAAAAGTTTACTGCCAATTAAGTTTTATTCTTAAAGATTTACATTATCCGATACTTAAAAATAACATAGATTCTTTATTTTAATTACTTTCCATAAAAGGCGTTCCCATAATAATTAATGGTAAGTTTTCATTCATCCATTTGTATTTATTAAGAATCATAATATGTGTTCCTCCATTTACAACAATACAACTTTTAATGTATTTTATAGGAAAAACATCGTCTAAATCTCCATGTATGTGAATCACATTTTCATCTACAACAGTACGATTCCATGAAATAACTTGTTCAATTGCCCAATCTAAATAGCGCTTATCCCGAACCGAAAGAAATTTTTCATACAATTTAAGCCTTTGATTCACTTTTTTTCCGAAGGAAAACTTTGCCAAACTTTCTAAATTCAAAACCAAACTCATTGGAATTAATTTGTAAGCCTTTGTCGTTTTGGCAACTGTCATTCTTCTAGGAAACTCTAAATTGCTTTTAACACTCGAAATAATAATTACTTTTCTGGTATTAACAAACTTCGCCATTTCCTGAACCAAAATACCTCCAAATGAAACGCCTATTAAGACCGGATTTTCATGCTTAATCTTTCCAGCTATCCGTTTAGCATAATCCGACAATGATTCTTTTTCAAAAGGAATTTCCCATTCTAAAAGTACAATTTCAAAATCTTCTTCAGGGAGTTTAATTCTCTCAAAAATAGCAACACTTGCCGCCAAACCTGGCATAAAATAAACGGGGATTTTGCTCATAATCAATTTAACTTTAACTTCAATATTTTAATTGAAACATGGACTAAAATTAATTTTTTTAATCATACTTATTTCAATTTTCACTTTTTATTTTATCGATTTCTACTATAAATTCTATTTTGACAAAAAAAACTAATTTCTGATTGAGATAGATAATACACCTCTATTTCAAGTTAGCACACAAAACCATTGTTATTGAATATCAAAACATTACCTTTGTATAATTAGATTTATGAATAAAAAAACCGAGTCCGAATCCTAAAAAATAACTCCATTTTATTAATTCTTAAAGCTGCCAAATCAAAGCTATTGGTCTGCTTATACAATTAAATATGGAATCGTTTGCATTTCGAATCAATAAAACTATTAAAAATGGAGTTAACTGCCAAAATGGAAATTAAAGACAATGCTTTTGCAAGACAATTTGAAACAGTAGTTGAAACCGGAACTATTTCTGTAGAATATTCATTTCAAGAAAAAAAGATATTTTTAACAAAAATAAATACACCAGAACACTTTGAAGACGAGGAATTCATTTCTAATTTTCTCAAGAACATTATGGAAATTGCAACCGAAAGAAAACTAAAAGTAGTTCCGATTCTTCCTAAAATTGTCGTTTTTTTTAAAAAAAATCCCATCTACAAAGAATTACTTCCTCCGGGTATCCGACTATAAAAAAAGAGGCTGTTTTACAAAAACAGCCTCTTTTATATTTAAAGAAAAACTAAAATCTATTTTTCAATCTCATTCATGCTATCCATTTTCTTGTGAGCCAAGAAACCTGTAATGTCCTCAAAATGTTCAACAACTCGTTTGTTTCCAAATTCAAAAACCTTGGTTGCCAAACCATCAAGGAAATCACGATCGTGAGAAACCAAAATTAAAGTCCCATCAAAATCACGTAAAGCATCCTTAATAATATCTTTGGTTTTCATGTCCAAGTGATTCGAAGGCTCATCCAGAATCAATAAATTTACCGGTTCCAACAATAACTTAATCATAGCCAAACGCGTTTTCTCGCCACCAGAAAGCACTTTTACCTTCTTGGTCACATCATCGCCATGAAACATAAAAGCTCCCAGAATATCTTTAATCTTGGTACGAACATCCCCTACCGCAATATCATCAATCGTTTCAAAAATGGTGGCATTTTCGTTTAATAAAGATGCCTGATTTTGGGCAAAATAACCAATTTGCGCATTGTGACCGATCTCTAAACTTCCGCCATCAATCTCAATTTGTTTCATGATTGCTTTGATCATCGTCGATTTTCCCTCTCCATTTTTCCCTACAAAAGCCACTTTCTCGCCTCTTTCGATAACAATATTTGCATCCTTGAAAACTACATGATCTCCATACGATTTTGATAATTCTTTTACAATAACAGGATATTGTCCAGAACGTACCGCTGGAGGAAACTTTAATTTTAATGCCGAAGTATCTACCTCATCCACTTGTACGATAACCAGTTTCTCTAACATCTTAACTCGAGACTGAACGGCATCTGTTTTAGAAAACGTCCCTTTAAAACGATCAATAAAAGTCCTATTATCTGCAATCATACGCTGCTGTTCGTCGTACGCTTTTTGCTGGTGCATACGACGGTCTTTTCTAAGCTCTAAATAATGAGAATATTTGGCTTTATAATCATAAATTCTACCCATTGTTACTTCAATAGTACGATTGGTAATATTATCTACAAATGCTCTATCATGCGAAATTACCACAACAGCTTTAGCTGAATTGATCAAGAAATCTTCCAACCATTGAATACTTTCAATATCCATGTGATTGGTAGGCTCATCCAGCAAAATCAAATCTGGTTTTTGCAAAAGGATTTTGGCCAATTCAATTCGCATTCTCCAACCTCCTGAAAATTCAGATGTTTGGCGGGTAAAATCTTCTCTTTCAAAACCCAAACCTGTTAGGATTTTCTCTACTTCGGCTTCGTAATTTACTTCTTCAATCGCATAAAATTTCTCGCTTAAGTCCGAAACTCTTTCGATTAATTTCATATAGCCATCACTTTCATAATCGGTGCGAATAGTCAATTGCTCATTGATTTCATCGATTTCGGCTTTCATACTAAAAATTTCACCGAAGGCTTTTGAAGTTTCCTCCATTACAGTTGCACCATCCGTGGTTAATAAATGCTGCGGCAAATAAGCAACAACGGCATCTTTTGGCGCCGAAATATTCCCTGTAGAAGGTTTGCTTTGTCCAGCAATTATCTTTAAAAGCGTTGACTTTCCCGCACCATTTTTACCCATAAGGGCTATTTTATCATTTTCATTTATCGCAAAAGACACATCGCTAAAAAGCGTTGTGCCACCAAATTGAACTGAAATATCGTTAACTGTAATCATTATAAAGTTTAAATAGATTATAAAGTTTAGAAGTTTAGTTTCTAACTTTTTTGAAGGTGCAAAGATAGATTAAATATAGAATTAGACAATTGGTGAACACGTTAAGTTTAAACAAAAAAACCATCAAATTTTACTTTGATGGTCTCCTTTATAATCGATTACAATAATTTTTAAATTTATTACTTACTCTTTTCTCCATTTTTTTGATTCCTCAAAAACATGCTCTAGAATAGCTGCTTCTCGTTCATCAAACTCTACATTTCTACGACTCATGACCAATCTTGCGGTTTCAAAAGCTTTTTTGGTAATGTAAGTGGTAAATCCTGAAGCTCCACCCCAAGAAAAACTTGGCACAAAATTGCGTGGAAAACCACTTCCAAAAATATTGGCGCTTACTCCTACTACCGTTCCAGTATTAAACATGGTGTTGATTCCACATTTACTATGATCTCCCATCATCAACCCACAAAACTGAAGACCTGTTTTTGCAAATCCTTCGGTTTCATAGCTCCACAACTTTACTTCCTCGTAATTATTTTTTAAATTAGAGTTATTACTGTCGGCTCCAATATTACACCATTCTCCAAGCACCGAATCTCCGAGAAATCCATCGTGACCTTTATTAGAATAAGCAAACAAAACCGCATTTTTCACCTCACCTCCAATTCTGGAGAACGGTCCTACGGTTGTTGCTCCATATACTTTGGCACCCATTTTCACTTGTGCATTTTCACACAAAGCAAATGGTCCGCGAATAATAGACCCTTCCATTACTTCCGAATCTTTACCTATATATATAGGCCCATCTGTAGCATTTAAGGTAACAAACTCCAATTTTGCTCCCTCTTCAATAAATATATTTTCTGGTGCGATAACATTCACACTTTTGGGTATTGGTTGAGATTTTCTGTCTTCTGTTAAGAGCTTAAAGTCTTCACGAATTGCTGCATCATTTTTAGAAAAAATATCCCATGTGTGTTCTATTGTCAAGCAATCCTCATTGTATTCAATAATTTCGTAGGTATCAAAATCTACTGATTCCTGATCTTCCTGAGTGTAAAAAGCAATTACTTCGTCCCCTTTGAAAATAGCTTGATTCGGTTCCAAATTACTTACCATTTCTGCCAAAACATCATTCGGAAGAAAAGAAGCATTGATCATTACATTTTCTTCTAACTCTACCATTGGAAATTTATCCGATAAATATTCCTCAGTTAAAGTTGTTGTTGTAGAACCCAAACGCATTTCCCATTTTTGACGAATAGTCATAATCCCCACAAGAATATCCGCAACAGGACGAGTAAAGGTAAAGGGTAACAATGCATTTCGAGTGGGACCGTCAAAAAGTATGTAGTTCATAAATTAAATTGTAAATTGTTAAAATGTGATTTGGTTATCACGGCAAAGTTACAACTATTTTTAAATGTTTATTGGGGTATGGAATTCCTTACCAAAAGAATATGAGACAAAATTCCATAAAAAAAGCCTCGCAAATTGCGAGGCTTTGATGTATTTGAAACAAGTTAAAATTATTTAACGTGTTTAGCGTATTTAGTTTTGAATTTATCAATACGTCCTGCAGTATCGATAAGTTTAGATTTACCTGTGTAAAAAGGGTGAGACGTTCTAGAAATCTCCATTTTTACAACTGGATATTCAACACCATCAACAGTGATTGTTTCTCTTGTATCTGCAGTAGATTTAGTGATAAAAACATCTTCGTTTGACATGTCTTTAAAAGCAACTAATCTGTAATTTTCTGGGTGTACACCTTTTTTCATCTTGAATCTTTTTTATTTGTTAATTATAACCTGTCTTGAAGCTTTTCTTCTAACAGAAAAGGTATAAACATCTTATAACTTTTTGTTTTACAATATTATTTTGAGTTTGCAAATTTACACTTATTTTTCAATATACAAACCTTTGCGTTACTTTTTTTTATCTTGGTAAAAAACATTTTTTCCCCTCGAATATATTGGGAATTGCTATATTTGTAGATTAATAAAAATAGTCCCTATGGAAAATAAAGTATCACCAGCAAAATCTGGTGTTTTGTTCGGTGTTTTGTTCGGTGTCATAATGGTATTGGAATTCATAATTATGTATGTAATTGGGATGAGATCATTGATCAATACAAGTGCCGGAATAATTGTAAACATCGCTAATTATTTGATATTACCAATCTTGTTTATATATATAGGTTGTACCAACTACAAGAAAAACATTAATAACGGTTTCATATCGCTTGTTGAAAGTTTAAAAACAGGAATTTCCATTACTTTTATTGCCGCTTTAATTTATGCCATATTCAGTGTGATTTTCAACTTTATATTTCCTGATTTTATGGATGAAATGCTTGCCATTACCAAAGACACAATACTGGCTAAAAACCCAAATATTACCACTGAACAGCTAGAAACTGGGATTGCAATGACAAAAAAATTCATGAGCCCCTATATTGTTATACCATCAACACTGGCCATGTACTCTTTCTTTGGCTTAATTTATTCTCTAATTGTTGGTGCAATAGTAAAAAATGAAAACCCACAAAGTCTTTAATTAATGAATTTATCTATACTCATACCGCTTCTTAACGAAGAGGAATCACTACAAGAATTGTACACTTGGATTATTTCGATTATGAAATCCAACAATTACAGCTACGAAATCATTTTTCTGGATGACGGAAGCACGGATGAATCTTGGAACATCATAGAAGGATTTGCTTCTGAGAATCCAAATGTAAAAGGGATTCGTTTCATGAAAAACTTTGGAAAATCCCAAGCTTTGCATGCTGGTTTCGCTAAGGCAAAAGGTGATGTGATTATCACGATGGATGCCGATTTACAGGACAGTCCAGATGAAATCCCAGGATTATATGAAATGATTACCACTCAAAAATACGATTTGGTTTCGGGTTGGAAAAAGAAACGTTACGACTCTGTTGTGGCCAAAAATCTTCCTTCGAAACTATTTAATTGGGCAGCCAGAAAAACATCGGGTGTTGAATTGAACGATTTTAATTGCGGATTAAAAGCCTACAAAAATGTGGTGGTCAAAAACATTGAAGTATCTGGCGAAATGCACCGATACATTCCGGTTTTGGCAAAGAATGCTGGTTTTGGAAAAATTGGCGAAAAAATAGTGCAACATCAAGCGAGAAAATATGGGGAAACCAAATTTGGAATGGAACGTTTCATCAATGGTTTCTTGGATTTAATCACGATTTGGTTTCTTTCCCGATTTGGAAAAAGACCGATGCATTTGTTTGGAGCGATGGGATCTTTGATGTTTATTATTGGTTTTTTATTAGCCGGATATATTGGAGTTTCGAAATTATATCACATGTATATGGGAATGCACTATAATTTGGTAACCACAAATCCTTGGTTTTATATTGCTTTAACGACGATGATTTTGGGAACGCAATTGTTTTTGGCAGGATTTCTAGGTGAAATTATTTTGAGAACCAAAAATAATGAAGAACGGTATAAAGTTTCTAGTGAAGTGAATTTTTAATGCTTTTATTGGTATCACAAAATGTGACCCCCTAAATTGTTTGAGGTCACAATTTTCAACCTCAAAATAATAAATCACAATAATTTAAGAAGACCATTTTTTTCTCAAAGTAAAAACTGATAAATTACAATTCTTTAAGGACGTAAATTGCGGCTTCAAAAATAAAAAAAAATACCATTTTAAGCACATAAAACTTCCCAAATTGAGATGCCTTATGTGCCTAAAATAGAGTTCAAACTTGAGGACGCAAATTGAGTCCTCAAGTTAAAACAAACATTTTTTAAGGGCGTAATTTTTATTCTTAAAGAATGAAAATGAGGACTATTTAAATATCTTCCTTTTGCCTATTAAGGAACAACTAGGATCAAAAATAAAATAGGTTATAAAAACTAAACATCTCGTTTTACGGGTCTAGCCCTGATAGTAGTGGAAATCCTTTTTTGAATAAATCTATTTTTTTCCTGAACGGGCAGAGCGACCAGAGGAAGCTCCTGACAGTTCTTGGAAAAAAGATTTAAGAAAAAAAGATTGTAGCGGATAGCAGGAAATAGCTCCTCGCATTAACAAAATAGATTAACAATTTAAACTAAATATAAAATGCACATAGCACAAAACATTTTAGACGCAGTAAACGAATGGTTGACACCAACGTTTGATAATGAAACGCAAGCAGCCGTTACCGAATTAATGACTACCTCTCCAAAAGAACTAGAAGAGAGTTTCTACAAAAATTTAGAATTTGGAACTGGCGGGATGCGCGGTGTGATGGGAGTTGGAAACAACCGTATCAACAAATACACGCTTGGTAAAAACACTCAAGGACTTTCTGATTATTTGCATACCGTATTTCCGGGGCAAGCTTTGAAAGTTGTTATTGCTTATGATTGTCGTCATAACAGTAAATCGTTAGCCAAAGTAGTTGCTGATGTTTTCTCTGCTAATGGGATTCAGGTGTATTTGTTTTCGGACTTGAGACCTACTCCGGAATTGTCTTTTGCGCTTAAATATTTGGGTTGTCAATGTGGTATTGTACTTACGGCTTCGCACAATCCACCAGAATATAATGGTTATAAGGTGTATTGGGAAGACGGCGGACAAATTGTTCCTCCAGAAGACGAGGCTATTATCAATATTATCGAAAATTTAAATTACAATGAAATCAAATTTTCTGCGAATGAAAGTTTGATACAATATATAGACACCGAAATTGACGAGGCATTTGTAAAATCGTCTGTTGAGAATGCCAGTTTCAATACTCCAAAAGATGCCAAAGACAGCTTGAATATTGTTTTTACTTCTTTGCACGGAACCTCAATCATGTCAGTTCCTGCAACTTTGGAAAAAGCGGGTTACACCAATGTGAACATCGTTCCGGAACAAGCCAAACCAGATGGGGATTTCCCAACCGTAAAATCGCCAAATCCAGAAGAACCGGAAGCATTGACAATGGCACTTGCCTTGGCAGACAAATTAAACGCTGATATTGTTATTGGTACCGATCCTGATTGTGATCGTTTGGGAGTTGCCGTTCGAGACAATGGAGGCAAAATGATTTTACTGAACGGAAATCAAACGATGATTTTGATGACCGCTTTCTTATTAGAACAATGGAAAAAAGCAGGCAAAATAAATGGAAAACAATTTGTGGGCTCAACAATTGTTTCTACTCCAATGATTATGGAATTGGCAACTGCTTATGGTGTAGAATGCAAAGTAGGCTTGACAGGTTTCAAATGGATTGCCAAAATGATTAAAGATTTCCCAGAACTGCAATTTATTGGTGGTGGAGAAGAGAGTTTTGGATATATGGTTGGTGATGCCGTTCGCGATAAAGATGCGGTTGCTGCTACTTTATTGATTTGTGAAGTCGCTGCTCAAGCCAAAGCCAAAGGAAGTTCTGTATATAATGAATTACTGCAACATTATGTTGATCATGGTTTTTACAAAGAGCATTTGGTTTCCATTACCAAAAAAGGAATGGAAGGATTGGCCGAAATTAACCAAATGATGGTTTCCTTACGTGAAAATCCATTGAAAGAAATCAATGGACAAAGAGTTATAATGATGGAAGATTATAAATCATCTATCGCTAAAAACTTACTTACAGACGAGGAAGAAACTATGGTGATGCCAAAAGCGGATGTATTGATTTACTACACTGAAGATGGGTCTAAAATATGTGCCAGACCAAGCGGAACAGAACCTAAAATTAAGTTTTACATTAGTGTAAACACCCATTTGGACAGCATTGATGATTTTACCGCCACAGAACAGGTGTTGAACGAAAAAATTAAAAACATAATTATTGCAATGCAATTGAACTAATGAACAATTTTAAAAGAATATTCCCCTTTGTAATTCCGTATAAAAAGTATGCTTACCTAAACATATTTTTTAATATCCTGTATGCCATTTTCGGTACACTTTCTTTTGTATCCCTTATGCCCATGATGGATGTTTTATTTGGACAATCGAAAAAAAATTACATACTTCCAACTTACAAAGGAATCTCGGGATTAAAAAACTACTTGTCTGATTATTTAAGTTATTATTTAACTTCAATAACTGATACTAACGGAATTGGTTATACACTATCAATATTGGTAGCAGGTATCATCACTATCTTTTTATTAAAAAATATATGTGACTATTTAGCAATGTTTTTCATTACCTTTTTGCGAAATGGTGTTTTGAGAGACATGCGAAATGCCATGTACAAAAAGACGATTGATTTACCACTAGCTTTCTATTCTGAAAAAAGAAAAGGAGATGTAATTGCCCGAATTTCTGGCGATGTCAATGAAGTTCAAACTTCTTTTTTATCCATTCTTGAGCTTATCGTAAAAGAACCCTTAACGATTATATTTACTTTAATTGCAATGGTTACCATTAGTGTACAATTGACACTTTTTGTATTTATTTTCATTCCAGTTTCTGGTTATGTTATTTCCCTTATTGGAAAACAATTAAAAAAGAAATCGACTAAAGCACAACAAGAACAAGGTGTCTTTTTATCAACTATTGAAGAAACATTGGGTGGACTGAAAGTGGTAAAAGGGTATAATTCTGAAAATTATTTCAATCGCGTTTTTCAAGAATCGACTCAACGTTTTTTTACTTTATCGAATAGTATTGGTAATCGCCAAAACCTCGCTTCGCCTGCCAGTGAGTTTATGGGAATTATGGTTATTGCCATTTTACTTTGGTATGGAGGGCACATGGTTTTGATTGAACACACTCTAAAAGGAGCCGCTTTCATTACCTATATGGGATTGGCCTACAATATCCTTACCCCAGCTAAATCTATTTCGAAAGCATCATATGCCATCAAAAGAGGAAATGCAGCTGCAGAGCGTGTTTTAGAAATATTGGAACAAGAAAACACCATTACCAGTAAAATTGATGCAGTAGAAAAAACAACATTCGATTCTAAAATCGCCATTAAGAACATCAACTTTAAATATGAAGATGAAAATGTTTTGAAGAATTTTTCACTCGAAGTAAAAAAAGGACAAACCGTGGCTCTTGTAGGACAATCTGGAAGCGGAAAAAGTACGATTGCCAATTTACTGACTCGTTTTTATGACATTCAAGAAGGAGAAATCAATATAGACGACATTGCCATAAAAGATTTTAATTTGCAATCACTGCGTGGCCTAATGGGACTGGTTACTCAAGATAGCATCTTGTTTAATGACACTATAAAAGCCAATATCTCTTTAGGAAAACTAGACGCCACTGATGAAGAAATCATTGATGCCCTAAAAATTGCGAATGCTTACGAATTTGTAAAAGACTTGCCAAAAGGAATCTACACCAATATCGGCGATAGCGGAAACAAACTTTCAGGTGGGCAAAAACAACGTCTTTCTATTGCCCGTGCGGTTTTGAAAAATCCTCCAATTATGATTCTGGACGAAGCGACATCGGCTTTGGATACGGAAAGCGAAAAATTTGTACAAGTGGCTTTAGAAAACATGATGCAAAACAGAACTTCTATTGTAATTGCGCATAGACTTTCAACCATTCAAAAAGCAGATTTAATCGTGGTAATGCAAAAAGGAGAAATCGTTGAACAAGGAAAACACGATGACCTGATTGCTATGAATGGTACTTATAACAAATTGGTAACAATGCAGTCCTTTGAATAGTTTAGAAGGTTTATAAAGTTTAAAAGTTTAGCATAGAAACTAAACTTTATAAACTTCTAAACTCATACCCATAATTATGTATCTCAACAATCCCAACATAAAACTTCCGCAAGATCCAGATACCATTGTTTGGAAATATCTGGACTTGTCGAAGTTTTTGGATTTGTTGCTTTCGCAAAAATTATTCATGTCACGATCTGATAAGTTTGAAGATCAGTATGAAGGTACTTTTAGCGAACCCACTTTCGAAGAAATCAAAAAACTTTCCACAAATAATCCTGACTTTTTAGATTATTACAAAACCCATAGGGAAAAAGTGGCCATTAGTAGCTGGCACATTAATGAGTACGAATCGTTTGCCATGTGGCAAATTTTTACGCAAAACAGCGAGGGACTGGCTATTCAATCTACCGTAAAAAGACTTCAAGAGGCATTGGCTCCCGAAAAAAATTACAAACTACACATTGGCGAAGTCAATTACATCGATTACAAAAAAGAGTATATTCCGTTTGACGATTTGTTTTTTCCTTTTTTGTTCAAAAGAAAAAGCTTTCAATACGAACGTGAAGTGCGCATCATTACTGATGTGACTGAGACTAAAATTAAATTAAATGATGGGCTAAAAATAAATGTAGACATCAACCAATTGATTGAAAAAATATACATTCATCCCAAATCAGAGAATTGGTACAAAAAATTAGTCATTCAATTGGTAACCCAACTGGGTTTTGATTTTGAAATAGAAAAATCAGATCTGGAAAGTGATATTTTGATTTAAACATTGAGAAGTTCCACAAATTGAGTGATTATTTTTTTTCTTTAATAAAGATGTTAGTGACCTCTTTATATCGGATTGTAGGTTTCGACTTTCCAATCTTTGCCCTCCAAATTGATATAATTATAATGTACTACATCTTTACTGTCAAATTTCCCGTTTTTATTGGTGTCTTCTACCGTTCTAAAATACAAACAATTTTGAGATTCAATTAGATTCCAATCTATTAATTCCTGAAAATCAGGAGATCCTTTAGTGAACTTATCTCCGCTAATTTTACTTAAATATAATGCCTTAATATCACTGGTATCTAATTTCCCATCTTTATTGGTGTCTCTGTCATACATAGTGTAAACCAAAATTTGATTTTTGGTTTTATCAGCGACTGTTTTCAAATAGGTTGCCGTTTGAATCAAAACTGGTTTGTCAGTCAATGCTTTTATAGAATCTGAATCTATCTTTTGAAACTTCATGTTTTGCAAATAGCCTGTGATTTCATATTCGGATGCATTTGAAATCGTGAAACTCAAATCATTCACACTAGAGGAACCGTATTTGGTCTTGGATCTTTTTTCATAAACACTCAAATCCCCAACTGGATGAATCAAATAATCAGTTCCTTCCATTTGTATTGGTAAATCGGCAATTTTTATTTGAGTCGAATCGACTTTGATTAATTCTCTACTATTTTTAGATGCATCATAAATTACTTTCGGCTTTTCTGATTCTTCTTTACAGCTTGCTAAAAGTAAAAGTGAAATTCCTATACAAGCAAAATGTGATGTTTTCATATAATTTTAATATTAAAAAATAAACTCAAATGTAATCATTTTTAAAAATGGATACCGAAATATCCAACAGATTTATTAATTGAAGCAAACTAAAATTGGCATTCTTAAACCCGCAAGTTATAACCTTGCATTTAATTTTAAATTAAAAACTCTAGTTGTCATATAATTGGGAATCGCATATTCTGTTTTGGTATACACATCTCGAACCCAAGTATTGGTAATGGCATTTTGATTGTCGAAGAGATTGTAAATTTCAAAACCTAAAGACAACTCCTTTACATTTTTGAAAATTTTACAGTTGTATTTACCCGTTTTAGTATCAATAAAGACTTTTGAAAACCCAACATCCGCCCGACGGTAATCTTTCAATCTGTTTTGGTACAAATACGGATCTGCATAAGCCGGCGATCCTCCAGGTAATCCAGTATTATAAACTAGATTAATGTATAATTTCATACTTGGAATCTTTGGCATATAATCTTGAAACAGAAGTCCAAACTTCAATCGTTGATCGGTGGGTCTGGCAATATAGCCTTTGTTATCAATATTCTCCTCCGTTTTCAGATAACCAAAACTAATCCAAGAATCAGTTCCCGGAACAAATTCTCCATTGAGTCGAAGGTCAAGTCCCTGCGCATAAGCAGTTGCATTATTGGAAGCCGCGTAACGTATCCTGACATTATCAACCGTGTACGTATTTACGTCCGACATTTTTTTATAATAGGCTTCGGTCACTAGTTTAAAAGGACGCTGCCACATTTTGAAACTATAATCATTACCCAAAACAACATTTACTGATTTTTGTGCTTTGGTATTGGGCTGCACTACTCCATCATAATCTCGCAATTCACGATAAAATGGTGGCTGGTTGTACACCCCAACAGTAAACCTGAAAAGCATATCTTTTTTCCAAGCGGGTTTTATGGCAAATTGTCCTCTTGGACTAAAAACAGTTTGAAAATTACTGGCTAAATTATCACCTGTAATCTCCCAGCTTTGCATTCGAACACCCAAATTAAACCATATTTCATTAGATCCAAAATTGTCTTTTCTCCCCCATTGTGCATAGCCCGAAAATCGATCTATATCGGTATAATTCACGGCCTTTACATATTGGTACGGAACTAATGGTCCTGTATAAGGTTGATACGGTTGATCATTTTTCGGCAACGAAAGCGGAGGTCGTATAGAAAACCCTGCCGAGTCAATAACTTCCCATTCTGAAATCCGGTCTCGAATCGATTCCTTGGTGTATTTTACGCCCCATTCTATTTGATTTTGTTTCCAATCTTTAAACCCTTTTATTTCGAAATTGGCTATCAAGGCATCCAAATTATTCCGAGCATGATTGAGTTGAGAACCTATTCCTCTGGAAAAAGCAACGTCTCCGTAAGTGTCGGAACCAATACTGGTATCCACTTCTCCCAAACGATATTCTGCCAAAATATCAAAATTTTCCTGTTCTATAGTATGAAAAACTGATCCGATAAATTTTAAGGTAAAAGAATCATTAACAGCATAAGTTGACTTTAAAGCTCCAAAATAAGTGTCATATTTGTCTTTTTCCTGACCTTCATAATAAATAGATAATGCCATCGGAACATCTAAAGTTCCAAAATTAGTTTGACGAAACAGAGGCTGATATTCGTATTTATTTTGAGAAATATTACCTAGTAAACTCCATTGCCATTTGGCCGAAGCTTGGTAATTAATATTCGTTTGGATATCGGCAAAGGAAGGTGTGTAATTGGTTTGGGTTTCTTGACTATTTACCAAAAGACTGTTATTTCTATAGCGAATTCCGGTAATTGCGGACCATTTATTATCTTTGGAAACTCCATCTACAGATAAACTTCCTCCAAGAAAACTCAACTCAAGATTTGCTCCAAATTTGGTTGGTTTTCTATAAGTAATGTCCAGAACAGAGGACATTTTGTCTCCATATTTTGCTTGAAAACCACCAGCCGAAAATTCTATATTTTGGACTAAATCGGTGTTGATAAAACTCAACCCTTCTTGTTGCCCGGATCGAATCAAAAAAGGACGGTACACTTCGACTTCATTTACATAAACTAAGTTCTCATCATAATTCCCACCCCGAACTTCATATTGTGTACTCAATTCATTGTTGGAATTTACCCCCGGCAATGTTTTCAAAACGTTTTCAATGCCCGCATTTGCTCCAGGCACAAAACGAATGTCTTTGGCATCAAATGTAACGATTCCTTGAACTGTTTTTTTATTATTATTGTTTATAATGACCTCGCCCATCTGTTCTTCCTGATCGCTCATTTGCGCATTAAAAACATACACCTCATTTGAAGTTAAAGTGATTTTTAATGTGGTTTTTTTGAAAGAAATATGGGTAAATTGAATCTCAACTTTTTGATTTTCTGGGATTTTAATTTGATAAAAACCATTATCATTAGTTTGAGTAGTAATATCTAGACAAGTTACATTAACATTTTCTACAGGAAGATTATTTTTGTCTAATACAATTCCTTTTACATAAGCTGTTTGAGCAAAAGAGGTAAACCCAACCCAGAAAAAAATAAAATAGTATAAAATTCTTAAGGTATTCAAATGGTCCGTTTTTTATTGTTTTTGATATCTCTGAAAATGAGTTTCAAAGATAGAAGAATTCCCTACATTATCAACAACTACCATCTTTAATTCATTCTCTCCTTCGGCAACAATTCCATCACTAAAATCATGGGTTAACACTCTTGTTTTATTATCATATTCCATCAAAATCCATTTTCCGTTCAAATATCCATTATAGGACTTTATACCGGACAAACTATCATTTATACTCACTTGAAGTAGCTTTTGATTGTCCAATCGCTTTCCCTCAATAGACTTTGCAATCGTAATTACCGGTGGAATGGTATCCAGAACCAATTTATATTCGCCCAATGTTTTTACTTTGGTCTCATAAACGGACTCTTTTCGGCGAGTCGTATTATAACTAATCTTGCCTCCTTCTATTCTGCCGATAAAAACTTTGTCTTTTAGATCCGCACCATAACTATCATTCTCCATTGTAATCGTAAAGTTTGTATGCGCCGGTACCGTATCGTCATGTACAATCAAAACATTATTTTTTACATCAAAATTCAAATTAAAATCAGCATAAAATGTTCCTGCCGGAAAGAAAACAGTATTTTTCTCTTTTTCAAAAAAGCAATCTTTTGATGCTTTTATAACATAATTGGAAACAACAGCTTCTTTTTCGATTATGGTCGAAAGTGCATCATATTCTACAGGAATTGCAATCGTGGTTTTATTTCCGTAAAAATCAGAAACCTCCAAACGACAAACCGAAGTTAGGTTGGGAAGCACGGTAATAACACCGTTTGTTTCGTCGGTTTTTATAATACTCAAATTATAAGGAGGATCCATGAATAATTTCTGAATTCGTTGCTGCGTCTTTTTATAAAATGAATAATCGATTAATGCATTTACGTAACGCATTTCATCGAATGAATAGGTATTAAATTGATAGCCAAAAGTGGATTTTCCGTTGCAAAATAATTCGACATTAAAAACTCCATTTTTATTAAAAGAAACATCATCATAATCGAAAGCCACAATTCCAAAACCAACTTTCCCATTGGCAACCACTTTATCCGCCAAATAAGTACCGTCTTTTTGCAAGGATAAATTTAATACTATTGCGCGTTTTGAATGATTTGCGGTTGTTTTTGGATCTAAGGGATAAACATACAAACTCGAAATTATAGGTTTTTTAGTGTCTTTCATAAAAGCATCAAAACCAAAAAACATCGGGTTAATGATTTTTTCTGTTTTTGTATCCCGAAATTCAAAATGTAAATGAGGACCTTCGGATGCGCCAGTATTTCCAGAAACAGCAATTAATTGTCCTTTTTTGACTTGTAATTCATTTGGTTTAAAATACATTTCAATTTCGAAAGCCTGTTCCTTGTAATGTGTTTTTTTTATAAAACTTTCAATAGAATCGGTCGCTTTTTGCAAATGGCCATAAACCGACGTAAATCCATTTGGATGATCAATATAAATAGTTTTACCATTACCGAAAGTAGAAATTTTTATTCTGGAAACATATCCATCGGCCACAGCATAGACGCTTAAACCTTCTTTCTGCATAGTTTTCATGTCAAAGCCCGCATGAAAATGGTTGGGTCTCAGCTCCCCAAAATTCCCCGATAACTGCATCGCAATATCAAGTGGCGGACAAAAATAGTCTTTTGGGTAATCTGTTTGAGCAAAAAGAGAACAGCTGAATAAAACTAAAAAATAGAATTTCATTTGTGAATATTTATTGTAATTTATCGGTCAAATGTAATTCGCATAACATCATTCCTGTTTGCGAAAGATTTTGGACTAAGCTCATTTCATGGAATACATTTTTGCTAAGGTAAAAAAAGGAACTAATACCTACAAGACAAAATAAAAATCAAAAATACAATAATCTAGTTTTGAATTAGTTGATTTTTTTAACGTAAAAAAATCAATAAAATATTGTAATAATAAAAAGGAATACTAACTTTGTAAGATTAAGTAATGAATTGGATTTATAATGAGTGTGATTGCCGAAATAATTGATACTCTTGAAAATAAGATTGAAAAATTTTTTTTTAAAATAAAAAGTTTAGAGAAAAACAATCAAGAATTAAATATAGAGGTTAAAAAAGCTGCAGTGATAATACAAAATCAGTCGGAGGAGATTGAGGTATTAAAAACACAATTAGAAACACTCAAGATAACCAATACATTATTAGGCAGTGACGATAATAAAAGAGATACAAAGCTAAAAATAAATTCATTGATTCGTGAAATTGATTACTGTATAGCACAGCTATCAGATTAGTAAAAAATTATGGACGAAAAGCTTAAAATTAAAATATCAATTGCAGACAGAGTCTACCCATTGACAGTAGATTTCTCACAAGAAGAAGGACTTAGAAGTGCTTCCAAGAAAATTGATGCTATGATAAAGCAATTTGAAGAAAATTATGCTGTTCGGGACAAGCAAGATGTATTGGCCATGTGTGCTTTGCAATTTGCCTCTCAATCAGAACAAAAACAGATTGATAATTCAATTGATGACATGGAAACTATCGAAAGAATAAAAAAAATCAACACGCTTTTAGATCAATATCTCGATAATTAAACGTTCTTTACACAAACTAAGATACTGCCTACATTAGTTCACATTTGGTAAACTCAACACTAACAATTTAGAATGAGCAAATCATCACTACTAAAGCATGCCACGCTTCGGCGAGGAAACTTGAACAGTGAGTTAGCTCAAAACTTGTCTTTCCGAGTTTATTCAAGCAATCTAATGTAGGCTTTTTTATATATAAATTTTAACAAACATGGACATCTTAACAATAATTATTTCAGGAATTACGGGTATTGCAGGAGGATTTGGTATTGCCAAAGTAATTGAAAAAAGCAATATTTCTAATTTAATTAAAAGTGCAAAAAAAGAGGCTGCATCTATACTAAAAGACGCCAATCTTGAAGCCGAAAACATAAAAAAAGACAAAATTCTTCAAGCGAAAGAGAAATTTATCGAACTAAAATCGGAACATGAACAAGTAATTTTGGCCAGAGACAAAAAAGTGGCCGAAGTAGAAAAAAGAGTTCGTGACAAAGAATCTCAAATTTCGAATGAGTTATCAAAAGCAAAAAAGGTAAATGATGATTTTGAATCAAAAACTTTAGAATACACTTCGAAAATTGAACTTTTAGACAAGAAACAAGTTGAAGTAGACAAACTACACAAAAGCCAATTACAACAACTGGAGGTTATATCCGGTTTATCTGCTGAAGAAGCCAAAAACCAATTGGTTGAAGGGCTAAAAGCTGAAGCTAAAAGCAAAGCGATGTCGCATATTCAAGACACAATTGAAGAAGCTAAATTAACGGCACAACAAGAAGCCAAAAAAATCATCATCAACACCATTCAAAGAGTTGGAACCGAAGAAGCAGTAGAAAACTGTGTATCTGTTTTCAATATTGAATCTGATGACGTAAAAGGTAGAATTATAGGTCGTGAAGGTAGAAATATTAGAGCGCTAGAAGCTGCAACCGGTGTAGAAATCATTGTTGACGATACTCCAGAAGCTATTATCTTATCTTGTTTTGATCCAGTACGTAGAGAAATTGCTCGTTTGGCTTTGCATAAATTAGTAACAGACGGACGTATTCACCCAGCTAGAATTGAAGAAGTAGTAGCAAAAACGGCCAAACAAATAGATGATGAAATCATTGAAGTTGGAAAACGTACTGTTATTGATTTAGGAATTCATGGTTTACACCCAGAATTGATAAAAGTTGTGGGACGTATGAAATACCGTTCTTCTTACGGACAGAACTTATTGCAACACTCCCGTGAAGTTTCAAAACTTTGTGGAATTATGGCCGCAGAACTAGGCTTGAACGTAAAACTTGCCAAAAGAGCAGGATTACTTCACGATATTGGTAAAGTACCAGATGCCGAAAGTGATTTACCACACGCTTTATTAGGAATGCAATGGGCTGAGAAATACGGTGAAAAAGAAGAAGTGTGCAACGCTATTGGAGCGCATCACGATGAGATAGAAATGAAATCATTATTATCTCCTATCATTCAAGTTTGTGATGCAATTTCAGGGGCAAGACCAGGCGCAAGAAGACAAGTATTGGACTCTTATATCCAGCGTTTAAAAGACCTTGAAGAAGTGGCTTACGGATTTAGCGGAGTAAAAAATGCTTATGCTATTCAAGCCGGTAGAGAATTACGTGTTATTGTAGAAAGCGAAAAAGTCTCTGATGATAATGCTGCTACTTTATCTTTCGAAATTTCACAAAAAATTCAAACTGAAATGACCTATCCTGGTCAAGTGAAAGTTACTGTAATTAGAGAAACCAGAGCCGTGAATATTGCTAAATAATTAAGGCCTTCAAAAATATTAAAAGACTTGTTGATTGAAAAATCGGCAAGTCTTTTTTTATACATACAATTTTCCGTATCCGATTATAGCACTAAACAAATTTACTTGCTATTCAACTCTTTTCTTGGATGAAAGGCATTTATCACTTCTGTCAAATATTTTCGATCCAAATGGACATAAATCTCTGTTGTGGTAATTGATTCGTGTCCTAGCATCAATTGTATCGAACGCAAATCGGCTCCATTTTCTAACAGATGTGTTGCAAAAGAATGCCTCAGTGTATGCGGACTAATATTTTTATTTAAATCTATCTTGACAGCCAAATCCTTAATAATAGTAAAAATCATAGCTCGAGTCAATTGCTTTCCTCTCCTGTTTAAAAATAAAGTGTCTTCAAACCCCTTTTGAATATTGAGATGGATTCGTGCTGTATTTTTATAAATCTCCATGTACTTTTGAGTCAAATCTCCAACAGGCACAAATCGCTGCTTATTCCCTTTTCCTGTTATCTTTATAAAACCTTCTTCAAAAAACAAATCAGATATCTTTAAGGCTACCAACTCGGAAACCCGAAGACCACAGCCATACAATGTTTCGAGTATGGCACGATTACGTTCTCCCTCATTCGAACTCAAATCAATTGCTGAGATAAGTGCGTCAATTTCCTCGATCGCCAAAGTGTCTGGCAGCTTACGACCCGTTTTTGGGGATTCTATCAATTCCAAAGGGTTTTCATTCCGAAAATCTTCAAAAATTAAATACGAAAAAAAACTTTTTAACCCAGAAATAATCCTGGCCTGAGACCTTGGATTTACTTCTTTAGACACACCATAAATGAACTGCTGCAATGTTTCCTCTTTTATAACTAAAGGAGAAACCTGAATGTCATTTTGGCTCAAAAAAGCACACAAACGCTCAATATCAAAAGAATAATTATCAATTGTGTTTTTTGATAATCCTCTTTCAATTTTAAGATACGACTGATAACTCTTTATATACGATTGCCAATTCATAACAACAAAGTAAAGACTTTTTTGGTCATAAAAAAACCTCTCCAATAGAGAGGTTTGATTTATAAAAATTAATTTTAGACTACTACCATCTGTACAATAATCCAAATTGAGGCTGAGCGAAAATATTATTAAACAAATTTACGTTTACATTCAAATCACTTGAATTACTTCCATTTTCAGGATTAGTACTATTGTAACTTAAGATATTGGCTAATTTGAATGTAGCTGCCCAATGATTTGTAAAGAAATAGTTCATCCCTAAATCAATGTTTGCATTCATTGCACTATCAGTAGAACTGGGTCCAATATTTGGTTCATCTTTAACCGAAGAATACCCCAATCCAAATTCACCATAAACATTAAAATTTTTAGAAGCACCTAAAGACAGGAAATAGTAACGAGCAAAAGCAGTAATACCAAATTTAGACTCTTTATTATTCGCATTATCTTCTGCTCCTGCAAAATTCAGTCTACCACCAACAGCCCAATTATTATCAAGCATATACCCCATACTTGGGTTAAAAGCCCAGCTGTCTTCAACATCGCCTGAACGAAAGCTAAAACTTCCTTCTACAAACTTATCTCCCTTAGAAAAACCGTTATCTGAAGAAGCTGAATCTTGAGCATTTGCAAAACTAAAAGCAAAAACTGCTACTAATACTAAAATAATTTTTTTCATTTTGTTTGGTTTTTATATTTTTATTAACACAAATATAAATAAAATAAAAAAAACAATACATAAAAAGAGTACAAAATTTGCTATAACGTTTGATATTATACAAAACAAAATGGCATATATCACCTAAGAAAATATAACAAAAAAGCAATTTATTCCAACAACAAATCATTTAATTAAAGTATGATCACTCAATGTTTTATATTTTTATAAAACAAAAAACTTATTTTATTAAAACCATTCTTTAAATTGAATCTGTTTATATATTTTTACAAAAACAAGAATCATGAAAATAGCCATACTTAATGGTCCTAATTTAAATCTTTTAGGAAAACGAGAACCCCAAGTTTACGGAACCCAAACATTCGAAGATTATTTTGAAATTTTAAAAAATAAGTTTCCAAAAACAGAATTAACATACTACCAAACCAATATTGAAGGAGAATTAATTGGTAAAATACAAGAATTGGGATTTACTTACGATGGTATCATTCTTAATGCTGGCGCCTACACCCATACTTCTATCGGAATTGGTGATGCCATAAAAGCCATAACAACACCCGTAATTGAAGTTCATATTTCCAATACTTACGCGCGCGAAAGCTTTAGACATCAATCTTATATTTCAGGAAATGCCAAAGGAGTAATCTTAGGATTCGGTTTAAAAAGTTACGATTTGGCCATTCAATCCTTTTTATAATTTCCAATATATAAAACTAAGAAAAATTATCACTATTTATGTAACATTACTTACAAAAAAGCGTCAAATCATAAAAACAAAATTATGAAAAACGCTTTTTTGCTTCTATTCTCACTTTTCTCTTGTATCAATTTTGCCCAAATTAAAGGAACAGTTACGGATGACAAAGGGAATCCGCTTGCTTATGTTACCATTTTTGAAGAAAACACCTATAATGGGACTACTTCCAACGATCAGGGACATTATGAATTGAATGTAAAAAAGCTGGGCAAACATTCCATCATATTTCAATATTTAGGGTTTAAAACTAAAAAAATAGCCATTGACATAATTACATTACCCTATAATTTGGATACGCAACTAAGCGAGGAAAGTTTTACCTTAAACGAGGTTATAATCAATCCCAAAGACAATCCTGCCAATCAAATTATAAAAAATGCCATTGCCAACAAGGCAGTAAACACAGAAAAAACAGCTCGATACAAGGCCGATTTTTATTCCCGTGGTATCTTTCGAATTAAAGATGCTCCAAAGAAAATACTGGGGCAAAAACTGGATATGTTTGATGAAGTGCTGGATTCAACAAGAAGTGGCATTCTTTATTTATCAGAAACCGTTTCTAAAATCACTTTCCAAAAGCCCGATAAAATGAAAGAAACAATTATTGCTTCCAAAGTAAGTGGAAATGATAATGGGTTTAGTTACAACAGTGCGGCTTCGGCCACTTTTGACTTTTACGACAATTACTTAAATTTTGATCTTAATGTAGTTTCACCAATTGCGGACAACGCTTTCAACTATTATAAATATAAATTTGAAGGTTCCTTTTATGACGAAAACAACCATCAAATCAATAAAATAAAAATCACTCCCAAAAGGGATTCAGAGCCCGTAATGGAAGGCTATATTTATATCGTGGATGAAAGTTGGGCAATTTATGCTGTTGATATAAAAATAAAAGGAGACCAGATGCAAAATCCGGCTTTAAATTTATTAACCCTAAAACAAAATTTTGGATACAATTCAATTACCAAAATATGGGTTAAAAACACCCAAACAATCGATTTTGCATTAGGAATGCTTGGCATCAAAATCTCAGGAAAATTTACTTATGTATACTCTAATTTTGAGTTTGAACCTAAATTTGATAAAAAAACGTTTACTGCTGAAGTTTTGTCTTTTCAACCAAACGCCAACAAAAAAGAAGATGAATTTTGGAATACCATTCGGCCAGTGCCTTTAACTATAGAAGAAAGTACAGATTATACCAAAAAAGATATTTTACAAACCAAGAAAAAGTCGAAAGTATATCTGGATTCTATAGATCAAAAAAGCAATAAATTTCATGTTTTGGATATTATTACGGGCTATAGTTATAAAAATTATTTTCAAAAATGGTCTGCCAATTATGAAGGTTTACTAACCGGAATAAATTTCAATACCGTACAAGGTTGGAAAATCAACACTGGATTTTCCTATACAAAAAACGACCGTGAAAATGGAAAATACACCCGTTTTGGAACGGATTTTGACTATGGTTTCTCCGAAGATAAATTCCGATTAACGGGAAGTTTTATTCATAAATTCAACAATATAAACAAGAGCGAAATACAAATTTCGGGAGGAAGCAGTGTGGCCCAATTCAATGCCGAAAAACCCATAAAAGAACTTTTAAACTCTGTTACCACATTGTTTTTCAAAGAAAATTTCATGAAAATTTATGAACGCAATTATGCAACATTTTTATATAAAAGAGAAATCATAAATGGTGTTTTCTTGGATGCAAAAGTAGATTATTCCGAAAATAAACCATTATACAACACTACAGATTATACTATTATAAAGAAAGACAAATTGTATACTTCCAATAATCCTTTGGCACCAAATGATTACGTTACCCCAGCTTTTGAAAAATACGATATTGTCAAAGCATCCTTAAAAACAAAAATCAATTTTGACCAAAAATATTTGTCGCGTCCTGATGGAAAGTTTAACATTGACAATGACAAATTTCCCACATTGAATGTAGGATTCGAAAAAGGATTTGCAGCAACCGAAAAAAAATACGAGTTTGACAAAATAGACGCCAATATTTTTTATGAAGTCAAATTGGGAAACAAAGGGAATCTTGCCCTAAATATGACGGGAGGCAAATTCTTTAATGCCGAAACTATTTCCTTTGTGGATTACAAACATTTTAATGGAAACCAAACTTATATCGGGCTTTCGGATCGCTATTTGAATGTCTTTAATTTAATGCCTTACTATACCAATAGCACCAATGACAGTTATTTTGAGTTGCACACAGAACACAATGACAAAGGATATATCATGAATAAAATCCCGTTGTTAAACAAACTGCAATCCACATTGACAATTGGATATCATTTGCTGGCTATTCCAAGCAGGAGTCCTTATGCTGAATACAGCGTGGGTTTGGATAATTTAGGATTTGGAAAATTCAAAATGTTCCGTCTAGACTATGTTCGTTCGTACCAAAACGGCTATCAAAATAATGGCGTGATTGTTGGTTTGAAATTTTTGAATTAAATCCAGATTCACCCAAATAAAAAAACCAATACTTTTTTGAATTGTATTGGTTTCTTTTATTTAAAACATTACTGAACTGAAATCAACCCTAATTGGGTTCAATATGAATTAAAACATGTCCCAATTCCGGTATTTCTTCCTTCAAAGTATCCTTGAGTTTATGACATAAATCATGTCCTTCTTTTACAGAAATATTGCCATTAACCCTGGCATGGAGATCGACATGGTATTTCATGCCAGCTTTTCGGATGAAACACTTCTCAGTGTCAATAATTCCGTCAACTTCTAGTGATACTTTTCTGATTTCGTCAACCAAATCATCATACAAATGTTCATCCATAATTTCCCCAAGAGCGGGTCTAAAAATGAGATAACTATTATAAAGAATAAATCCGGAAGCAAAAAGCGCTGCCCAATCATCTGCTGCCTCATAGCCTTTTCCTAAAATCAAAGCAATTGAAATTCCTATAAATGCCGCCACCGAAGTTATAGCATCACTTCTATGATGCCATGCATCAGCCCTGAGCGAAGAGCTATTGGTTTCTATACTTCTTTTTATCACCACCCGAAACGAATATTCTTTCCAAATGATGATGGCTCCAAGCACAAAAAGCGTCCATGGTTTTGGTAATTCGTGTGGTGTTTGAATATTATAAATACTTTCGTAGCCTATAATTGTCGCCGAAGTGATCAAAAAACCAACCACCAAAAAGGTAATCAATGGTTCGGCTCTTCCGTGTCCGTAAGGATGGTTATCATCTGCTGGTCTACTCGAATATTTTATGCCAAACAAGACCAAAAGTGAAGCAAAAATATCCGTTGTGGATTCTATTGCATCTGCAATCAAGGCGTATGAATTTCCAAAAACACCGGCTAATCCTTTTATTATAGCCAAAGAGGTATTCCCGATGATACTGAAATAGGTTGCTTTTATAGCCTTTTGCTCATTCGACATTTTCTTTTTTTTATATTAAAAAATCGTTTAAACATATTTATTTCTGAATGAAAACTAAATATATTTAAACGATTTTAGTATTGATGTTCTTTATTATTCCCGAACTATATTGGCTCCAATGGCTCTCAATCGTTCGTCTATGCGCTCGTAACCTCTATCGATTTGTTCTATATTTTGAATAGTACTTGTGCCTTTGGCCGATAGTGCCGCAATCAATAATGAAATTCCAGCACGAATATCTGGTGAAGACATTGTTGTAGCTTTCAATTGCGATTTGAAATCATGACCAATAACTACAGCTCTGTGTGGATCACACAACATGATTTTCGCTCCCATGTCTATCAATTTGTCTGTAAAGAACAAACGGCTTTCAAACATTTTTTGGTGAATCAAAACGTCACCTTTGGCTTGAGTAGCCACAACCAAAACTATACTTAATAAATCTGGTGTGAAACCTGGCCATGGTGCATCGGCAATGGTAAGAATTGAACCGTCAATATCTGTTTTTACTTCATATCCGTCTTTATGTTCTGGGATATAAATATCGTCGCCTCTTCTTTCCAGCGTAATTCCTAATTTTCTAAATACATTTGGAATAACACCTAGATTCTCCCAACTTACGTTTTTGATGGTAATTTCACTTCTTGTCATAGCTGCAAGACCAATCCAAGAACCTATTTCAATCATATCTGGAAGAATACGGTGTTCGCATCCGCCTAGTTTCTCAACACCCTCAATAGTCAATAAATTGGATCCAACTCCAGTAATTTTAGCTCCCATGGAGTTCAACATTTTACAAAGTTGTTGCAAGTAAGGTTCACAAGCGGCATTGTAAACCGTTGTTCTTCCTTTCGCCAAAACAGCAGCCATCACAATATTTGCGGTTCCGGTAACAGAAGCTTCGTCAAGCAACATATCGGCACCTACAAGTCCATTTGGAGCTTCAACTCCATAGAAATGGTCTTCTCTGTTGTATCTAAATTTGGCGCCCAAATTAATAAACCCTTCAAAGTGAGTATCCAATCTTCTGCGACCTATTTTGTCTCCACCTGGTTTAGGAATATATCCTTTCCCAAAACGTGCCAAAAGCGGTCCAACAATCATAATAGAACCACGAAGCGAACCGCCTTCTTTCTTGAAAGCTTCTGTTTCCAAGTAATCAACATTTACTTCATCAGATTGAAACGTGTATGATCCCGATCCAATTTTTTCAATTTTCACTCCTAAATTCCCTAAAAGCGTGATCAATTTATTAATATCAATAATATCAGGAATATTGTTGATTGTTACTTTTTCCGGAGTTAAAAGTACAGCACACAAAATCTGTAATGCTTCGTTTTTAGCTCCTTGTGGCGTGATTTCACCTTTTAGACGAATACCTCCTTCTATTTTGAAAATTCCCATGTTATTATTTTAAGGTTCTGAGATTCTGAGAAACTAAGTCTCTACTGTTTTTGATTATTTTTTAGTAAATGGTTTTGGTTTTCCCGTTTTACTATTTTTATTACTTTGAATTTTAGGTTGCCCTGCAGGAGTGATTTTATTGGAAATTCTCTTATTCGTTCGCAATAAATCAGTGGTATTTAATAATTCTTCTGAACTTTGGATCAAGTTCAATTTCCCGTCTGACAATTCATATAAATGTTCAAAAATGACATCGTCTTTTACAGTGTCTTTATTCCAACTCAAATACGATTTTTTCATGTGATTGGCAATTACTTTCACCAATGCATTTTTCATTTCGCCATCCTCCCATTTATTGGCAACATCAATCATGTATTTAATGTTATTGCCGTAATACCTATACTTTGGAAAATTTTGAGGATATTTCAAAACATCAGGCTTGAGTTGCAAAACTTCACGCGATGGAATTGGATAAGGCGATGTGGCCACCAATTTAAAATCGGACATGATAAAAAGCTGATCCCACAGTTTGTGCTGAAAATCAGGCACGTCCCTAAGATGCGGATTCAAACTTCCCATCACTTGAATGATGTATTTTGCGGCTTTGTTGCGTTCTACATCATCCTCAATAAGAGTGGCTTGGTCTATCAATTTTTGTAAATGACGACCATATTCCGGAATGATTAAATGTGCTCTTTCAGAATTGTATTCTAAATTAAAAACAACATCATTTGCGATTTCTTTTTTATATTTTTCGACCATAATTATAGGGAAACTATACCTTTTATTGTAGAAACTTCTTGGTATTTGTCTATTATTTCTTGCGAATCCTTCACCAATAAATCAACAGAAATACTGGTAAATTTTCCGGTTCTTGATTTTGTTGTTTTTATTACGGCTCCCATACAATCAAAAGCTTCTTCTACTTTTTGTATATTTTCTTCGGTGGTGGGAACTATGAATTTAAACAAATATTCTGCTGGCCAAGAATTACTGAGATCTAATTCGACCTTCAGTCTTTCATAAAACTCTGCGATCTCTTTTTCTTTATCGTTGTCCATTCTTAAATTAAAATAAAAGCAAATATACGGTTTTGATTTTAGAATTTAGAATTGCGTTTAAGAATTTGGGATTTTTTGAACACTCGTTGAATTCAAACTCAACTTTGGTTTTAATTTTATTTTTGAAATAAATCCAAAAAATTACTTTGTTTCTCTTTTTAGCCCTGACAGAAGTGAAAATCCTTTTCTTTTTTCCTTTAAAAAAGAAAAGGATTTTCACTTCTGTCAGGAACATTGCTTACAGAAAAAGTAACAATTTTTCGCTCCTGAACTATATAAGGTCAAATTCTTGGAAATAATCTTTTAAAATCACAATAACTTTGAGTAATTTCGCCGCTTAATTGAAAAAAGTGCAGAAAGAAATAATTGTCCTTATTGGCGGTCCCGGTACAGGGAAAAGTTCTATCATTAATAGTTTGATTACCAAAGGTTATTGCTGCTATTCTGAAATTTCACGTGAAGTAACACTGGAAGCCCAAAAACAAGGTATTGAGCAATTGTTTCTGGAAGATCCCTTATTGTTTAGCCAAATGCTTCTTGATGGCCGAATTAAACAATACAACAATGCTCAAAAAGAAACGCATTCGATGGTGTTTATAGACCGTGGGATTCCTGATGTTGTGGCTTATTTGGATTATATTGGCGATTCTTATCCTGATCATTTTGACTTGGCTTGTCACGAAAACAAATACAATAAAATTTTTATTCTTCCGCCTTGGGAGGAAATTTACGAAAGCGACAGTGAGCGTTACGAAAACTTTGAACAAGCAAAAACCATCTATAAACACCTTGTGACTACCTATCAAAAATATGGTTACTCTCTAATTGAAGTACCAAAAGATAGCGTAGATAACAGAATTCTTTATATATTAGATAAAATTTAGCCTTTTATAAAAAATTTAAGGTTGTGGATTTTATAAAAAACCGAAGGCAGTTTATTACAAATCTAAACTAAAAATAATGCCAGAAGCATTAGCCATTCTTCAAAAATACTGGAAACACGACAAATTTAGATCCCTCCAAAACGAAATAATTGATTCGGTTTTGAGTGGCCAAGATACTTTTGCATTGATGCCAACCGGTGGCGGAAAATCGGTTTGTTTTCAGGTTCCCGGCATGATGCAAGAAGGTATTTGCTTGGTTATTTCCCCTCTTGTTGCTTTGATGAAAGATCAAGTAGCCAATTTACAAAAGCGAAACATTAAAGCCATTGCATTGACAGGCGGCATCCGATCTGAGGAAATGATTGATTTGCTGGACAATTGTCAATTCGGGAATTATAAATTCTTATATCTATCGCCAGAGCGTTTGCAGTCGGACTGGATTATTGATCGAATAAAAAACCTTCCCATAAACTTGATTACTATTGACGAAGCACATTGCGTTTCGCAGTGGGGGCATGATTTTCGACCCGCTTATTTGAAGATTTCAGGGTTAAAAAAGCATTTCCCAAAAGTCCCTTTTTTGGCATTGACCGCAACCGCAACACCGAAAGTTAAGGAAGATATTATTACTGAATTGGGACTGAAGGAACCCAAACAATTTCAAAAATCATTTGCCCGGAAAAACATTGCCTATATGGTTTTTGAAGTGGAGGATAAGTTTTTTCGAATCGAACAAATTCTTAAAAAAAACCCGCAACCCTCCATTATATATGTAAGAAACCGAAAATCATGTTTGGATATTTCGAGTCAATTACAATCCTTAGGATTTAAAGCTACATTTTACCACGGTGGACTTTCGTCTAAAGAAAAAGATAAAAACATGCAGTTGTGGATGGAGGAAAAAGCTCAGGTTATTGTAGCCACAAATGCTTTTGGAATGGGAATTGACAAAGCCAATGTCAAAACCGTAATCCACATCCAGCTCCCCGAAAACATAGAAAATTATTATCAAGAAGCGGGACGCGCAGGCAGAAATGGAGACAAAGCTTTTGCTGTTTTATTGACCAGTCCATCAGACATTATTCAGACCAAAAGTCAATTTATCCACGTTCTTCCTGACAAACCTTTTTTGAATGCCATGTATATCAAACTTTGCAATTATTTTCAGATTGCTTACGGCGAAGGAATTGACGAACAGTTTACTTTTAATTTGCATCATTTTTGTTTAAAATACGGATTCCCTACCATAAAAACATTTAATGCCATGCGTTTTTTGGATGGTCAAGGTGTTATTACATTATCACAGGAATTTTCAGAAAAAATCACGTTACAATTTCTAATTTCTTCCAAAGAAGTCATTCGTTATAAGAGTTTAAACCCAAATGACGAAGAAATTATCCTAGCCATTTTGCGCACCTATCCAGGAGTTTTTGAAATGCAAACCGCTTTTAACATTCAATTGATCGCCAAAAAATCAAATCACTCGGAAGCCGAAATTCAAGCGGTTTTGCAAAAATTAAAACAAAAAGAAATCATTAATTACCACTCTAAAAATAATGATGCCACTTTAATCTTCAACGAAGTTCGTGAAGATGACAAAACCATCAATCGGGTTTCGAAATATTTGGAGCGACAAAACCAATTAAAAAAGGAACAGCTTCAATCTGTGCTCTACTATATTAAGGAAAAGAACATTTGCAAAAGCAAAATTATTTTGGACTATTTTGGAGAAAAAGAAACTACTGATTGTGGTATTTGCTCCTATTGCATCACCAAAACAAAAGGTAAAAAAGACATTCCTTCTCTTTCGAAAAAAATAATCGCTTTATTGCAAACCGAAGATTTAAATTCAAGAGAAATACAAAATAAAATCAAAACTAGCACAGACGACGTTATCTTTGCCCTGCAACAATTATTAGAAAATGATAGTATAATCATTCAGAAAAACAATAAATACACTTTAAAACCATAATGGAAAAATTAAGAATCGTATTCATGGGAACCCCTGAATTTGCCGTTGGAATTCTAGATACCATCATCAAAAACAATTATGAAGTAGTAGGCGTAATTACAGCTGCGGACAAACCGGCTGGACGTGGACAAAAACTAAAATATTCTGCAGTAAAAGAATATGCATTAGAAAATAATCTAAGACTTTTGCAACCTACAAACTTAAAAGATGAAAGCTTTCTTGAAGAATTAAAATCACTGAATGCCAATTTGCAAATCGTTGTCGCTTTTAGAATGTTACCAAAAGTAGTTTGGGAAATGCCTTCATTAGGCACCTTCAATCTGCATGCATCTCTGCTCCCTAATTATCGAGGAGCTGCACCTATCAATTGGGCCATAATAAATGGAGAAACCAAAACTGGTGTCACCACCTTTTTTATCGATGATAAAATAGATACTGGCGCAATGATTTTGAGTTCTGAAATTGACATTGAGGAATCTGAAAATGCGGGACATTTACACGATCGATTAATGCATTTGGGAAGTGGCACTGTAATAGAAACTTTAAAATTAATCGAAAAAGGAAATATTGCAACAACTATACAAGACGAACCTTTAGATATTAAAACGGCCTACAAACTAAATAAAGAGAATTGTAAAATCGATTGGACAAAATCGGCTCAAGAAATCAATAATTTGATTCGAGGATTAAGTCCTTATCCATCGGCTTGGTGTTTTTTTAGTGACAAAAATGACGATTGGAATGTAAAAATATACGAAGCAACGATCATTTCAGAAGAACATACCCATACTATCGGAAGTATGATTTGCACCAAAAAAGAAATAAAGATAGCCGTAGAAAATGGTTATATTCAGGTATTAAGTTTGCAATTTCCTGGAAAAAAGAAAATGAATACTCCGGAATTATTAAATGGGATTACTTTTTCTGAAAATGCAAAAGTTCATTAAGGCCAATAAAAATGGGAGTTACACCGTTCTTTACTGAGAAAATACCTCGATTTATGAACAATAAAAACAAGTTATCAACAAAAAGTGCTAAAATTTCGCAAAACACTTGCGAGGAACGTATTTCCTGTTAATTTTGTTCTATTAACGATTATTTTAACCAACAATTAACAACAATTATTATGAACAAATCAGAATTAATCGACGCTATCGCTGCTGATGCAGGAATTACAAAAGCTGCTGCAAAATTGGCATTAGAATCATTTTTAGGAAATGTAGGCGGAACTTTGAAAAAAGGTGGTAAAGTATCTTTGGTAGGTTTCGGATCATGGTCAGTTTCTGCTAGAGCTGCAAGAGACGGAAGAAATCCTCAAACAGGAAAAACTATTCAAATCGCTGCAAAAAATGTTGTGAAATTTAAAGCTGGAGCAGATTTAGAAGGTGCAGTAAACTAATTTTAGTTTAACTTATATAATTAAACCTTCCAACTGGAAGGTTTTTTTATGCTTTTTAACGATTTAATTTGGTGTTTTTAGTAAAATTTTATTAAATTTAATAAAAAATATATAGCCTTATGATTTCAGAAAAATTAAAAAAAGGGTATTTACTTATTGCAGAGCCATCTATTATTGGCGACTTATCGTTTAACCGATCTGTAATACTTTTAGCAGACCATAATGAAGATGGATCAGTAGGTTTCATCATTAACAAACCATTGAAATATTCCATCAATGATTTGATACCTGAAATCAACGCCACCTTCAAAATCTACAATGGCGGCCCTGTAGAACAAGACAATCTTTATTTTATCCATAACATTCCTGAATTAATACCTAACAGTATCGAAATATCAAATGGAATTTATTGGGGAGGCGATTTTGAATCAACCAAAGAACTCATCAACAATGGCAAAATAAAAAAAGAAAACATTCGATTCTTTTTGGGCTATACTGGCTGGGACGAACACCAACTGGAAACAGAAATGGAAGCCAATTCATGGATTATCACAAGAAATAATTATGAAAATAAAATAATTGGCAAATCCGCTACCCATTTCTGGAAAGAACAAATTATGGAATTGGGAGGTGATTACCTTATTTGGTCAAATGCACCTGAAAATCCTTATTTAAATTAATTATAGAGGTGTAAAGCTATTTACTTGTTATCATTACTAGGGTTTATAAGGATTTTAAATCAAAAAAAATCAAATTTACCATATAAAACATCTTTGACTACGTAATTCTGATATCATTTTTAACAA
>Ga0184629_10000059_pt1 | contig 40290 bp, 30 predicted proteins | sample PLM4_32_b1_FD_133158 | JGI IMG/M metagenome (GOLD analysis project Ga0184629, IMG submission 133158) | Groundwater sediment microbial communities from an aquifer in East River, Colorado, USA - PLM4_32_b1 | ecosystem: Environmental > Terrestrial > Soil > Riparian zone | place: USA: East River...
ATAATACCCGCGAATTGCTTAATCATGTAGTACTGTTAATCATTATTTAGCCGCAAAAATACCCTTTTTGCGGTCAGGGCAAAACCGTTTTGTTTTGTTGCGTGAAATTATTCTTTACATTTGCACTCCAAAATTCACACCCCACACACCCAAAAATGGACCCGTAGCTTAATTGAATAGAGCATCTGACTACGGATCAGAAGGTTCGGGGTTTGAATCCCTGCGGGTCCACTTCTTAACGGTCAGGCAGCTACCCAGGTAGCTGCCTGTTTATTTCTATAGGGGTGAAGTTTCTTTTATTTTGTTACAAGCAAAGATGCTTTTGTAATCAAAATAGTTTTATTGGCTCCACTTTTATTCATCGGGAAGAAACTCAACAATCTTTAGAAATTTGATCCAGGATTTGCTTGGTATTGTAAACCGTTTTTGTTTTTTTCTACTAATGCAGAATCTTGTTTAACACCCTTGTGCTGTTGTTCCCGCTGTCTTAACACCAGGTAAAAAATCAATAAACAAATGATGATTAAAAAATAAATAGCCGCTACAGCCATGCGCCTTAGCTTAATACCACGTTCGTGGCGCTCCATGAGTTCACCGTAGTTCCGGTGTCGTGCAATGCGACCGGAGCTCATTTTTTGTCGCCGCAATCGTATTTCATTCCTTCCCATCGTACTTGATCCGTAAGTTAAAATTCTTTCGCAACCTGTCTAAGGCTCTATACGTTCGCATTTTGGCCCCGCTCTCGGTGATGTCTAAAATGAAGGCGATTTCTTTGAAATCTTTATCTTCGAAAAAGCGCAACTCCAATACTTCCAGCATTTCTGTAGGCAGATCTTTCAGATAGTTCATCAGGCGTTGGATAATTTCTTCATCCCAACCCGCATTGGCTTGTTCAATTAACTCGCGAATGCGCAATTCTTCAATGCTGAATACTTTGCTGCCCTTCTGCTTTCTGTAGTGTTTGTTCACTTCATTACTGGCGATCTTATAGAGCCACGCGGAAAACGGAACGCCACGAAATTCATATCGCTCTAAGTTTTTTAATACACTGAGAAAGGCTTGTGAACATAAGTCGGCTGTCAGATCTTCGTCATCGGTTTGCCTGAAAACATAGTTAAAGATACGGTCAAAATACTTTTCATAGAGTTCCCCAAAAGCCTTTGGATTTTTTTTTGACCGCTCCAGGATCGCATACTCATGTTGTATTTCCGCCTCAGACATGCGTTACAATTACAGCTTAATAATGCAAAGGTATGGGGAAAGTCACAAGTTTTTCTCACGCAATGGCGCAAAGACGCAATGATACATTTTAAAGATTATTCTCAATTCTTTTTAATCCCGTCTCTTATCAGCGACGCGGGCACAGGTATAATAGTAATATTATAAGTCCACTACTACTATGTTTGCCAATTCAATATGGATCATCATTTTTCTATCTTGTATTTCATTGCGCCCTTGCGCCTTTGCGTGACATGTAAGTCTGAGAGATTTCGCAAGCCTGTCAGGTTTGCAAGCGGGTGTATACCCTTACGGTAATTCGATAATTTAAAAAAGAATAGCTTTAAGAAAACAAAGAACAAGCATAAAAATTGCCGATTCTCTTTGAATCACATTTAAATGTATAAATTCCTACTCATTTCTAAGCGTGTCCGCTGGGCTGATCAACGCTGCTTTAATGGCCTGATAACTAGCCGTACCAAACGCAATAACGATACAGAGTATGGAGGAAACCAACATGGGCATCAATCCAATATCTGTTCTGTAAGCAAAGTCGTTTAGCCACTGGCCCATCATCCAATAGGCGAGCGGCAACCCAATCACTATCGCAATGATGACAAGCCTGGTGAATTCTTTTGTGATCAGCAAAACAATACTGGAAGCAGTAGCGCCAAGGACTTTTCGGATTCCGATTTCTTTAGTCTTTTGCGCGGCCGAGAAAGAAACCAGTCCAAGTAAACCAAGGCAGGCAATGATTATAGTAAGAAAGGCAAATGTGGTAATAATCCTACCCATTCGTTGCTCATTGCTGTATAGTGTGTTGTATTGCGCATCCAGAAAAGTGTATTCAAAAGGACGGTGAGGTGTTAAGGACTTAAATATTTCTTTTATTGCTGAAAGCGAGGAAGCGTTGTGACCACCGTTGAGCTTTATAAAAATAAAACTAAAGTCAGACTCCTGGTTAAAGAGCACTAAGGGAGCGATCTTTTTCTGGAGGGGCGCAAAGTGAAAGTCTTTCACTATCCCGATGATTTCGCCGTTTCGTCCATTCATGCTGACGCGTGTGCCGACCGCTTTGTCTTTATCTAATACAAGCTCATGCAGGGCTGACTCATTCAAAATAAAAGAAAAGATTGTATCTGCCTTAGCTTTCTGAAAATCCCCTTCCGTAAAATTTCTGCCAGCCGTCAATTCCATTCCTAACGCCGGGATAAATTCCATATCGACAGACATCGCGGTTACGATCATTCCCTGGTTATTCGCACGGCCTTCCAGGTTTATGGAATAACCTCCGGCGATGGAAGTAGGAGATTCAGTTGCTCGTGCCATATGGGATGTGACTCCGCTGCGCAAAACTTCCGTTTTCAATTGACCGTAGATATCTTCCGTCTTTGCATCCAATGGAAGTACAACGATGTTCTCTTTTTGGAACCCTAGCTTTTTGTTTTGGATGTAATCCAGCTGTTTGATCACCACATGTGTACCAACGATCAGGATAATGGAAATGCAAAATTGAAACACGACAAGACTTTGCCGTAGCCAAATGCCTTTAGCCGATGTTCTGAAATTTCCTTTTAATACACTTACAGGTTTGAACGATGTAATGGCTAACGCGGGATAAGCACCTGCAGCCAATGCAATGAACAAGGATACGAGTAGTGCTATCCCTATAAACAACGGACTAAAGATAATGCTGCTTGCAAATTCTTTTCCCGTAATGGCATTGAAAGCAGGTAGGGCTAATTTTACGATCAGGAAAGAAACTGCCAGGGATAGTAATGTAATAATTATAGACTCACTTATAAACTGGAAAAATAGTTGTATTCGCATGGCACCTACCACTTTACGAATCCCAACTTCTTTTGCACGGTCTGCAGCCCTGGCGGTAGCTAAGTTTATATAATTGATACAAGCGATAATTAATACAAGTAAAGCGATTGAGCCGAATATGTAGATATACTGGATATCGCTGACCATAACCGATTCATTCATGTCTGATCTGAGATAAATCGCCGTGAGGGGTATAAAGTTATACTTCACATAATCGCCCGGATTCGTAAGTTCGGAGGCCAGTTCCTTTTTTACCAGTAATTCAGTCTTATCCGTAAGCGATTGAACGTCAGTTGACGGAGCCAGTAGCACATAGGTTTCATAATTGGCACTCCACCATATTTGTTCCTTCGAAGCCTCAAGGGATGAGAATGAACCAATAAAATCAAATTGAAGCAGCGAATTCGTGGGCACGTCTTCCATCAATCCCGTGATGACATATTCATTTCGATTGTTAACCTGTAATGCTTTTCCAACGGGGTCTTCATCTCCAAAATACTTTTTTGCTGCCGATTGTGTCAACACCACTGAATTGGGTGCGGTGAGTGCTTTGGACGGATTGCCGCGCAACAACACAAATGAGAATACTTGAAAAAATGTACTGTCAGCATAGAAGAATTTTTCTTCCTGAAAGAGCTTCTCGTCTTTCCGAATAATAAAGGGGTTCCACGCCGAGGGATTGTATAGTCTTACACCATGCTGAACTTCCGGAAAATTCTTTTGAAGCAAAGGCAACAATGCAGTAGGTGAAACAGCTGTTTTGGCGGTTTGACCACCAAAGCTGTACTCCAACGATGAGCGATAGATGCGACTGGCATTTGTATGAAATTTATCGTAGCTAAGTTCATGGATTATCCAGGTCACCAGTAGCAGGCATGCCGCCAAGCCAAGTCCGAGTCCTGCAACATTAATAATAGAGTAAAAGCGGTGTTTTTGTAAACTGCGTACACCGATAAGTAAGTAATTTTTAAGCATGATAAGGGGGAATTAGGATCAGTTGCTATTAGACTTTTGATTTGTGACCCAGGTTGCACCAAACCCGGCTAAATTTCAGGGTATATTGAAATAAATTTATCCCACAATAAGGGGTATTACGTAAATTAGAACAAACGCCTATTTTGCAGGGTGTTACGTATGAGCAGGGCAAATTTTTCGGTATTCATTTTCAGTCTTTTTTACGCATCCCTTTCTGCGCAGGATTTTTATTATTCCACCCGAAATTATACGGCCGTCGATGGACTCCCGCAGTCCCAGGTAATGGCGATGGTGGAGGACAAGAGCGGCTATCTGTGGATCGGAACCCAGGGAGGTGGACTCGCGCGTTTCGATGGGCGCACTTTTAAAGTCTATACAACGCTGGATGGATTACTCACTAACCAGGTGGTAGGGCTGATGTTCGACAACCACGATAATCTGTGGATTCTTCATCCCAGGGGAGTTACAAAATTTGATGGGCTCCATTTTAAGAAGTTTCAGGCTCCGGGTTCATATTTCACCTCGAAGCAGTTGAGGCGAGTCTATGCGTTAAGCGACACTGTTTTTCTTCAATCCGCTAGCGGCTATTTGAGTAAGATTCACCACGACTCATTGTATTATTGGGAAAAACCAATTTTGAAGGACAAGAAGATTTGGAACACGATAGTGGCTCCGGGAGGTGAGATTTGTATGTTGCTGGATGACGGAACATTTTTTATTCAATCGGAAAACCAATCGTATTCATTTTCTCCCTCCCATGAGGTGGGAAAAATCTATAATATTTTTAATCATAAACAGGATGTGCTTTTCCGATCTGAGAATGGACTATTTCGACTGGATATTAAAAACAAAAAAACCGAAAAGTTGTCCTGGTGGATACCGCACTTTGTGCTGCTCTCTGACCAGAGGGACGATAAGTTTTGGACCAGAGACGGTAATTCACTTTTTAAGGAGACCATCACCCCTGAAGGCGTAAAACGTGATACAATATTGAAGGATGTAGAGGTTTTCCAGGTATTAATTGACTCGGAAGGGAACACTTGGTTTGCCTCCAATGGACGGGGATTATACAAATATTATATTCAGGATTTCATGCAGTGTAGCTCAGAAAACATGCGTGGCGTAATGGCGATCCTGAAAGACCGCGAAGGGGCGAGTTGGGTCGGCACCATGAAGAAGGGGTTGTGGAAGATAGCGAAGGGAAAAATAAGTTCTTACCTGGATGCCAAAGAATCATATCGCAACAGCATCCGTTGTATTAAAGAAGCTCCGGATGGCACGATTTGGGTGGGCACCGGATATGGATTAGGCAAGTACGATAAAGAGAAAGATTCCTTTCACTGGCTTATGCGCGAAGACGGGCTCCCCGGGGTCTCGATTATGAGTATTGAATTCGACGAAAAGGGGATGTGGATTGGAACCGGTAATGGACTGAGCTACTATGATGGCACATCGTTCAAAAACTATAATATGGAAGATGGCCTGAGCAGTAATGGTGTTTGGACTCTTCATTATTCAAAAAAGTATAAAACCCTTTTTATTGGAACAGAGATTGCGATAAATACGATTACCCAGGCAAGGACCATCGGCTCACTATCTATTCCCGAAGCGATGAACACATCGGTCATCAGTATTCACCCCTATCAGGATTCGCTGTTGTTAGTGGGTACGGGTGGCGCTGGTGTTATGGTGCTGAACCCGATAACACGCCGAAAGAAGCTCATTACGACGCGAGAAGGATTAGCTTCCGATTTTATCTACTTCGCTGCCGCAGATGAGAAGGACTATTTGTGGATTGGAACAGAAAAGGGGATTAATCATGTGAAGTTGGATAAGTATTTTGAGGTACAGGAAAATCTTCATTTTAATTATGATAACGGTCTTACCGGTGTTGAGACAAATCAAAATGCATTCTATATCAGCCCAAAAGCGAAATACTTTGGCTTGGTAGACGGACTCTATGAATTTAATGATTTAAGCAAGCAGCAAAAGCCTAGATCCTTTGACGTACACCTCACCGACGTTCAGCTTTTATATGGCGAGTATTCGCCGCGTGACTATACGGATAGTACTTTTGGATTCTTTAAGATCCCATACCTCCCTTCCCTTCCGCCGGATAAGAATCATGTCACCTTTAAATTTAATCGGGTAGACAAACGCTATTCAAAATCTGTACAGTACAAGTATTTCCTGGAAAATTTTGATAAGACATGGTCTCAACCCTCTTCTGTAAGTGAAGTAACCTATAGTAATCTTCCGCCGGGCGATTACACTTTCCGTGTCGTGAGTACCAATAACAAAGGAAGCTGGTCCGATACAAAAATTGCCTACGACTTTACGATTAACGCACCGTTCTACAGGACAGCTTCATTCCTTGTTGGTATGTTTATTTTTATTGGTGGACTTGTTACACTAATACTGTACATCCGGGTAAAGCAACGCGTGAACAGGATTGTGATGTTGGAGCGCATCCGACAAAAAGAACAGGAGAACCTGCGAAAAGAAATAGCCCGCGATTTTCATGACGAAATGGGAAATCAATTAACGCGCATTATTAATTATGTAAGTCTGTTGAAACTGAATGGCAATGGAAGCAGCAATGGACACGATCTATATACCAAAGTAGAAGACTCTGCCAAATATCTCTATACCGGAACCCGCGACTTTATCTGGTCAATCGATCCTGTAAATGATGAATTGTCCAAACTTTTTATTCATATCCGTGACTTTGGAGAAAAACTTTTTGAGGAAAAGAACATAAACTTCCGGGCCTTTAATGAGGTGAAAGAGAAAATTAAGCTGCCATATGGATTCAGCCGAGAGGCAAACCTTATTTTTAAAGAAGCCATGACCAACGCGTTCAAGTCTTCCAATGCAAACAATGTCACCCTCACATTAAAGCGGGATGTAAGTAGTGGTTTCGAAATGAGTTTTGAAGACGATGGTATAGGGTTTTATACCGGTGATATAGAAAAATCGAACGGTCTTCAAAATATTCGGGAAAGGGCTAACAGGATCAATGCCTTTTTACGTATACACAGTGTGAAGAATCAGGGAACGAAAATCGTTTTGAACTTCACCCTCACCAAAACACTAAAGTATGGCCTTGCCCTTTAAGAAACGCGTTATGATCGTGGAAGACGATCAGGAAATTCGCAACAGTTTTACATTGATTGTAAACAGTTCGCAGAAGTTTATGGTTGTTAGTGCTTACGGCAGCTGTGAAGATGCTATTGCTAACCTTAACCGTGATAAGCCTGAAATTGTATTAATGGACATTGAGTTACCGGGTGTGAATGGTATTCAAGGCACCAAAGTAATTAAGGACAAAAGCCCACATACAGATATTATCATGGTCTCTGTGTACGAAGACAGCGAACTGGTGTTTGAGGCGCTGAAGGCTGGTGCCTCAGGTTACATTACCAAGAGCGCGAATTATATGGAGTTATTATCGGCACTGGATGAAATTGTAAAGGGAGGGGCACCCATGAGTAGCAGGATCGCCCGTATGGTCATTGACAATTTTCATGTCAATCCAAATTCACCGCTTACAAAGCGTGAGACAGAAATACTTCAGTTGATCTCCGAAGGAAAAACGTACACACAGATCTCTGAAGAACTTTTTATCTCAAAAGAAACGGCGAAAACGCACATTAAGAACATTTACTCAAAACTGCAGGTAAATAGTAAGTCAGAGGCCATCGCAAAGGCCAACCTGGAAAAGCTTATTTGATCCGGAAGGTCATTGCGTGGGTTAGACTGCCCCGAGCCTAACATAAGTCAGTCGCCTATAGCGGCTGATTTTTTATTTAACAAATTCATCCTTTCTGGGTGACAGAGAATTCACATTAGCGATTCAACTTTGTACTGGATCCTTCATGATATGAGTAGACTTTTCTTCATAAGTTTAGGTTAATGAAAAAACTTCTCAGAAGGACTTCAACCCTCCAGGCGGGAGGGTTTTTTATTTACTAACCTCCGATAGTCCATTGTGTTAGGGGTAATCATCGCCGAAAAAAAAATTGTCTTGATATTATTACCGATATCCTTCAACAATCTATTAATTTTCTCTTTCCACTAATGCTGGTTCACCCAATTAACGGTAAACCTATTGAAAGAATATACCATTCTTTAAGTCATTCTTTTCCACCAGGCTTTTGGGTTATTTGAAATAACATCCCGCCAAGTGTTAGTCACCAACCGGGGTGGACCTGAGTAACTTAAATAAACCTAAAAAGTATGAGGAAGATTTTACTAGTAAGTTGTATGTGCCTCACTATTGCCTGGAGTAATGTGATGGCGCAGGAGCGAACTGTCACGGGGACCGTAACCTCTGAGGAAGATGGATCGGCGTTGCCCGGAGTTAATGTTGTCTTAAAAGGCTCTACCGTGGGAACGGTAACCGATGCTGATGGAAAATTCAGACTCGGTGTCCCGCAGGCAGGAGGTACGCTTGTCTTTTCTTTCATTGGTCTCAAAACCCAGGAAATTGAAATTGGGGAAAGAAACAGTGTGAGTCTTGTCATGGGGCTTGATGTCCAACAGCTGGGTGAAGTGGTTGTCACTGCTGCCGGTATTGAGCGTGAAAAAAAATCACTGGGATACCGGTTGGAAAATGTGTCAGGGTCGAAGCTTCAACAAATTTCGGAGGCGGATCCCCTGCGCGGATTGCAAGGCAAAGTTGCCGGTGTCAATATTATTGGATCAAGCGGTGCCCCCGGTAGTTCCACCAGGATAACCATGCGGGGAAATCGTTCTTTGCTCGGCAACAATCAGCCATTGATCGTCGTCGATGGTATTCCTTTTGACAATACTCAAACGAATACATCCAATCAGTTATCAGGAGGAGGCGCATATGGCAGCGGACTAGCTGCAATCGATCCTAATAACATTGAATCCATGAACATTTTACCTCCCGGAGGTGCGGGAGCTGCGCTCTATGGCGTCAGGGCTGCGAATGGAGTTATCGTTATCACTACTAAAACGGGTACTTCCCGGGCCTCCAGAAAAGGTCTTGAAATTGCGGTCAATTCAAGTTATTCTATAGAGGAGATTTCAGGTTTGCCTGAATATCAAAATAAATATGGCACAGGAACCGGTTTTGTGTATGGCCAGGTGAATGGCTCCTGGGGAGCTCCATTTCAAGGTGCCGTTCCTTACCCTACCATTACAACTATACCCCTATGGACTGATATTGCTGCTGCTTATCCGGACAGGGAACCTACCGTTCTTTATCAGGCTTACCCAAACAATGTAAAGGATTTTTTCGATCGGGGCACGATGTGGGATAACTCCATTACGTTGTCTGGCGGTAATGAGAAATCTAATTTTACGACAACGATTTCGAATACAGATCAAAAAGGTATTGTTCCGGAATCAGGTTTCAAAAGAACCACGATCAGTGTAGGAGCAAACACCGTATTGGCCAACAAGGTGACTATTGGCGGAACAATGTCTTTCAGTGACCGGGTGCAGCATGGCCCTCCCGGTGGTGCAAGTAACGCTATTGGAAACGGTTCAGCTTTCGCCCGCACGTTATATCTCGGAAGGAATTGGAATCTGCAAGGTGAACCTTATGAAAATCCACTGACAAAACAAAGTATTTTCTTTGTAGCCCGGGGTACAGCAACAAACCCCTATTGGTCTGCCAAGTATGATGGTTTTGAAACCAAGGAAACCCGTGTCATCGGTAACCTCAATTTTACGTATGACTTTACGGATTGGTTAAATCTTTCCTATCGTATAGGATTAACCCATTTTGATCAGCAAAACCAGGAATGGTTCCGGCCTGGTGGACGGGCAGTGGGTGGGGTTGGTCAGATCATAGACGATTTTGTAACCAACACAGAAATTGAATCTTTCCTCATGCTTAATTTCAATAAGCAACTTTCCGATGATCTTACACTCAAAGCTTTCGTCGCACACAATATCAACCAACGGACACGTGAACAACAAGCGTACATCGGAACTGGCCTGGTCGATTTTAATATTATCGACATGGATAACACGACGAGTGTTTTAAACTTTGGTGGAATTTATACCCGCAGGAGGCTGGTCGGTTTATTGGGAGAAGTTCAGCTAGAGTATAAGGATTATCTCTTCTTAACGGTAAATGGCAGAAATGACTGGTCTTCAACATTGCCCGAAGCAAACAGAAGTTTCTTCTATCCCGCTGTTTCCGCTGCCTTTGTTTTCACAGAAGCTTTAAATATGAGTTCATCGGTATTGTCATCAGGGAAGATCAGGGCCAGCTATACGCGGGTAGGCAACGATGCAAGCCCTTACCTGTTGAATACAACGTTTACACTCAATCCTCAATTCGTGTCGCAAAGTGTTCAGTTTCCTTTTAAGGGAATTCCAGGGGTAACGTTGGGAAATTTACCGGGTACGAACGATATCGTACCGGACCCCAATTTAACGCCTGAATTTACCAGCACATTTGAATTAGGAACTCAACTTCAGTTTTTTAATAACAGGGCGTCACTGGACTTGGCGGTATATAGCTCACTGACTACAAATGGAATCGCTGCCCAATCTTATCCCGCTGTATCAGGGTATACAAATTACCTGACAAACTTTGGTGATGTCAGTAATAAAGGAATTGAGATCGGGCTAAACCTGACACCGATCATGATGAGCAATAGTTTTACATGGGACATCAATGCCAATTTTACGCACAATAGAAATCTGGTCGAAAAGCTGGCTCCCGGAGTAAATGAGATCGTCATTCAAAATCTTTTTGGGGGAGGTATTACGCCAGTATTAAGGCCCGGACAAGAGTATGGTATTATGCGTGGCTCTGTTGACGCGCGTGATGATGAAGGCAATTTGCTTATCGATCCAACGAATGGGCAACTTTTACGGTCCCTGCAACCTGCCATTGTGGGAAATCCTAACCCTGACTTTATCGCGGGGTTGACTAATACGTTTAGTTATAAAGGCATCAGGCTTTCCGTGCTGTTTGATTGGAGGCAAGGAGGGGACATTTACTCCACTACCGTTAATCAGCAGTTAGGCCGGGGTGTTACCAGGGATACAGAAAATCGTGAGCTCAACTACGTCATTCCGGGTGTCATCGGAGATGCCAATACAAATGAACCTGTGCTCGATGATGAAGGGAATAAAATTCCGAATACCATACAGGTCGAAACAAATGACTTATACTTCGGAGAGACTTTTGGATCCAACTCCGCTGACGAATGGAGTATTTTTGATGGTACAACAGTAAGGCTACGCGAAGTTGGACTTGGTTATACCCTGCCGAAGACTTTATTAGCGAAGACACCTTTTGGTACGGTTGTGCTAACGCTAACCGGAAGGAACCTCTGGTACAAGGCCCCGAATTTTCCGAAGTATTCCAAATTCGATCCGGAGACCAGCACCTTCGGAACTTCAAATGCTCAGGGCTTTGAATACGATAACGTTCCTTCTGTCAGAAGATATGGTGTCAACCTGCGATTAACGTTTTAATTCTTAAAGAAGATTGATATGAAGAAAATACTTAATACTGCACATAAGGCATTGTTATCGTTGTTGATTGTTGTCATTAGTGTCACTGGATGCAGTGATTTCCTGGACATCAATACAGATCCTAACAATCCACTGGATTCCCGACTGGATCAAATCTTACCGACCGCGCAGACCGTCATTTTTGAGGCGCTGGGCAATGGTTCGGGTGGAATGTCAGACTTGACTTCTCAATATGTTCACCACACGACGCAACGAGGTACGACTAACTTTTATTTCTTTGCTGGAAATGAATTCAGTATTGCTTCCGCTTGGCCTAACCTTTACGCTGGTGCACTGATGGATATTAACGTGATGATCGGCAAGGCCACTGAACGGGAGTCATGGCACTACTTGGGGATAGCACAAACACTTAAAGCGTACACCTATAGCGTTATGGTAGACATGTGGGGCAAAGCAGCTTATTTTGAGTTTGGCCAGGGTACAACCAATCCTTTTGCCAAGTTTGATGATGGACAAGCGGTGTACCCGGAATTGTTTTCACTGTTAGATGAAGCCGTTGTAAATCTTGCCAAAGTATCTTCTGAAACCCCGGGAGCAGATGATTTGGTTTATGGTGGTGATACTGAAAAGTGGATCAGACTGGCAAATTCCATCAAACTAAAACTCTACAATAATGTGAGGCTTACAACCCTATACGATGCGGCGGCCGTGGATGATATTATTAACAACGATGATCTGCTGGAAGGCCTGGAGGATGGTTTTAAACTTTTGTATGGCACAAGTAACAATCCCGAAAACCGTCATCCCATGTTTAAGCAGGATTATGTCGACGCGAATTCAAATTACATCGATCCTTATTTCTATCTCATGATGAAAGGCGATCCTTCGCTGCCCGTATTTAATCCGCTTTTAGTGGGCATAGAAGATCCAAGGGTCCCTTATTACTTCTATAACCAACTGGCGGGTGATGACGCACAAAACCCAACGACCACGGCCAAGTTTGACGACTTCCTTTCCATTTGGTTTGCCTCCTTTAACATCGATCCTAACGAAGGTTTTGATCAGGCCCAATCTCAAACGGTGGCTGGTTTATATCCCTGCGGAGGTGCTTTTGATGACGGATCAGGTACAACAGCTGGTGTTGCAGCCGGCCAGAATCCGGGCCTGGGTGGTGTAAGCTATACGCGCTTGTATCCCTATTTGGCACACTTATATACACGGGCTGAACTTACCCTAACGAAAGGTGCTCCCGGAAACGACAGAACGCTTTTCGAGGAAGCCATGCGGGCTTCCTTTGATGAAGTAAATGAACTGGCCGCTACTCCTGTTCCTGGCGAAGACACATACGTTGATGCAATACTAGCTTTATACGACGCCGCCACAACACAACAGGGAAAGTTGGAACTAATCCTGACTGAAAAGTGGATTGCCAGTTTTGGTTTTAGCATAGACGCATACACGGACTATCGAAGAACGGGGTTCCCGATCATGTTTGATCCCAATACCGATAATAATCCCTTCACCATACTGAACCGCGTTTACCCTGTTTCAATACCGTACTTTACGGATGACCTGCAGATCAATCCAAATGCGGATCCTCAACGTGACCCAGGAACAGACAAAGTGTTTTGGGACGCTGATTAACATTAACCTTACGAGATATGAAAAATATTTTAAAATATACATTCATCCTTATCCTGCTTTTTATTGGTGCGATTTCCTGTCGTGACGAAGAGTCAGTAAGATTTCCGAACGTCGCCTCTGGAGTCAATGCGCGGTTGCAACTTTATCCCGAAAGGTCGTTTATCAACTTTGCTGATTTGTCTACGGCTTCCGTTGCGTTTGATATATACTCTGTTAATAAAGACCTGGAAGAGATCGTTTATACAGCCACCTTTGTCGATGCAAGTTCGCCCGATGTCGTTTTTCCCCCTGTCCCGGCGATTACGGTGCCGGGCAGTGCTTTTGTTGATGGAAAGGCTACAGAAGTTGAAATCACGGCTGCAGAACTGGCCGCGGCCCTTGGACTTCCGGGAGGTACTGCTTATTTCGAAGGCGGTGATAACATAACCTTTACCGCTGCAGCCAAGCTTACGGATGGAAGGGTCTTTACGGCTGCAAACTCTGCGCCTAGCATAACCGGTGGAGCAGCAGCAAGCTTCACCACATTATTTACAGTTTTTGTCGGATGTCCTTCTCCGGTTGATGACATTACGAGCAAAACATATACGGCAACGATCCACACCGAAGATAGCGGTGGTGGCCCACCCTTTGGCTTGCCAGATTCAAATACACTAACGGGAGTGACAATAACTTTTGCAGGTCCGGAACCTTTCCGTTATAGGGTTTCTAGTCACGATGCCGGTTGGTGGGGAAGGCCTGATATTACGGGAACTGAAGGTGGCCCGGCGGATTTCTTTGACATCTGTGGTGATGTCATTATGCAGCCTAAGCCTTCCTTTGGATTTGGCGGCGCCAATGACAACGGAGGAGGTAGTTATGATCCGGTTACGGGTATAATCACCATGAATTGGTACAATGAATTTAATGATATATACGGTTTTGTAACCTACACGCCCGAATAGATCCGGTGAGGAAGTAAAGTATATAAAAAAATATAATGTAAAACGATATGAATAAACTATCTCTATTTATACTAGGATTGCTCTTCGTTACCAGTGCTTGTGTGGATGATTATACAGATTCCAATCCACCCGCGAAGCTGGATGCTCCTACTTTGCGTATTAGTGCTACGGGCAGTAATCAGAAAATTCTGACCGAGCCGGTTAATCAATATCAGAATAACTATAGGGCATATACCGAATATAGCGGACCCGTGGAGTTTACTGTTTCCGTCATTGATGCACCGGGAAAAGTTGCTGCGGTGGAGGTAGAGCCTTCAGTCCCTGATTTTGGAACCGTTACATTAAATGACGCAAGCGTTACTGCACTGACTGGACTGGAAAAAGGGGATTTTAAGTTTACGTTTACGCCGAATCCTGGGCTGCCAGATCAATCGGACCGGTCTCTAAATCTCGTAATAACTGTAACGGACAGCCAGTTAGACCAGCACGGGGAAGCAAGCCCAAAAACTACTACCCTCACATTACCTACAAATTTGGTAAGCTGTGTTTCTGAGCTATTGGAAGAAGGTACCTACTCCGTTACGGCTGCCAGTGGCAATTTGGACGGCGGTGCCACCTATACCCTTGATGATCTCAAGGCGGATGGCGGTGTCGATGAGATCCTCGTCACCGTTACTAAAGATCGTCCCGGGCTTTATACCATGAATGAGGTAACCGGTGGATGTTGGCCGGTTTATTATAGTGGTAGAGCAAATCCTGAGTTGCAGGTTGACTTGTGCGGCAACTTGATTCAAGGTCATGAGGGCGCAGTAACCGCAGGCGCGGCACCAGGTCCGTTGCGTAAGTTCACTATTGATGGTACCGTAAATGGTGGTACCGTTGATGTTACGTGGTCATATGAAAGACTGGATGCGGCTACGCCTACGGATCCTGCCAAGGGCACCTACACATTGACCAAGTTATAGTCTATAGTGCTTGGAAATTAAAAACAAAACGCCTTCCTGATTGGAGGGCGTTTTTTTGTATCCTTTAAAACAGGACGATTGACGGTGTTGCTTTAAAATGAGGCTTTATGATTGATTTAACGCAAAACGAGGGATTGCTGCCCGAAAACGCAGGACGTAAATTCGGTACTATGTTTCGATTCATTTTATTAATCCTAATACTTTATAACGTATTGAGCGTTTCAGCTCAGCCTGGTAGTGTCATTCCTGAAAATGTCCGCGCTGTAAATACAATCGAACGATTGACTGATTCCAATGGATTGGGAACAAATGAAATGATGTTCGGAATACCGCTGCCGGAGGGAAAAGTGATTGGAGATACTTACTTGTATAAGGAATGGAAAAGATCGGTCATATTATTGTATGATGGTAATAAACTATTGGAGGGCTTTCCCATCCGATATGACATAAAAGCTGATGAACTGGATGTTAAAACAGTAAATGGCGTGAAGGTTTTAGCGGGCAGAAATGTTAAGAGTTTTATTTGGATTGATTCTGCGCGACGTGACCCTTATTATTTTATAAATGCTAAGGAATATAAAAATGAGGGGATAGCCTTAACAGGTTTTTTTGAAGTTCTTGTCGATGGAAAAATACCGTTGTTCAAAAAAATGAATGTCACTATTAAACAAGCAGATTATAACGTTCAGCTTAGTATTGGCAGTCGTGACGATAAAATTTTAAAAAAACCAACCTACTATTATGCTCGTGGATTAGAGGCCATAGAAGTGCCTGGAAATAAAAAGAAATTTCTAACATTATTTAAAGATAAAACCGAGGAAGTTGAAAAGTATATTAGTGCGAACGCATTATCCGTGAAAAAAGAGGATGACTTGATACGGATATTTACATATTACAATTCATTGATTAAAGATTAAGGCGTACAGGTGGCCTTTTCTCCGCAGTTCATTTGAGATAGCAGCTGTATGCCGTTTTTCCTTTTGTAAAATTCCTGTTTACGGTGCCGACATTTCTTCATAGCTTAGACTTTAAACCTACACCTATGAAGTTGAATGTCTTTATCCTTTTTCTGTTGGCTATTACTTCGTCAACATTGGCGCAGCGTAAAAAGAGCTTGGCTGATCAGGCTGCGGCTGTACAACCCGATGCAATACAAGCTAAAGTGGCAGGGATGAAGAGTTATTCCGGCTATTTTGAATATTACTTTGACGAAAAGCAGGATAAGCTATATTTAGCGATTGATAAGTTTAATGTGGAGTTCTTATACATAAATTCGCTTACTGCAGGCGTTGGGTCCAATGATATTGGCCTGGATCGCGGGCAGTTGGGCGACGAACGGATTGTAAAGTTTGATAGGAGAGGGCCTAAGATTCTAATGGTGCAGCCCAACTACGATTATCGGGCGGTGACGGACAACACGGAAGAAAAGCGGGCCGTTGAAGAGGCATTTGCCCAATCGGTGCTCTGGGGATTTAAGGTAGAAGCTGAAGCAGATGGCAAGGTGTTGGTCGATGCGTCAGATTTCTTTTTGCAGGACGCTCATGATGTCATCGGAACCTTGCAATCCACACAACAGGGAACTTATTCATTGGAAAAATCGCGTTCTGCATTTTATTTACCTGGGACAAAAAACTTCCCTCAAAATTCGGAGTTTGAAGTTACCCTTACATTCACAGGTCAGGCAACCGGTGACCATATACGCAGTGTTACACCGACACCCTCCAGTGTCACGGTAAGACAGCATCACTCCTTCGTTCAGTTACCGGATAATAATTACAAGCCCAGGAAATTCGACCCGCGTGCCGGATATTTTGGTATTTCATACTATGATTATGCTACACCCATTAGTGAACCTATTGAAAAGAAATTCATTGCACGCCACCGGCTGGAAAAGAAAGATCCTGGGGCAGCGGTAAGCGAAGCTGTTGAACCCATTATATATTACTTGGATCGGGGAACCCCTGAGCCCATCCGCTCGGCGCTACTTGACGGTGCGCGGTGGTGGAATCAGGCGTTTGAAGCCGCTGGGTATAAAAATGCTTTTCAAGTAGAGATTATGCCTGAAGGCGCGGACCCTATGGATGTCCGTTACAATCTTATTCAATGGATACACCGGTCAACTCGTGGTTGGTCGTATGGTGCTGCCGTTACCGATCCGCGAACGGGGGAGATCATTAAAGGCCATGTCTCGCTGGGCTCGTTACGTGTGCGTCAGGACTTTCTTATAGCTGAAGGATTACTAGGTCCCTATGAGGAAGGCAAGCCGATTTCGAAGGAAATGGAACAAATGGCCCTTGCCCGCTTAAGACAACTCTCAGCCCATGAAGTTGGCCATACACTAGGGCTGGCGCACTCTTACGCTTCGAGTTCGGAAGGAAATGCATCGGTCATGGATTATCCCCATCCTTACGTGTCTTTAGAGAATGGTAAAATTGACCTCAGCAAAGCGTATGATGATAAAATTGGTGAGTGGGATAAGGTTGCCGTTGCTTTTGGTTATCAGGATTTTCCTGAAGGCACAAACGAACCGGCAGCGCTTAATAATATTATTCAGAATTCCCTTAAGACTGGTTTAACGTTCCTTTCAGATCAGGATGCCCGACCGTTGGGGAGTGCTCATCCCTATACGCATTTGTGGGATAATGGTAAAGACGCCGCGGACGAGTTGAATCGTGTGTTGGAAATCCGTTCTATCGTGTTAAAGAATTTCGGTGAAAGGAATATCAAACCTGGTACGCCCATGGCCAAGTTGGAGGAGGTTCTTGTCCCCATGTATTTCTTCCACCGGTATCAGACAGAGGCAGCTGCCAAATTGATAGGAGGGTTGAATTATCGTTACGCTTTACGCGGCGATGGGCAGTTCGTAACCGAAATGGTTTCACCTGCCCAGCAGAATAAGGCTTTGGATATAATGATTAAAACGATTGCACCTTCCGCATTAATGCTTCCGGAAACCTTGCTGGAGAATATACCCCCGAGACCACTGGGGTATAGTCGCCACCGTGAGTTGGTGAAGATCAGGACAGAATTAACTTTTGATGCACTGGCTGCTGCTGAAAGTGCGGCGGATATGACACTGAGCTTAATTCTTCATCCCGCCCGTGCTGGAAGATTGGTAGAATTCCATGCGCGTGATCCAAAGCAACCAAGCCTGGAAATGGTGTTCGACAAACTAATAAATGCAACGGTTAAGAGTTCTGCGAAATCAGGTTATGAAGGTTCTTTACAAATGACGGTCAACGAGGTATTACTCCATAATATAATCAAACTGGCGTTAAATAAAGACGCTTCTATGCTGGTCAGATCGATTGCTTACCTGAAGTTGAATCAGGTAAAAACCTGGATTACCGATCGGATTAGGGTCACTGTGGATGAAGAATGGAAAGCGCATTATATGTATGCCGTGGAGCAGATTCGAAAATTCAATGAAAATCCTGACGAATACAATGCCGAGATCATGTTAACTCCACCACCGGGTCAGCCGATTGGTCAGGAAGATCGGGAGTTTTGCGGGCAGTTTTAGACAGGCCTTGGAGATTGAAGCTATTTTTGTGTTTTCTTTTGGATGATCAGATCATGTAGGTTTTCCTTTATTTTCGACTGGAAAATGAATTATGGCTTAGCGAAGTTGCGTATCCCCTTTAATTGGGATATTTTTTATGCTACTACGTGCTGTGCTTGTGGTAATTTTTTTGCAGCTTTTTTCTATCTGTATAGCCCAACAAAGTGAGACAGATAGCCTGGAGAATATTATAAAAACGATTCCCTCCGATACCGCCAAGGTTTGGCACCTTAATAAGTTAGTGACAATCTTGCGCGAACGAGACAACAGCAAGGCATTTGAGTATGCCAGCCAAGCCAAGGATTTAGCAATGTCATTAAATTATAGGCGTGGCCTGGGTCAGGCATTGGAAAACCTGGGGTGGATTCATTATCGCAAAGGGGATTATTCAAAGGCATTTGAATTATCGGTTGAAGCATTGGCCATCAGTGAGACGTTTAACGACCGATCAGCCATGGCCCGATGTCTGAACAATATAGCGGCTGTCAATTTTGAACAAAACCAACACCTCCTTGCCATTTCCAATTTTAAGAAAGCCTATTCAATAAGTAAGTTGATTGGAGATGGAACATCCATGGCGCGCAGCCTCAATAACACTGCTTTTTGCTTTTTGGGCATTAAACAATTGGATTCAGCGCGATTTTATGCCACGTGGGGGCTTAAGGTTAGCGAAGAGGCTGAAAAAACCTACCTGGTGGGTTTCGCTTTACGTACGCTGGGAGATATTGACCTTGGTGAGAAGAAGTATGAAAGTGCGTTAGAAAAATTTGAAAAGGTCGTTGCTATGGCGGATACCCTGGACAATGTATTTCTGAAGGTCTCTACGTTGCATCGAATCGGTAAGACGTACTTTGTTCTGCATAAGATGGATAAAGCCTTAACATGCCTTTTACTAAACATTGACATCTCAAGGAAGCATGAATTCCGAAGTGAACTGGAACGATCCCTAAAGCTGGTATCGGAAATTTACGCTGCTCAAATGGAGATCGGCAAAGCGTTTGCGTATCAAAATCAATACCTGGAGGTTCATGATTCTTTGTACCAGCAACGCAGCAGCGAGCAAATGGCCTTAATGCAAGTTAGGTTTGACTCCGAAATGAAGGAAGCCAAAATTGAGTTGCTAACAAAGGACGCACAACTTAAACAAGAAGAAATAAACAGCCAACGGATGTGGATGTATTTTTCGATAGGATCGTTGAGCTTAATGGCCATTATTGCGTTTGTCTTGTTGTACAGTAATCGTCTCAAAAAGAAAACAAACGATGAACTCGAGGTAAAAAACCAGGAGATACAAGAGCAGGCTCAACAGCTGCGGAACCTCAACCTGGCAAAAGACAAATTATTTTCCATTATCGGCCACGACTTAAGGAGCCCGTTAGCGAGTTTGAGAGGCCTGATGGACGTCATGGGTATTAATGGATTGTCAAGTGAAGATTTTATAGCTACATCAAAAAAGCTAACAAGAAATCTTGAATCTGTTCAGGAAGACCTGGATAATCTTTTATTCTGGGCCCAATCACAACTTAACGGCCTTCAAAGTAATCCTACACTTTTAAAACTCCGCCCCATTGTCGAGGAGAAGATTCAATTATTCTATGAAATTGCGCACCAAAAGGAAATCACTGTAATAAATGAATTAGATGATACCCTTTCAATCGTAGCAGATAAAAATCACATTAGTTTGGTTTTACGAAATCTTTTGGCCAATGCCATCAAGTTTAATAAGCGCGGTGGATTGATTATGATTCGTGAAAAAAATGTAGGGGAGTACATTGAAATATCAGTCTCGGATTCGGGTGTGGGAATGACAACAAGTGATCTTGGAAAATTATTTAATGCCGAAACTCATTTTACTCACCCGGGGACGCACCAGGAAAAAGGTGTTGGCATTGGTTTACTGCTAACCAAAGAGTTTATTGAAAAAAATGGTGGATCCATTTGGGCTACCAGCGAACTGGGTAAAGGATCCACCTTTACCTTTACGGTGAAGCAGGATTTAACGACGGCTGGCACCGAAGTAGGTTAATTTAATTTTTTAGGCGTAATTAACCCTTCAGTTTCTTAAGTTCTTCTTTGTATGCCGCTACGTTTGCCTTCTGATCTTCAGGAATATTCTTAATGGCTGTTTCCCAGTTTTTAACAGCATTTTTCTTATCCCCCAATGCAGTATAGCCACGCGCTAAACCAACGAAAGTCGTAAACTTATCTTCCGGGTGCCGTTGACGGTTCAACATAAATACTTCGAGGGCCTTTTGATTTTTACCGGAAGCAATAAGAGCTCTGCCGTATTGATGCACGGCTATCATGGAGGCGGTTGGCTGCTTAATAGCTTTGTCCATAAGGATATCAGCTTCAGCGTCTTTACCCATGGCTTGTAATACTTGTGCTTTTGTTTGAAGGGAAAAGAAATCTTCCTGACCGATGAATGTTCCATTGATGGCAACATCTGCCCAGGTTAAAGCTTCCTCTAAATTGATTTTATGCTGCGCACAAAATTGAGCGGCTGCCATCCAATTCTGATAGTTAAATCCTGTTGTTGTTCCCCGGAGTTCTTCTCGAATTCTATTTACATACAATTCATTAACCGTTGGGACTTCAATTTTAAAAGGTATGCGTTTGTTTTCCCATTGAAGAAAAGCAATTGCTGTGCTAGGCTGACGATCATCAAATCCGTAGGTTAACCATTCGGTATAATTAGCATCAAGGGGTGCAGTTTGGATACGCAGCGCATCTTCTTTTGGATCGTAGAAGTAGCTTCCCCAACTGGTGGAATTTTTTGAGAAAATCCATGTCCAAGGTCCTTCTTTTTCAAGCGCGAGAAAGAGCCCATATGTACCAGCCTTCAGGTCTTTGCCGCCAATCTTTACATCATGAGAGAAGGTAATGATTGTATTTTCATTGGCTCCTGCTCTCCACGGCGCGGCTTTCGAAGTTCCGAATCCCTGGTCGATAAATCCGTAATGAACCAACTCTCCCCAGATATGTCCTTTGCGGTCTTCTCCACTAGGTCCATGAACATCCGGACTGTTATAGGTAATGGTCACTGAGGCAAACCCGATCCATTGCGTTACAGTTGCCTTTTGGTTATCCCCATTGGGCGGTAACGTTAGTTGGGCAATCGTACTGTTGCCCGCAATAATAAATAATGCAATTGCTAAGAATTTTTTCATTGGGTTATGATTAGTTGAAGTAAAGTTAAATGAATGGGAAGAACATTGGATGTCACCCAGGTGACGGGATTTATAAAATACTCTTTTTTGGGGCGCTATTTGGCACTAATACACGAAGAGCAGAAGGAATCAATTCGATCATGAACGTGTCCTGCAGGCCACAAGGTTCACCATCTACGTGGTAAGCAATGGGCTTTGCCGTTTTAAGTTGCAGCGATTGTGTTTCAATGATTTCACAGAAAGACGACTTTCCAAGATTTCCTGTGAAAAATGAATAAACAAAGTCAATCCGGAAAACGGGCACCTTTTTTACGATGTTGACGTGTAGCAACCCATCACATACAGAAGCTGCCGGTGCTATCTTTGCATTGTTTCCGTATTGAGAAGAATTAGCTATAGCAATGATAAAAGCGTCGCGTTTAAATGTTTCGCCCTGTGTGTAAATCTCTGTTTGGAATTCCTGAAACTTTAAAAATTCCTGGATCGTTAGCATGATGTATCCAACGAGCCCGCGGGTACTTTTAACGCCAAATAGATTGGTAATATGGCCATCAAATCCGATTCCTGAAACATTGAGCGAAAGTTTTCCATTAACCCTAAAGGTATCTATGGAAAGCACTTTGCTATTGAACAGTTGGGTAATTGCATCGGATGTCTTCAGTGGTATTCCAAGGTGCCGGGCCAAACCATTACCAGACCCTCTTGGAATTATCCCCATGGGCATTCCTGTGTGAATCAGACCCTGTGCTACTTCGTTTGATGTACCATCTCCCCCGACAGCAATAACTTGTTGAAAACCTTTCCCTGAAGCTCCCTGTGCCAGTTCAATGGCATGACCAGGGCCCGTTGTAAATTCAATCGCGCATTCTACATTGTACGCTTCACAAGTATCAATTATTTTACCCTCTACCTTGGATTGGTAGCCTATGCCAGCGTATTTATTGACGATAAATAATACCTTCTTTACGTTCTGATCCACAGCCCAACATTACTAATTTTTGTGGATATTGGGCAATCTCAATCAGTTAAGGACTTCCTGGTGTTGAATACTGAAAATTGAACCTCGGTCACTGAATGTGTAAATGGACAACGAATGTCCTGCAGTTAGAATCCATTGCAGAAACATTTTCGATACTAAGCTGCTAAAGAATGCTCCATGATGAATTTTTTCAATACACAACCGGTAAAACATAAAAGAGTAACAATTTGATATGAAGATCAGGGTATAGAATTGCTGACGGCAATTCGTTGGAAGGGAAACTATTTTTTCACTTTCTCTTGAATGTATTTTACCGCTTGCCCAAAAGTTTGCATTTTTTCAGCATCATCGTCAGGAATACGGATATCAAAGGTTTGTTCAAATTCCATAACTATTTCGGCGTAATCGAGTGAATCGATACCGAGGTCTTTTACAAAATTAGCGTCTTGGGTTATTTCAGATTCTGCAATGCCTAGTTTTTCAGTCAATATTTTGGTGACTTTCAGGGGGATGTCTTGCATAGCGGGATAAACTGTTTGGTAAATGTATTAAATCTGCTTTTGCCCCACAAGTTAGATGCCTTCCTTGTTAAAAGTTTTAAAAATTGACCAGGCAGCGTTGAAATAGAAGTTGAAGCTTAAACTTAAGGTGCTTTTAGAATCGCATAAGGAATTCTGTACCCTTCCCAACGGTTGATTTAACGGTTAATGTTCCCTGGTGTTGGCGCATAATCTGACGCGACAAGCTTAAACCGATGCCAGAGCCAGTTTTCTTTGTTGTAAAGAAGGGGATAAATATTTTTTCCATAGCTTCAGGATCAATGCCTGTTCCATTATCCTTGACGGCGATTAGAGGCCTGGATTTTTCATTTACCGAAGCCTTAATTTCAATAACTTTATTTTCTTGCTCTTCAAAAGCTTGCATAGCATTGCGGAGCAAGTTTATTAAAACCTGCTCCACCATGTTTTTATCCGCGGAAATAGTAAGGTCCTCTGGATAGACCGAAATCGTTAACTGTATATTTCGATCCGCCAGCTCCCTTTTGTGTAGTATGGTCAACTCTTCCAACAGACTTCGGACGTTTATTTGAGTAGGTTTTGGTTTTGGAATGCTGGTGAGGCTTCGAAACTCTTTAACAAAGTGAATAAGACCATCACTGCGTTTGCTGATGGTTTGAAGGGAAAGGTGAATGTCACTAAGTTGTTCCTTGGTTAACGGCGCATCATGGCCGTCCCCAACATAAGGCTTTAGTTCTTCTTCTACAATTCCTGCAAGTGATGAAATCGGAGTCACGGAATTCATGATCTCATGGGTCAGCACGCGCACCAGGTTTTGCCAGGCTTCCATTTCCTTCTCTTCCAGTTCGCTCTGTATGTTTTGAATCGAAATAAGTTTTACATTTTCACCTCTAAGGGTCAGCTCAATGGCATAGATTGAAAGCTGCACCAGTTCTTCTCCGATTTTTAAGCGCACTAATTCACGACCTCCGGTTTTGAGCTTTTCAAAGACATTAACCAGTGTTTCACTTACAACTTTAAGATCACTTACATTCTCGGCCCGGTTTATTTTTAAGAGCTTGCGGGCTGCGCTGTTAAAGATTTCAATATTTCCATCCTCTTTGAATACAATGAGTCCGATACCTACATGCATCACAATATTTTTAAAGAAAAGGAACTCTGAGTCTTTTTCCCTTCGTGAGTTTCGGAGTTTTAACATGGCCTCATTTAATTCCTGGTGAAGCCTTTTGACAGCCGGATCATCGCTTTCCGTTTTGAAGGAGTAGGAGAGGTCATCAAATTGTATGGAGTCCAGGAAAGATGCAATGTTCTCATTTGACCGATCGAGGTATTCAATTAACAACTTAACCTGATATGCACTTATTGCGAAGAAAACGAGTGCATAAAACCAATCTCCTCGTGAGAATGCAAAAAAAGCAAATAGAAAAAGGGAGGCAGCCAGGAAAGCTACTCTGGGTAAAACGGGAGATTTCCAATTAAAGTGCATATTTCTCCATTCGCCTGTAAAGCGAGGCACGTGTTAACCCAAGTTCATCAGCAGCTTTTGAGATGTTGCCATTGTGCATTTGTAACGCCTTGGCAATTGCAGCTCTTTCAACTTCATCAAGATTCAAGGTATTACTGACAGGCCCGGACGTTAGCGATCGACTCAAGAGAAAATCGCTCTCTTGTAATGTCGCAGAATCCGTCATTATTACAGCCCGTTCAATGGCATGTTGCAATTCCCGAATGTTACCCGGCCAGGCGTACCGTTTGAGCCTGTCCATGGCTTCCGGTGCGATAGTGGTAACAAGCTTGTGGTACTTTTTGGCGTAGTAGTTTAAATAATGTTGCGCGAGCATCGCTATATCTTCTACCCGTTCCGACAATGGGGGCACACGGATCTCGACCGTATTAATCCGATATAAAAGGTCTTGCCGGAAAGTCCCTTCCTGAACCATTTTATGAATGGGCATATTGGTTGCACAAACCAATCTTATGTTAACAGGTTGAGATTGATTTGATCCAACGCGAGTTACTAATCTTGATTGCAGTGCACTCAATAATTTACTTTGCAAACTCAAACTCAAATTTCCAATTTCATCCAGGAAGAGCGTACCATCATTGGCTAATTCAAATCTTCCCGGTCGATCTTCGCGGGCATCGGTGAAAGATCCTTTTTTATGTCCGAATAATTCACTTTCAAAGAGGGTCTCCGTTATTGCCCCCATATCCACGGAGACAAAGCTGTTGTCTTTGCGCAGTGACCGTTGATGAATGGCCCGTGCAATGAGCTCCTTACCGGTGCCATTTTCACCCAGTATCAAAATATTTGCATCCGTTTTAGCTACTTTATCAATCAAACTAAAAACTTCTTTAATAGATGAACTTTGTCCAATGATTTCTCCAAAGGGCCTGCTGATCTGTTCTTCCAGCATTTCTTTCGCCCGTTTCAATTTGTCGACCTGGTTATACGATTGTTTTAATCGTATAGCGGTAGCAATGGTAGCGATGAGTTTTTCGTTTTGCCAAGGCTTTAGAATAAAATCCGTTGCTCCCTGCTTCAGCGCCCGCACCGCCATCTCGACATCACCAAAGGCTGTAATCAGGATCACCACCGCTGTTGGGTCATGTAATAAGATCTGCTCTAACCAATAAAATCCCTCCTTGCCGCTGGTGATGTCTTTACTGAAATTCATATCTAGCAAGATGACATCATAGGTATCGTTGTTAAGAAGAAAAGGTATTTTCTTAGGATTCTTCTCTATGATTACATGGTGACCTTGCTTTTTGAGCAACATTTTTGCCGCCAGGAGCACATCTTCATCATCATCAATCATTAGAATTTTGCCGCCTTCAGAACTCACAGTGGTTATAGATTTAGGGTGAACGAATACAAGTAGGGAATTTTGTGCCAACTCTTAAATCACGTTTTTTAGGTAATTTAACTGACACTTATGTCCTTGAATGTACAAAGATGTTCAAATCTGAACAGTTTTCCTTGTCCTAATCGGTCAACGATCTAAGGCAAAAAAATCCAAAGTAAAGTCCTGTACCGTGAAGATGCGTTCGTCCGTAAGGAGAATAAATTGACCAGGCTGCCTGATGGCCATTTCTCGGGTTTCGGCCGTGAAAAGATTAAAAAATTTGACCTTGGCTCCCTCGGTGTAATATAGTTCTTCCCCCAGGAAATTGAAGTATGACATGACAGGGCTCCCTATAGTCTTCAGCCACTTTCCTATACTATTAAAAATCAGAATACCTTTTTCTCTATTCAAAAGAAACAGGAAGCCTTGATATTCGCGCATAAATGTAAAGGACGCGACCTCCTGAAAAAGAGTATCCGCTATTTTGAGATCGACGTCAACCGTGCCGGTCATAACGTTAATCTTTTTTATGCTTTCATCCGCAGCATCGAGTATCCATACATTATGATCCCCCGAAATGCAGATCAACCAAGGTGCAATGACAAGAGATGAGTCGATGGTATGAGATTCGGTGACATCAAAGGAAGGATTCAAAAACGAGTAATGTTGATCATGGCGGAAGTACGCAAACAATCTTGCACCGTCTCGTGGATCAAACAGGGTGGGGGCTGGATTATTTTTATAGACACTTAAGAGCTTCCCGTTAATATCAAATCGCTGGATTTGGCCATTTTTCGTGACAATATACAGTTCCCCTGGTCGATCCACGGTCGCATAGATCACTTCATCACTAACCGTTAAAGACTTGATTTTCTTTTGCGCAAGCGAAGGTGTTAGACAGAAAATGATTAGTATGGAAAATAATGGAAGGCGCATATTTATACTGGAGGATTGAAGGTTTTTAATTCAACTTGCTGGCCGTCGTATACCGCATACGTGTTGAAACGCACCCATTCACCCAGGTTAATGTAGCGGCTTTGTTCGTTAATTTTTAAATCGAGGGGAAGATGACGGTGTCCAAAAATATAAAAATCGTAATGCTCGGTAAGTTCTATTTCGTTGCAGTAAACCCATAAGAACTCTTCTTCTTTTCCCTGAAATTTTTCTTCCCGTTTCAAATTACTGATCCTGCTTTTACGTGACCAATAGGTTGCAATGCCTATGCCAAAATTTGGATGCAATCGGGCGAATAACCATTGGCATAGTTTGCTATTAAAAAATTTCTTAAGGAATTTGTAAGTGGTGTCGTCGGGACCAAGTCCATCACCATGGCCGATGAGTAATTTCTGATTGCCGATCTGCAAAGATAGCGGATCGCGATAGATTGGAATGCCTAACTCCTTCGGAAAATAGTCGAACATCCACATATCGTGATTACCCGTAAAAAACCCAATGGGGATTCCTGCATCGCGTAGTTCAGCCAATTTTCCTTGAAGGCGGATGAAACCTTTTGGAATGGCATGCCGGTACTCAAACCAGAAATCAAAAATATCGCCCAACAAGTAAATAGTATGCGCCTCATGTTTTATGGAGTCCAACCATTTGACAATACTTTTTTCACGTTCTAGACTGGCATCATGGCTCGGTACACCGAGGTGAAAATCTGAGGCGAAGAATACTTTTTTTCCGTTTAGGTTGGATAGGGGCTTAATCATAAAAAAACTCAGGTGCTTTAATCACCTGAGTTCAAAAGTAAGATTTAAAATGTGAAATCAATTAGTCGATTCATCTGGCTTCTCACCTTCCAACGTAGGTGTAGGATCAACTCCAGGTTGTTCATTCTCCAATTGTTTTTTCTCATACTTACCCTGACCATTGGTAAACTGTTGGTAGGTAGTAAGTTTTTCAAACGGACGTTTGCCTATCAAACGCTCCAGGTCAGCCTGAAATAGTATTTCTTTTTCGAGCAATTCTTTTGCAATTATATCAAGGAATCCGCGGTGTTGAATCAAAAGTTTTTTAGTGCGTTCATACGCCCCATCGATAATATTTTTTACTTCATTATCAATCTTTTCGGCAGTGGCATCGGAGTACGGTTTCTGAAAGGAATACTCGGACTGTTTGGAATCATAGAAAGACATATTTCCAATGACCGGGTTCATGCCATAGATGGTCACAATGCTGTAGGCCATCTTAGTAATGCGTTCCAGATCGCTCAATGCGCCAGTAGAAATTTTTCCAAACACGATTTCCTCCGCAGCACGACCACCAAAAGCCATGGACATCTCATCCATCATTTGCTCCGTTTGATAGAGGAACTGTTCACGCGGGAGGTATTGGGCATACCCCAGAGCAGCTACACCGCGAGGAACTATGCTAACTTTCACCAACGGGTCGGCATGTTCTAAAAACCATCCTGCTACGGCATGCCCGGCTTCGTGAAAGGCAACGATCTTTTTCTCTTCCGGTAAAATGATTTTATTTTTCTTTTCAAGGCCTCCAATGACACGATCAATGGCGTCCTGGAAATCCTGCATGTCAACAGCCTTCTTATCTTTTCGCGCGGCGATGAGTGCAGCCTCATTACAGACGTTAGCAATCTCAGCCCCTGCAAAACCTGGTGTCTGCGCCGCAATTTTCTTAGGATCAAGTCCTGGATCTAGCTTTATTGGCTTGAGATGAACTTTAAAGATTGCTTCACGTCCAACGATGTCAGGTTTGTCAATACTGATTTGCCTGTCGAAACGCCCTGGTCTTAACAAAGCAGAATCCAGTACATCCGGACGATTAGTTGCCGCCAGAATAATAACACCAGAATCCGTGGCAAAACCGTCCATTTCAACGAGGAGCGAGTTTAAAGTATTCTCCCGCTCATCATTAGCGCCGGGTAATTGTCCACGTCCACGGGAACGGCCGATAGCATCAATTTCATCAATAAATACAATACAAGGGGCTTTTTCTTTCGCTTGTTTGAACAAGTCGCGTACACGGGCAGCACCCACTCCGACGAACATTTCCACAAAATCGGAGCCCGATAAAGAGAAGAATGGAACACCTGCTTCTCCCGCTACAGCCTTTGCCAGTAAAGTTTTACCTGTTCCTGGAGGTCCTACAAGCAAGGCTCCTTTGGGGATTTTTCCACCCAGCTTCGTGAACTTACCAGGAGTCTTCAGAAAATCCACAATTTCCTTTACTTCTTCCTTGGCTTCATCAAGCCCGGCAACATCTGCAAACGTAATCTTTACCTTGCTTTCTGCATCGAAAAGGGCAGCTTTTGACTTACCGATATTGAATATTTGACCTCCCGGACCGCCGCCTCCTGTCATTCGCCTCATGAGCATCCAAAATCCGAATAGTAATAAGAACAGGAACCCCCATTGAATGAATACCTGGAAATAATCTTCACGATCTTCCGTTTTGTACTCCGGGGACTGATCTGAGGATAACTTGTCGCGGAAAACTCGGAATTCCTGATCAAAATTTCCGGAATCAACGACCTTCATTACGAAGTGAGGACCCGAGGCGCCGCTACCAAATGTGTTGTTACTAAGTTGGTCCTTATACTTGGCATTTTGAAGGGCTTCTGATTTTAAGGTTATTTCTACAAATTTTCTATTTTGCACCAGCACCACTTTTTTTACATCACCGCTTTTAACCATCTGCTTAAAAGCATCATAATCAACGTCCTCAAGACTGCTGGAATTATTGAAGTACATAACCCCGAAAATCACTGCCACAGTAGCCAGAATTACCCAAATCTGGTAATTGCCACGAGGAGGTTTAGTGGGTAAAAGGGGTTTATTATTTTCTTTCTTGTCAGCCATTTCTATATATAGTCAATTTTAAAATCTTCAATTCCATAACGCCGTGAGGTTTTTTTAGTTCTTAGCGTTTTCAATTTCAGTAATATCCGCATCGCCCCAAAGCCTTTCCAGGGCATAAAATTCTCGTCGGTCTTTTCTGAACACATGGGCTACCACATCGATATAGTCGAGCAGCATCCACTCTTTATTGCTTTTTCCTTCGGTGTGCCAGGGATTTTCGTTTAAGACTTTGAAAACCTCAGCATCAATAGAATCAGAAATGGCATCAAGTTGTTTATCGGAGTTTCCAGAACAAATGACAAAGAAATCGGCTACTGCATTCTTTATTTTTCTAAGGTCCATTACTACGATGTCAGCTGCTTTTTTCTCCTGCATTCCCTTCACAATCACATTACTCAGCTTTTCTGAGCTGGCTCCCTTCCTTTTTTTGGCCATTAATCTATATTCGTTTTTTGTTTAACCCACAAAACTAATCAAAATTACATTGTATAAAATCCCTGCCAATACCCTTTTCCTTGGTAAGAACGTTGTTTTTATGCCGGAATGTCATTCAACCAACACCTTGGCCTTGCAACTCTGCCAACAATCTTTATCAATGGCGGAAGGGACAGTGGTTATTACGGATAATCAAACGGCAGGGCGAGGTCAACGCGGTAATACCTGGCTGGCTGAGCCGGGCAAGAACCTTACCTTTTCAATAATCTTGAAACCCACCATCCTTGCGGTAAGCGATCAGTTTTATCTGAATATTTTCACCTCATTAGCGATTTATGATTATTTATATGAAAAAGGCTGCTCCCCGATCAGAATTAAGTGGCCAAATGATATATATATAAACGAAAAGAAGGTTTGTGGTATTTTGATAGAGAACCAGGTTTTGGGCAATCTCCTGTCGAGTACGGTGATCGGAATCGGGCTCAATATTAACCAGCAACAATTTGAGATGGACGCTGCAACTTCATTAAGGCTGGCACTGGATCGAGAATTTGAACTACAGCGTGAATTAGAGATTTTGCTTGCCTTGATAGAAGCAAGATATCTTCAACTTCGGCAAAAGAACCGGGCAAAATTGATGGAAGATTATTTACGGGTGATATATTGGTTAAATGAAGCCCATACCTTCAGCTCGGATGGCGACTATTTTGAAGGAACGATCTGTGGAATCGATCCTTCCGGCAAACTGAGAGTAAAGATCGACGAAGCAGAAAAAGCTTTTGGAATGAAAGAGATTTCTTATGTGCGATAAATCGATTGAGCTGTAGGAATAAGACTCCTTTTGCTAAGTTTGCCTGAATAATCATGGAAATCTTTACTTCACCCAGCCGTATCATAATCACGTGTAGCAAGCGATTGTCTCCATACCTTGAAAAAGAGGTGGTCGATCTTGGTTTTGTCCCGGAAAATACTTTTGCTACAGGCCTGGAGTTGTACGGTACAATAAATGATTGTATTAAATTGAATCTCAATCTCCGTTGCGCAAGTCAGGTTCATTATTCATTGAAAGAATTTGAGGCTAACCATCCGGATGAATTGTACAGGGTGCTAGTAGACTATCCGTGGGAGGAGATCTTACCGAACGATGGGCATTTGTCAGTAACCAGCAATGTGGATCATCCGAGTATCAACAACAGTTTATATGTTAACGTAAAGGTTAAGGATGCGATTGTAGATCGAATGACCCGGCAAACTGGTCAACGACCAGACTCAGGTTCAGAATTGAGCGGCGCCGTGATATACATTTTCTGGAAGAAAGAACGTGCGGAGATTTTTCTGGATACTTCGGGCGAGACGTTATCAAAACATGGGTACCGGAAGATTCCCGGTAAAGCTCCAATGCTTGAAGCCCTCGCTGCCGCTACGCTCATGGCCTCTAAATGGGATAGAAAATCACCGTTCATAAATCCGATGTGTGGATCGGGTACGGTCGCTATTGAAGCCGTATTGTTAGCGACCAATCGCAAGCCTGGCTTATTTCGTAATAATTACTCGTTCATGCATTTCATTGGATATGATGAAAGAGTATATGAAAAAGAGTTATCAGAAATAAAAGGGCAAATCACAGAAATACCTGAGCTTATTGTGATCGCTTCGGATATCAGTGAGGATGCCATTGAAATTGCCAAGGCTAACGCAGGCAATGCAGGGGTGAAGGACTTGATCCGCTTCAAGCAGTGCGACTTTGAAGAAACATTTATTCATGAGGGCAAGCCAGGAGTGGTTTACTTCAATCCTGAATACGGCGAGCGCCTGGGGGAAATTTCTGAACTGGAATTGACGTATGCACGCATCGGTGATTTTATGAAAAAGAAATGCCACGGATATACCGGATACATCTTTACCGGCAACGCTGAACTAGCTAAAAAAATTGGGTTAAAAACAAGTAGAAGAATTGAATTCTATACGGCCAGATTAGACTGCCGTTTGCTTGAATATGAATTGTATGGCGGAACAAGGAGGGAAATTAAGGAAGCGCCTGCCGTAACTGAGTAGGATAGACGCCTACATGGTTGAAAAACATTCTACTGAAAGAACTTGAATTATCGAAGCCTAACGATTTAGCTATTTCATGGATTTCTAACCGTGTATTCTTAATCAATTCTTTTCCATTGCGTATGCGCTCCTCGCTAATAAATTGGTAAGGTGTCCTGCCAAACGCAATTTTGAATAATCTGAGAAAGTGAAATTTGGAAAGACAACCAACCGAGGCCAGTTGATCCAAAGAAAGGTCTTCATGCAAGTGTGCATGGATGTAATCGGTAACCTGTAATAAGCGTTTTAGAATTTCACAACGGGTGGATGATTTCAATGCTGGAAGCTTAGCCTGTATTTTCAACAGGTCTTTTTCCTTTTTCAACAGATGCCCCATCAAGTCATACAGCTTTTCTTCGAGCCAGCAGGGATCGGCGTTGGGCTGGTCTTTAATTTCAAGGATATAACCATTGACAACATTATCACGATAATAAAGCGTATTGTGAAATTCCAGACGCTCTTGTGGGAATTGAAAGGGTTCCTCTAAAAGTTGATCTTCTTTCAACGACAACGAACTGAAGACCTGGTCTGTAAAGTAGTCACCGAAATGAACGTTGAAAGTTTGTGTTGGCTTTCGTTGATCAATTTCCAATGTGTAGTATTGATCTCGATTAGTAACAAAGAAAAAATTTTCTTTAATACTTATCCGCCTGCGATCGGCCGTTACGGTGCTTTCTCCTGCGATGTTGGTAAAGATGGATAGTGGTCCCCGGATATTGTCTCTGAAAGTATGGTTCGTAGAAACATTTAGAATAACATTGGGCCAGCCTTTGTTAGGGAGCGGTTTTCCGCTCCAGGATTGGCGGTTTTCAAAACTATTTTCAGCTTGATGCTTTAGCCATTCGAGATCAGGAAATTTGGTCAATACCATGGTTGCCATTACGTATTTGAACACCTTAAAGTTGCCCCCGAAACTAACTCGGTTTGGACGGCCAATCACCCTTTCTTAATCCCTGTGGCATTTTCCATATAGGGAAGATGATACGCTTGATGGAAATTGGCTTTCCCTTACGGATCATGTCATAAAAATTATTTAATTAAGACTGGTACCCTTGTTATGTAAATTTCAATTTGACTATTTTGGGCCTTTCAACGGGAATTTATTTCATGGATTCTGTAATCCGTTTGAAATCAAAACTAAGTAACTATGGCTGACGTATTAGAAATCCCAAAGCGACCGACACGAAAATTTTTAAGGGAAGATTTTAAAGTTACGTCGTGGGACGTACTGAAACCGCATTACGAAAATCTCCTACAAAGAAAACTTGAATCAGTTAGTGATCTCAAAAAGTGGTTTCTGGATCGGAGCGAGATTGAATCCGTGGTTGCAGAAGATCTGGCATGGCGATACATACACATGACTTGTTATACGGAAAATGAAGAATACAGAAAGAATTACCAGTTTTTCATTGAAAACATTCAACCCCAAATTGCCCCGGTTTCTGATAAACTGAATAAGAGAGTAGCCGGTTCAGCTCTTCTGGATGCGCTAGCCAACGATGAGGGATATGATATCATGATCCGGAACTTGAAAAAAGACATTGAGATCTTTCGCGAAGAGAACGTACCGCTTTATACTGAAATTAATATTGAGTCTCAGAAATTTGCGCAACTTAATGGAGCGATGATGGTCGAGATAGATGGGAAAGAGCTTACACTTCAACAAGCTGCCGTTTTGCTGATGTCAACGAACCGCGCCAAGAGAGAAGAAGCATATCTCAAAATTACTGAGCGAAGGCTGAAGGACAAGGATACACTGGATAGCTTATTTTCCAAGCTGATTCAACTACGCAACCAGGTTTCCATCAATGCGGGGTTTAAGAACTTTCGGGATTATATGTTTAAATTCCTTGGGCGATTTGACTATACGCCTCAAGACTGTTTTAATTTCCACGATGCCATTCAGCATGAAGTAGTACCTATTCTGAATGAATTTTCAAAAGAAAGAAAAAGAGCACTGCAGGTAGATCAGCTTCGGCCATGGGATAAGGCTGTGGATCCGGAAGGCCGTGAAGCGTTGAAACCGTTTACCGATAGCAATGAACTTGCCGAAAAAACAATTGAAGTATTCAGAAGGCTTGATCCATTTCTTGGTCAATGCGTTTCGATCATGAAAGAAATGGGTCATCTTGACCTGGCGTCAAGAAAAGGAAAGGCGCCAGGCGGATATAATTATCCTTTGGCGGAGATCGGCGTGCCTTTTATTTTTATGAATGCCACGTCAACCCTTCGTGATATGGTCACCATCATGCATGAAGGAGGACACGCTATACATAATTTCCTTACCCGTGATCTCGAACTCAATGATTTTAAATCAACTCCTTCCGAAGTAGCGGAACTTGCATCGATGTCTATGGAGTTGATTTCGATGGATCATTGGGATGTTTTCTTTACCGATGAAGTTGAATTGAAGCGTGCCAAACGGGAGCATTTGGAGGATATAATTGAAACATTGCCCTGGGTCGCCACCATTGATCAATACCAACATTGGCTTTACCTGAATCCAGGGCATACGTTAGAGAATCGCAGAACAGAATGGAATAGGATATTTGATAAATTCGCGGATACAGTCACCGATTGGTCTGCTTTACAAACGGCAAAGGATTATCAATGGCAAAAGCAATTGCATTTGTATGAAGTTCCCTTCTATTACATTGAGTACGGCATGGCGCAGTTGGGTGCTATTGCTGTTTGGAGAAATTTCAGGATTGATCCTGCCAAGGGATTAAAGGGTTATCAAAATGCTTTAAAGCTTGGTTATTTGCGTTCTATTCCCGAGATCTACAAAGCGGCAGGTGTCAAGTTCGACTTTAGCCGTGAATACATTAGAGAATTAATGAATTTTGTTCACGAAGAGCTCAAAAGAATTTAGTTATGGGAGTTGAGGAGTTAGGAGCCTGCATGCCGGCAGGTTGTGAAGTTGAAGAGGCCGGCATGGCTAAAGCTTATGGCGTTCAGAATAGGGGGAAGTTTGTGTCTTGGCCCAAGGTCCATTGTACAACATTGATTCACAAATTTATGATTTACCCTTCACCATTTACCGTTTACTATTTACCATTTATCCACGGCTTTTGTCCAGCAGGTCACTGAGTTGAATGGCCTCCTGATCACTCAATAAAAGGATGTTATCAAGTTGATCTTGCTTTTTGTCAATGGCTTTGAGGAGGTCAAGTCCTGCTTCCGTAAGACTTACATCTGCCGCCCGTTTATCGTTGGGGCTGGTTCTTTTCATAATAACATTTTTGGCCAGCAGACGATCAAGCAACCTGGATACATCAGAATTTTTATCCAGCATGCGAGATTTAATCTCTGTCGCAGACGTGCTGTTAGGATGCTGTCCTCTTAAAATGCGGAGGATGTTGAATTGCTGTAGGGTAATGTTAAAGGGCTTGAAGACATCTTGTTGCCTTGCCTGCATCCAACTCGTTGTATAGAGCAAGTTAATCACTACCTTTTGATGAGGGGTCTTAAATTTTTGTTGTTTGATTTCTTCTTCAATTTTCATTGCATAAAAAAATAACCCCGGCCTTGTTGCCGGGGTTTGATTCACTAAGCTTTTTTATTGGCTTCAATCTTACAGGTAATCTCAACAATATCACTTACTACTAACTCTCCTGTTGGCACTTTTTTGGCCCAGGTCAATCCATAGTCCTGACGGTTAATTTTGCCGGTTAGTTTAAAGCCTGCCTTCATTCCACCTCCGGTCTCTATTGATCCGCCATACGTAACATCGAACTCCACTTTTTTAGTAACACCGTGCATCATAAAATCTCCTTTAAGTTTATACTTTCCACCATCTTTTACCAGTGTTCCTTTAAAAGTGATTTCTGGAAATTTTTCTGCATCGAAAAAGTTAGGCGACCTTAAGTCGGCATCCCTTTTCTCGCTATCGCTATCGATGGATGCAGTCTTTGCAACAAAGGATACTTCAGCACCATTAAAATCGTCGGCCTTACTGACGATTGTACCTTCAAAATCTGTAAAGTTTCCTTCTACCTCAGACACTGCCATGTGTGTTATGTTGAATTCAACTTTGGTGTGAGCCTTGTCAAGTGTCCAGGTAGTCTGCGCAAACGTACCGCCCGCAAGGAGCAGCAATGTGAATAGTGCGTTGATTTTTTTCATAGCGTAAGATTTGATTTTTTTTTGATTCAGCAAATATAGCACAAGTTTTAAGATGCTTGTTTAAACAAATAAGTTTTCTACTCAAAAGAAATTGACAGTCAGCAACAAAATTATCACTTGAAAAAATTATCCTTCGTAAAATTTCGAGCCGATTCAATCAGCTTTCGGGCTCCCAATATAGAAAGAATGTCTGTTTTCAAAAGATTCTGCAACGTAATTATCTGAGTAAAGTAATTTGGGGGAGAGACAAGAACCGAATTGTCAGACGCTCACCCGCAGTTGACGGCTGTGCAAGAAACACAGGAAATATTGTGTGCAAGGGTTACTCAACGAGGGAGCATCAAATCTTAAGATAGAAATCACGGGTAAGACTTTTATAATTATCAGACCATTCCAAGCCTTCATCATAAAGTAAGATTTCCCCAACCTCAATCGATTGTTCATAGTTTGAAAATTCCAGGAGCCATCGCTCAATCGGTTTTTCTGCTCTCGTTCTAAAACTAAATTTCCGCGTACAGAAAAGTTTACTCCGTCGTGCCAGGGTATTGAACTGGACGCTTTCGGTGTGGGGAAGGATTACATTGAATTTTCCATCCGGTTTAAGTAGCCGCTGGACAGATGAAATTAGTGCTTCATAATTCAGTGCGATAGTGTGGCGAGCTCGGTGCCGCCTTTTATCGGGTGGTTCCAGGCTGTTAATAAAATACGGCGGATTACTGATGATTAAATCATACCGGTTGAGCGGGACAAACTCCTGAACCGGAAGATGGTGGATGCAAATTTTAGCAGGCCAGGTTGATTGCAGAATATTTTCCAGTGCCTGCTCCGCATCTTTCTTTTCAATCTCAACGGCATCAATTTTTGTATCGGAAGAAGTCCGTTGTGCTAACATTAGGGCAATAATGCCGGAGCCGGTACCGATGTCAAGAATACTTTTTGCTTTTATGATATTAGCCCAGGAACCTAACAGCACAGCATCTGTTCCTACTTTCATAGTGCACCGATCGTGTCGTAAAGAGAATTGTTTGAAATGAAAATGAGTTTTCCTTTTCATACCTTTCACCCTGATCAATTTTGAAAGACAAGGGCAAAATAAATATTAAACACCATGGAAAAAATACGATGGGGGATTTTAGGATGCGGAAAGATTGCCCATAAGTTTGCTGCAGACCTTCGTCTGGTGAAAGACGCTGCGCTGGTGGCTGTAGCTTCCCGGGATCAGGAGAATGCGATTGAATTTTCAAAATTACACTCAGCCCAATTTGCCTTCAATTCGTACGAGGCATTGGTGACTTGTGAGCCAGTGGATGTTATCTACATTGCCACGCCGCATGGGTTTCACCATGAACATGCTTTACTCTGTCTTAACCATAAAAAGGCCGTGCTGTGCGAAAAGGCTTTCGCCCTTAATTTGCACCAAGTGAAAGAAATGATAGATACAGCGCGAAAGAATGGTGTTTTTTTAATGGAAGCTTTCTGGACAAAATTTTTACCGCAGTATGAAAAGGTTATCGAAATAATTCGATCCGGAGAGATCGGGGAGTTGAAAATGATCCAGGCCGATTTTGGTTTTCGAGCCCCACAACCTACTCCGCAACGTTTATACGATCCGAGATTAGGCGGTGGAGCATTGCTGGATATTGGCATCTATCCGGTATTCCTGTCGGTTTCCTTATTGGGCAAGCCCCAGGAAGTAAGTGCGTTGATGAAGCCTTATTCTTCTGGCGTAGATGAGCAAATTGGTGTGACATTAAAATTCAAAAATGGAGAGCTTGCTATCCTGAGTGCATCTTTTGCGACAGACACACCCTGCGAAGCAATTATTGTTGGAACCCAAGGCTATATCCGCATGAAAGACCGTTTTTACAATCCAGTATCAAATCTTGAATTAGTGAAAGATAAGAATCCTGCCCAACCCATACCCGTATTTAAGGAAGAGGGATATGGTTATCAGTTTGAAGCAAGGCATGTTTCGGAATGTTTAAGAAGCAACCTTATAGATAGCCCGATCATGAGCCATGCTGACTCTATACTATTAATGGAAACATTGGATTGCGTGAGACAGAAATGTGGTATTAAATATGATGTTGATTAGGATGATGTTTGATCCGCTATAGGTAGATACTGGACAGTGAAAAATTAAAGATTGAGTAAATTTTCGAATTCTTTTAAAAGGGAGATATGCAAAGCGAATTAAAATTGGTTGGCGAGAAAGCGGCCGTGATGGCCTCCGTAGAGAAATACTTATCGGCATCAGGATTTTCAGTGGCCTCCAGGGATTTTAACCGGCCGTGGGGAGGTTTTTTTGTACTCGACGAAGCTCAGGCAAAAGAGTTCGGGCAACTTTACTTTCCTGGTATTGAATTGTCAACCCTGAAAATTAGCGGCAAACTGAGTCCTAAAATTTTAATGGTAGAAGCAAATAAAAGGTTGTCGTGGCAATATCACCACAGGCGTGCGGAGATATGGAAACTGGTAGCCGGTACAGCAGGAGTTGTCACAAGTGAAAGCGATGAAGAAGGTCCTGTACAACGGTTAGCAATTGGAAAGATCATCCGGTTAAAACAAGGCCAGCGTCATCGCCTGGTGGGCCTGGAGGGATGGGGGATGATTGCGGAGATATGGCAACATACGGACGCAAATCATCCTTCAGATGAGGATGATATTGTACGGGTTCAGGATGACTTCGACCGGTAGCGCTTAGTTCCAAACGACACATCGAAGGATGCTGAATCCAGTGCTGAATATTTTATCCACCATTGTCATTTTTCAGCTTTTGCTGCTGGCAGTTTTTCTATTCACGGTTAACAAAGGTAAGCCAGCCAGTAACAAATTACTGGCAATCTTTTTTTTATGGCTGGCTTTTAACCTAGGGGATGGGTTATTGTCATACTATGGCTTCTATAACAAGTTTCCGCAGCTGGCGCACCTGGAGGATGGCTTTGTCTTTTTAGTTGGACCGATCTTATATTTCTATACTCGATCCATCATATACCGACGATTTAAGTTAGCGCCAAAGAATATTATTCACCTTGTCCCGTTTGCCGTTTTTACCATTTTGTTTCAACTTTTTTACCATCTCCAGCCTGAAGAATTTCAGAAAGTAATTCAATCCGCTATTCAACAGCAGCAGCTTCCGGCAGGATTTTATTTTTCCATTGTTGTGGTGTATGCACATATTGTAGCTTATTTGTATTATGCCTATCGCGATATTGTTTATTATCGCGGGCAGCTGCGGGAAAAGTTTTCGCATCTTGGTCGACGGAATTTGGATTGGCTGATGTTTATGATCGTCTCGGTGGGCATACTCTTGCTGCTTTCTTTTGTGTATTCATTTCTTCCCTTGGCCACAAGAACCTTGTTCAATAGCGGTTTAATTGTTCTAATGGGTTTCATCTTTGGTTTTATCAATACAATTGTCTGGAAGGCTTTAAAACAACCTGGGATTTTTTCTGGCGTTGATGATGAATTAAAAAAAGAAAAGTATGCAGGCTCCACCTTATCGGAAGCTGAACGCAGGGATGGATGCTTACGATTGGACAATCTCATGACGCTGGAGAAACCGTACTTAAGGGCTGACTTCACCCTGGAACAGCTCGCTGCAAAAACGAGCATGACACCGAAAAAGTTATCACAGCTTATTAATGAGAATTACCATCAGAATTTCTTCGACTTTATCAACTCGTTCCGTATA
>Ga0184629_10000060_pt1 | contig 40179 bp, 33 predicted proteins | sample PLM4_32_b1_FD_133158 | JGI IMG/M metagenome (GOLD analysis project Ga0184629, IMG submission 133158) | Groundwater sediment microbial communities from an aquifer in East River, Colorado, USA - PLM4_32_b1 | ecosystem: Environmental > Terrestrial > Soil > Riparian zone | place: USA: East River...
CCCCAGCCCCGAAGGGAGCCGGACCATTCCGTCGATCGTGGGGTTCACCGAGAAGGGAGACCGGCTCGTCGGCCAGATCGCGAAGCGGCAGATGGTGACCAACCCGGGGCACACCGTCTCGGCCGTGAAGCGGCTCATCGGCAGAAAAGCCGCCGACCCCGAGGTCGTCCGGGCGCGCGAGTATCTCCCCTACGAGATCAGCGCCGCTCCGAACGGCGACGTGCGCGTGAAGGTCCGTGGCCGCGACTACAGCCCGTCCGAGGTCTCCGCGATCCTCCTCGGCCGCCTGAAGGAGATGGCCGAGGATTTCCTCGGGGAAGAGGTCACCGAGGCGGTGATCACGGTACCCGCCTACTTCAACGACAGCCAGCGTCAGGCCACCAAGGACGCCGGGCGGATCAGCGGCTTGCAGGTGCGGCGCATCCTCAACGAGCCGACCGCCGCCTCGCTGGCCTACGGCCTCGACCGGGCGCGGGACCTGAAGATAGCGGTCTACGATCTGGGCGGGGGAACGTTCGACGTCTCGATTCTCCGCCTGAGCGAAGGGGTGTACGAGGTGTTGGCCACGTCCGGCGACACCTTCCTCGGCGGCGAGGACTTCGATCAGCGGATCCTGAAGTGGATGCTGGAGGAATTCCGCGCCGCCCATGCCATCGACCTCGCTGCCGATCGCCTCGCGATGCAGCGCCTCAAGGAGGCCGCCGAGAAGGCGAAGATCGAGCTGTCCGCCTCCGAGGAGGTCGCGATCAACCTGCCGTTCATCTCCGCGGACGCGACCGGTCCCAAGCACCTGAATCTCACCCTCAACCGCACCGCGTTCGAGGGGATGGTCGCCGACCTGATCGACCGGACGCAGGCGCCGTGCCTCGAGGCGCTGACGCTCGCCAAGCTCGCCCCCGGCGACATCGACGAGGTGCTGCTGGTCGGTGGACAGACGCGCACCCCGAAGGTGGTGGAGCTGGTGCGCACGGTATTCGGGCGCGAGCCCAACCGGGACAAGAATCCGGATGAGGTCGTCGGCGTCGGCGCGGCGATCCAGAGCGGGATCCTGCACGGCGAGGTGAAGGACATGGTGCTCCTCGACGTGATCCCGCTGTCGCTGGGGATCGAGACGCGCGGGGGGACCTTCACGAAGCTGATCGAGCGCGGCTCCACGATCCCGACGCGGAAGGCAAAGATCTTCACCACGGTCACCGACAACCAGGCCAAGGTCGAGGTCCACGTCCTGCAGGGCGAGCGCGAGATCTCCTCGCGCAACAAGTCGCTGGGGAAATTCGACCTGGTCGGGATCCCGCCAGCCCCCAAGGGGGTGCCGCAGGTCGAGGTGGCGTTCGACGTCGACAGCAACGGGATCGTCCACGTCTCCGCCAAGGATCTGGCGACCCAGCGCGAGCAGCGGGTCGTGGTCAACCCGAGCGGGGGATTGTCGGAGTCCGAGATCCAGCGCCTCGTCGAGGAGGCTGCGAAGCACCAGGACGAGGACCGCCTGGCCGCGGAGTTGGCACGGCTGCGCGGGCGCGTGGAGGGGCTGCTGGCGTCGAACGAGAAGACCTTCAAGGAGTTCGGGAATCTCCTCGAGGAGGAGAAACGCGCACAGGTGCAGAAGGTGCTCCAGGAGACCCGGCGATCGCTGCAGAGCGACTCGTCGAAACAGATCACCGAGGCGATGGAGAGGCTCGCCGAGGCCTCGCAGGTGCTCTCCGAGGTGATCCTGTACCGCCCCGCCGCCGGTGCGCCCGCGAAGACCGAGCCGGAGGGGGGCGGCGCGTCGTGAGCGATCGGCGTCGATGAGCAAGCGCGACTACTACGAGGTGCTCGACGTCTCCCGTCAGGCCTCCGACTCGGACATCAAGAAGGCGTACCGGCAGGCGGCGATTCGCTGGCATCCGGACAAGAACCCGGGGAACGGCGAGGCGGAGGAGCGCTTCAAGGAGGCGGCCGAGGCGTACGCGGTGCTGGGGGATCGCGACCGGAGAGCCCGCTACGATCGCTTCGGGCGCGCCGGCCTCGGCGAGCAGCCCGACGCCGGGGGGTTCGACCCGGAGATCTTCAGCGACTTCGGCGATGTGCTCGGCGACCTGTTCGGAGCCAGCTTCGGCAACGTGTTCGGCGGTGGGCGCCGGGCGGGCGGCGCGCGGCGGGGCGCCGATCTGCGCTACGACCTGACGATCGATTTCCTGGAGGCTGCGCGCGGCACCGAGGCCGAGCTGATCATCCCGCGCCATGAGACGTGTGGCGCTTGCGCCGGCAGAGGGTCCGCCTCGGCAGCCGGGGTCGCCGCCTGCTCGACCTGCGGCGGGCAGGGGCAGGTCCGCTTTCAGCAGGGCTTCTTCTCCGTGGTGCGCACCTGTGGCACCTGTCACGGAGAGGGACGACGCGTCGTCGACCCCTGCCTGTCCTGCCAGGGGCGCGGCGTCCAGGCCGTCGAGCGCAAGGTGCAGGTCAAGATCCCCGCCGGGGTGGAGACCGGAACGCGGATGCGCTTGGCGGGACACGGCGAGGCGGGTCCGCGCGGCGGGGCGGCGGGGGACCTCTACGTCGTCCTCAGCGTGGGCGACCACCCGTTCTTCACCCGCGAAGGCGAGGACATCCACTGTCGGTTCCCCATCTCCTTCGGGCAGGCGGCGCTGGGAGCGGAGCTCCAGGTGCCGACGCTCGACGGCAAGGCGGCGCTCCCGGTTCCGGCGGGAACCCAGACCGGCACCGCGTTCCGCCTGAAGGGGCGCGGCTTCCCCCGGCTCGGCGGCCGCGGCAGCGGGGATCAGTTCGTCCACGTGCAGGTGATGATCCCCACGCGTCTGAACCGCAAGCAGAAGGAGCTGGTCCGCCAGCTCGCGGAGACCGAGCCGCATCCCCCCGATCCCGCCGACAAGAACTTCTTCGACAAGGTCAAGGAGCTGTTCTCCTGAACCGCACCGGGTCACCGTCGCGGCCCGCCGCCGCCGGTGACACCTGGTCGGTCACGGTCGATCTGCCGACAGGCCACGAAGAGGCGCTGGCAGAGTGGCTGAGCGGCGTGGACTGCATGGGTGCCGCCTGGACGGGCGACGCCACTTCCGGGGCGCGGGTGCAGGTCTACTTCGACGGGCGCCTGTCTGCCCCCGAGGTCGATGACCTGGCGGCAGCCCTGTCGCGTCTCGCGGGCGCCACGTCGATCTCGCGGGTCGAGCGGGTTCCGGATGGCGGCTGGGCCGAGGCGTACCAACGCTCCCTGCGGCCGTTCGCGGTCGGGCAGCGGCTCTGGATTGTGCCGACCGAGGAGGCAGGCGCCGAGGTCGGCGTCACCGAGCCGCCGGATCGCCTGGCGATCCATCTGCCACCCGGTCGCGCCTTCGGTACCGGCGATCACGCGACCACCGCGCTCTGCCTGGAGTACCTGGACCGGGAGGTTCGCGCTCGGGAACACGTGCTCGACGTGGGGGCTGGAAGCGGGATCTTGAGCATTGCCGCCATTCTCCTCGGTGCGTCACGCGTGGTGGCCGTGGAGCCGGACCGCGAGGCGGCCGGGGTGCTGGCCAGGAATGTGCGGCGCAACCGGGTGGCGCGGCGTATCGAAATCGTCACGGGAACGCTCGCCCGGATCTCGACCGGCTGGTTCGACCGGGTGGCCGCAAACATACTCGCCGGGACGCTGGTGGAGCTGATGCCGGAAATCGCCACGCTCTTGCGTCCGGGCGGCGGCGGCGTGCTGTCGGGAATCCGCACGGAGGAAGCGGTAACGGTGGCAGACGCGGCCGCGGCGCGCGGCCTGCGCATCAACGGGGAGGCCGGCAGGGACGGCTGGGTGGCTCTCGAGGTCGTCAAGCCGGATATCGGGCCGCTTCGAGTGTCACCTTCTTGACTTCCCGTAGTGAACGGGCTATTTTCAGATGGGTTTGTATCTATAGGTGGATTGGGCAGTTAGCCCAATGCGCTGAGCCGTAAGCGGCTCGGGAGGACGCCGGTGCACGTCAATGACCTGCTCACCATCGCCGCGGAGCGAAAGGCGTCCGACCTCCACCTGAAGGTGGGGAGCCACCCGGTCATCCGGATCAACGGCATCCTGCATCCGCTCGCCGAGATGAAACGGCTGATGCAGGAAGACACGATTGCGATGGCCTTCAGCATCATGAGCGGCCGTCAGAAGCAGAAGTTCAAGGAGAACTACGAGATCGACATCGCCTACTCGGTGCCGGGACTCGGCCGCTTCCGCGTCAACATCTTCCAGCAGCGGGGCACGGTCGGACTGGTGCTACGGGTCATTCCGGCGAAGATCTTCACCTTCGAGGAGCTCTTCCTGCCTCCGGTGCTGCGCACCATCGCCGACGAGACTCGCGGCCTCATCCTGTGCACCGGGACGACCGGATCGGGCAAGTCCACGTCGCTGGCGGCGATGATCGACTACATCAACTCCACGCGTACCGAGCACATCATGACGATCGAGGATCCGATTGAGTTCCTCCATCGGGACAAGAAGAGTCTGGTGAACCAGCGCGAGGTCGACGTGGACACGCGGTCGTTCTCCGTGGCGCTGCGCTCCGCCTTGCGCCAGGACCCGGATGTCATCCTGGTCGGCGAGATGCGTGACTACGAGACGATTGAGACGGCCCTCACCGCTGCCGAGACCGGCCACCTGGTGCTCTCCACGCTCCACACTCTGGACGCGACGGAGACGGTGAACCGCATCATCTCCGTTTTCCCGCCCCACCAGCAGAAACAGATTCGCTTGCAGCTTGCGGCGGTGATCAAGGCCGTCATCTCGATGCGGCTGGTACCGCGCACGGACGGGGTGGGGCGCGTGCCGGCGGTCGAGGTGCTGCGCACCACCGGGTACATCCGGGACTGCGTCGAGAACAAGGAGAAGACCAAGCTGATCCGCGAGGCGATCGCGGCGGGGACCTCCCAGTACGGAATGCAGACCTTCGACCAGTCCCTGTTCGCGCTCTACAAGCGGGAGCTGATCACCCTGGACGAGGCGCTGCGACGGGCGACGAACCCCGACGAGTTCAAGCTCAAGGTGGCGGGGATCCAGTCGACCTCCGACGTCTCCCACGAGGAGATGGAGGCCACGCTCCGGACCGGGGACGAGGGACCGAAGGACCCCGGCTCGCCATTCATCTTCAGCAACCAGGGGTGAGGTCAGGCGGTCCGCCAGCAGCCGTCGCCGCAGCGGCGTCGCTGTCGGCGCCGTGACCGGCGGAAAAGGTCCCCGTACAGGGGGGGCGCGCGCGAGGAGGTTTACCGCGCTCGGGAGAGGTGGGACGTGATGGCAAGGCCGAGGCGAGGCGCGGAGCTGCGGGAGGCGTTCCTCGCCTTTTTCGCGCGCCAGGGCCATCGCCGCGTGGCGTCGTCGTCGCTGGTGCCGGGTGACGATCCGACCCTGCTGTTCACCAACGCCGGGATGAACCAGTTCAAGGACCTGTTTCTCGGCCATGAGCGCCGCGACTACGTGCGTGCGACCTCGTCGCAGAAGTGCCTGCGGGTGAGCGGCAAGCACAACGATCTCGAGCAGGTCGGCCGCACGGCCCGTCATCACACCTTCTTCGAGATGCTCGGGAACTTCTCGTTCGGCGACTACTTCAAGGCCGAGGCGATCCGCAGCGCGCGGGAATTCCTGGTCGGGATCTGCGGCCTGCCCTTCGAGCGCCTCTGGTTCACGGTCTACGGCGGTGAAGGCGCCTTCGCGGCGGATGACGAGGCGTTTGCGCTGTGGCGAGACGAGGCCGGCGCGCCGGAGCAGCGCATCCTGCGGCTGGGCGACCGGGACAATTTCTGGCGCATGGGGGACACCGGCCCGTGTGGCCCGTGCACCGAGATCCATTTCGACCAGGGCGCCGGCGTCGGGTGCGGACGACCGCAGTGCGACCCGGCGTGCGACTGTGATCGTTTCCTGGAGATCTGGAACCTCGTCTTCATGCAATACGAGCAGCGTGCCGACGGCGAGGTGCGTGCGCTGCCGGCGCCGTGCGTCGACACGGGCATGGGGCTCGAGCGGCTGGCCGCGGTCGTGCAGGGGGTCCGCAGCAACTACGACAGCGACCTGTTCCAGCCGATCCTCAGCGCCGTGGCCGCCGCGTGCGGCCGTGCCTACGGCAAGGACGCGGAGACCGACCTCTCGCTGCGCGTGCTCGGGGACCACCTCCGGGCGATCGCGTTCCTGATCAGCGACGGGGTGACGCCGGCGAACAGCGACCGCGGCTACGTCCTGCGGCGGATCCTCCGCCGGGCGGCGACCCACGCGGGCCTGCTCGGGCAGCAGCCACCGTTCCTGTACCGCTTCCTGCCGGTCGTGGCCGAGCAGATGGGAGAGGCGTATCCCGAGCTCCGCCTGCGCCTGGACTCCGTCGCCCGCACCTGCCGCCAGGAAGAGGAGGGGTTCCGCGGCACGCTGGAGCGGGGCGCGGCGCCCCTGCGCGAGCTGGTGGACCGGACCCGTGCGGCGGGCCGGCAGGAGATCCCCGGCGAGGAGTTCTTCGCCCTCTACGACTCCCTGGGCTTGCCGCTCGACCAGATTGCCGCCGCGGCGCACCAGGCGGGGTTGGCCCTGGAGATGGCGGGTTTTCGCCGCGAGCTCGAGCGGCAGCGCGAGCGCGCGCGGGCGGCGTGGAAGGGGGGTGGCGACCCGGCCGCCATTCAGGCATACCGGGATCTCGCGAGCGCGGGGATTGGTTCGGAGTTCCTCGGGTACGAGAGCCTGAGCGTCGAAGGTGCGCGGGTGCGGGCGATCCTCACGGGGGGCCGCCGGGTGACCGAGGTGACCGAACCGGGTACTGCGGTCGAGGTCGTCCTCGATCGGACGCCGTTCTACGCGGAGTCGGGCGGCCAGATCGGGGACACCGGGACGATCACCACGAGCGCCGGGGCTCGCCTGCGGGTCCTCGACACGTTCAGCCCGGCCCCGGGGCTCGCGGTGCATCGCGCCGAGCTCGAACACGGCGGCCTCGAGGCGGGGGATGAGGTCGATGCGCGTGTCGATCCCGAGACGCGGGCCGACACGATGCGTCACCACACCGGCACGCACCTCCTGCACGCGGCGTTGCAGCGCGTGCTCGGCGCGCACGCTCGCCAGGCGGGATCGTACGTCGGCCCGGATCGGCTGCGCTTCGACTTCAACCACTTCCAGGCGCTGACCCCCGCCGAGATTGCCGCGGTGGAGGCGGAGGTCCAGCGGGTGGTCCTCGAGAACATCGCCGTGACGAAGACCGTGATGGACACCCCGCAGGCGCTCGCCTCGGGAGCCATCGCGTTCTTCGGGGAGAAGTACGGCGACCGGGTCCGCGTGGTGGATGTGCCTGGCTTCAGTCGCGAGCTGTGCGGCGGCACCCACTGCGTCCGCACGGGGGACATCGGCGCCTTCAAGGTTCTCTCCGAGAAGGGGATCTCGGCGGGAGTCCGTCGGATCGAGGCGCTGGCGGGGCGTGCGGCGCTGACGCGCTTCCAGGAGGACGAAGCGATGCTGGCGCGGATCGAGGCGGCCCTCGGCGTGCGGCGGGAGGCGGCGCTCGACACCGTCGAACGCGGCAAGCTGCGGGAGAAGGAACTCGAGCGGGAGGTCGAACGCCTGCGTCTCAAGCTCGCTTCGGGCGAAGGAGGCGGTGCGGAGGAGGTCCGCGAGGTGGCGGGAGTGCGCGTCGCGTCGCGGCTGGTGCAGGACCTGGATCGCCCGGGGATGCGGCAACTCGCCGATGCCCTGCGCGAGCGGATCCGGCCTGGCGTCGTGGTGCTCGGCAGCGCCGATGGAGGCAAGGTCTCCCTGCTCGTCGCCGTGAGCCCGGAGCTCGAGGGGCGTCTGGACGCGCGCGACCTGATTCGCGCGCTGGCCCCGATCGTGGGCGGGGGGGGCGGCGGGAACGCCTCCCTGGCGGAGGCCGGCGGGCGCGATGCCGCCCGTCTCCCGGAGGCGCTCAGCGCAAGCGCGGCGGCAGTTGGACGGCTGCTGGGGAGACCGCAGTGAAGCGCGTGGCGCTCGCCGTGATCGCGCTAGGGGTCGGGCCGGCGATCGCCGCTCAGGGATCCATCCGGGTGGTTCGCGATGGAGACGGAAAGGTGATCGCCGCAAACCTCCCGGCCGGTGCGCTCGGCGCGCGGGCCGCGGCGCGACCGGCGCCGAACGCGAATGCCCCGACTCCCGTCGCGCCGACGCCGCAGATCGACCAGATCATCGGCGAGCTGGCGCGACGCCACGGGATCTCGCCGGCGCTCGTCAAGGCGGTGGTTACGGTCGAGTCGGCCTTCGACCCGAAGGCGGTCTCGGCCAAGGGCGCGCGCGGCCTGATGCAGTTGATGCCGGGGACCGCCGCGGATCTGGGGGTGGACGACCTCTACGACCCGCGCGGCAACCTGGACGGAGGGATTCGGCATCTGCGCGGGTTGCTCGACCGCTACCACGGCGACCTGCGCCTCGCCCTGGCGGCCTATAACGCAGGCGAGGAGGCGGTGCGCCGGCACGGCGGCGTCCCGCCCTACGCCGAGACGCGCGAGTACGTCCGCCGCGTGCTCGACCATTATGGGCGCTGGCAGCGCGCCGCGCCGGAACGACCGTCCCAGATGCTGTACCGCTCCCGGGATGCCGCGGGACGGCTGCTGGTCTCGAACGTTGCGGTCGGCGTCCCGCCGCAGCCCCCGTCCGAACCGCGCACGGCCGCACGCTCCGCGGTGCGAGCGAATGGGGCCTCCCGCTGATGCCCCTCGACCCCGATCCGCTGGCCACCTGGCCCCTGGGAGCTCCGTCCCTGGGGTCGCCCACGGAGGATCGCCCCGCCTCCGGCGGAGACGCCCTGGAGCTGGGGCCGTTCCTGCTGCATCGCAACAAGGGGCGCGAGGCGTTCGAGGCGCAGGAGTTCGCGAAAGCGAAGCGTGATCTCGACCTGGCGCACCGTATCCGGCCCGACGACCCCGACGTTCTGTACTGGCTGGCGATGACCCTCTTCAGGCTCGACCAGTATCCGGAGGCTGAACGCACGTTCGCGCGCCTCATCGAGCTCAAACCCGGGGTTGCGGCACTGCAGGTCAACCGAGGCATCGTCCTGTACAAGATGGATCGCGCCGCCGAGGCCGAGGCGCTCTTCCGCGCGGCACTGTCAATCGGCGGGGCGGGGAATCGACCACATCTCTACCTGGGTCTCATCGCGGCGCGCCGGGGGGCGAACCGCGAGGCGATGCTCCACTTCGATGCCGCGGGTGCGGAGGTGATGGCGGCGCGGATGCGCGAGCGCCTCACGCCGTTGACCGCGTCGGTCCCGCCGGCGACCCTTGCGGTCCTGTCGGAGGCCCCCGCGGTCCCGCCTCGGCCGCCCGTGAACCTCCCCGCCGAGGTCGGCCCGGCGCGCGGACTCGAGCTGGCGCTGGGGGCGGCCCAACCTGGTGAAACGGTTCGTCGCGACGCCGCCTTCACGCCGTACGGGCGGTTCCTCGTGGAGGTCGCCTTCCGCGGCATGATCCTTGTGCGACGGGGGGCAATCGCCGCCGGCATCGGGGAGCTCCAGTATGACGCCGCGGCGGAGGAGGATGAGCTGCTGCGCACCAGCGGCGAGGGACGCGTCGTGCTCGCCTCCGAGGGGCGACGGCTTGCCATCGTGCCGCTCGACGGCGGCAACCTGCACGTCGAGCTCTCGCACTTCGTGGCCTGCGAGCAGACGCTGGCTCGCGAGCTGGTGTCGCTCGGGAGGCGCGACGGGCTGGGGTTGCGGGCGATCTCCCTCACCGGCACGGGGCTCGTGGTGGTCGCCACCGGGGGCGCGCCCCTGGTCGTGCCGCTCGCCCCGGACGTGCCGATCTGCATCGTCGCGGAGATGATCGTCGGTTGGTCCGGAGCCCTCGAGCCGGCGCTCGTGCGCCAGGGGAGCCTCGAAGATCGCGCCTTGCGCGGCCCGGGAGGCGCTCTGAAGCTGCGCTTCCGGGGGGAGGGGCAGCTGCTCATGGATCATCGGCGCGAAGACGGGTTGTGAGCCTGGCGCTGAGGCGCGCCCCGGGCAGACCTGAGCCCGACCCACAGCTGGCCAAGGCCGAGCTCCACGTCCATCTCGAAGGGACCGCGACACCGGCGCTCCTTCGCGGCTTCCTCCCACCCGGCTCCGCGCCCCTGCCGGCCGCGCTCGCGGGTCCGCTGCTCGGTGGGTTGAGCGGCTTCCTCGATCGCTACCGCGTGCTCCTCGACTGGCTCGAACTCCCGAGCGCGTACGGGGGCCTCGCGGACGCCTACCTTTCCCATGCCCCGGCACAGGGGATCCGGCACGTCGAGTTCACCGTCTCGCTGGGGGCGGCGCTGCGCCGTGGGCGCGACCCGCGCGCCATCCTCGAGTCGATTGCGGAGGCCGCGGCGCGTCACCGGCCGCGCGTCACCGCGGCGGTGCTGGTGGATGCCGTCCGCCAGTTCGGCCGGGACGAGGCCGAGGCGACGCTGCGCGCGGCGCGCGGCTGCGCCGACCTGGCGATCGTCGTCGGCTTCGGGCTGGGCGGGGACGAGCGCTCGGTCCCCGCGCCGGAGTTTGCTCGCGTCTTCGCCGCGGCTCGCGACGCCGGGCTAAGAACCACGGCGCACGCCGGGGAAGGGGCAGGTCCGGAATCGATTCGCGCGGTGCTCGACTCCCTGGCGCCCGAGCGGATCGCGCACGGCATCGCGGCGGCGCGGGATGCCGAGCTGCTGCGTAGGCTCGCGGATTCCGGGGTCCCTCTGGACGTCTGCATCAACAGCAATCTGCGCACCGGCGTCGTGGCCAGCCTGCCCGAGCATCCACTGCGCGCGCTGGTCGACGCCGGTGTGAGGGTCACCCTCTCGACGGATGACCCCGGACTATTCGAGGCGGATCTCGATGAGGAGTACCGCCTCGCCGCGCGCCTTGGCCTGGACGAGGTGGAGCTGCAGCGGCTGGCGACCGAGAGCCTGCGGGGGATCCGGCTCGCGGCCTAGAGCGCGCCCCCGGACCCCGGCTCAGCTTCGGGTACGCTTCCCCAAAGCGACTGGCGCTCGGCGCGGCAGCGCTGCTGGAAGTCACGCGGGGATCGGCCTGCGTGGCGGACGAAGTTGCGGTGGAAGTCGCGATAGTTCTGGTACCCCACCACGTACGCGATCTCCGAGATCGTCCGGTTCCCCTCGACCAGCAGCCGTTCCGCCAGGCGCATCCTGCGGAGGCGAACGTACCCGGTCACCGTCGCTCCGGTCTCCTTGCGGAACAACGATGACAGATAGTTGGGGGAAAGGCCGACGGCCTTGGCTACCTCCCGCAACCCGATCCGCTGGCGGAAGTTCAGGTCGAGGTGGGCCCGGGCGCGCACGACTCCCGGGCTCAGCCCCGAGCCGCTCGCGAGCGGCCGGAACAACGACTCCACCTCGAGGGTGTAACCAGCCCGCAGGGCCGCCAGGGTCGGCGCGTTCCCCAGGCGCTGCGCTCGCTCGGCCCGCGCTGCCTCCGCGGCGGCTCCGCCCTCCGCCTCGCTCTCCGGGCTCAGCGTTGACCGCAGGCGCGACAGGAGATCGGCGAGCAGCAGGGCGGTGGGACCGGTCGCGGCGCCCGTAAAGGTCTCGAGCTCCGCGCCGAGAGCGATCAGGGCCCGGCGGCACTCCTCGAGGTCGAAACGCCGCAGCGCCGCGATGGCCTCCCGCTCGCGCGCCCAGGGGTAGATCCTGGGAGGGGAGGGGGGTGTTCCGCCTGCCGCGGCCGGTTTTGCGGACGGATGGTTGGGGCTCAAGGCGGGCGCTCCGGGGGCTGGCTGGCTCGGACTCTAGCCCGGACTATAGCGGGGCGCGCGCCGAGGGATCAACCGGTGCTTGTGGCGGCGGGCTGCGAAGCGGAGACCAGGTCCTTCCCCGCGCCGAGCAGGGCCGCCACCGCCTGCGGCGTGCGCGTCTCCGCGTAGATCCGCAGCACCGGCTCCGTCCCGGAGGCGCGCAGCAGCAGCCATCCCTCCTCCCCGAGCAGGAGCTTGAGCCCATCGAGCGGGTCGACGCCGGTGACCCGGATGCCGGCGACGTGCTCGGGCGGCTGCTCGCGCAGGTGCGCGAGCGCCCGGCTCCAGTGCTCGGCCGGGCCGTGCAGGTCGATGCGGTCGTAGTGCAACTCGCCAAACTCGGCGGCCAGCGCCGCCACCAACCCGGCGAGGGTGGTCCCACTCTCTGCCACGGCCTCGAGCAAGAGGAGCCCGGCGAGCACGCCATCTCTCTCGGGTAGGTACCCCGCGAAACCGATGCCCCCGCTCTCCTCCCCCCCGATCGCGATCTCACCGCGCAAAAGCAGAGCCGCGATGTGCTTGAATCCCACCGGCAGGCAGTGAAACGGGCGCCCCTCGGCCGCCGCGATCCGATCGAGGTACACGGTATTCGCGAAGGTCTTCGCCAGCCCGCCCGGGACCTGGCGGCGGCGCGTGAGGTGGAGTGCCAGCACCCCGACCAACCGCAGCGGCGAAACGAACTCGCCGTGCTCGTCCACTGCGGCGATCCGGTCTCCGTCGCCATCGGTGGCGAAGCCGAACGAAAAACCGCCCCCGCCGGCGGCCTCGAGCAGGGGGCCCAGGCGGTCGCGCGTCGGCTCCGGTGCCTGACCACCGAACAGCGGATCACGCTCCCCTCGCAGCGTGACGACCTCGACCGTGGCGTCGCCCAGGAGGTCGTCCAGTACGGGACCCGCCGCGCCGTGCATCGCGTCGAACGCGATCCGCAGGCGCGCCCGGCGCAGTGCGTCGAGGTCGACGACGCGGCGCAGGCGAGCCAGGTGGGCGGGCGCGAAAGAACCGATCTCGAGGCGTCCAAGGGCGATGCCGCGACTGGGGGCCAGCGCGCGTACCGGGGAGCGGCCGATCTCGCGCTCCACCTGTTCGGTCAGCTCGGGCGGAGCGCTGGCGCCGGCCGCGGTCTTGATCTTCAACCCGAGGAACTCCGCCGGGTTGTGGCTCGCGGTGAGCGCGATTCCTAGCTGGGCGCCCGACTCGACCACCTGGCAGGACAGGGCCGGGGTGGGCTCGGCACGATCGCTGAGGCGAACCTGGAACCCGTTGCCGAGCAGGACCCCCACGACCTCCTGGGCCGCACGGCGCGCCAGGAAGCGCCGATCATAGGCCACGACGGCGAGCTCGGCGCCGTCCGCGCGGGTGATGTCGCAGATCGCCTGGGCAACGGAGCGCAGGTTCTCGAAGGTGAATCCGCGCCCGATCTCCGCGCGCCAGCCGTCCGTTCCGAAGCGAATACGGGTCACGAGGTACTCCGGGAGGTGCGCGGGACCCGACGAACGGGTGCCGCGGATCACGGCGAATAACGTAGCATGTTTGACCCCCCTCCGAAAGCTGTGCTATGTTTCGCGCGCTCAGGGCTGGGGATCTTCCGGCCTGGCCTCGCTGGTCGCCGCATCCCTCCGGATCCGGCCCACGCCACTCATGGCAGCTGCTGAAGGTGATCTGCGCGGTCGCGCCGAGCCGGACGGCAGTGTGAATTACGCGGCAGACCCCTGCGCCAGGAACGGTCCGGTGGATCACACGGGATGCTGAACCTTCCGAACTCGCTGACCGTCCTGCGCATCTTCCTCGTCCCGTTCCTCGTGGTCGTGCTGCTGACGAAGTTCGACGGGAAGGAGTTTCTCGGGGCGTTCATCTTCCTGGTGGCCGCGGCGACGGACTTCCTGGACGGGTATCTCGCGCGTCGCCGGCAGCAGGTCACGAATCTCGGAATCCTGCTCGACCCGATCGCCGACAAGCTGCTGATCTCCGCGGCGCTGATCTCTCTCGTGGAGCAGGGCGTAGCGCCGGCCTGGATGGTCGTCGTGATCATCGGCCGCGAGTTCGCGGTAAGCGGACTGCGCAGCGTGGCAACCCAGCGCGGCATCGTGATCCCGGCCTCGATCTGGGGAAAGTTCAAGATGGGCACGCAGGTCCTGGCGGTGGTGCTCTTGATTCTCGGGGAGAAGCTGCCGCAGGGGTTCCAGAAAGCCGGACAGGGCGCGCTCTGGCTGGTCGTGATCGTGGCGGTCTTCTCGGCCGCCGACTATTTCGTGAAATTCTACCGACGACTTGGATTCGCGCACTAACGGACGCGCCGTCCGCCAGCCGTGGGTGAGCGGGAATGTTCTACTGGTTGATCAAGGGGATTGCCTGGCCGCTCCGTATCCTCTACTTCCGGATTGAGGCGGAGGGGGTGGAGAACCTGCCGCGGCGCGGCGGGGCGATAGTGATCTCGAACCACTCGTCCTACCTCGATGCCGGCATCCTGGGGTCGATCCTGCCGCGGAAGCTCCACTTCATCGTCCTCTCGTCGATGTACGCTCGCTGGCGGCTGCGCTGGTTCTACTGGGGGATGGACACCATCCCGGTGCGCCGGGATCGCGCCGATCCGGCGGCCATCCGGCGGGCGCTCGAGGTCCTGGGCGCCGGCGGCGTGCTGGGAGTATTCCCGGAAGGGGGACGATCACCGGACGGACGCTTGCAGCCACCCATGCTTGGGGCGGCGCTGATCGCGGCGCGGGCCGGCGCCTGGGTGGTGCCGGCCGCCATCTCCGGTGCCTACGAGCTCTTTCCTCCCGGGCGCTTCTGGCCGCGGCCGGGTCGGATCGCGGTGCGCTTCGGTGCGCCGTTCCGGTTCGAGGGGCCCGAAGGGCAGCGGCTGTCGCGGCGGGAGATCGAGGCGTTCGGAATCAGGATGATGTCCGCGATCGCCACGCTGCTCGGGCAGCGGGTCGAAGGGGCTGTCTCGTTCGGGGCGGAGGAGCGAGGGGGATGAGCGAGATCCGCGCGCAGGTGATCACCATCGGCACCGAGCTGCTGCTGCACGGCCGGCGCGACACCAACGGTCCCGAGCTCTGCCAGCTCCTGACCCGTCTCGGCTTCCGGGTCGAGGGGCTGCGCACCGTGGCGGATGACCTGGAGCCGCTCACGCAGGATCTGTCCTTCGCCGCCAGCCGTGCCTCCCTCGTCGTCGCCACCGGTGGGCTCGGCCCGACCGAGGACGACCGGACGCGCGAGGCGCTGGCGGCCGCCTGCGGGCGCCCGCTGCGGCGCGACGCGGGACTCATCGCCGCGCTCGAGCGGAGGTTCGCGGCACTCGGGCGGGCCATGCCCGAGTCGAATCGCCGCCAGGGAGATCTTCCCGAGGGAGGAGAGGCGCTCCCGAACCCGGAGGGGTCGGCGCCGGGAGTGTGGCTCGAGCACCCCGGAGGAGTGATCGTCGCGCTCCCCGGGCCGCCGGTCGAGATGCGCGCGGTACTCGCTGCGGGAGTCGAGGCGCGTCTCCAGGACCGTTTCCCCCTCCCCGCCGTCGCGGTGCGCTACGTCCTCACCGCGGGGATCTCCGAGTCGGGGCTCGAGGATCGGATCGGCGACCTGTACGCGCTCGATCCTGCGGTGCAGCTGACGGTGCTGGCGGCACCCGGGGCCGTCGAGCTGTTCGTGGTGGCGCGCGGTCCGGAGGCCGCGCTGGCGGAGGCGGCGGCAGGGCGGATAGCCACCGAGGTCGTGCGGCGGCTCGGCGACGCCGTGGTCGGCGACTCGCCGACCTCCCTGGCGGTCGCGGTCGGCGCGCGGCTGCGCCAGTTGCGGCGCACGCTCGCCGTCGCCGAATCGTGCACCGCCGGGTTGCTCGGCTCGCTCCTCACGGACGAACCCGGCGCCTCCGATTTCTTCCTGGGAGGCGTGATCGCATACGCTGATGACGTGAAGCGGGTGGCGCTAGGGTTGGACGAGGAGCTGCTCCTGCGCGAGGGTGCGGTAAGCGAGGCCGCGGCAAGGAGCATGGCGGAGGGGGCGCGGCAGCGCCTCGGCAGCGACTACGCCCTGGCAATCACCGGGATCGCAGGGCCGTCGGGAGGCAGCGACCTGAGGCCCGTCGGCCTCGTCTGGATCGCGCTCGCCGGCGAGAGCGGCACGGCCGCTGTCCGGCGACAGTTCCACGGCGGGCGAACCCGCGTGCGCCAGTGGGCGGCCAGCGCTGCGCTCGACCTGATCCGCCGGCGTCTCGACGCCGACCTGGAGAGCCACGCATGAGGCTGCCGCCGCAGGTCCCGGGGGCCAGGTGATCGACGCCACTCTCCTGCTCGGCGCGTACCTGGTCGGCTCGGTGCCGTTCGGCCTGCTCATCGGGCGGCTGCGCGGGGTTGACGTGCGTCGCGTCGGCTCCGGCAACATCGGTGCAACCAATGTCATGCGGACGGGCGGCAAGCTCGCCGGTCTCGTCACCTTGTGCCTGGACGCGGCCAAAGGGGGGGTGCCGGTGCTCGTGGCGCGACAAGCCGGTGCCGCCCCTGAGCTGCAGGTTGCGGCCGGCGTGGCCGCGGTGATCGGGCACTGCTATCCGATCTACCTCCGCCTGCGAGGCGGCAGGGGGGTCGCCACCGCGACCGGCGCGTTTGCCCTCCTCTCTCCCGCGGCGATGGGGATCGCGGCAGTGGTTTTCGCCGCGGTCCTCGGCGTCACCCGTATCGTCTCGGCGGCGTCGTGCGTGGCGGCGCTGGCCCTCCCCGTGGCTGCCTTCGCGCGCGGAGAAGCGACGGTGGGCCTCGGAGCCATCTCGGTCTCGGCCATCGTCCTCTGGCGGCATCGCGGGAACCTCGGCCGCATCCGGGCGGGCACGGAGCGGCGCCTCGGCGACCCGGAGGCCGGTAGGTGACCCGGCCGCTCGTCGTGGTCGGTGGCGGGAGCTGGGGGACGGCGCTGGCGATCCACGCCGCGCGCGTGGGGGGGCCGGTTCGCCTGTGGGTTCACGACCCGCTGCTGGCGGGGGCGATCCGGGAGGGGCGGGTGAACCTCCCCTACCTTCCAGGGCATCGCCTCCCGGAGGGCGTGGGGGTCGACACCGACCTGCGCCGCAGCGTGGCGGGCGCCGGAATGCTCCTGCTGGCCGTGCCGTCGCACCACCTGCGCGAGGTGGTGCGCTCGCTCACGCCGCATCTCGACCCGGACGTGGACGTCGTGATCGGCACGAAGGGGATCGAGACCGAGACGCTGCTGCGCATGTCGGAGGTGGTCCACGAGGAGTCGGGAGTCCCGGCTCGGCGACTGGCGGTGCTCTCCGGACCGTCCTTCGCCGCCGAGGTCGCCGCGGGGCACCCGACCGCCATCGTCGTGGCGGCGACCGACGCGGGCGCCGGCGACCGGATGCAGCGCGCGCTCAGTCACTCGAACCTACGCCTCTACCGCAACCCGGATGTCATCGGGGTCGAGATCGGTGGGGCGCTCAAGAACGTGGTGGCGATCGCCGCCGGGATCCTGGAAGGCCTGGGGTATGGCGCCAATACCGCCGCCGCGCTCCTGACCCGGGGCCTGCATGAGATGACCCGGCTTGCCGTGGCGCTCGGAGGCCAGCGGGAAACGCTGGCCGGGCTCGCCGGGATGGGAGATCTGGTGCTCACCTGCGGCGGCCAGCTCAGCCGGAACCGACAGGTGGGGGTGGCGCTCGGGCGAGGGGAGCCGCTGGATCTGATCCTGGCACAGATGAAGATGGTCGCGGAGGGGGTGAGAACCTCGGCGGCCGCGGTCGCGCTCGCGCAGCGCGCCGGGGTCGAGATGCCGATCGCCGAGCGCGTTGCGGCGGTCCTGTTTCGCGGCCTGCCGCCGCGCGACGCCATCGCCGACCTCCTGGCGCGAGAGCTGAAGGACGAGACGCCGCTGTAGCTGGCCGCCGCCGCAGGGGTCTGCTACTGTGCCGTGCGCAGGTGAACGATGCTGTAGCAGGAAGTCCCGGCGACGGCAGCGTTGCGCGGGGTTCGGTCGGGGAACCGACGGCAGGGGAGGGACGGATGCGCATGGGGAGAGGCTCTCTCGGGGCCTGGGTCCGGACGTCGGCCGCCTGCGGCCTCCTCCTGCTGCTGGTCGCCTGCGGCGCCGAAGCGTCCAAGAAGAAGGGGGTTTCCGAATCACGGGCGCACGCGCACTACCAGTTCGCCCTCCGCTTGTACGAGCAGGGGCAGGTTCGCAACGCGCTCGCGCAGATGCTCCAGGCCATCGAGCTCGAGCCGGACAACGCCGTGTATCGCAACAGCCTCGGGTTCGTGTACTTCTCCCTGGCCGAATACGACCTGGCGCGCGAGAACTATGACAAGGCGATCAAGCTGGATCCCGCCTTCACCGAGGTGCATGTGAACCTCGCCCTCGTCGACAGCGAGCAGGGGCGCTACGCCGAGGCGGAGGCGGAGTACCGGCGGGCGCTGGCGGATCCCGCCTACCCCACCCCTGAGAAGGTGTACGTCAACTGGGGGCTGACACTGCGCAAGCGCGGCGATCTCGCCGGGGCGGAGGCGATGCTCCGCAAGGCGCTGGAGGCGAGCCCGCGCTACGCCCGGGCCCACTTCGAGATGGGGCGGCTGCTGGAGGAGCAGGGGAAGGCGGATGGCGCTCTGAAGGAGTACTTGACGGCGTGGGACGGCATGCCCGAGCTCGCCGAGCTGAACCTGCGAATCGGGGAGATCTACTGCACGCGCGGCGAGAGCGACCGTGCCCGCCCGTACCTCGAGAAGGTGATCGCGGCGTCGCCGACCAGCGTGGAGGCGGAGAAGGCGCGCATGCTGCTGCGCGGCAGTCCGACGCGCTAGTGTCCCGTCCCGGAAGTCAGGACAACATCGCGCCGGGTCTCGTCGTCCCTGCCCGCGTTGCTTCTCCTCCGAATACACCCGGTATTCGTCGTCGAGGCGCCTTGCCAGGAACGGCGATCCCTCGACGGGATGTCATCCCGACTTCCGGGATGGAACACTAGATGTTCGGCAAGGCATGGGATGCGATCCGCCACGGGCTCGACCGGACCCGGCGGGTGCTCTCCGAACGGATCGACGCGGTCCTGCGACGCGGGCGCCGCGTCGATGAAGCGTTGCTCGACGAGCTGGAGCAGATCCTTCTCGAGGCGGATGTCGGCGTCGCGCTGGCGAGCGAGGTCGTGGACGCGATCCGGCGGGAGCGGTTCGGCGCCGAGCTGGAAGGGATGGCGGACCTCAAGGGAATCGTGGTACGCCACCTGCGATCGCAGATGCCTCCGGCGCCGCCGGCCGTGGAGCCTGGGCTTGGCACGCCGCGCGTGGTGATGGTGGTCGGCGTCAACGGTGGTGGGAAGACGACGAGTGTGGGGAAGCTGGCCTGCCGCTGGAGCCGGGAAGGGAAGCGGGGCATCGTCTGCGCCGCCGACACCTTCCGCGCGGCCGCGGGAGAGCAGCTCGCCATCTGGGCGGAGCGTGCGTCGGCGGAGTTGATCCGCCATCAGGACGGCGCCGACCCCTCCGCGGTCACCTTCGATGCCCTGGCCGCGGCGACGGCGCGGCGCGCCGACTTCGTCGTCATCGACACGGCCGGCCGGCTGCACACGAAAGCGCCGCTGATGGAGGAGCTGGCGAAGATCCACCGCGTCATCGGCCGCAAGCTGCCGGGGGCGCCGCACGAGGTGCTCCTCGTGGTGGACGCCACCACCGGCCAGAACGGGGTACAGCAGGGGCGCGTCTTCACCCAGGCGGCGCCGGTCACCGGGCTGATCGTCACCAAGATCGACGGGACCGCGCGCGGTGGGGTGGCGCTCGCGATCCACCGCGATATCGGGGTCCCGATCCGCTATCTGGGGGTGGGGGAGGGGGCGGAGGATCTGGTCGACTTCGACCCGGAGGCCTACCTGGAAGGGCTGTTCCCGGCGTGAGCGGCGCGGCTCGCTCCCGTCGCCGGGCCGGTGCTGACGAGGCGCGGGATGAATCGTACCTGCGCGCGACGTTCGCGTTGGCGCGACAGGGCGCCCTGACCGCGAGCCCGAACCCGCAGGTCGGAGCGCTCGTCGTCCGCGGCGGCCGGGTGATCGGCGCCGGCTTCCACCGCGGTCCGGGGAGCGACCACGCCGAGGTGCGGGCCCTGCGCCAGGCCGGCGACGGAGCGCGCGGCGCGACCCTCTACGTGAATCTCGAGCCGTGCTCCCACCATGGCCGCACCCCCCCGTGCGTCGACGCGATCCGGGCGGCTGCGATCCGGCGGGTGGTCGCCTGCCACGTCGATCCGAACCCGCGGGTGCGAGGGCGCGGTTTCGCGCGGCTGCGTCAGGCTGGCATCGAGGTGAGCTTCGGCCTCCTCGAGACGGAGGCGAGGGCGCTCAACGAGACCTACCTGCGCTTCATCGTCTCGCGCCGGCCGTTCGTCGTCATGAAGGCGGGGATGAGCCTGGATGGCCGGATTGCCGTCGCGAGCGGAGCGTCGCGCTGGATCACGTCGGCCGCGTCGCGGCGCGCCGCCGGCCGGCTGCGTCGCGGCTGCGACGCCGTCTTGGTCGGCGTGGGAACGGTGATCGCCGACGACCCGACGCTCTCCGCCGCGGTGCGCGGCCGGGAGAAGCGCGGCTTCCTGCGGGTCGTGCTCGACTCGCGGCTGCGCATCCCGGCAGGCGCGCGCCTGCTGCGCGCCGCGCGCCTGCGCGGCGTGCGCATCTACACCACCCGCGCGGCACCCGCCGCGCGGGCGCGTCGTCTGGAGCGAGCGGGGGCCACCGTGGTGCGGGTCGGGTCGCGAGCCGGGCGCGTCGATCCGCGGGCCGTCGTCGCCGATCTCGGCCGGCTCGAGGTCGCCTCCGTGCTGGTGGAGGGAGGCGGGGAGGTGCACGCCTCGTTCCTCGCGGCAGGGCTGGTCGACAAGGTCGCGCTGTTCATCGCGCCGCACCTCCTCGGAGGCCGCGATGCGGTGCCCGTCGTGGGGGGGCGCGGCGCCGCCGATCCGGCGGCGGGGTTCCGCCTGCGCTTCCGGGGCGCCGAGCGCGTCGGGCCCGATCTCCTCTGGATCGGCACGCCGGTGCGCGGACGAGGGGAGCGTTAGGTGTTCACCGGAATCGTCGAGCGCACCGGCCGGATCGCGAGCGTCGAGAGGCGCGGGGGGGGCCGCCGTTTGCGGATCGAGGCGCGCCTCGCCGGGCGCGCCCTGGCGCTCGGCGAGAGCGTCTGTGTCGATGGCGTCTGCCTGACGGTGGCCCGCCGGGGCCGGGCGTGGTTCGAGGTGGATCTTTCCCCCGAGACGGTGCGGGTGACGACGTTCGGGGAGCGGCGCGCCGGATCGGCGGTCAACCTCGAGCGCGCCTTGCGGGCGGGCGATCGGCTGGGCGGTCACCTGGTCCAGGGTCACGTGGACGGCGTGGGCGGCGTCGCGCGCGTCCGGCGCGAGGGGGCGACCCTGGTCGTCACGTTCAGCGCCCCTCCGGAGGTGGCGGGAGCCCTCGTGCGCCGCGGCTCGGTCGCGATCGACGGCGTGAGCCTCACGGTCACCGCGCTGCGCCGCGCCCGCTTCGACGTGGTGCTGATTCCCCATACCCTCGCGGTGACCACGCTCAAGGATCTGCGCACCGGCCGCCCGGTGAATCTCGAGGCGGACATCCTGGGGAAGTTCGTCCTCGAGTATCTGGCCCGGAGCCGGCCGCGACGGCCGGCGGCGACGTCTCGCCAAGGGCGTGTGGTACGCTGATCGCTCCCCGGAGCGCCACGGGACCGGAGACATCGACGTGACGGCCGAGCCTTACGAGAGCGCAGATCCGCGCGGGGAGTTCACCTCGATGGAGGCGGCGATCCGTGACATCGCGCACGGACGGTTCGTCATCGTGGTCGATGACGAGGACCGCGAGAACGAAGGGGACCTGACGATCGCCGCGGAGCGCATCACGCCCGAGGCGATCAACTTCATGGCGCGGTACGGCCGCGGGCTGATCTGTACGGCCCTGTCCCCCGAGCGGCTCGATCGACTCGAGATTCCCCTCATGGTCGAGCACAACACCGCTCCGTTCGGGACCGCGTTCTGCGTCTCGGTCGAGGCCAAGCGACGCGTGACGACCGGGATCTCCGCGGCCGACCGCGCCGCGACGGTCGCGGCCCTGGTCGATCCGGCGACCCAGCCCGACGATCTGACCCGGCCGGGCCACATGTTCCCGCTGCGGGCCGCGCCCGGCGGGGTCCTCAAGCGTGCCGGCCAGACCGAGGCGGCGGTCGATCTCGCCAGGCTCGCCGGGCTCGCTCCGGCGGGAGTGATCTGCGAGGTCATGAACGAGGACGGCACCATGGCCCGCGTGCCGCAGCTCCGGGAGTTCGCGCAGGTCCACGGCCTGCGGATAGTCACCATCGCCGATCTCATTCGCTACCGACTGCGCAACGAGCGCCTGGTGCGCCGCGTGGCCCAGCCACGCCTCCCCACCCGTCTGGGAGAGTTTCGCCTGATCGCCTACCAGTCCGAGGTCGAGGCGAAGACGCATCTGGCGATGGTGATGGGTGAGATCGATCCGGCCAGCCCGGTCCTGGTCCGGGTGCACTCGGAGTGCCTGACCGGGGACGTGCTCGGCTCGGTTCGCTGCGATTGCGGTCCGCAGCTGGATCGGGCGCTCGAGCAGATCGCGCAGGCAGGGGTCGGGGTCCTGGTGTACCTGCGGCAGGAGGGGCGCGGCATCGGACTGGTCAACAAGCTGCGCGCCTACGAGCTGCAGGACCAGGGGAAGGACACCGTCGAGGCCAACGTCGACCTCGGATTCAAGGCGGACCAGCGCGACTATGGGGTCGGCGCCCAGATCCTGACCGACCTCGGGTGTCGCCGGATCCGGGTCATGACCAACAACCCCAGGAAGTTCATCGCCCTCGAGGCGTACGGGATCGAGATCGTGGAGCGCGTCCCGCTCGAGATCGTCCCGCACCAACAGACCGTGGCGTACCTGCGGACCAAGAAGGAGAAGCTCGGGCATCTACTGAGCTCGGTCTGACCGCAGGCTCCTGCGCGCCGCCATTCTAGTTGACTTTTCATACCTTTACGCTAGAATCCCCGTTTCCTCAGCCAGGCTTCCCTAGGTTCTGCGGGGAGAATCCCGACGGGAGGCGGTCGGAACATGTTCGAAGGGCTGTCCGGGAAGCTCCAGACCGTCTTTCGGAAGCTCCGTGGTGAGGGCACCCTCACCGAGGCGAACATCCGGGAAGGGCTGCGCGAGATTCGACTCGCGCTGCTCGAAGCGGACGTCAACTTCCAGGTCGTGAAGGACCTGGTCGCAAGGGTTCAGGAACGGGCACTGGGCGAGGAGGTGCTGCGCAGCCTCAGCCCGGGGCAGCAGTTCGTGAAGGTGGTTCGCGATGCGCTCGAGGAGACCCTGGCGAGCGAGCGCGCCGCGCTGAAGTTCCCGTCACGGTTTCCCGCCGCATTGATGCTGGTGGGCCTGCAGGGATCGGGAAAGACGTCGACGGCCGGCAAGCTGGGGGCGCGCCTCAAGGGGAACGGCCGCAATCCGCTGCTGGTGCCTTGCGACGTCTACCGTCCGGCGGCCATCGATCAGCTGCGCACCGTGGCGGCCGGCGCCGGGTTGGCGTTCCACGAACCGGGCGGCGAACGGGATCCCCTGCGGATCGCGCGCGGCGCGATGCAGGCGGCGGCGCAGACCGGCTACGACATCGCGGTCATCGACACCGCGGGGCGATTGCACATCGATGCGCCGCTGATGGAGGAGCTGCAGCGACTCAACGAAGCACTGCAGCCGTTCGAGGTACTGTACGTCGCCGACGCGATGACCGGGCAAGACGCGGTCCGCAGCGCCGGTGAGTTCCACCGCCAGCTCCCGCTCAGCGGCGTGATCCTGACGAAGCTGGACGGTGACGCCCGCGGGGGAGCGGCACTCTCCATCAAGGTCGTCACCGGCCTCGCGATCAAGTTCGTGGGAACGGGGGAGAAGGTCTCGGATCTCGAGCCTTTCCACCCCGAGCGGATGGCCTCCCGGATCCTCGGGATGGGGGACGTGCTGTCCCTCATCGAGAAGGCCGAAGCGGCGTTCGACGCGGGTGAGGCGGTACAGCTCCAGCGCAAGATGGAGCACGGCGAGGGTCTTTCGCTGGAGGATTTCCGGGACCAGCTGCGGAAGGTCAGGAAGATGGGGCCGTTGGGACAGCTCCTGGAGATGATCCCGGGGCTGGGAGGAAAGCTCCCGACGGATGTCGACGACAGCCAGCTCAAGCGGATCGAGGCGATTCTCGATTCGATGACCGTGGCCGAGCGGCGCGATCACTCGCTGCTCGGGGGGAGCCGCAAGAAGCGCATCGCTCGCGGCTCCGGAACGAGTGTGCAGGACGTGAACCGGCTGCTGAAGCAGTTCGTGCAGATGCGCCGGATGATGAAAACCGTCGCCGCCTCCGGGCGGCGGGGCGCGCGGGGGTTGCCCGCGCCGTTCCGGCGTTGAGGGCATTGCCGGGGAGGAACCAAGTGGTAACGATTCGACTTCGCAGGATGGGTACTCGCAGCAAGCCGTTCTACCGCCTGGTCGTCTCGGAGTCGGGGCGCGTGCCGACGAGCCGGGTCGCCGAAACCCTCGGCACGTACGATCCGCGCCACAATCCGGCCGCGGTCAAGCTTGACGTGGCCCGCGCCGACTACTGGATCGGTCGGGGAGCGAAGCCGAGCCCCACGGTGAGGACGCTGCTGGAGCGGGTGCGGCGCGAGTCGCCGACGACCGCAGGCTAGGTCCGGCCACCGCGGGATCCGCGCGACGGGTGGAGTGCGTCGCGGCGGCGCCAGCGGGCAGGATCGGGCGCGGTCGTGCAACGCCGTGGGGCGACTCGCGGCACGAGGGAATCGATGAAGCGACTGGTGGAGAGGATCGCCCAGGGGCTGGTCGACCGGCCGGAAGCGGTGTCGGTCGAGGCGGTCGAGGAGGACAATGCCACCGTCCTCGAGCTGCGGGTGGCGCCGGGGGACCTCGGCAAGGTGATCGGGAAGCAGGGGCGAACCGCCCGCGCTCTGCGCACCTTGCTCGCCGCGGTCGGCCGCAAGCAGGGGAGGCGATTCGCCCTCGAGATCCTGGAATGACCCAGAGCGCCGCCGCGCTGCGGGTGGCTCGGATCGATGCGGTCCACGGCCTGCGCGGGGAGCTGTCGGCGCGGATCCTGACCGACTTCCCCGAGCGCCTGCTGGCGCGTTCGGAGATTCGGGTCGGGCGCCAGGCCGGCGCGGCGGTGTTGATGCAGGTGATGGGAGCGCGTCCGCACCGAGGCAAGATCCTGCTCCGCCTTGCCGGGATCGAAGGGGTCGATGCGGCCCGGAAGCTGGTCGGATCGGACGTCTGGATCGATGCGACCGAGGTCGCGGTGTTGCCGGCGGATGCCTACTTCCACCGCGATCTCCTTGGGCTGCGCGTCATCGACACCGGGGACCGGGTGATAGGGGAGGTGCAGGACATCCTGAGAACGGGCGGCGCCGACGTGCTGGTGGTGCGCCGGGAGGGAGTGGAGGTATTGATCCCGGCGGCGAAATCGATCTGCATCAAGGTCGACCTGGCCGCGCGCACCTTGATCGTCGATCCGCCCCCGGGACTGCTGGAGATCAATGCGGTTTGACGTCATCACGCTCTTCCCGGATCTGTTCCGCGAGTTTCTCGCGGCGGGGATCGTCGGGCGTGCGGTCGAGAAGCGGATCGTCGAGGTGATGCTGCACGACCTGCGGTCGCATGGAGACGGGGCGTATCGCAAGGTGGATGACACGCCGTACGGCGGCGGTGGCGGAATGGTGCTCCTCGCCGGCCCGCTCAGCCGTTGTCTCGATGGCGCGCAGGCCGCGGTGAGTGGGCGGGGACGAGTGGTGCTGATGAGCCCGCAGGGGCGGCCGCTGGATCAGGCGACCTGCAGAAGGCTCGCGCGCGAGCCGCGGCTGCTGCTGGTCTGCGGCCGTTACGAGGGAATCGATGAGCGGTTCGTCGAAACACGGGTCGACGAGGAGGTTTCGATCGGCGACTATGTGCTCAGCGGCGGCGAGCTGCCGGCGATGGTGTTGATGGAGGCGCTGGCGCGGTTGCTGCCCGGCGCGCTCGGTGATGCGACCGCGGCGGACCGGGACTCCTTCAGCGGCCGGCTGCTGGACCACCCGCACTACACGCGCCCCGAGGTGTTCGAGGGGCGGGGGGTGCCGGGCGTCCTGTTGAGCGGCGACCACGCCGCGGTCGAGCGCTGGCGGGCGGAGGAGGCGCGGCGAATCACCCGGCGGAAGCGTCCGGATCTGCTGGCGACGGAGGCGGGGGGGGATCCAGGGGCGGAGCGGGACCAGCAGGCCGGCCCTTCCTCCGACCGAACGAGGGATGACGCGATGGCGAAGCGGGCAGATCGCCCGGACGCCGCGCAGCGAGGGAGATCGTGAGCAAGGAAACGCACAGGACCGATCTGTTGAACGTGTTCGAGGCGGCGACGGCACCGCCGCGGGATCTCCCTGCCTTCCAGCCCGGCGACACGGTGAAGGTCCACGTCCGCGTCAAGGAGGGGGAGAAGGAGCGGATCCAGATCTTCCAGGGAGACGTGATCGCTCGGCGGAACCGGGGGGCGCGTTCCAGTTTCACGGTGCGCAAGGTCTCACAGGGCGTTGGCGTGGAGCGCATCTTCCCGCTGCACTCGCCGGTCGTCGCCACCGTCGAGGTCGTGCGCCGTGGCCAGGTCCGCCGCGCGAAGCTCTACTACCTGAGCGCGCGCCGTGGCAAGGCGGCCCGGATCCGGGCACGAAAGTCCGAGAGCTGAGGCGAGGAGGCGTGGGCAGGACGGCGTCCGCCTGGAGCCAAGCCTCGTTTCCTGGGGCGCTGACGGCAGGTGCCAGAGGCGATGCCGGATGGGGGCACGAAGACGAGGCGTGGGCCGCGGGCGCGCTGCGGGTGGCGGGCCTCGACGAGGTCGGCCGCGGAGCGCTCGCCGGCCCGGTGGTGGTGGCTGCCACGATCTTCCCCGTCGGCACCCGGCTGGGCGGATTGCGCGATTCGAAGCTGTTGACGCCTGCGCGTCGCGCCGCGCTCGACATCGTGATCCGGCAGCACGTGTCGTCGGTGACGGTGGAGCGGATCGAGGCGGACGAGGTGGACCGTCTCAACGTGCTCGAGGCGACGTTGCTGGCCATGTCGCGGGCCATCGAGAGGCTCTCCCCCCCGCCGGACTTCCTCCTCGTGGACGCGCTCCGCCTTCCCGGCGTCACCATCCCGCAGCGCCGCCTCGTTCACGGCGATCGGGTGTGCGCGTCGATCGCGGCGGCGTCAATCGTCGCGAAGGTGGAACGGGATCGGCTGATGGTTGAATTCGAGGCTACCTACCCGTATTATGGCTTCGGCGACCACAAGGGGTACGGCACGCGAGCCCACCTCGCGGCGCTGGAAACCCGGGGGCCGTGCCCCATTCACCGCAGGAGCTTCCGCCGGGTGCTCCCCGATCCCCCTCGCCGGGGGCTCTTCTGAAGACCTCTCCCCCCACCCCGCGTCAGCTCGGGGGCGCACCCCGCACGCATCGTGGGGGTCGAGGCGTCTGTGCCTATCAATAGGAACGCCGTCCTCCAGCAGGCCGAAAAGAACCTCCGCGCGGGGAAGGTCGACGCCGCAATTGACGAGTTGCTGAAGCTCGTCAAGGACACCCCCAAGGACCTGGCGACCATCAACCGGGTGGGAGATCTGTACGCCCGCATCGGCAAGAACCGGGAAGCGATCGTCCACTACTCCAAGATCGCCGACTTCTACAACCAGGACGGCTTCCTCCTCAAGGCGATCGCCATCTACAAGAAGATCACCAAGCTCGATCCGGCGTACGCGGATGCGTACCAGGCTCTCGCCCGCCTCTACACCCAGCAGGGACTCACGATGGAGGCACGGGCGCAGTGGCAGATCGTCGCGGACAATGTCCTGCGCGACGGCAAGCCGGCCGGAGCGATCGACGCGTACCAGCAGATGCTGCACCTCGATCCGGACGACCTCAAGACCGCGCTCACCCTGGCGGAGACGCTGGAGCGGCTGAAGCGGCCGAAGGAGGCGCTCGAGGCGTATCGCAATCTGGGTGAGTCGCTGGATCGGCGCGGCATGCATCGCGAGAGCCGCCGGGTCTACGAGGCCGCGCTCCGCCTCGATTCCAAGGACAACCCGACCGTGCGGCGCCTGGTGGGGACGCTGCGCCGCATCCACGCCAGCGGAGAGGCCCTACCGATGCTGCGCGGGTTGCTCGAGTCTCGCCCCGGCGACTCCGAGCTCCTCTCGCTGGTGGGGGACGCGCACCTCGACCACGGCGATCGCGCCGCGGCACAGGTCCTCTACGATCAGGCCCGCAAGGTGGCCCCGGAGCGTCTGGAGAACCGCCTCAACCAGGGACGCCTGGCGCTGAAGGACGCCGACGTCGGCGCCGCGTTCCAGCACCTGGCCGTGGCGGCGGGAGATGCGCTCAAGACCGGTCGGGCCGAGGTGGTCGTCGACCATGTGCTCGAGTTGCTGGACACCGAGCCCCATCACACGGGGGCGCTGACGCTCCTCGCCGATCTGCACGAGTCCGCGGGACAGACCGGCGCCTGCCGGGACGCCTGCATCCGGCTGGCCGGGGCATCGCTCGAGCAGGGGAGGCTGGATCAGGCAGCCGCCGCGCTCGAGCGATTGACCCGTCTGGAGCCGGAGAACCCGCGCCACCAGGAGCGGCTGCAGGATGTGCTGACGCGGATGAAGCGGGAGGGAGGTGGGCCGCAGACGGTCGCGACGCCGCCTGCGGCCGCGCCGGCGCAGGTGAAGGCGGTCGCGCAGACTCCCACCCCTCTCGAGCCCGGTGAGGATCTGGGCGCGGTCGATGAAGTCCCTCCTGAGCTGGAGCCGGAGGAGCCGATCGATGCGGACTTCGTGGCGGAGCACCTCACGGAGGCGGAGGTCTTCGTCAAGTACGGCCTGGTGGATCGTGCCATCGAACAGCTGCGCCAGGTGATCCTGCGCTATCCAGCGCACGTGCCGGCGCACGAGGCTCTGGCGGGGATCTACCGTGAGGAAGGGGATCGGCAACGAGCGGCTGAGGAGTACCGGGCGCTCGCTCGACTCTGCTCGGCGCAGGGAGATCGTACCGCGGGTGAGCACTGGGCGCGCCTCGCCGTCGAGCTGAACCCGGAGAAGCCGGCGCATCTGGACTCGGCCGTCGCGGAGCCGCCTGCCGCGCGGACGGCCACGGCGCCTCCCCCGAGCGCCCCCCTGCCTGCACCCCCGGACGAGGCCGTCGAGATCGAGGCGATCGAGTTCGAGGAGGAGGGGGCGGGCGAGGCAGAGATCGTGATCGACGCGACGCACCTCGCGGACGGGCCGCCGACCGGCCGGCTCGAGGAGGTCGATGCTCTCATCGAGGCGGGGGCGCTGGAGGAGGCGAGGCGCCGCCTGCTGAAGCTGCGTGGTGATTTCCCCGGGCGCGCGGAGGTGGAGGAGCGTCTCGGTCGCGTCGAGCTCCTCGAGCAGAGAGCCCAGGCCGCCCCCGCCGCGACTCCGGTCGACGACAGCGGCTTCTTCGATCTGGCCGCCGAGCTCGACGATGCCCTGTTCGAGCCCCAGGCCGCCGTGCTCGAAGACAAGCCGGAGGAGACCGACGGTCACTCGCTGGAAGACCTCGTCGCCGCCTTCAAGAAGGGGGTGGAGCAGCAGGTCAGCTCCGAGGACTACGAGACGCACTACAACCTGGCGATCGCGTACAAGGAAATGGGCCTGACCGACGAGGCGATCGGGGAGTTCCAGTTCGCTTCCAAGTCCCCCTCCTTCTTCCTCAAGTGCTGTTCGATGCTAGGGATCTGTTTCCGCGAGAAGGGGATGAACGCCCTCGCCGCGAAGTGGTACCGGAAAGGGCTGGAGACGGCCGGGACCGGGACCGAGGAGGACGCCCTCGGCCTGCGTTACGACCTGGCGCTCCTGCACGAGGAGGGGGGGGAGTTCGCCGAGGCGCTCGAGCTCCTCACCGAGGTGTACGGAGTGAACGCGCAGTACCGCGATGTCGCCGATCGGATTCGCCTCCTCGGAGAGCGCAGCCAGCTGGGCGAGGCGTAGACCACCTTCTCTTCCCAGCTGACCTGGGCTTTGCGTGTATCTTACGTCAAGTAGATGACGTATTGCGTCGAATATCCGTCGTTATTCTAAACCCAACAAGACAAATGCCCAGGCTGCAAACGACGCGGCCGGACCGACGTTCGTTACGCCACTGTCTGCCACCCCGGCGGCGTGGTCACCTCGCGAGCTGGATCGCGCAATCGGCATCTAAACAACTCTAAAACAACGTGTTGTCGCCATGGATACCCGCTTCAGGTGCCGGGTGGCACCGGGGTTGCTCTAGTTGGGTGCGACGGCGGGTCCTGTCGGACCTGAAACAGGAGACGAAACTAACAACAGAGATTAGGGTCGGGCAGAGGGAAAAAAAGGTATCGCGAATACCCCCCCCATGCGACAAACCTTACCGGAGCACTCATTCTCCCCCTTGGCCCGACCCTAATTCAGAGATTACCCAGAGGGATTGCCGCTGCGGTCGCCCTCCACGCTTCCTACCTGGAACGACCCACCGCCTAGGCGAAAGCCTCACACCGGATTTCGAGAGCTGATAGCTGCTATCGACCGTCCGGCAAGACCTCAGAGAAGGAAAGCGCCGCCGCCACCCACGGCGGCGTTTTTCTTTGTGGCGAGTCGTGGCCTGGCTGCCCGTGCAATCCGCCGTGGACCTGGTGGGGCTGCCGTGGGGGCGACCCGCAGGCACGTGTCGATGTTGTACACTCGCCGCCAAGGTGGATCCTCGCATCGCTCGACCCCTCGCACCGTCCGCGTTTCGCCTCCTGGACGACCCTCCCGCGCCAGGCGCCTGGAACATGGCGGTTGACGAAGCGATGCTCGACGCTTGCGCCCGCGGGGAGCCCGGGTTTCCATGCCTACGCCTCTATGCCTGGGATCCGCCGGCGGTCTCTTTGGGTCACCATCAGGAAGCGGGGCGCACGGTCGACGGCGCGGCGCTGGCGCGCCAGGGAATCGACCTGGTCCGGCGCCTCACCGGGGGACGCGCGGTGCTCCATGCCGCCGAGCTGACCTACTCGGTGGTGGGAGACGGACGGAGCGGCGTGCTGGCGGGGGCGGTCATGGATGTCTACCGGCGAATCTCCGAGGCGATCGCGAGCGGGCTGCAACGGCTCGGCCTGCCGGCGGTGCTCAGCACCGGCGAGCGCCCGCCGGCTCGCACCAGCCCGGAACCCTGCTTCGCTCGCCTCGGCCGCGGCGAGATCGCGGTGCAGGGCCGGAAGGTCGCCGGATCGGTGCAGTTGCAACGGGGCGGCTGTCTCCTGCAGCATGGCAGTCTGCCGTTGCGCCTCGATCCTGAGCGGCTGTCGCAGGCCACGCGTGGCTCCGCACGCGTGGCCGCGTGGGGGATCGAGGCGGCGCTCGGCCGGCCCCTGCTCCCGGGCGAGCTCGAGCGGGTGCTCGTGGCCGGCTTCGAGGCGCGCTTCGAGGTCCCGGTGGTGCGCGGTGCTCGCTCGGCGTGGGAGGAGGCCCGTGCCGCCGAGCTGATGCGGGATCGGTACGCCATGCCTGACTGGAACCTGAGGGTCCCCCCCCGGCGTGAACCGCTCGGCGGGCGCAGAGGAGTCTCGTGAGCCTGAACTTCATGAAGGACGTTCCATCGATGGCGAGCATCGACTTCAATGCGCTGCAACTCGATCCGCTCGAATGGAGAATCCTCGCGCAGGTGGACGGCCGGAACAACCTGGAGGAGGTGCGTCTCCTGGCGGGCGTGACTCGGGATCAGGCCGAGTCGTGCCTGCAGCGGTTGTTCGAGCGGGGGGTGATTACGATCCGGAGGACCTTCTGACGCCGTAGGCGCCGCGCATCCGCCGACCGCGCGCGGAGGTCGAGCCCGTACACTACGGGCCATGCGGCACATCCGCGTCAACGACGACCGCGTCCTTCCCGTCGAGTCCAACCCACCGGCTGCCGGGGATTCCGGGCTCCTGCTTCGCGTCCGGCCTGATCGCGTCACCGTCCGGTTGCAGCCGCACCCCTTGCCGCCCCACCACCCGCTCGGGATACGGGACGGCGTATCCCGCCAGATCGGCCGCCGCTTCGTCGTCCACGACGATCGGCACGTCCACGTGGATCAGCCCGTAGTCGGTGGTCAGGCGCGCGCCGCCTGCTCCGGTCTCGACGCGGCATCCCTCACGTCCCGTGAGCCACGCGATATCGCTTGCGGTGAGCCGGAGCCGCCCCTCCTCGTCAATGGGGAAATGCTGGAGCATGTGTGGGAGCCCGAGCCGCTGGTGCTCAGCCCGATCGCACGTCCCCTCCGGCGCGGAGCCCTCCACGAAGCTCTCCATCACGACGTCAACGCACCCCGCCTCGGGGGAGGCCCGCAGTCCGGTGCGGCGGTCGACCGCGATCTGCACCACGTTCGCGGGGCGTATGAAGGGCTCCGGTGCGGTCCCCGCCAGCGCGGCCTCCATGAACGCCATCCAGATCGGCAGCGCCGCCTGGGCCCCAGTCTCGCGGCGCCCGAGGCTCACCTTCTGATCGAAGCCAACCCAGACGCCGGCGACGAGCGACGGGGAGAAGCCCACGAACCAGGCGTCCGTGAAGTCGTCCGTCGTACCGGTCTTGCCGGCGAGGGGGCGCCCGAGCGCCGAGGCTCTGGCGGCCGTGCCGCGCTCCACCACCCCCGCCATCATGCTGGTGAGCACCGCGGCGATGTCGGGCCGCAGCGCCTCGACGGTGGCGGGGCGTGCCTCCTCCCGCACCTCTCCCCCCTGGGCAATCACGGCACGAACCAGGTGGGGTTCCACCCGCACTCCCTGATTCGCGATCGCCCCGTAGGCGGAAGTGACCTCGAGGAGGTTCAGATCGGCAGCCCCCAGCGCCAGCGACGGGTAGGGGAGGAGGGGTGCGGTCACACCGCAGCGGCGCGCGAGGCGGATGATCGGCTCGTAACCGATGGAGTTTGCGAGCCGAACCGTCGCGATGTTCAGCGACTCCTCGAGGGCCTCGCGGACGGTGACCAGCCCGCGATAGTCGCGCTCGTAGTTCTGGGGCTGGTAGATCACGTTCGTCTGCGGGTCGATGACGAGCGTCGGCTCGTCGAACAGGGCGTCGCTGGGCGCCAGACCGGCATAGAGCGCGGAGGCCATCACGAACGGCTTGAACACCGATCCGGCCTGCCGCTGCGCCTGGGTCGCGCGGTTGAACTGGCTGCGCGAGTAGTCGGATCCGCCGACCATCGCCTTCACCTCGCCGGTGGCCGGGTCGATCACGACCATCGCCCCCTCGACCTCCGGGCGTTGTTCGAGGGCCACCTCCAGCCGCCCCCCGTCGATCCGCAGCACCCGGACCCGGAGTCGGTCCCCGACGCGCAGGAACCTCGCCGGGTCCTGGCTTCCCGTCCAGGCGACCGCCTCCCGGTCGAGGCGTGCCTCGAAGTCTCCCAGGCGCAGCGTCGCCGCGCCCGGGGCCGTCGCGATCACGATGGCGGGTAGGCGCTGCCCCGGCTCCGGGGTGCCGTCCCACTCCGGGAGCGAGACCGCGCGCGGATCTCCCCTCTCGCGGACGACGTTCCCCTCCGGACCTCGCCAGCCGATACGCCGATCGAGCTGATGGAGCCCGTCGAGCAACGCCTGCGTCGCCAGGCCCTGGAGCCGGGAGTCGAGCGTGGTGCGCACCTCGAGCCCCTCGCGGTAGATCGCCGTTTCGCCATAGCGCAGCTCGAGCCCGCGCCGCACGGCCTCGACGAAATGGGGCGCCTGGTCCGCGAGGAGGTCGCCGCGACCGACGGTGACCTCCGCGAGGCGGGCCTTCGCCGCCGCTTCGCGGTCGAGGAACCCCTCGGTGACCATCCGCGTGAGCACGTGATCCCGCCGCCGCTTCGCCCCCTCGGGGTTGCGGATCGGCGAGAATCCCTCCGGGCGCTGCGCCAACCCCGCGAGGAGGGCGGCCTCGGGCAACGAGAGATCATGCGCCGGCTTGCCGAAGTAGAAGCGCGCCGCCGCCTCGAAGCCGTAGCGACCGTGCCCCAGGTAGATCTGGTTGATGTAGAAGCCGAAGATCTCGTCCTTGGTGTAGCGGCGCTCGATCTCGAAGGCCAGCAGCGCCTCCTGGACCTTCCGCCGCCACTGCTTGGCGGGTTGCAGGAACAGGTTGCGTGCCAGCTGCTGGGTGATCGTGCTGGCTCCCTGGGCCTTGCTGAACGTCGTCAGGTCCTTGAGCGCGGCGCGCGCCACGGCGCGAGGATCGACCCCGACGTGCTGGTAGAAACGGGGATCCTCGGCGGCCAGGATGGCGAACCGCAGCGCCGACGGGATCTGCGCGGTGTCGATCAGGATCCGCCGCTCCTCCGCGAAGTAGTGCAGCGGCTCACCGTGATCGTCGTACAGGCGGGTGATGGTGGGGGGGCGGTAGTCCTCGAGCTGGCGGACACTCGCGAGATCGGGACGCAGGAAGCGCCCGGTGGCGGCGCCGGCCGCCGCCGCGGCGATCAGGACGGCCGCCGCCACGCAGATTCGTGCGCGCCAGCGCTTCAGGAACTCCCATGCGGCAGGTGCGTGGATTCGACCCCTCCCATCTGTTACACTCGGGTCGAGAATAGCATCGTCGCATCCACGTGTAAAGTTTTGTCCCGTAGGTATTTGCGCCCTATCGACCGATGCCCGCTCTGGCTCTCCCGGCGCTGACCGTCATCCTTCCGGTGATCGATGAAGCGGACTGGCTCGCGCTGGCGCTCCGGGCGATCGACGACGATCCGCGGGGCCTGGAGGTAATCGTGGTCGATGGCGGCAGCCGTGATCGCACCCTGCAGGTGGTGGCCGAGGAGGCCCCTGCGCTTGCCGCCCGCGGCATTCCGCTGCGCGCTGGCCGGGCCGCGCCGGGGCGCGCGATCCAGATGAACGCGGGGGCTGCGGTAGCCGCCGGCAGTGCGCTGCTCTTCCTGCATGCCGACACCCAGCTCCCTCGCGGCGCCGCCGGCGCGGTACTGGACGCGCTGCGCCGCCCCGAGGTGGTCGGCGGGGCCTTCCGTCATCGCTTCACGGAGCCGGGAGTGGGGCTGCGCTTGATCTCGGCGGGCTCCAACCTGCGCGCGCGCTGCCGCGGGACACTGTACGGCGACCAGGCGCTGTTCGTCCGTCGTGACGTCTTCGCGGCGCTCGGCGGTTTCCGTCCGCTGCCGATCTTCGAGGACGCGGACCTGTCCGCGCGCTTGCGCGCGACCGGGCGCCTCGTGCTCCTGCCGCTGGCGGTGCGCACCTCGGCTCGACGCTACCTGCGCGGCGGAGTCGCGCGCACCCTCGTCGAGATGACGCGGCTGAAGCTGGCCTACTCGCGCGGGCGCGACCCCGTCGCCCTCGCCCGGCGCTACGGGAACGGGGCCGGACGCGCCGGGGCCTGACGCATGTCCACGGGTTTCCGCCTCACCTCCGCGTACGTGCCGACCGGCGATCAGCCGGCCGCGATCGCGACGCTCGAGCGCGGGCTCCGCGAGGGGCGCCGCGATCAGGTCCTGCTCGGGGTCACCGGATCCGGGAAGACGTTCACGATTGCGCAGGTGATCGCGGCCACGCGCCGGCCGACGCTCGTGATCGCCCACAACAAGACGCTGGCCGCCCAGCTGTACCAGGAGTTTCGCGGGTACTTTCCGGACAGCGCCGTCGAGTACTTCGTCTCCTATTACGACTACTACCAGCCGGAGGCGTACGTCGCGTCCTCCGACACGTACATCGAGAAGGAATCGACCATCAACGACGAGATCGATCGCATGCGGCACAGCGCGACGCGTTCGCTCTTCGAGCGCCGCGACGTGGTGATCGTGGCGTCGGTCTCCTGCATCTACGGCCTGGGGTCTCCGGAGGCGTACCACGGGATGCTGCTCCTCCTCGAGCCCGGGATGCGCCTCGGGCGCGAGGAGATCCTCCGCCGACTCGTGGAGATCCAGTACCGGCGCACCCCGCTCGACCTCGAGCCGGGCGCTTTTCGCGCCCGCGGCGACGTGGTCGAGGTGTGGCCGGGGTACGACAAGCACGCGCTGCGCATCGAGCTGTACGGCGACGAGATCGAGTCGCTGCAGATCATCGATCCGCTGCGCGGCATGCCGCTGCAGACGCTGGAGCGGGCGCCGATCTACCCGAACTCCCACTACGTCACCCCGCGCGAGCAGGTGCTGGTCGCGGTGGAGGCGATCAAGGCCGAACTGCGGGCGCGACTCCAGGAGCTGGAGCAGGGGGGACGGCTCCTGGAGGCACAGCGACTGCACCAGCGCACCATGTTCGACCTGGAGATGATCCTCGAGGTCGGCTACTGCCACGGCATCGAGAACTACTCGCGGCACCTCACCGGCCGGCGCCCGGGGGAGCCGCCGCCGACCCTGATGGACTACCTCCCGAAGGACGCGCTGATCGTGGTGGACGAGTCGCACCAGACGATGCCACAGGTGCAGGGTATGTACCGGGGGGACCGCTCCCGCAAGGAGACGCTGGTCGAGTACGGGTTCCGCCTGCCTTCGGCGCTGGACAACCGGCCGCTGCGCTTCGACGAGTTCGAGGCGCTGCGGGGCCAGACGATCTTCGTCTCGGCGACGCCGGCGGAGTTCGAGCTGTCCCTCTCCGGGGGGGAGGTCGCGGAGCAGATCATCCGCCCGACGGGGCTGATGGATCCGGCGATCGACGTGCGCCCGGTGAAAGGGCAGGTCGACGACTTGCTGGCGGAGATCCGGGGGGCGGCCGGACGCGGCCAGCGCGTCCTGGTCACCACGCTGACGAAGCGGATGGCCGAAGAGCTGACCCACTACTACCGCGAGCTAGGGGTCCGGGTCGAGTACCTCCACTCGGACATCGACACGCTGGAGCGCGTGCGCATCCTGCGCAGCCTGCGCCGCGGAGACTTCGATGTCCTGGTCGGGATCAACCTGCTGCGCGAGGGGCTCGATCTTCCGGAGGTGGCGCTGGTGGCGATCCTGGACGCGGACAAGGAGGGGTTCCTGCGCTCGGCCGGCGCGCTCATCCAGACCGCCGGGCGGGCGGCCCGCAACGTGGAAGGGCGCGTGGTGATGTACGCGGATCGCGTCACCGCGGCGATGCAGTCCTGCCTCGACGAGACCGCCCGGCGCCGCACCCGGCAGGCGGCGTACAATCGCGAGCACGGCATCACTCCCCAGACGATCATCAAGAACATCGAGGAGGTCCTCGGGAGCGCCTACGAGGCAGACTATCCGCGGATCCCGTCGCTGGCCGCGGAGCCCGAGGAGGCGTACGAATCCGCGGAGGAGCTCGAGGCCGCCGTGGCCGCCCTGGAGACCGAGATGCGGGCGGCCGCCGCGGCGCTCGACTTCGAGCGCGCGGCCGCGATCCGGGATCGGGTGCGCGTCCTGAAGCGACTCGAGATCGGCGGATGAAGGGGGAGCATCCGCTGGTCGAGAGGGCGAGCGCGCTGCCGGACCGGCCGGGGTGCTACCTGTTCCGGGGCGCGACGGGAGACCTCCTGTACGTCGGGAAGGCCCGCTCGCTGGTCAAGCGGGTGCGGAGCTACTTCCAGGAGGGTGCGGCCCGGCCGCCGCGACTCGTCCAGATGCTCGTGGAGGCGAAGGGGCTCGAGGTGATCGTCACCGGTTCCGAGGTCGAGGCGCTGATTCTCGAGAACAGCCTGATCAAGAACCACCGCCCCCGCTTCAACGTCCTGCTGCGGGACGACAAGAACTTCCCGTACCTGAAGCTCACCGTGCACGACGAGTTCCCGCGCCTGGTCCTGGTCCGACAGGCTCGCGATGACGGCCATCTGTACTTCGGCCCCTACCTCCCCGCCAGCGCGGCGCGTCGCACCCTGCGCATGGCCTCGCGCTACTTCCAGGTGGCGCCGTGCTACGAGCCGCTCGACGGGAAGCGCGGCCGCCCCTGCCTCTACTACCACATGAACCAGTGCCTCGGTCCCTGCACCGACGGGCTGACCACCCCGCAGCGCTACCGGCAGGCGGTCGAGGAACTGCGGCTGTTCCTCGAGGGGAAGGACCACGACCTGCAGGAGCGTCTGCGCCTGTCGATGTGGGAGGCCTCCGAGCGCGACGACTTCGAGCTGGCCGCCCACTACCGTGACCTGATCCGCGACATGGAGGCGATGTCGCGCAAGCAGAACTTCGCGCGCGTCGGGCTCGAGGATCAGGACTACTTCCACTACCACCGCGACGGCGAGGAGGGGATCCTGCAGCTGTTCCAGACGCGCGGGGGCCAGGTGGTGGGGCGCCGGGAGTTCTCGTTCGCCGGCTCCGGCTCGGAGCCTGACGCCGTGTTCCTCGGGCAGGCGCTGCAGCAGTATTACGAGAACGAGCGTGAGGTTCCGGCGGAGGTTTATGTGCCGCTCGACCTGGCCGACCGGCCGCTGATCGAGTCGTGGTTGTCGGAGCGGCGTCGGGGGCGGGTGTCGGTGCGGGTCCCTCGCCGGGGGGTGAAGGCCGCGTTCCTGACGACCGTGCGGACGAACGCCGAGCTGGCGTTTCGGACCCGCTTCCGCTCCCCGGTCACCTCGGGAGTCGCCGCGCTGGAGACGCTGCGCGAGGCGCTCGACCTCGACGAGCCCCCCACACGGATCGAGGGGTTCGACATCTCGCACCTGCAGGGGACGCATGTGGTGGCGTCGATGGTGGTCTGGCTGGGCGGCAGGCCGCGGAAGGGGGAGTATCGGCGCTTCAAGGTCCGGACGGTCGAAGGCCAGGATGACTTCGCGAGCCTGGCGGAGGTGGTCGAGCGGCGCTACCGCCGGCGCCTGGCGGAGGGGGCGCCCCTTCCCGACCTTCTGCTCATCGACGGCGGGCGGGGACAGCTGGCGGCGGCGCATCGTGGTCTGATTGCCAGCGGTTCGCCACCGATCCCGATGGCGGCGCTGGCGAAGCGCGAGGAGGAGCTGTTCCTGCTGGGGCGCGAGGAGCCGTTGCGCCTGCCGCCGGCTTCCCCGGCGCTCCGCCTGCTGCAGCAGATCCGGGACGAGTCGCATCGCTTCGCCGTCGGGTATCACCGCCAGCTCCGGTCGAAGCAGGCGGTCCGCTCCACGCTGGTCGAGATTCCCGGGGTCGGGCCGAAGTCGGTCGTCAAGCTGCTCCGCGCCTTCGGCAGTGTGCGGGAACTGCGCAAGGCGGAGGAGTCCCAGATGGCCGAGCACGTCGCGCCTCGAATCGCGCGGGCGGTGCGCGCCTACTTCGATGCGGTCGGGTCGACCTAGACCCTTCCACGGGGGTAGAGACCGGGCTGGAGCACCCTCCGGCGGATGCTGATGTGGCATTGGGAGGCCCGCAGGGCGAACGAAAAGGCCCGAAAACACGGCACATTGGGAGAAAAGTCTTTGACACTCCTGGTACTTCGCAGTATATTACGCCTGCCGAAATGCAGGATGATAAAGCCTTTGAACCGATGGCGGATGCGCGACAGACGGGTGTGGTGGTCGACCTCGTCGGAGAGGTCCTCCAGCGCAGAGGGCGCGTCAGCCTGACGATCTCGAGCGGCAGCATGGCGCCCTGGCTCCGGGTTGGCGATCGAGCAGAAGTCGAGCGATTCGAGGGAGATGGCCCGAGGATTGGGGACTTGGTCCTGTTCCGGGATCCGGTCCTGGGTCATGTGATTCACCGGCTGATCTGGCGCAGGCCTTTGCATGGTGGGCTGCGCTTGGCGTACACGAAGGGGGATGCCGCTCAGCACCGTGATCGGCGAGTGACCGTCGATCGGGTGCTGGGTAGGGTCGTCCGAGTGGTGCGAGACGGTTCGTTGGTGGTCGAGCGACCGCTCGAGCGCAGGTTGCGCTGGGCTCGCTCCGTCGCCGGCATGGTCGCGCACGGCGCCTTCGGGCGCTGGTCGGGTCGCGTGGTGACCCGTCCCGAGCTCGGCGATAACCCCCGCAGCCAGGCAGAGGACGAGGTCGCTGATCGGCGGGACGCCCCTCGACGGCGCCTCTAGGATGCGGGTCGCAGGCAAGGTGGCTGGCGGAACGGCTGGCGGTCGGGGACGCGCATCGTGGCAGTGCAAAGACAGGGAGATGTTGCCCCGGATTGGCAAGTAGTCGCGGCAGCCGCACCGCATGGGAACGCGGCGCGAGCGATTGATGTCGCGGGCTTGACGGTCCGTCTCGAGGGGCTCTCGGACGGGCAGGCGGAGTGGATCGACCGGCGGTACGGCGTGTTCGCTCGCGATGGTGCGACGGGTCGGCCGCTGCTTTGAGTCGCCGTAACGCAGGGGAGTGCTGGGGGCTATTTGCGGCTGGCGGCTTCCGGGGCTTCCGAGATTTACCGGCTGATAGTGGAACGCAAGCAGCAACGAGTGAGCGCTTGGTCGTATCGTTTCGCGGGTTGGTTCGACACGGCCGCCGGAACGGGGTACCTGGCGTTGTGCGACGGGGACGGCCGCTCGACGGAGTCGTCCCTCGAGAACTTCCTGCGGGTGGCTTATGCTCACCTGGCGCTCGACGCCGGGGGGTTTCTGTTTCACGCCGCCGGGGTGGTGAAACGAGGGTGGGCCTACCTGTTCTTCGGCCCATCCGGGAGTGGCAAGACG
>Ga0184629_10000061_pt1 | contig 40118 bp, 37 predicted proteins | sample PLM4_32_b1_FD_133158 | JGI IMG/M metagenome (GOLD analysis project Ga0184629, IMG submission 133158) | Groundwater sediment microbial communities from an aquifer in East River, Colorado, USA - PLM4_32_b1 | ecosystem: Environmental > Terrestrial > Soil > Riparian zone | place: USA: East River...
AAAAAACAACCATTAAAGAACTATGAAAAATTTCAATCCCGCTAACAACATTCAGGATTTACAGTATTTTGGCGAATTTGGCGGCGTCAACCCGTCGATTTCAGATTCTTCGACCTATACGTTTCTTTCGGCCAAAACCATGTTCGACACTTTTGAGGGCAATATGGAAGGCTGTTATTTGTATTCCCGCCACTCCTCACCCAGCAATTTATACCTCGACAAAGCTCTAGCAGCAATGGAAGGGACAGAAACAGCCAACGTTTCGGCCTCCGGAATGGGCGCCATCACTCCTACGCTATTGCAGTTGTGCGGTGCCGGCGATCACATTGTTTCCAGCCGAACCATTTATGGCGGAACCTACGCGTTCCTGAAAAACTTCACGCCAAGATTGGGCATCACGACCACCTTTGTGGACATCACCAAACTAGACGTTGTCGAGGCCGCCATCACGCCAGCCACCAAAGTCTTGTATTGCGAAACCGTGAGCAACCCCTTGCTGGAAGTGGCCGATATTGCCGGTTTATCCCGCATTGCCAAAAAACACAACCTGACCTTGGTGGTCGACAACACTTTCTCTCCGCTATCCGTCTCTCCGGCCAGACTGGGTGCCGATATCGTGATTCACAGTTTGACCAAATACATCAACGGCAGCAGCGATACCGTGGGCGGAGTCACTTGCGCCTCGCAGGAATTCATCAACAGCCTCAAGAACGTAAATAGCGGTGCGAGCATGCTCTTGGGTCCTACGATGGACAGTTTGCGCTCGGCCAGCGTGATGAAAAACATGAGAACGTTGCACATCCGAATAAAACAACACAGCCACAACGCCCAATATCTTGCAGAGCGATTTGAAAAAGACGGTATCAAAACGGTGTATCCAGGTTTGAAAAGTCATCCAAGTCACGAGCTATATGCAGGTATGATTAATCCAGAATATGGTTTTGGCGGTATGATGACTCTTGATGTAGGCACACTAGAAAAAGCCAACGCGGTAATGGAATTAATGCAAGCCAAAAATCTAGGATATCTAGCTGTGAGTTTAGGGTTTTATAAAACATTATTCAGTGCTCCTGGAACATCTACATCAAGTGAAATTCCTTTGGAAGAACAAAAAGAAATGGGATTGACCGACGGATTGATTCGGTTCTCGATAGGCCTCGACAACGACATCGAAAGAACGTATCAAATGATGAAAACCTGCATGCAAGAACTTGCCGTGCTCTAACGCTATTTTTTTTAGTTTATTTTTAGATTTTTTATTTTGTTACTCCGCTACGGGAATTCCTGTAGCGGATTTTTTTTGGGCGTGTCCCTGTTGCACTACTTCTCTAATAAACAAAACATTTAGTTGGGCAACACGGTCAGGTTCAATGTCATTAAGTTAAGCTTTTTCATGAGTATTTTCAGTACTTGAGAGCTACTAATGTTCTCATATTATGTGATTCCTCCTTCGTCGGAATGACAAAACAGGATGGTTTAGATATGCAATATCCCGCAAGTTTGTCATTCCGACGTAGGAGGAATCTCCACAAGTAGCTCGACAATCCTAGTGAAATTAACCTTTTTTCTTAACTTAATGACATTGGGATAAGGCTGTACGCTACAACTGACGAAGTAATCTCTCGAAGAAAAACCGGGAGGATTTCCACTGCCATCTTTCACGCAGGAAACGGGGAGATTACAAATGATGAGATACCAAAAGTTTTGGGTAAATAGAAGTACGAAAAGTTTTAATGAATAAGAAGAGGTTTAGAGATGTTGCAAGAATTATTTTGATACATTAGCAGAATTAAAAAGCTCAGACAATTGTCTGACCTATATACTCATTTTTGGCCGTATGGGTATAATTGAGCTAAACCATAATATGATTAGACAACATCTTCCCATAAAAGACACATAAAATAATAGAAAACATAAAATCCTTGGAAGAAAATTATCGAAATATTTTAGAAAGCAAAGTTTCATTTCAGGGGAATACTTGGTCAAATCTGTCCAAAGAAATGACAATCAATGAAGTTTTATTGGAAATTAAATCAAATAGATACGAAAATCAAATATTAAATCTTCGAAGTTTAATACTACAGGACAAACTCGACGAATATAACACTCATAAAAAAAATCTACCTGCCGTAACTTTTTGTGGAACATTTGATAAAAAAAGAAAAAGAGATAATCTAAAAACATATAATTCAGTTGTAGTTATAGATATTGATAAGTTAAATTCAACAGAGTTAAAAACTAATATTGATTTATTGAAAAATGATTCTTTTGTTTTCTCATTTTGGAAATCCCCGTCAAACGAAGGATTAAAAGGTCTCGTTTGTCTAAATTTCGAATTTGAAATTGAATTAAACAATATAGACAAAATTCATAAAAGTGCTTTTAGTAAACTATCAAATTATTTTAAAGAAAAATATAATATAGAACTTGATCAAAGCGGAAGTGACACAACACGGTTATGCTTTTTTTCTTTTGATAATGATTTAGTTATTAAAGACAAATTAGACTATTTCAATATTTCAAAATCAGAAATAGAAATAACTACTGAAAACAATAAAATAGAAAAAGCTACAAAAATAAAATTTGCTAGTAACAAAGATTCATTATTTAATCCAAAAGATAAAAACAAACCCGAAGACAGAAAAACTATTTCAACAATTATAAGTTTTCTTTCAAGAAAAAAAATATCTATAACAACTTCTTATCAAGAATGGTATAAAGTTGCTATGGCTATTTCAAACACTTTTACATATGAAATCGGAGAGAAATATTTTTTGAAATTAAGTTCTATGGACGAAAATAAATTCAATGAAATCAATTGTAAAAATTTTTTATTGAATTGTTTTGAGTCAAGAAATGGAGTTGTAAAATTTACCAGTATAATTTATCTAGCAAACAAGAAAGGCTTTTTAACTCAAAATCAAAAAAAAATAGGGGTTCTGAAGGCGGGAGATGAAAATCTAACGCAAATATCATCCTCAAATACGGTTATTCACTTGCCAGAGGACTTAAAAGAGTGATAGACATCTATGTCAGTATCTTTGTCAATATGGGCGCAAGCCCTTTACAGGAACCCCTTATTTTTATTTATGAAACAATTTGAAAGCTATTTTACCGAAAAAGCAATTATAACACATTTATGCAAAATGCGAGTGAAAATTGCAAAAAATAGAAATAAAAAATACTTAATACATTTACTAACTGATTCTGAAAATTACAATTATCATAAAATTGAATTAAGTAAATTCGATAATATTCAAAATGATTTTCAAAAATATCAAAAACAGTTATTAGATTGTTTAAGCGAAATGTTGCCAAGTAGAAAGAAATGGATAAAATTAGGTGTTAATTCAAGACTAAATAAAAAAAACAATGAATCACTAACTTCAAACGATAAAAATTTTTATTCCTTACTAAAAACTATCCAAGTCTATAGAAAAAAAGATGTAAAAGTAGAATGGTTAATTAAGTTAGATAAATTCGTTGAAGACTTAAAAAATTCAATTATTGATAATGATTACGTAATAGAATCACCTGTAATTTATCCCAAACTTAAAGACGATTTAAAGTTAAAAGAAAAAAATGTTTGCCGTCCAATTTCATTGTTTTCTCTAAAAAACAGAATTATTTTAAGTTTAACGAATAATTATTTAACAAAATTATTTGATGATGATTTTCAAGATTCTTCATATGCTTTTCGTTCAAAAAAAAATAAAAATAATTCTGCAATCCTAACTCATCACGATTGCATAAAAGATATTATTGAATTACAGAAAAGTTCAGAAAAAGGAACTTTATGGGTTGTAGAATGTGATATGGAAAAATTTTATGATTCGGTTAATCATAAAATAATTAAAAAATTATTTGACGACTTAATAATAAAAGCAAATGAAAAACATCCTAATTTAGATTTAAGTAACGCAAAAAATATTTTTTATCAGTTTCTTGATTGCTATGCTTTTAATAAAAATATTCCAAAACCAAGCGACTTAAAATATTGGGAAAGTTATAAAATCCCACTTGGAGAATTTGGTTGGGTAGAAAAAGAATTAAAGGAAAAGAATTACTATAAAAATATTGAAGATGAAAGAATTGGCGTTCCACAAGGCGGAGCATTGTCAGGATTAATTGCAAATATTGCATTAAATGAAACTGATAAAAAAATGTTAGAAACTAAAGTTTTTTACATTAGATTCTGTGACGATATGTTAATAATACACAACGATTATGATGAATGTAATAACGCAAAAGAGATTTATATTAATTCATTAGAAGATTTAAAATTAGTACCACACCCTTTCAAAAATAATATTAATCTAAAAAAACAAAGAGAAAAACAACATAAAAACAAAACCAATATAACATTAAAACCTTTTTGGAAAGGAAAATCAAAAGGTCCTTACAAATGGGATTCAATTGAAGAAGAAGGATTTCCTTGGATTGGATTTGTTGGTTACGAAATACATCACGAAGGATATATTCGAGTAAGAAAAAAATCTTTAGAAAAAGAATTAAATAAGCAAGAAGATGTTGTTTCAGAAATTAAAAAAGAAATCGAAAAAGGATTAAGAAAAAGTATTAACTATGTCAAAGAATCAGCAATTAATCGATTAATTGGTATGTCAGTAGGAAGAGTTAATCTTACTAATTTTGATAAAATTTCAAATGATATGTGCTGGAAAAATGGTTTTAAAGAATTAACCAATAACAAGTACTCAATTAATCAACTAAAACATTTAGACAGAAATCGAAATCGATTAGTTTATAATTTATTAAAGGAACTTGAAGAACAAGAAGAAGTTGAAAAATTTGAAAAATTTGAAGAACCAAAAAATAAAAAAAATCAAGTTAAGAAAAAAAAATCAAGACAAATTATAGACTACAATAAACCATTTAGTTATTATTATCAAGTAATTGAAAGAAATAATGATTAAAAAGTAATAATTATGTTAAATCCAATCTCCGCAAAATCTCACGCCTTTTTCGGGCACCAGCTGCTCAGTGTCCAGACTTTTACGTTTTTTTAAAGTAGTCTTGCTAATAGTAAAAACAATAAAAGTCTCCCGACTTTTTTCCTTCCCCGAATTACCTTTATTAATCGTATTTTTGCCCAGCCGAAAATACTCGTTTTCATAAATTGCAAATGGATAGAGGCGCAAGAACGCTAAAAAGTGTAAAATTCTCACGTTAAACAAAAAGGAAGTGAAAAAGGAGAAAAATTCAGCTGCAAGCTGGACTATCTGTCAGGAATGTAAGGGACGCGGAAAAAAAAGTCGAGGGCTGAGCAATAAAGTGCGACGCCAATACAAGATGGCATTCGATCAATTTGAAAAAACGAAAGGTGAAGGGATAGCTCCAGTTCACCCTAAGGGCCACCTATACTCCTGCTTGAACTGCTCCGGATCTGGATTGCTTAATTCCGATAGTCCTCCTATAGCGGATACAGCAAACTACCCACATATTGCTATTATTGGTGGCGGTATTGGAGGCGTAGCGCTGGCTGTGGCTTGTTTGCACCGCGGAATTCCTTTTACACTTTATGAACGCGATACCAACTTCGAAGCCCGATCTCAGGGCTACGGACTTACTTTGCAACAAGCTAGTAAAGCGATCGAAGCATTGGGTGTTTTTTCTTTAGAAGAAGGGGTGATTTCAACAAGGCATGTGGTTCATACGACAGAAGGAAAAGTAATCGGTGAATGGGGAGTCAGAAAATGGATGCAGTCTGATGCGAAAACATTTACGAAACGCACCAATGTACATATCGCACGCCAATCTTTGCGCTTAGCGCTGCTGGAACAACTCGGTGGACATGATGCGGTACAATGGGGACACCAGTTAGTCGATTTTGCGACATGTGAGGGTGAAGGTGTTGAACTGAACTTTCTAGTGGATGGGGAAATCAAAAGCTCCAAAGCGGATCTTGTAGTTGGAGCCGATGGTATTCGTAGTGCCGTGCGGAGGTTACTGATTGGTGAGGATGTTACCCCTTTACGCTATCTAGATTGTATTGTGATATTGGGTATTTGTCCTTTGACGGCTCTCGAAGGTCTTGATAGTTTTTTGCTGGATTCGGCCACTGTATTTCAAACCGCCAATGGCAATGAGCGGATTTACATCATGCCCTATACGGCAGACTCGGTCATGTGGCAATTGAGTTTCCCAATGCCAGAAGAAGAGGCTAAGGCGCTAAGTGCGCAAGGACCTCAAGCACTCAAGGAAGAAGCGTGTCGTAGAACGCTCTGGCATGATCCCATTCCACAAATTTTGGCGGCGACCTTGGTAGCTCAGATTTCTGGTTATCCCGTGTATGATCGAGAATTGCTCGAGTCAGAATTGTTGGAGAAAGGAGGGCAAGTGACTCTGATCGGAGATGCGGCTCACCCAATGAGTCCATTCAAAGGACAGGGGGCAAATCAAGCGCTGCTGGATGCGCTTACGCTAGCTCGCGGGATCGCAAGAGGATGTAGAGCTGCATCGCAATGGAGAAAAGCTGGAGTAAGGGAAAGTGTATTAACTGAGTTTGAATCAGAAATGTTAGAACGTTCTTCTTCCAAAGTGAAAGATTCAGCAGATGCCGCACAGTTCCTACATTCCGAAATTGTGCTTCATGAGGGTGATGAGCCGAGAGGACGGTGTCTAAAGAAAAAAGACGCATAACAAGGCGCTTAAACGTAACTTAAATAGTTGGCTATGTTTAGTGCGACAATAATTTTAATATTGAAAAAGTAGAGTACAATAAATAAACTGTAACTAATTGTTATACAGTTATTTAACGTTTAGACAATATTTTAAGTTAATTTTGAATAGGATTTGACTACCTCTGTAATTTTTTCGACCCAATCCCAGAGGCGACCCGACCCAGCGGTAAAATAGTTTCGACTCATTCAAAAAAATATAACTCATGTGTTTCTCTGCCAGTGCAAGTTTCGGAGCAGCTGTTGTTCTTTCGGTTATTGGTGTTGCATCCATTAAAAAAACGAAAGCTCCAAAGCAAATTATTTTTGCAAGCATCCCGTTATTATTTTCTGTGCAACAAATCGCAGAAGGTTTTATATGGTTATCGATATCAAACCCTGCTTATGCATCATTACAGCAGATTTCAACTTATATTTTTTTATTCTTTGCTCAGGTTCTCTGGCCTATTTGGGTTCCTTTTGCCATACTAAAACTGGAACCGAGGGAGAAGAGAAGGCGAATAGAAATAATTTTAGTTGGCATCGGGACACTTGTGTCGCTATATCTTGCTAATTGCTTATTGACATTTCATGTTGAGGCAAAAATAATCGGTTACCATATTTCTTATCATCAAGATTATCCTGAGACCATTAGAGACCACTTCGGATTTCTTTACATTATTGCCACTATTGTTCCACCATTTATTTCGCGCATCAAACGAATGTGGATATTAGGTACAACGATTTTAATCTCTTATATAATCACAAAAATATTCTACACCGATTACGTAATTTCGGTTTGGTGTTTTTTTGCTTCCATTATTAGTCTAGCGGTATACGCCATTTTGTATGAACTGAATAATCCAAATAAAGTAATTTCTAAATCTGCGAAAAACAACTATTTCTGATTCATCAATTATGGCTTAAAATCCGTATCACACGGGTATTTTAGCGCAACGATAGCACGGAAAATGCTTTCCGCACCCACAACAACAAACTACAAAGTAAAGCACTATTTACTTTGTAGTTTTTTTTCTATATTTACAAAATGACAAAACGTAAAAAGTGAAGTTTGAAGGCATTTAGACAAAATGGTATTGACTGTATTTTTTTGGGGCCGAATCTAAGAACAACAAAATTGAAATTACAATAAACAGATACAATTGGAATATGACACAAAACGAAATTATTACCCTAAACTTTGAAGAAATCAGAAGACGAAGTATAAAACTTTGGACAGGAATTACACCAGAAAATTATTTTTGGCGACCAGATAGTGATGCAATGAATTGCCTTGAAATGGTAAGACACATTTTAGAAGGCGAATATTTATTTCATATGATAGTGAACAAAAGGGGAAATTTAGGCGACTATGTTTCGCCTTGGATAAATAGACCCTATACTAACTTACAAGCAGAACTTGACTTTGCTGAACCTTTTAGAATGGCTTTTTTAGAAACAATAAAAGAATTCAGTCCAAACGACTTTTCAACAATTGAAATAGTCCGTTCAGAAAAAGGACAACGTAGACAACTTGGTGATTATTTACAACGAATAGCATATCATGAGGCAGTTCATGCAGGACAAATGCTCTCCTATTTGCGGACACTGGGGCTTGAAAGGCCACAAATATGGGACTAGCTGACAGATAAAGGACGACGAACCGTTAGCATTTAGCAAACTCCAAAAAAAAATCCCCTCAAAAAATATTTTGAGGGGATTTTCTATTTAATATTCTATTTTAGCTTTCTTTCAAATTCAATTTACTGTTTTTGCGGCTGAAGCCAAAGTAAATCACTAATCCTATCAGTAACCAGATTCCAAAGTAAATCCAGTTCCAAACGCTTAACTCCGCCATCATATACAAACAACAGATTAAACCCAAAAGCGGAATTAATGACAAGTTTTCTTTATAAGACCAAACCACTAAACCAACTATTACGATTAAGAAAATCCACATTGGTATTTTATGCTTGAATAAACCGAAACCACTTTCATATTTTACAGCATCCGAGATAGGCAATCCCGCTACAACAGTAGCGTATTTTGCATCGTCCTCTTGGTATTGACTCAATAAATGCTCGACATCCAATTTTTCGGTAGTGCTGTTTTTACCTTCAATGCTTACTAAATAATCATATACTTTTTGGGTCTCCGCCTTATTTAGTGAAGTAATAATAAATTCCGAATCGTTGATTTTAGTTTCGTTGGTAATGAAACCCATAGTCGCTTTTTTGTTGTATCCAAAAGAGAATATTAAAGCAATTACAATTAATACCGGAAATATATATTTTGAATTCACATAAGGCGTTTTGAATTTTCCTCTTGGAATGTCAGTTCTGTTTTGCAAAGCCAAAACTCCAGCACAAACCAATACAAAAGCAAATAATGTTCCGATACTGCATAAATCGGTTACCATGGTTAAATTCAAAAATAAAGCAGGAACAGCAACAACAAAACCAGTAACAATAGTAGCGTAAGATGGTGTTTTGAATTTTGGATGTACTGTAGAAAAACGCTTTGGCAACAATCCATCACGACTCATACTCATCCAAATACGCGGTTGCCCCATTTGAAAAACCAACAAAACACTCGCCATGGCCACTACAGCACTTACGGCAATAATTCCCGACATCCATTTTAAATGTAATTCGTCAAAAACAAAAGCTAATGGATCCCCTACATTTAATGTATTGTAACTTACCATTCCTGTAAGAACCAATGCAATGGCAATATATAGAATCGTACATATAATAATGGCCCACATCATCCCTCTTGGTAAATCCCGTTGTGGATCTTTACACTCTTCAGCAGTAGTTGAAATAGCATCAAAACCGATATAAGCAAAGAATACTGCCGAAACTCCTTTTAAAACTCCCGATACCCCGTTTGGAGCAAAAGGATGCCAATTGGTAGTATCAACATAAAATATACCCACAGCAATTACCAAAAGAACAATACATAATTTAACGACTACCATGATGTTACTCGCATTACGAGATTCTTTCATACCACGATAAATCAAGGCCGTAATCAAAACAATAATCAGTAGCGCAGGTAAATCGGCTACGAAGTGAAAAGAACCAATCACTGGTGAAGTAGTCCATGCCGTATATGCATTTTGCATTCCCAAACTTAAATTCTCGAAAGTTTTCCCACCTTCCATTAAGGCAGTAGCATCTTTAAAACCATTTGAAGCCGTTAGATAATCCATTTGCACCCATTGTGGCAAATCGATTCCACCGCTGGAGAGTAAGCCCGTAAAGTAATCACTCCACGATATGGCTACCGTTATATTCCCCACAGAATATTCCATAATAAGTGCCCAACCAATAATCCAGGCAATTAATTCCCCAAATGCAACATACGAATAGGTATAGGCACTTCCGGAAACCGGAACCATTGAAGCAAATTCAGCATAAGCAAAAGCAGCAAAACTACAGGCTATGGCAGTAAATAGAAACAAAAATATTACGGCTGGACCACCATCAAAACTGGCTTTTCCTATGGTACTAAAAATACCGGCACCTACAATTGCGGCTATTCCAAAGGCAGTCAAATCTTTGGCAGTCAAATGTTTTCCTAGGGCATCATGTCCGTCCAGATTATTCTTTTCAACTTGTTTTAAAATATCCTGAACCGTTTTTTTTCTAAATAAACCCTTTAATGCCATCTTGTAAATTTTATCGTTAAGAACCAATATTTTTGTGTTTTTTGCAATTATATTTTAAAAATAGAACGTTTTTATTAAAGCCCAAATATATAAAACTATTTTATTCTTTAAAGTCCGGAATGAAAATTTTTATATAATTGTGACATAAAATAAATTTTATTCATTTTTATCATAAAATAAGTCAAATATACATTTAAAAAGCACTATTAAACAAAATTAAATTCATCATTTATATAAAAAACATTTAAATGGCATTTTTTTGTAAATTGAACCTTAATAAATATAAAAAGCACTACAATTTATGCTAATACTTGTCACTAAAACAATCTTAAATCGTTGATTTTTTTTATTAAGTTTTTCACCTCTAATCAATCCTAAAACATTCTGATTCAAGTCTCTCTTTACACGCTGAGCAATTAACACAAATCCACCATCAAGAACTACAAAGTAACAATCTTATTATTATTCTTTTATCAAATGCAATTATTATTAATCTCTTTATTATTTCATAATTATGTAAACCAATTGAATTCTTAAAGACACTCACAGAAAAAGTTGGGAGACTTTTATTATGTTTACGGCTTTTAAGAACATTAAAAAAAAGCGCAAAGTCGGGAGACTTTGCGCAGCGGGTTAATCGCTGTGACCGAAATCCCGAGTCATGGTTAGAAAGTAACCAACAAAACCGAATTTGCGATTAACTTGTACTCATGGAATTGAAATGCGACTAAGGTCTTCATTTTTTGTCACGTTGTGATGCATAATTACTCAACGCCCTGTAGGATGCGTAAAACTTATAGATATTGCTTACATACTGTACGGTCTCTTGACCGACTTCCTGAGCGGCAATGATTTCAACATTATCAAACCACAGGTTCGGATTCAGGCCTTTTGCTTTAGCCATTCTACGCAATTGTGCTACCCGTCCCGGACCGGCATTATAGGCAGCTAGGGCAAGTAAGTGGCGATTTAGCTTATCAATTCCAGGATCATTAAAATATTGGTCAATTAAATAACGCATGTATTTGACACCTGCATGTACATTATTATCCACATTATTAATATCCCTGATATAGAATGGTTTGCTGGCTGCGGTAGAAGGTAAAACCTGCATAATACCAACTGCACCTCTATGACTCACCAACGCCTGGTTTAACCCCGATTCCTGATATCCTTGTGCAACCAAGAGCAGCCAGTCTAGTTGATACCGGTCGGCATATTTTAGAAAAGGAGCCTTAAGCACATTTACCTTCGAGAAGGTTGTTTTGGTATATATTTCGGGAAGGAGATCTACATTTTTTACATACTTGTTGTAAAGGCTGTTTCCTATCAGTGTACCTTTAGCATTCTGCGTTACGAATTTATCGACAACTACTTTCAATTTCGGGCAGTCCTTTCTAAAAACCATACCGTAGGAAATATTCCTGGCAAGTGGAATTTTATCGTACAATACCAATTTATGCATTACATGTGACCATAGCTGTGCTACATCTTCAACCATTGCCGAGAACGGGATAACACCGGAATTGACCATTTCAAGAATATCTTCAGACTCCAGATAGGGATCCAAAGTTTTAATTATGACCGGTTTTAGTCCCTTTCTCTTCAGCGAATCGTTTAGTTTTAATACGGCGGATTCATAGCTACTGCCCTGCCGCAGATAAATTTCTTGTCCTCCAAGATCTGCAAGGGTGTTAAGTTTTGGTGAGGCCGACCCACCGACAACAATCTCTTTCAGCCCGGTAATGGTGGGGGTTGAAAAAGCAACCAGTTTTTTTCGCTCTTCGGTGATCGTCATGCCGGCATAGGCGAGGTCGGCATATCCATCACGCAAAAGAGGTATAACCTGACTGCGATTGACCGGAATAAAGATTATCCGTACCTGCTGGTGACGTTTCAAAGCCAATTGCTTGTTAAGCGAATTTTCAAAAAGGTTTAAGGCTTCGAAGGCAATACCGCTTCGTTTATTTAAGTTGATAGTATAATATAGTTGCGTATAAGGAACTAGGGCACGTATCCTTCTGCGGGCAATCATACTATCGAGGTCTCCAAACTGCTTAGTTCCTAATCCCAAGAATTCATTCTCAGAATTAAAATTGAACACCGTAGTATCTACGCCAACACTTGTTGCTGAACCTGACGGTGCCGTTTGCGACTTTTCTTTTTCCTTACGGCAGGACTCACAGCCCAAGCAAACAATCAAAATAACAAGTATTATTCTTAAAGTTTTCATCGTATTTTTTATGTGTCGTTATATGAGACAAAGGTACAAAACAATTTTCTACACGCCTATTAATCAACTTATTAACCTTTCCAAGAACACAATTACTTGCACTTTGTTGGTTTTTGAACTTTTAAATATTCCTTTTCTAAATCAGTCAAAGAATATCGAATATTTATGGGCTTAGACCAGACAACGCAGGACAAACCTCATTTTGCAATCCGTGCCCACACAGTAATTCAATTATCTAAAACAAATCCAACACTACAACATCCAAATCGTTTTCTAAACACGCATAATTTCTTGCAGGGCTAAAATAGGTTTCTACTATTTCAGCATGACAGCCATCTTGCCAAACTTTATAACTTTGATCCCGTTTTAGATGCTCACACGCTTTTTCAAAATAAAATAAAAGCCACACCTGAACAAGAAGTGTTCGCCTCTACGCACTACACATTCTATGATAAAAATCTCCCGCCTTTTTCCGCAAATGTCTTTATAATTGTATGTTTTCAAATCATTATAAAAAGCTCCCTCAACACACCGAATCCCCGCCCCAGATAGCAGCGACAGCCCCGATAATTAGAACACTATTTTTTACAGCCGGTACTGAGCGACCAGCGGAAGCTCCTGTAACGGCTAGTAAAAAAAGTGTTCTAATGGAGGGCTATAGCGAATAGCTGGATAAGGCGCAATAGTATCTTTAGTTTTATTTTATAATACCTTAGAACGACAAAAAGTAGTTTTGAATTTTTATAATTATTATTGTAGATTTAAATATGAAGCAGCTAACAACATTATTGATACTTTTAATTGCTATTCATGGGCATTCCCAGGAAATCAGCAGCGATTTGAAATCGAGATCAATAGACGTTATATACAAACAGGAACAACCAAAACCAGAAAACGAGATGAAGGCAGTAACTATAAAAAAACTAGAAAAAAACACTATTTCTGCAGATCAAGTTGCTGTATTACTCGATAATAATAATGTCTCTTTTCAAACTATAGCTTCCCTCAACTGGAATGAATATCCGTACCTCCCGGAAGTAACTTTTAGAATTGCTCATGATGGCACTTCCATTTTTTTAAATTATCATGTAAAAGAAAAAAGTATTCGGGCTCGTTACAAAAAAGACAATGATATGGTTTGGACCGATTCATGTGTAGAATTTTTCATTCTTCCTTCGGGTAAAAATGAATATTACAATATAGAATCCAATTGTATTGGTACTTTATTTTTCGGAATTGGAGAAGATGGTAGCTATAGAGAACCTGCTCAATCTGAATTTTCGAATCAAATTCAACGTTGGTCGAGTCTGGGCAATCAGCCTTTTGAAGAGCGCATTGGAGAAATAGAATGGGAACTTTCCCTTATCATTCCCACCAATGCATTTTTTAAGGGAGATATCAAAGATCTATCGGGACAGGTCATGAAAGGCAACTTTTTTAAATGTGGTGATGATCTTGTTAGTCCACATTTTCTATCTTGGAATCCAATAAACACAGAAAGCCCAAACTTTCATTTGCCAGAATTTTTCGGAACACTTATATTCGAGTAAAAAAAAGTTATTTTTCTTTCAATATATACGCTTTATGGATTACATCTAATTTGGGAAACATTTTTAAGAATTGCTTCCTATTTGAAGCCAGCGAATCATACTTATCCATAGTTTCATTTCCATAACCCGAATAAAATGTTTCTACAACTTCCATTCCCTTTATAACGGTTCCAAAAGCGGGAAAGCCAATTATTTTTTCATAACTGACAGTATCTAATCGCGTATTGTTTTCGAGATTAATAAATAGATCAAAATCCCTACTATCTTTTGTACTTCTGGCAAAACTTAAAGAGCCTTTTAAATTACTCTTGATCACTTTTTCGTCGAGGACTTTAAACTTTTTCCACGAGGCAGTTTTCAAAGTATCGGTAATTCCAAATTGGGCGACAAATTTTGGCACAACTCTATATATGAGAACGGAGTCCAAAAGATGATGATTGACTAATTGATAAAAACGGTCAACCGCATAAGGAGAAGCTTCTCTTTCTATAGCAATATCAAAATTGCCCTTGGAGGTTTCAAATCGGGTGACAAAATTTTCGGGTGCTTTTTCGTTGACCCATTTGGTTTTGAAAATTACTTTACTACATGAAGTAACCATAAGTAATAGTACAACAATAATAATCCTTTTCATGTAATTTGTGTTTTGTAAAAAATATTGAATACTCCAAAGGTACTATTAGAGAGTTAAAATCTACAAATAATATAAAAAAATAGAATACTATTAGGGAATCCCTATTACACAATTCGAATGCATAACACGGAGAATCGTTGTAAATAGAAATGCTATCCATTTATTTTTTTGTTAATACGAACCAACAACCACTTTAGACCGAATTTTATTCACTTTAATTAAAAAAACTTAGCTAAAAAAACTACTTTTGATTTCTTTATAAAAAGAATGAAAAATGAATTTAAAGAAGTTGCTCCTACTGCCCGCTACATTCCTCCTGTTCTCAACTATGATTGGGAATGCACAAAAAAGAGAGTTACATCCGAAGAACGAATTTCGAGCGGTTTGGATTGCTACGGTAGTCAATATCGACTGGCCAAAAAATAGCGTGGATTCGGTTGAAAAACAAAAAGCCGATTTTATCGAAATTTTAGATACCTATAAAAAATTAAATTACAATGCCGTAATTGTTCAAATACGCTCTGTGGGCGATGCTTTTTACCCAACAACCTTGGCTCCTTGGTCACGTTATTTGACAGGAGTAGAAGGACAAGCCCCTAAACCTTATTTTGACACTCTCGAATGGATGATTACCGAAACACATGCTCGTGGATTTGAGTTTCATGCTTGGCTTAATCCCTATCGTGCCACATTCGACCTAAAAACAGAAGTTTTAAGTCCCACCCATGATTTATACAAACATAACGACTGGATGATTGAATATGGAGGTAAATACTATTACAACCCCGCTTTACCTGAGGTACAACAGCACTTAACTACTGTGGTCGAAGAAGTTGTTAAAAACTACGACATTGATGCCATACACTTTGACGATTATTTTTATCCCTACAAAATAAAAGGCATCGCATTTAACGATTCCGTATCCTATAAAAAACTAGGAAACGGACTTTCATTGGCCGATTGGAGACGTTTAAACGTAGCTACTTTTGTGAAAAACATTTCGTTTACCATCAAAAAGCTAAAACCTTGGGTACAATTTGGCATCAGTCCGTTTGGGGTTTGGCGCAACAAGTCAGTCGATCCAAAAGGATCCGACACCGTTTCGGGCCAAACCAATTATGATGATTTATATGCCGATCCTATGGACTGGATGAACAACAACTGGATCGATTATATCGTACCACAGCTGTATTGGAGTATTGATCATAAAACAAATTCGTATGCTAAATTAATGAAGTGGTGGTCCGAAAACACACTGAACAATACAGCACTATACATGGGAAACAGCGCGTATAAAATTAATACCGATGCAGACAAACATTGGAATAATGTTTACGAAATACCCAATCAAATTGACCTCACCCGCTCTTATTCAAATGCGCGGGGAAATGGCTTTTTTAGTGCCAAGTGTTTTATGAATAAAAATCATGATGTGGTTAAAGCGCTTCAAGATTTCCAATACAAATATCCTGCACTTCCGTTACCGGTGCCCAATTTCAAAAAGGCAATCACCGATAGTTTGGTAATCAATTCCATTACTAAAGACACCGCATATTATTATGTTTCTTTCCAGAAACCATTAAATACAATGCTGCGTTACGTTGTGGTGTATGGAGCCAAAGATGTGTCTAAAATTGACATAAATGACCCTAGTCAAATTATAGAAAAAATAGCCATAAAAGTAGAAAACGATGCTTTTAATATACAAGTTCCAGCATATAAATTAATAGGAAACACTGCTTTTGCTTTTACATTCATTGATTATTATGCCAATGAAAGCTCCGAAACTATAGTAGATTTACAAGTAGAAACGCAAACAAAATAAAGATTGCAACAAAATAATAACTCCCTATGATGAAAGACAATAAACCTTGGTATTGGATTCCTTTTTTAAATTTTGCTTCGGGATTTCCGTATGCCATTATTATTTCGGTTTCGGTAATTATGTACAAAAGTCTGGGCATTGCCAACGAAGACATTGGGGTGTACACTAGTTTATTGTATTTGCCGTGGGTAATCAAACCGTTATGGAGTCCGTTTATTGATTTGTATGCCACCAAAAGAAAATGGTTTCTGGCGATGCAATTGGTGATTGCCATTGCCTTTTTGATTGTTGGATTAACCATCCCAATGAACAATTTTTTTATACTGAGTTTAGCGCTGTTTTGGGTGGCGGCATTTGCTTCGGCTTCCAATGATGTGGCGAGTGATGGATTTTATATGTTGGCTTTAGCCAAAGAACAACAGTCTTTTTTTCTGGGAATTCGAAGTACTTTTTATAGACTTTCGATGCTTACCGCCAATGGATTAATCGTGATTCTAGGTGGTTTTCTCGAACAAAAATATGGAGACAAAAGCAAAGCTTGGTCCTATACGATGATTGTTGCGGCGTTGATCATGGTGTTTCTTACGATTTATAACTTTTTCACCACTCCAAAAGTGGAAGAAGTAACTACATCCGAAACGGAGCCAAAAATAAGCTTTGCTTCCGTTTTTGCAACCTTTTTTCAAAAGAAACAAATTGGAATTGCACTGGCCTTTATCTTGCTTTTTAGACTCGGCGAATCACAATTGTTAAAAATGCTGACTCCTTTTTTAATTGATGACAAAATAAAAGGCGGTTTGGGATTATCTACCGAAGATGTTGGGATAATCTATGGAACTTTTGGAGTTGCAGCACTTGTTATTGGAGGAATTCTGGGAGGGATTGCGATTTCAAAAGGAGGTCTGCGCAAATGGATGTTGCCCATGTTTTTGGCGATGCACTTGCCTATTCTTGGGTTTGTAATGCTGGCTCATTTTCACCCAACGTCCGTTTATTATATTTATGCCACTGTTATTGCCGAGCAATTTGGATATGGTTTTGGTTTTGCCGCTTTTATGATGTACCTGATTTATCTAGCCGATGGTGAATCAAAAACTGCCCATTACGCCATTGCCACAGGTTTTATGGCTTTGGGGATGATGCTTCCCGGTATGGCTAGCGGTTTTATTCAAGAGTATTTAGGATACGGCAATTTCTTTATTTGGGTATTTTGCGCCACTATCCCAGGATTGGTTTTATCCCAATTATTAAATTATCCGGCTAATTTCGGGAAGAAGGAAGAGGAGAAATAAACACATTAATACTTTTTTAACCATATAAGACATATAAGGTCATGACTGCTTAAATACTTAACTTTAATAACAATATTGGCTTCAACTTATATGTCTTATATGGTTAAACTAAATATCATATTCATTTCAAAATGACACTAGAACAAAAAATAGGACAATTCTTTTTCCCTGCCGTTTTCATTAACGACACGGAAGAAAATATCCTGAAAACCGAGCGATTAATCAAAGAATACAACATAGGTGGATTGACGTTCTTTCATAGTAGAGCCAGTGCGGCAACCAACTATGAATCCAGGAAAAAAGTAGAGTTCAACGACGATAGTTACCAGCGGTTGAAAGACCTGATTGTCCGCTATCAAAAATGCGCTACCACTCCCCTATTGATGAGCATTGATGCTGAGTGGGGTCTGGCCATGCGCGTCGAAAAAACACCACAATATCCGTATGCCATTACGCTTGGGGCTTTGCCGGACAGCGAAATTGGTTTGGTGTACGAAGTGGGAAAACAAATTGCATTAGACTTAAAATCGGCGGGGATTCATTATAATTTGGCACCATTGGCTGATATTAACAACAACCCCAATAATCCCGTTATTGGATACCGCTCTTTTGGTTCCAATAAAGAAAAAGTGGCGCGGTTTGCATTGGAATACCTCCGCGGAATGTCGGATGTGGGGATATTGGGTTGCCTGAAACACTTTCCCGGACACGGAAACACCAATGTCGATTCGCATTTGGGATTACCCGTTTTAACCGAAAATTTAGAACAATTATTAGAAAATGAATTGGTTCCCTTCATCAAAGGAATCGAAAACAATGTTGATTCTATCATGATCGGACATTTAGCCGTTCCCGCTTTGAATGACGGAAAAGATACCTCGGCAACTTTATCCAAAAACATCATTGAATCCCTTTTGCGCGAGCGATTGGGTTATGATGGACTGATTATTTCGGATGCTTTGAATATGTATAGTGTTTCTAAATTATATGACAAAAAAGGTCGACTGGAATGGGAAGCTTTCAATGCTGGAAACGACGTATTATGCTTTGCCGAAAACGTACCCGAAGGCATTCAGGAAATCCTGAAACATGCAACGCCAGAGCGCATCGAAGCGAGTTTAAATCGCATTATGAAATGTAAACAAAAAGCAGGTCTTTTTGATGAAAACCCAACTCCTGCTGCCGATTTTGACTTTAAAATTACTTCCGAGTTGAATCGGAAAATAGCCGATTATTGCATTACTGATATCAAGGACAACAACAGTTCCATAATTGTTTTTGATGCCAAAAATAGAGAACGTCTAGCTAAATTAAGTGTTTACAAAACGATTGAGAATCCGTTTTTTAAAACCCTAGCTCCAATCCTGCCCTCCCCTGAATATGCTATAGAAAATGCAACTGATTTAATAGAAACAACCCTAAAAGAAGACCTTGAACCATTTGACACCGTACTCATTTCTCTATTTGTACCTAAAGCAAAACCTTTGAATAAATTTGATTTGGAAGATTTGGTCTTGGACTTTTTGGGACAATTATTTCAAACCAAAAAATGCATTTTGTATGTCTTTGGAAATCCGTATGCGTTGCAAGTCATTCCAAACTTAGAAAAAACTACCGGAATTGTCGAAATGTATCAGGATTTTACAGAGTTTCAGGAAAGCGCAGCCGAACAATTATTAGAAGACAAAAAAGGAAAAGGTAGCTTACCGGTTTCAATTACAGATATTTAACAATTAATAATAATCAAACACTATCTTTAAATAAATATTAATAATCAAAACTGATTGCAGAAACGACATTGTATGCGCTATTTTTGCAGCAGTAAATAATTAAAATAAATACAATATGTCTTTAGTAGGTAAAAAATTTCCAAGTATTGCAGTAGACGCCATTTCTGAAATGGGTGATAATTTAAAAATTAACATTTTCGAAGAGGCAACAAAAAACAACAAAAAAGTACTTTTGTTTTGGTACCCAAAAGATTTTACTTTTGTTTGCCCAACAGAATTACATGCTTTCCAAGCGGCTTTGCCTGAATTCAATAAAAGAAACACAATTGTAATTGGTGCTTCTTGCGATACTAACGAAGTGCATTTTGCATGGTTGAACACTCCAAAAAACAATGGCGGAATCGAAGGTGTAACTTATCCAATTCTTGCTGATACCAACAGAAACTTATCAAATATACTAGGAATTCTTGATATTGATTCAACTGAGTATAGCGAAGAAACAGATTCAGTAATCGTTGAAGGTTCTAATGTAACTTTCAGAGCAACTTACTTAATTGACGAGACTGGAAAAATCTTCCACGAAAGTGTAAACGATATGCCATTAGGACGTAACGTAAATGAGTATTTGCGTATGGTTGATGCTTATACGCACATTCAAGAAAAAGGGGAAGTTTGTCCTGCTAACTGGGAAGCTGGTAAAGAAGCAATGAGTGCAGACAGAAAAAGTACAGCAGAATATTTGAGTTTAAACTAAAACCAAATTCCAAATTTTATATTCCAAATTCCAATATACACCTCAATACTATTGAGATTTCAAAATTGGAATTTGGAATTTCTATTTTAGAATTTAAAAATAAATGATATGTTAATCGAATTAAACGAAGATACGTTAGGCGCTTTAATAGCACAAAACGAAAAAGTGGTGGTTCAATTTTCGGCCTCTTGGTGTGGAAATTGCCGAATTATGAAACCAAAATTCAAAAAATTGGCTTCAGAAAACGAAGGGATTTCATTTGTTTTGGTTGACGCCGAAAATTCTCCAGAGTCAAGAAAACTGGCCAACGTGAGTAACTTACCGACTTTTGCCACTTTCGTGAATGGTAAACTGGTAAACGAAACCCAAACCAACAAACAAGAAGTTTTAATTGAATTGGTGAACGAAATTGTTTAAAATTTGAATTGGTTAATTGGTTAATCGGATAATCGTTAAAAAAACGTTTGACCTACCGAATAAACACATCAAAGAATAACCGAATAAACAAAAAAAAACATGAAATTACCTATAATAAAACATTTGACTCAATTTATTGAGGAAAACGATCAAGATTATATCATAGAAACAATCGAAGTTCTCGAAGCAATGACTGAGATTACCTCATTAAAAGATGAAGAATTGGATGTAATTGGCGAATTAATTTCGAATATGTACGGTGCCCTCGAAGTTCATAAACTAATCAAAGAAGGAACCGACAAAAAAGAAGCTTTGAATACTTTTATGAAACGAGTACTGGGATCTATTGATAAATAAGAATCATTTCTCAAGAATACAAAAAACGCAAGCTGTAACGGATTGCGTTTTTTTTTACGAAGATCATTCGGGCGAGACTCCATTAGAGAAAGGGGCTGCTCTACATAGTCACTATTTGCCCTTTTCCCTAATGCTGTCGGGCTCATCCGCGCTACTTCGGTAGCTAGCTGCTATCCCTCTCGCAGAAAACCAGACCGTTCCATACCAAAAAAGAAATCCTTGAAACAGTTTACGGTTTACAGATAACCGATAACCGACAACAAATTCTTTTAGATTCAAATATTAATCCTTACTTTTGAACCTCATAAAAAAACAAACCAAATGGCAGCAATAACATTAAAAGGAAATCCAATAAACACTTCAGGCGAATTACCAAAAGTAGGTTCTAAATTGGCTGATTTCAAACTAGTTCAAAACGATTTATCTGTTACATCGCTAAGTAATTTTACAGGAAAAAAATTAGTTCTGAATATTTTTCCAAGTATTGACACGGGAACTTGTGCCACTTCGGTTAGAAAATTCAATGAAAGTGCCAGCACATTGGAAAACACGACTGTTTTGTGTATTTCCAGAGATTTACCTTTTGCACAAAAACGCTTTTGTGGAGCCGAAGGACTTGAAAATGTAATCAACTTATCTGATTTTCAAGAAGGAACATTTGGAAAAAACAATGGTTTGGATATCTTAGATGGTCCATTAGCAGGATTACATTCTAGAGCAATCATAGTTGTAGATGAAAATGGGACAATTACACATACAGAACAAGTGGGTGAAATTGTTGACGAACCTAATTATGAAGCGGCATTGGCGGCACTTTAATATTCTATATGGAATTTCAAAAAGACAATACTTTATTTACTGGGAGACTTAAAAGCGTGAAATTTGCTTTTCTGGGTGCCATAAAATTAATTACTACCGAGCACAGTATTATGGTTCAATTTTCAATTGGAATCATAATGACCATTGCCGGTTTTTATTTTCACATTACCACCACCGAATGGCTTTTTCAAACCATGGCAATTGGATTGATTATGAGTATAGAAGGACTGAACACCGCTGTTGAAAAAATAGCCGATTTTATTCATCCCAATTATCATGAAAGAATTGGTTTCATAAAAGATATTGCTGCTGGAGCAGTGTTTTTTGCTGCCTTGACAGCAATAGCGATTGGTTTAATTATTTATTTACCCAAATTTTTATAGGTTATATTCAAGAATGGCAAAAACAACAAAAGCAGCATCTTCAGATAAAAAAAACGGATCAGAGCCAAAAGAAATAAAATCATGGGAGCTTTCTAAACAACACAAAATTGTTTTGGGCTTTCTGTTGGTTTTGTTTTCGATAGCCCTATTGGTGGCTTTTATTTCCTTTTTTATCTACGGGCAAATTGATCAAAGTGCCGTTTCCGAATTGTCAAACAGAAACGAAGAAGTTCAAAACTGGTTGGGTAAATTTGGAGCTTATTTGGCCGATTTAATAGTATACAAAGGTTTCGGAATTGCCTCGTTCCTTTTTGTGCGTTTATTTTTCCTGACCGGAATGTATTTGGTACTTAACCTTTCTGTAAAAAAGCTAAAAGGAATTTGGTTTTGGGATTTATTTGTCATCATCATTCTTTCCGTTTTATTTGGTTTTTTTGCTACTTCAATACCCGAATTAGGAGGAACTATTGGATATGAATTGAACTTGCTTTCACAAGATTATGTCGGAAAAACGGGTACTTTTTTAGTATTGGTTTTTGGTTTGATCATTTATACCATTTTCAAACTTCAAGTTTCTCCAGAGAAAGTGCAATCCTTTTTTGAAAACACTAAAAAAGAAATCAAAGAAGATTTGGCTACAAGTCCTGTGCTATCCAACAACGATAGTGTTTATAATTTGGAAGAATTCGCCGTTGAAGAACAAGAAGATGAATTAGTGGATGATATTCATTTGAAAAACACCGGTTCTCAATTCGAAATAAACAAAGAAGCGTTAAAACCAACCATTTCAAATTCTTCACAAATTAATTTGGATCCGGTTTTAAAACCGCTAACCATGCAGGTTACGCCAATGGAAGAACCTGAAGTAATCAAAACGAAAGGCGAGGCTTTTGTGATTGAGAAAGCCGTTGAAGAAGATATTATCGAAGACAACTTGGCTTCAAGATTGGTTTCTGATTTTGGATTATTTGATCCAACTTTGGATTTATCGAATTATAAATACCCAACTATTGATTTATTAAAAGAATATTCGACTGGTGGAATTACGATCAATCAGGAAGAACTGGAAGAAAATAAAAACCGAATTGTAGAAACACTTCGTAATTATAAAATAGAAATCGCCCAGATTAAAGCTACCGTTGGACCATCAGTAACCCTATATGAAATTGTACCGGAAGCGGGAATTCGTATTTCAAAAATCAAGAGTTTGGAAGATGATATTGCACTATCCCTTTCGGCATTGGGAATTCGTATTATTGCTCCAATTCCCGGAAAAGGAACTATTGGTATTGAGGTTCCGAACAAGAACCCAACTATGGTCTCGATGAAAAGCGTGATTGGTTCAGCCAAATTTCAAGAAGCCGAAATGGAATTGCCTATCGCTCTTGGAAAAACAATTTCGAATGAGACTTTTGTGGTCGATTTGGCCAAAATGCCCCACCTGTTGATGGCAGGAGCTACAGGACAAGGAAAATCCGTAGGTTTAAATGCAGTTCTTACTTCCCTTTTATACAAAAAACACCCAGCCGAAGTGAAATTCGTTTTGGTCGATCCAAAGAAAGTGGAGCTTACTCTTTTTAATAAAATAGAAAGACATTATCTCGCCAAACTTCCTGATACCGAAGACGCCATTATTACAGATAATGCAAAGGTGGTGGCCACTTTAAATTCGCTTTGTGTAGAAATGGACAATCGCTATTCTTTATTAAAAGATGCGATGGTTCGTAACATCAAGGAATACAACGACAAGTTTAAAGCCCGAAAATTGAATCCTGAAAACGGGCACCGATTTTTGCCGTATATCGTTTTGGTAGTCGATGAGTTTGCCGATTTAATTATGACCGCCGGCAAAGAAGTAGAAGTTCCTATTGCTCGTTTGGCGCAATTAGCCCGTGCCATTGGTATTCACTTGATTATTGCGACACAAAGACCTTCCGTAAATGTAATTACTGGTTTGATAAAAGCCAATTTTCCTGCGAGAATTGCTTTTAGGGTAACCTCAAAAATAGATTCAAGAACGATCTTGGACACTCAGGGTGCAGATCAATTAATCGGTCGCGGAGATATGTTGTACACCAACGGGAATGATGTGGTTCGGGTACAATGTGCCTTTATAGACACCCCTGAAGTGGAGAAAATCACCGATTTTATTGGCTCCCAAAAAGCGTACGCAACAGCTTATTTACTGCCGGAATTTATAGGGGAAGACGGAGGCATTAATCTGGAAATGGATGTAGCTGACAGAGACACTTTATTTAGGGAAGCCGCCGAAGTAATCGTAAATGCACAACAAGGATCAGCTTCGTTATTACAAAGAAAACTAAAACTGGGGTACAACAGAGCCGGTCGATTAATTGACCAGCTGGAAGCCGCCGGAATTGTAGGCCCTTTTGAAGGCAGTAAAGCCAGAAGCGTAAACATTCAGGACATGACGGGACTGGATCAGTTTTTTAGTAATGAATCTTAAAAAGTGATCAGTGGTCAGTTTTTTAGTGATCAGTTTGAAGATAGCAGATTATAGAGAATAGAAGTTAGACATTAAAAATCAATAACTTTTACTTAGGGGTAAACATAAAACACCGGCATTGTCAAGTCGGGCGCAGTCGAGACTCAACGGTTAGTCTCGACTGCGCTCGACTTGACAAAAAATCTTAAATAAACAACATTGAATAGGAAATAGAATTCAGATTTTAGAAATTTAGCTTTTTTTAGATTCTTTAACTTTTTTAGATCTTTAAATTTGCACTAAATATTTGGGTTAAATGGATTGCGTGAGGGATAGCGCCAAGTTACCGAAGTAACGGCAATAGCCCGACATCATTAGGAAAAGGGGCAAATAAGCGGCATTACGAGTAAGCCCCTTTTCCTAATGATGGCACGCCCAAAAACTCATTATTACTGGATTTAAAACAATAAATAAAATAAATATCAAATGAAACCACAGTTTAAATCATTTTTTGGCCAATTAATAACCTTAGCATTCCTGCTATTTTTTGGATTTTCGGTTCAAGCGCAAGACAAAAAGGCTAAAGAACTGCTTGATCAAGTAACTGCGAAAGTAAAGAGTTATGATAATATTGTAATTGATTTTAAATACTCATTGAATAACTCCAAAGAGAACATCAAACAAGACAGTAAAGGCACTGTTGTCATGAAAGGCAATCAATATGTGTTGAATTTTATGGGGATTATCAAGATTTTTGACGGTAAAAAAACCTACACTATCGTTCCTGAAGACGAGGAAATCACCATTTCTAAAGTCAATGAAAAAGATGATTCTGCCATTACTCCTTCAAAAATGTTGACCTTTTTTAATACTGGTTATAAATTTTCGATGGATATTGTTCAGAATGTAGGTGGCAAAAAAATACAATACATTAAACTCATTCCTACAAACGCCAAAGATCAAAGAAAAGAAATATTGCTAGGAATTGATTCTAAAACCAAAAAAATCTACAATGTGATTGAAATTGATAAAAAAGGAACAAAAACAACATTAACCGTTAATTCTTTTAAAACAAATCAGCCATTGCCGAAAAATCAATTTACCTTTACCCAAAGTAAATACCCAAATTACTACATCAATAAACTAGACTAATTATTAGGTGAAAATTCTCGATAAATACTTACTAAAAACATTCTTAGGTACATTCGCTACGGTATTTGTAATCCTTTTTTTTATATTCATACTTCAAACGGTTTGGCTATTTATAGCTGAATTGGCGGGCAAAGATTTAGACACAATGATGGTCATTAAATTCTTGGCTTTTTCGATGCCTCGAATAATTCCATTAGTTCTTCCGCTATCCATTTTATTGGCATCGATAATGTCATTTGGGAGCTTATCCGAAAATTATGAATTTGCCGCCATGAAATCTTCCGGAATTTCTTTGCAAAGAGCCATGAGAACCTTGACTATATCTATTGCGTTGCTAAGTATAGTTGCCTTTTTGTTTGCAAATAACGTCATCCCCTACGCTGAATTTAAATTTATTAATTTCAGAAAAAATATTGCCCAAGCAAAACCTGCTTTGGCCATAACAGAAGGTCAGTTTAGCGACGTTGGATTGTATAATATCAAGGTCAATAAAAAATCAGGAGAAAACGGCAATCACTTAACCGGTATCACCATTCATGAAAAAGCACAAAATGGAGACGGAAGCAAAACGGTGATCAAAGCTAAAACCGGTGAACTGATAAGTAACAAAGAATCCAGTATCCTTCAATTGGTTTTGAATGACGGTAATTATTATCAAGATATCGTCCCAAAAAAATATGAGGACAGAGATAAATTGCCTTTTGCCAAAAGTTCCTTTAAAAAATATCGAATCAATATTGATTTATCCGGATTGAATAAAGTCGATACGGACGAAAAAAGCATATCGAACACCAATACCATGCTCAATGTAAACGATTTAAGTTATACCTTAGACTCCTTAACCAAGAACAGAAATGCCGATATTATCTCTTTTTCAGAAAACAGCCCGCAAAGAATAGCAAATCTTACTGATAACAATGCCTCACTGACCAAAAATAAAAAACATCAAATTAAAGACTTGCTGTCCATTTACACCAATCAGCAAAAATCAGACCTCCTAAAAACCGCCAGCAGCAATATTGAAAGCACGTTATATTCAATAGATGCCACCAAAACCGAATTGGACAATAAAAAGAAAAACATCAATGGTCATATGCTCGCTTTTTATGACAAATTCGTTATTGTTTATGCCTGTTTTTTAATGTTTTTTATAGGAGCCCCTTTAGGAGCCATTATTCGAAAAGGAGGACTCGGGCTTCCAATAGTGTTTGCCGTTTTAATTTTCATATCCTTTCATTTTATAAATACTTTTGGAAAAAGAATTTCTCAGGAGGATGGATTGCATCCATTCTTTGGATCATGGATGTCATCAATGCTACTCACACCATTGGCAATTTTATTAACCTACAGAGCTACAAACGATAGCGGTATAATAAATATGGATGTCATTATAACACCTATTCAAAAAGTATTTCAAAATTTATTTCAAAAAATATTTCCATCACAAAAATAAGAACGTACATGTCTACCACCAAAATACAACTCAACACTATAGAAGAAGCCATTGAAGATATTCGTCAAGGCAAAATAATCATTGTAGTGGATGACGAAGATCGGGAAAACGAAGGGGATTTTCTGGCAGCTGCCGAAAAGGTAACTCCAGAAATGATCAATTTTATGGCCACTCATGGACGCGGTTTGATTTGCGCACCCCTAACAGAAAGTCGTTGTAAAGAGTTAGGATTACATGTTATGGTAAGCAACAATACCGATCCAATGGAAACTGCCTTTACTGTTTCGGTAGATTTAAGAGGTAACGGTGTCACTACGGGTATATCTGCAGCGGATAGAGCCAAAACCATATTATCATTAGTAGACTCCAATACAAAACCGCATGATCTGGCTCGTCCAGGACACATATTTCCACTGATTGCCAAACAAGGTGGCGTTTTGAGAAGAACAGGCCATACCGAAGCAGCTATTGATTTCGCGCGTTTGGCAGGTTTTAAATCGGCTGGAGTGATTGTAGAAATCATGAATGAAGATGGAACCATGGCTCGTTTGCCACAATTAGTCAAAGTAGCCAAGAAATTTGACTTAAAATTGGTTTCAATAGAAGCGCTTGTTGCCTACAGAATGCAACACGACAGTTTGATTGTAAAGAAAGAAGATTTTAACATTGAAACTCGCTTTGGCACGTTTAGACTAAGAGCTTATCTCCAAACTACCAACAAACAAGTACATATCGCCCTGACAAAAGGAACCTGGAATTTAGGCGAACCAATATTGACTCGAATAAATTCGACATCAGTGAATAATGATATCCTAGGTACGCTAACCAACGATGCCCATAAAAAATTGGACGATATGTTTCAAATGATCAATGAAGAAGGCAAAGGTGCCGTATTGTTCATTAATCAAGAATTACAATCAGTAGATTTACTGAACCGCATTGTAGAATTGAAAGAATTGCAAACCAAAGGCGAATTCAAAGCACCGCAAATCAAGATGGACAATAAGGATTTTGGTATTGGCGCACAAATTTTGCACGATATTGACATTTCAAAAATCAGATTATTATCGAATGCCGAGCAGACAAAACGTGTTGGAATGATAGGATACGGCTTGGAAATAAAAGAATATGTGAAGTATTGATTTTTCTAATGCTAGTTAGCAAAAAGTGATTAGAGGAATCCTTCGGAATATAATTTCGGAGGATTTTTTTTTAAATTATTTTGATTGCAGATAAGCAAATATAGTACGAATCAAAGCTTCTCCCTTTTCACTTCTCCCTTTTCACTTTTCACTAATTACTGAGCAGTTCTTATAACAAATCACCAATCTCTGAATCATTGCAAGCTTTTTTGAAAAATATTTTTTTACCTAAAGTAAAGTAAATGAAACTGTTAAAAATACACATAAAAAAAAGATGAATTTTTTCTAAAAATACACTTGCACAACCAAAAAAGGTTCTTATATTTGCACTCGCAATCAGGTAATGAAAGCGACATACTGGAGAAATGGCAGAGCGGTCGAATGCGGCAGTCTTGAAAACTGTTGACTGTAACAGGTCCGGGGGTTCGAATCCCTCTTTCTCCGCAGAATAACTTTCAAAAGTTATCAAAACCTCGAAAATCTTATGATTTTCGGGGTTTTTTCTTTTAAGGAACTTTCAAATTATACATTCTTTACCAAATTTCAAGGAGCAAAATCGAGACCCTTAAAAATCTTAAATATTGGGTCTCGCTAAAAAAATATGTGCTGAATTAAATCAATTGGTTTTACTGGGGGTTACATGCCGGTTCTAAGCACTATCATTTTTTAAACATCTTGTAAATTGACAAACCTTATTATAACTTAATTGTATAATTTAAAGGTTACCGACATGAAAGTAAAAACTACCTTGCATTTTTATGCAAAATCAACAAAGAGCAATTCCTTAGGGTTATTTCCAATTTATGTACGGCTGACAGTAGATGGAAAAAGATTAGAGTATAGCACTAAAAAATTTATTGATCCAACCAAATGGTCATCAAGCACAAGCAGAATGAAGGGTAATTCGGAAGAAGCACGTTCAATAAATAGTATACTTGATTTTATAAAAAACAAAATCAATGAAATACAATATGAACTTTTAAAAGACGAAGTATCTTTTACAATCGAAGAATTTAAAAACAGATTACTTGGCACAACAGAAAGAACCCGAACTATCATCCCCATCTTCCAGGACCACAATAATAAAATAAAAGCACTTATCGGAAAAGAATATGCTGCAGGAACTTTAGAACGCTATGAAACCTCTTTAAAGCACACAAAAGACTTCCTGATGTGGAAATACAATTTGATGGATATCGATATCTTGAAAATCGATCATGCCTTTATCACCGATTATGAATTCTATTTAAGAACCGTTCGCAATTGCGCCAACAACACAGCAGTAAAATACATTAAGAACTTCAACAAGATTATTAAAATCTGTTTGGCCAATCACTGGCTTGAGAAAAATCCTTTTGCGAATTATAAATCAAAAGTAAAAGAAGTAGAAAGAGTATATCTTACAGAAAATGAAATCCAAGAAATAATCAATAAAGATTTTGGAACCGATAGACTTTCATTAGTTCGCGATATATTCCTTTTTAGCTGTTTTACGGGACTTGCTTACATCGATGTAAAGAATCTTACCAAATCACATATAAGTTTTGGTATAGACGGTGAAAAGTGGATATTTACGCACAGACAAAAAACGGAATCAGCTTCTAAAATTCCAATTCTTCCTGTGACTCAAATGATAATTGAAAAATATGAAAATCATCCGCAGTCAATTAATGAAGATAGATTACTTCCTATTTTTAGCAATCAAAAAATGAACGCTTATCTCAAAGAGATTGCTACTGTTTGCAAAATCAACAAAGAACTAACTTTTCACATCGCCAGACACACTTTTGCAACAACAATTACATTAACAAACGGAGTACCCATTGAATCAGTTAGCAAAATGCTTGGACATAAAAATTTACGTACTACTCAACATTATGCAAAAGTCTTGGATAAAAAAGTTGGGGAGGATATGAAAATTCTAAAAGATAAATTTTCAAATATTACGATTGGTAACAATTTAAAATCAGTTAACGAATAAATGTTAAAATATTAAATTATTTGTAAGGTATTTACAAATATATTTATATCTTGCGCAATATTTTAGTATCAATTAGCCACAATTGACATTAAATAACTAAAAATTCCAAAAACAAATTTACATTCTAAAAACTCGATTATTAGTATTTTAACTATAGAATTTTTAGTGCCCTTTATGAAAATATCATATTTACTGGAATGTTATGATGTAGTCTTTCGTCAAACAATTTCTCCTATTACTATTTCAAATAAAATCATTTTTGAAGAACTTAGTATCATTGAAAAAAATTCCTATCGTATTTTTGAATTAGAAATTAATGAAAATAAAACAAATGACAATTTAAAAATTCGTCAAACGGTCAACTCCTTACATCCAAAAATTCAAGAATTAGAATTGAAATCAATCTTTCATTTCAATGAATTTGTGGAATATATTCCGATATTAAAATCAATAATCGAATTTACCGGTGAAAATATTTTCATTGCAAAGCATCTCGAATGCTCAAATAAATTTTATGTTTATGAAAAATGTTCATTAAGTGAGATACCAGTCATAGAGCGTAACTTACTATATACACATCAAGTTTTAAAAAAAGAAAACCTCAACATTAAACGAGCAATAAAAGAACAAGTATTTAAATATAAGACAAACCTAAAAATTGAACACTTTATTCATAAAATTCAATTGGCTTTAGAATGCCAATTGCATTTATTAATAAAACATATAGAACCGAAAACTAAAAAAGAACTATATGAATACTCAAACAAATTCGACAAAATAGATTGTTTAAAATGTCAATTTTCCCATTTAGAAATACTGCTTGTTTTTCTGGAAAGGGAATACGCCAATTATTTAAACAACAAATCGATGGTTCCATATAGAACAGTTTTGGTAGATGAAGTCGAAATAGGTTCAAAAGTGGAATACGTCCGTAATTCATTGCTTTCAATGGTTATCGAAAAAGAATTATTACAAATAATTTTCGAACCACTATTATATCTAACAAATTTACATGCTCAAGAAAAAATCAGTTATTACCAATACAATTTCTCCAAAAAATATGTAATTGATATTGCAAAATTTATATTCGATAATCCAAACTGTATAACTCAATTAGAATGGTGCAATTGGTTGATAGAGATGCAAGTCAATATGTTTAATTTTTTCGATTATATAACTTCCATTTTAAAAAATGAGTTTAATAATTGTGATACAGAAATTGAGACATTAGAGCTGATGTTTCATTATTTAAAATTTTATAACCAATCCAAAAACAAGCTTGGTGTTTCATACAAAGAAAATCTTCCGGAAATAAAATTTCAAATTTATACCTGGCTCGAAGAGGAAATTGAATTCCTGTCAAGAAAAAGGGAACTCACCAAAAAAATTGAACATCGTAATGAGAGTAACGGAAATCAAAATAAAATACATCTAGATCTTTCAGTTGCACAATTAGCATATGCAATTAATTTATTGATTAAAATAGGGTTTATAAAAAACAACAACCTCAAAGAAGTCCTTCAAGTAGCAACAGAGCTAATTAAAACAGACATGACAGAAAAGATTTCCTTTGATAGTTTGCGATCTAAATATTATAATGTCGAAACTAGTACAACTGAAGCTGTAAAAGTAAAAATTGAAAACCTTTTAAATTTTACGAAGCTGTAATATTTCCTTTAAAATTCGATATCCAAAGCCACGCATTTTAAGTAAATCGTCATCCGAAATAGTTAGTAATTCCGCTAAAGTATGAAGATTATTTAGCTTCATAAAAGTCAATAATCCGGCACTTGGAGTAAACTCTATATTTGATTTCATAATATAAATTCAGCTGCACAAAGGTATAAAAACAAACTGCGTGGGACATCTATCATCAGCCACAGAGGTACCGCCAAGCACCCACAGCACACGATTAACAGAGCCCACGCATTGCGTAGGCGAACAGTTAATTCGTGAGCTGATTTAGAATCTTTTGGCGGTTTTCTGTGGCTCTACTTAACTTTCGCTATATGGATTGAGTTTTCACTCAATTATTTTATTGTCCCACAAATTTAAACAAATACCCCTATTTCAAGTCATTTTAGCGGAATATAAATAAAAATCTAATTATTTTTTTCTGTGTTTACTACACTTTGTTAGGGGTTGCAACCCCTAAGTAACTGTTTTGGTGCATTCAAATTAATTCTATTTGCCATAATTAATTACTAAATTTTAAAACCTATGGCAATCGAAGTACTTACAAAAGAAGACTTAAATCAATTCAAAACGGAATTACTATCTGCAATTTCACAACTGGTAAATGCAAATCCCCAAAACAAACAAAAATGGCTCAAATCAAAAGAGGTCCTTGAGTTGTTGACTATCTCCCCCGGTACGCTACAAAACCTCAGAATAAATGGAACATTAACCTTTACCAAAATTGGTGGTACTCTTTATTATGATCAAGACGATATAAACAAAATACTGGAGCGAAATAAAAAAGCGGCTAAATTGACACTCTTCAAATAATTTCTAACATTTTGTTTAATTAATTATGAACTATATCAAACACTTATCAGGATTCTTTCAAAAAATAATCTACGATACCGATCTAAATCCAACCCATGTCAGTTTGTACATGGCCCTATTTCAAACATGGAATGTCAACCGCTTTCAAAATCCAATTAGCATTACTCGAAACGAAATGATGCGCATTAGTAAAATCTATTCCAAAGCGACATACCACAAATGTATTAACGAACTACATGCAAAAGAATATATAAAATACGAACCGTCACACAATCCTTTCAAAGGAAGTTTAATCTATGTAAACAGCCTAGAAATCAGTCCAGAACAACCCAGTAAGAAAGAACAGAGAAAATCAAAAAAAGAACCACCTACTGAACATCCTATTGAACAAGTCGTGAACAAGCACAAGGCAAGTACATTGCCAACTCCTAGACAAGCGCTGGTATCTTATATAAACAATACAAACAATACAAACAATACAAACAGTTTAAAATTTGAAAACGAGAACGTGCTCGAAAAAAAATCAAATACCGATATTTTAGAAAGTGAAAAATGGATACCTACCGAAAAAAAGAAAAAAAAGTTCCGCGAAAAAAAAGAAATGTTTTCAACATTCGCCGAATCCGAAAAAAATCAAATTAAAAAAGGGAGGCAAAATGAAATAACCCAAAGTATTCCTCCAAAGCTGGATGATGTAAAACAGTATTTCATTTCGCAGCAAGCTGAAGAAATCGAAGCCGAACGGTTTTTCAATCATTTTCAAAGCAACGGTTGGTTAGTGGGAGGAAAATCCAAAATGTACAATTGGCAAGCATCGGCCAATAATTGGATTTTAAACTTACAAAGTTTTAAGCCATTCAAAATGGCAATATCAAATCCAGTACCAGGGAATTTAAAAACGTCTAACCAAAAGAAATACGATGAACCCTTATAATGAAATTCAAAAAACGTTTGTGGTAAAAAATGGTGTCAAAATGTATGACTTCGACAAATGTTTAGTGGCATTACAAAACATTGGACATTATCACTTTGGAAACCAATTCAAAATTCACGAGGAAGACATTCCTGTTATCCGTAAACTAATTACGTATGCCATTCGAGACCTAGCTACAACCACAAAATTAAATCTAAATCCGAACAAAGGAATCATATTGTCGGGTCCTGTTGGATGTGGCAAAACCTCATTGATGTTTCTACTCAATTATTTCTGTTCACAAAACTATAGTTACAAAATAAAACCTTGTAGGGATATAGCTTTTGAATTTGCAACAAAAGGATATGATGCTTTATTTCCTTTCACCAAAAAAGAATACAAACAAATCAAACTCAACACCTATTGTTTTGATGACCTTGGTACCGAAAAGCAAATCAAACATTTCGGTAACGAGTGTAATGTAATGGCTGAAATAATCCTCAGCCGTTATGATTCATTTATCCATGATAAATCACTAACGCACGTAACCACCAATCTTTCAGCTTCAGAACTCGAAGCTTGTTATGGTGACCGAGTTCGGTCCCGAATGAGACAAATGTTTAACCTCATCGCTTTTGATCGAGATACAAAAGACAAACGATAACCCTAAACAGAAAACAAATAACCGAAAACCGACAACCGAAAAAATGAAACAAATATCAACCTTCTGGAACTGGTTCCAAGACAACAATCAAACCATCAGAAATATTTCTAGCGAGACTCCTAAAAAACAAAAACACATATTCTTTTGGCTAAACAAACACCTCAACTATTACTGCAAAGAGATTGACTTTATCATTGTCTTTCCTAAAAACCCAACGGACAAAACCAAATTAATAATAACCGCCAATGGCAATCCTGAATATTTCAAGCAAGTGGTAGATTTAATCGATAAGGCACCAAGACTGAGAACATGGATTTTCGTGGCTTTTATTCAACCCGTTGAAGACATTGAAAAAATAATGGATGCACTTGACAATCCCTATGTTTTTCAGGACATAACGATCACAGCAAGCGAAATAATGTTTTTGCCTTTGAATTGTGATGAAACCTATAGAAAATTTGACATCAGGATCTATCTCAAAAATTATCATATGCATTGCAATACAAAAACGTGGAGAGAAGCTATTTATATTATCATGAAGGATATTTTTGGCGAGAAATATGTGTATGAACACATTAATTTCGTTCAATTAGCACAGCTTCCTGATAATGAGGATGATTTAATTCACTTACACGATTTACAGTTTTATATTGATATTATAAATGCGAATCAAGGGTTGAAATAAAACGTAGCTATTCTTTAGATTAGTTCTGACAGGTTTTTAAAACTTGTCAGGTCCGTATTGAAAACCAAAAAGTTATAGATTCAACCCTTGATTTACATTATAAATAAAATCGAATGGCAATGGGTTACCTTTTCTTGTATTTGGTATTAATGGAAAAGAAGTAATTCATCATTAATTTGAGTGTCAAAAAAATTATGGCATATTTCAAAGGTTATTTGTCTAAAAACCTATACTAATAAGCAATTTCAAAATTGTATAGCTCAATTATATTTAGGAGAAGAACCTATATTTAACAACAACCGCATCTACATTGTCCTAAACATGTAAGTGCTTTATTAAAAACTAAACTTTTTCATGAATAAAGAAAAAATACACCAGGTCTTTCTAGATACCACTTTTAGAATTTTAAGCACTCCTGTAATTGATATTAAAATCAACAAAACGATACCAAAACTAAATCATTTGGAATCATGGGCTTTCCTCACTGCTTGGAATCCTTTACCGGTAATCCTTTCTGAGGCAGAAAACAAACGTAGAAATTTAGAATTAGAAGATGATATAAAAGCATTGGACTTAAAATACAACTTAGGTGTCGGTATCTCTCAAGATGAAAATTGGAAAGAAGATAGTTTTTTTATTGAAAATTGTACAGAAGAAAAAGCCAATGAATTAGCTGTAAAATATGGGCAGTTGGCATATGTATGGGGTAATATAAATAAGGAAGCTTCCCTTATTTATACGCTAAAGCAATAAATCATTTGCATATTCCAACTATTATTCACAATCTTTGCAAAAGCATCAAGAATCTCGATTTTATTGGGATGCCAACCGATCAACTCACGACACGGTGGCTTAGAATGTGGAACAGTCGTTCAAATGTGTTGAGAAACCACAATTCTTTCCCGCATTTTCACGACCTAACAAAAGTGTAATTTTTTAATTTGTTATGTTATGAATACTATTTTATTAAACTTCTCTTCAATAGATAGAGAAAAAATCATTTTGCCTTGTCAAGCCATTGAGCTTAATGAATCGCTAATTGTCGTTAAATCGCTTTTAGCGGAAAAATCAAAAATCCTGCTGTTAGAGGTAAAACACAATCAAATCAACACCTTGTTAGATTTAACCAACGTCACACCCTATGAACTTTGGTATTTTGACCAAGATCAATTATTCACAGGCAAAGGTTTTAGTTTGCAAAACTCCGGTCAATTATTCCAGATTCAGACTCAGGCACGTTACATTGTTTTAATACCACGAGAAAATGAAAGTATTATCAGTTCGAAATTGCTAGCAAATTTCAACTGCCATTCATTTCAAACTACAATTGATCTACATTCTACATCAACTGCATTATTAAAAGGTTTCGAAACAGAAAGCGCTCATTAGTCTTAAAACAATGTTTTCTAACTAAAAATCAGTTCGTTCTTGCTTAGGAAGTTGTTCTCCAATTTGAGCTTTGTTTCTTTCTAAGTACAGAACGGGTTTCGATATACTTTCTGTTTATAATCGAAAGCAACGTAATAAATCATAAAATATGCGACAAATATCAATCAAAACATTCACCGCTCAGATTACAATCGGCTTAATCCGAGGGTATTCCAATATTAAAATTTCAATACCGGAATTTAAAGAATCACTATTGCTTGCACAGCAGGAAATACAGAAACAATACAACATTGCATTAAGCGCAAAGTTGGCTCTTTGTGAAATATTTTTCTTAGGACAGGATGAACCTTCAGTCGAATTGCAATTTATCCAATACCCTAAATTTCCACAAGAAATAGCAGCTTTGAAAAAAGCAATAGCCAAACTCACAGAAATACTGATGATTGAATTAGAACAAAACAGGATTGTTATAGTCTTTTCGGATGAAACAATAATGCTGGAACAGTCCGAAGCAATTGACCCTAACATTCTAATCAAAACGCACCCACTCACAAATGAATAACCTAATCCTGCACATCCCGCATTCGTCAACAATAATCCCATCAAAAAAAGGATTTTGTATAACCAATGAAATTTTAAACCAAGAAGTGCTCAAGCTTACCGATTGGTTTACGGATGATCTGTTTGAAAACAACAATGATATAAGCATAAAAGCTCCTTTTTCCAGAATATTTTGCGATACCGAAAGGTTTGCAGATGATAGTCAGGAAATAATGGCTCAATTTGGTATGGGCGTACTTTATGAAAAAACAGATTCGGGAGAACAATTGCGTAATATAACTCCCGAATTACGAGAATACATCTTAGAGAACTATTATTGGAAGCACCATAACGCGCTAACTGAAAGTGTTCGACTTCAATTGAAAAAAGAAGGTTCCGCGACTATTGTGGATTGTCATTCATTTCCTTCTAAACCATTATCACGAGCTTTAGTCCAAACAGCTAATCGTCCTGATTTTAACATTGGCACGGATAAATTCCATACGCCTCAAAATTTAATTGACGCCTCAATTGCTTTTTTCAGGGAAAGAGGTTTTTCGTTGGGAGTTGACACACCTTATTCCGGTTCGGTTGTTCCAATGGAATATTACCATAAAAACAATAAAGTGCAGTCCATAATGCTTGAAGTAAATCGAGGTCTTTATATGGATGAATGTACTGCTGAGAAATCAATTCGTTACAACCAAATCAAACAAGTTGTTCAGGACTACCTCGCGTTTGTTCGAGGTGTAACGGCACAATCTTAAATCTAAAGAAAGATTACAGCCTGCTTTCCAGTTTTATATTGAATATGTAATTAAATAGCTGATGGGTTACTGGGTTACCTTTTCAAAATTTGATATTAATACTAAACAATAATCTCAAAATCATGAGCAACACAACTATTACATTAGACAAAGATTACTTTACTGTAGAAACGACAAAAGCGTTCTTACACGATTTGGAAATCGCATGCAAAACCATGGAACCGGTATTGTTTGCAAAACTTTTTATCAAGTATGACTTATCCTTTGTGGAGGATTACCAAGAAGTCCTGAGTACCATTTTATCCAGGATGGAAGACTGGAATGATCCAGAAAAAGAAACTGTATTACTGGACGTAGTCCAATTTGATTCAAAATGTCTGTTTTGCAAAATTGGAAAAAAAGTAAAAGTGTACAAATGGACCTATAAGCACACTAAAGGATTGCATGCTGAAAATCTTCGCTATTCACAAAGCATTGCTTTCTATTTCGACTTTCAAGACGATCAATTAGTAGAGTTTGGTGTTTGCAATGGATATCTAGATAAAAATGACATGGATCTCCTAAATAGCGCAATGTAATAATTCAAGAAAATATTTATAGAAGTTAGCTCGATATCAAGAATCGAAAATCAGCCACACAAATAACCTATAAATTTCAATCTAAATGATCAGTAAAAGTAGTAGAACCTTCACAGCACAAGTAACAATTGGTTTATTCCGAGGATATTCTAAAAAAAGCATTTCAATTCCTGAATTTAAAGAGGTATTGTTAGAAGCGCAACAAAATATTAAAGCACAGTATAAAATTGAGCTTAGTACAAAATTAATGCATTGCGAAATATTTTTCCTGGGACAAGAAGAACCGTCTATGGAAATGCATTTATCCAGTATCCAAAATTTCCACAAGAAGAATCAAAACTCAAAAATGCAATAATTACATTAACAGAGATGATGATGTTGCAGCTCGAACAAAACAGAGTTGTAATTGTTTTTCCTCAAGAAACAATAATGTTGGAACAATCCGTTACAATCGACCCTAGTATTCATCTTTAAAATTATAGTTTAAAAAAGCAAATGAAAAATTTAATCCTGCACATTCCGCATTCATCGACAATAATCCCAACTAAAGAAGGATATTGCATAACGGATGAAATTTTACATCAAGAAATTGTAAAACTTACCGATTGGTTTACGGATGATCTGTTTGAAAACAACAATGATACAAGCGTAAAAGCGCCTTTTTCCAGAATATTTTGCGATACCGAAAGGTTTGCAGACGATAGTCAGGAAATAATGGCTCAATTTGGTATGGGCGTACTTTATGAAAAAACAGATTCGGGAGAACAATTGCGTAATATAACTCCCGAATTACGAGAATACATCTTAGATAACTATTATTGGAAGCACCATAACGCGCTAACTGAAAGTGTTCGACTTCAATTGAAAAAAGAAGGTTCCGCAACTATTATTGATTGCCATTCATTTCCTTCTGTTCCGTTGAAAAGAGCTTTGGACCAATCGGATAATCGCCCTGATTTTAACATTGGAACAGATGCGTTCCATACCCCTCTTAAATTAATTGATACCTCAGTAGCTTTCTTTGAAAAAAAAGGGTATTCCCTGGGAATTGACAAACCATACAAAGGATCGATAGTGCCTATGTCATATTATCAAAAAGATAAAAATGTGAAATCAATTATGTTGGAAATTAATCGAGGTTTGTATTTAAACGGAATGTCGAATGAAAAATCCATTCAGTACCGGGAAATAAAACAAATTGTTCAGGAGTTCTTGGGCGTAATTAGAGATTTGTAAGTTAATAGATGTGTAACGGCCATTTGGACAAAGTAGTGATAGACATCTTAAACCCATAAGAAAATATCATCTAGGATTTAATATTAAAAATTTAAAAATATCTTTGTTTTGGACAGAACACATAGTGCTTATAGGAATAGTCAGGTATTTTTTACCTTAATAAACATGTAAAATGAAAGAATGTATTAAAATTATAGACTTAAATGGAAAATATTTTGTGAAAGCAAAGGACTTACACAAAGCTTTGGGTGTTAAGAAAGGATTTTTCGACATACACAATGGGTTCCATGATTGGTATCTTAGAATTGATAAGTCCGGTT
>Ga0184629_10000062_pt1 | contig 39512 bp, 36 predicted proteins | sample PLM4_32_b1_FD_133158 | JGI IMG/M metagenome (GOLD analysis project Ga0184629, IMG submission 133158) | Groundwater sediment microbial communities from an aquifer in East River, Colorado, USA - PLM4_32_b1 | ecosystem: Environmental > Terrestrial > Soil > Riparian zone | place: USA: East River...
CCGGCCGCGGCGGAGGCCGGGGCGGTGCCGCCCACGGCGGCGTCCGCGCCCGGGTCGCCCGCGATACCCCTGGCCGCGGCAACGCCCCGGCCAGGAGCCGCATCTCCCGAGGAAATCTTCAACACCGCGTACGCCGACTACACGAAGGGGAACTTCCCGCTCGCGATCCTCGGCTTCCAGGAGTACCTCGAGGAGTTCCCGGGAAGCGACTTCGCGGACGACGCTCGCTACTGGATTGGTGAGAGCTACTACAGCCAGGGGAAGTTCACCGACGCCATTCAGGCCTTCGGGGAGTGTCTGCGCCTCCATCCGAAGGGGGACAAGGCGCCGGCGGCCCAGCTGAAGCGGGGGTACGCCTACCTGGAGGCCAATCAGACGACCCAGGGGGTCAAGGAGCTCAACGCTGTGGTGGAGTCGTTCCCCAACTCCGACGAGGCGCGCCTGGCGAAGGAGAAGCTCCGTTCCCTGGGGCTGGCCGGCTCCCGGGGTTGACAGTCGCCGGCGCGATCCCTAGACTCCCGTTTCCTGACGTAGGCCTTCCATGGTACCTTCCGCCGGCCGGCGTTGCGGCCCGGCCTGAGACGGAATCGACCCGATGGCAAACCATCCGTCCGCCCTCAAGCGGGCAAGGCAGAACGAGAAGCGCCGCCTGCGGAACCGCGCGAGCAACACGCGGCTGCGCAGCCAGATCCGGAAGCTCCGCCGTGCCGTCGAGGAGGGGAACCTCGACGAAGCCAGGCAGTTGCTGCGGCCCACCCTGTCGCTGATCGATCGCTCGGTGCAGAAGGGCGTGCTTCACGACAACGCCGCCGCCAGGCGCAAGAGCCGACTCACGCGGCTGGTGCAGACCCACCCCACCGCCGGACGCTGACGGGACCCGGTTCGCCGGCCGAGCTCTTGTCCCGCGAAGCGACTGCCGAACAACCTCTCCGTACCTGCGACCCCTAGCGATTCCGCTTGCGATTGACGCGCGCCGCGCGCGCGACCGATCCCGGTCGCGTCCGCTGTACCTTGGCCTTCGCCTTCCCCCCCGGGCGCCGCTCCCCCCGACCCGCCGTCGATTGCCTCGAATCACCGACCACCTCCAGCTCCATCCGGCGGAGGAAGTGGTCGACCCTGACGACCCGGATCTGGATCCGATCTCCCAGACGAAACAGCCGTCCGCTCCGCTCACCCCGAAGTAGATGGCCGCGTTCCTCGAACTGGCAGCGCTCCCCCAGACTTGCGATCGGCACCAGCCCCTCGACGAAGTACTCCTCGACCTGAATGAACAGGCCAAACGGCATCACACCGGAGATGAAGCCGTGAACCTCCTCGCCGAGCCGGTCGGCCATGAACACCATCTTCTTCCAGTCCTCGAGTTCGCGTTCGGCCTCCTCCGCGACCCGCTCGGTGCGGGACGACTGCTCCGCGATCGCGGGAAGCGCACGGCGCAGCGCTTCCGTGCCCTCCCCGGAGGCTGGCAGGCCGCCGTCGCGAACCGCCCGCAGCACCCGATGGACCACGAGATCCGGGTAACGACGGATGGGCGAGGTGAAATGGGTGTAGCGAGGCGCGGCAAGCCCGAAGTGCCCGAGGTTCTTCGGATCGTAGCGCGCCTGCATCAGCGCCCGCAGGACGAGTTGTGACACGAAGCGCTCCTCCGGCTTGCCGGCGGCCTGATCGAGGATCTCCTGGAGGTGGCGTGGTTCGATGGCATCCAGCGGCCGCGGCACTCGGTACCCGAGCCCCTGCAGGACCTGGTCGAACGCCTCGAGCCGGCGCGGGTCCGGGCGCTCGTGCACCCGATAGAGCGTCGGCACTCCGCACTCGAGGAGGTGGGAGGCAACCGCCTCGTTGGCGGCCAGCATGAACTCCTCGATGATCCGGTGCGCGATCGTGCGCGGGGAGGGGAAGACGCCGGTCATCTCGCCGCGGGCATTCAGCACAATCTCCGGCTCGGGGAGATCGAAGTCGATGCTCCCCCGTTCGCGGCGCCGTGCCTGCAGGCGGCGCGCCAGGGTTTCCATCCCCTCGAACGCCGGCACCAGGGAGGAATAGCGATCCAGGAGCGCCGGATCCCGATCCACCAGGATCCCGGCGACCTGAGTGTACGTCATCCGCTCCTGGCTGCGGATGACGCCGTCCGCGAACCGGGCCGCGGTGACCGCGCCGCTCGCGTCGAGGTCGAGGATTGCCGATTGCACGAGGCGGGGCTCCCCCGGCCGCAGGGAGCAGAGATCGTTCGACAGTTTCTCCGGAAGCATGGGGACGGCGCGCCCGGGGAAGTAGACGCTCGTGCCGCGCGCGAGGGCCTCGAGATCGGTCGCTCCGCCGGCGGGAACGTACCAGGCGACATCGGCGATATGGACGCAAAGCCTCCACGCCCCGCCGCCCAGGCGCTCGACACTGACCGCGTCATCGAAGTCCTTCGCGGTTTCGCCGTCGATGGTGACCGTGGGCACCGTCGTGAAGTCGGCCCGCCCCGCGAGGGCGCTGGCTGGGACTCCCACCGGGATGGCATCCAGTTCCTCCAGGACCTCGGGAGGCCAGGTGTGCCTGAGATCGTGTTTGCGGATGATGATGTCGATGTCGCGCCCCGGCTCCTCGGGGTAGCCGAGGACCTCCACCACGATTCCACGCGCGATGCCGTCCTCGTCGGGCGGGTCGCTGATCTCCGCGCCAACCGCCATCCGGTCCGCCGCTCCCAGTGTTCGCCCGGGCTCCAGCGCGATGAAGCGCGCCACCCGCTCATCGAACGGGAGCACCCGCGCCTCCCGGCCGCGCACCTCGATGACCCCGGTGACCCGCCGCGACGCGGGATCCAGCACCCGGAGCGGCGTGCCCTCGCGCCGGCCGCGCGAATCGACGCGCAGTACCTGGACCAGCAAGCGATCGCCGTGCATCAGGCCGACGGCATTGCGCGGGTTGATGAAGACGTCGGTGGCGGCTTCCGGTTCGCAGCGGACGAACCCGTATCCGGCAGGGTGCCGAATGAAGCGACCCGTGACCGGGTCGCCGGCACCATCTTCTGGGGGATGCGCGCGCCGTTTCATCGGGAGGAAGGGTGCCTCAGATCCGGTGGGGTTCGCGAGGGTGCCACCGCCACTGCATGCCGCCCTTTCCAAAACCGTGAGGCGTTCGCTATACTCCCCGCCCGACTCGGGGGCGGTTCCCTCGCACGATCGACCCGGGCCAGACTTCCCATGCCGAAGTGGCGGAACTGGTAGACGCGCTAGGTTCAGGACCTAGTGGGGGCAACCCCGTAGGAGTTCGAGTCTCCTCTTCGGCACCACATCATCATCAGTCTCGCCAGGCGGTTCGCGGTTGAGGCGGCCGCTCGAGCGGTACTCCTCCCACCGCCCCGATCATCCACATGTCGTGCCGCTCACCTGCCTAGGTACGAGTTGGCGGGCGACCGCACTACCTCGTTGGCGGGAGTTTCAACCTCCCCCTTTCCAGCACAGAGTACGCACCGCCCTGTTCCACCACACGAGCGACACCCGGAGGTGCCGCGAAGATCATCGACGACCGATCCGCGTGCTCCGCATTGAAAGCACTCCCCGCTCCCCGAACACTGCCGGCAATCCCGCACCGCGTGATCTGCAGGGCTTGTCACCACTCGCCTCCCCGGCGCCAAGTTTGAGCGGTACTCCGAACCCTCGCGCCCGCCCCAGAGTAACCCAGGCGGGGGTCGGATCGTCAAGCGGAAAATCCCGAGGTCGCGTCGAGCGCCCCCCCCCGACCCTGCCCGCCCGCCCAACGGCCGACACCGTTCCGAGTCCCCTCGGTAAGCCTCCTTTTTTGTGGAGTTTAAGGAGCCCTGGTTTAGGCGTCATATGGCGCACCTGGGCCGTCTGAGTCATTTTTTTGTTCCGTGCCGGAAGAACAGAATAAGCATATTATTATCATATATTTAAGACAATATTATCGACTCTTGACAGGGTCTGGGGCATCCCCTACCATACCCGCAGGCAAGAGACACCCTCTTTGAGCCTAGCGGCTATCGGCGGTGCCGCGCTGATAGCACCCGGCCCATTCCGGGTGGCGCAAACGGGTGCTGTTGCTCCACTGGAAGGCGGAGAGCCCAAGGTTCTCCGCCTTTTTTTTTGATCGCGGGTCGAAGGGAGCGAGGAAATCTCCGCGGCGCCCGGTGGGTGTTACAATGAGTGGCGTCGGCGGAAGATGCGCCGCGTCTCACGCGTCCTGGTCCCAGGAGGCGGGCCGGCTCGTTGCGCGGCCTCCCGGCGAACGAGGTGAGATGCGAATCACCGAGGCGTTGAAGCGCGAGGTCGAGCCGCTGAAGGGAAAGCTGCCGGAGGAACAGGTGCTCCGGTTGCTCAGCCTCGGCGTGACCACCGCCGAGGAACTGCGCGACCAACTCGCCTTCGGCAACCCGCTCCTCCTCCATAATTTCCTCGACAGCGCGGGTGCCCCGGCGGCACCGATCCTGCGGGCTCCACGCGTCGCGCGCTCGGCCTGGGGTAGATCGGCGGGGATGGCACCCTACCGGGCGCTCTCGTCGATCCAGGACGGTGGCACGCCCCCGCTGCTGCGCCGCCCGCGCGGCGTGATGCTCGCAGAGGCGCAACGAAGCCGCCGCGCTCTTCCCCCGGCGCCGATCCGATCGCACGCCGAGGACCTGGCTGCCGGGGGTGTCGATCTGACCTCGCGGATGCCGGAGGTGCGGAACCAGGGGAACCGTGCCACCTCCGTGGCATTTGCCGTCTGCGCCCTGCGCGAGGGGCTCGCCGGGCTCGTCGGGGAACCGTGCGTGCCGCTCTCGAGCCAGTTCGTCTACTGGATGTGCAAGGAGCGCGACGGCAAGCCGAAGGAGGAAGGGACCGACCTGGGGATCGGCATGTCGGTGCTTCACGAGATCGGTTCCCCACCGGCAACCCTGTGGCGGTACTCCCCGACTCCGGATCCCACCGGGAACGAGGGACAGGGCCCTCCCCCGAAAGAGGCGACGCTGACCGCGAAGGCGAAGCCGTATCAGATGGGGCGCTACATTCGCTTGCGATCTCGCGACGTTCGCGCCCTGCGAGCCACGCTGGAGGGGGGGAATCTGGTCGTGCTCGCGGTTCACACCTTCGCGGCCTGGGACTATCCCTCCACGGCACTCTCGGGTGACATCTCGCTGCCGCTTCCTGGCGACAACGCGGACGGGGCGCACGCGTTGCTGCTCGTCGGTTTCGAGGACAATGCCGCCCTGCCGGGAGGCGGTGCCTTCGCGTTCCAGAACTCCTGGGGACGGACCTGGGGGGAAAAGAACCGTTACGGCGTCGGTCGTGGGACCCTTCCCTACTCGTACGTGGCGCTCTATGCCACCGAAGCTTACACCGTCGAGCACTGAGTCGGCGCGCAGCCCCGCTACTCCGCTCCTGCGGCCGCACCCTGCATGCGCCCCAGGAACCTCACCAGGAGATCGGTCGCGTGGTCGATCTCGAATGGCTTCGCCAGCACGGGCGAGCCTACCTCCTCCAGGAAGCGGCGTGTTTCCGGGGTGACGATGTCGCCGGTGGCGAAAACCACGCGGCGCTGCATCCGGGGGTCAACTCTCCCCAGCGTCTCGTAGACCTCGCGCCCGCTCATGCCGGGCATCTTCATGTCGAGGAGGACGGCGTCGAACTCCACCGCGCGCAGCTTCTGCAGGGCCTCGCGCCCACTCGACGCCGTCTCGACGGTCACCCCACGCGACTCCAGCAGGTCCGCGAGCAGGTCCAGGATCACCGCCTCGTCATCGACGACCAGCACGCGCGACCTGACCGCCTTCTGGTCGTTCGCGGCCCGCCGGGGGGCAGGTCCCGAGTGCGGAACCTCGATGCGCATGCAGGTCCCCTCCCCCGGCTGGCTTGTCGCGCGCAGCGTGCCTCCGTGCTGCCGCACGATCCCGTACGCCGCCGACAAACCGAGGCCCGCTCCCTCGCCAACCTCCGCAGTCGTGAAGAACGGGTCGAAGATCCGCCCCAGGTTCTCGGCCGCGATCCCGGCGCCGTTGTCGGTGAGCTCGATCGTGGCCCGCTCCCCCTCGCGGCGCGTCGTGACGGTGACCCGCCTCGGCCGGTTCACCTGCGCCAGCGAACGTCGTGCGTTGGCGAGCACCTCCTCGAGCACCTCGCGGAACTGGCCAGGGTCCACGAGGACGGGCGGTAGATTCGCATCCAGGCGGAGATCCACCTCGACGCCGGCCAGCGTCAGGCCCGACGAGAGCGCCTGCACTGCCTCCTGTACGAGACCGTTGATCGCCACCGCCTCCAGCCTGGGCGCCTGCTCCTGGGCAAAGGCGAGGAGCCTAGCGACCACCCGCTGACAACGCTGGGCCTCCTGGAAGATCCGATCGATGGGCCCGTCGGGTGCATCCGCGTGAGGCCGCTGCGCGAGCAACTGCGCGTACCCGAGCACTCCGGTCAGCGGGTTGTTGAGCTCGTGCGCAATCCCCGCCACCATCCGACCCATCGCCGAGAGTTTCTCCGATTCCGCCATGCGGCGCCGCAACGCCTCGCACTCGGCCTCCGTCGCCAGCTGCTCCGTCTGGTCGCGGGAGAGGACCATGAATCCGACCGCCTCCGGGCCGTGCTCGACGGGGGAGATCTGCAGGCCGAGGCGGCGGCCGCAGGCACGCACGTCAACGGTGGCAGCGCCGTGGCTGCGGCCTTCTCTGACCTCCGCGAGCAACGCGCCCACCTCGTCCGCCGCCATCCCCAGGAGATCGGCGAGGCCCCGGTCCAGCACGTCGAGCTCACGGAGCCCGACCTGCGCGGCAAAGGCCGCGTTGGCGGAGAGGATCCTCCCCTCGAGGTCGAGCTGCGCGACTCCCTCCGTGAGCGACGATAGCAGGAGGTCGCGGAATCGCTTCTCCTCCAGGAGCTCCCCGACGACCTCGCGCCGGAACATTCCCTCGAACCCCTCCACCAGCACCTCGTCGCACCCCTCCTCGAGCCGGCCGATCACCTGCCTCAGCGTGGGAAGGAGCCGATCCAGCGGCATCTTGGCCACGAACGCGTCCGCCCCGATCGCCCGGAGGTTCCCCAGGTCCTCGAGGAGGATGCCGGAGAGCACGACGACCGGGATCGCGCACAAGTGGGGAGCGGCCTTCAGGTGACGGCAGACCTTGGTGCCGTCCACCTTCGGCATCACCAGGTCCAGGAGGATGAGGTCCGGTCGCCGCTCGGCGACCGCCCGCAGCGCCGCGATCCCATCCCGGGCGGTGACGACGTCGTACCCCTCCTCGCGGAGGAAATCGCCGAGGACCTTCACGTAGAACTCATTGTTGTCGACGACGAGGGCGTGCGGCATCAGGGCCTCTCCTCCGACTGGCGCGGTCCTGGTGACGCGGCGCCAGAGAGTTCCCCACCTGCACGATGGGTGCCAGTGGCAGACGCCAACCGAGCGACGGAGATCGAACGACTTAGGAATGGGCGGGACACTGCGTTCCGCCCCGGCTGTCGAAGAACCGCCTGTCGACAGCTCGAACCTGACGGTTGCTTGACGCGCCTCGTTGACGCCCCCTCCACTGTTGGCGTACGTTCCCTCCATGCGGGAACACCGAGCGGGGCGGGTGTCGGGGTTTCAGGCGGCCGGGCGGCTGGGCCTGGTCGCGGCCATGCTCGGGCTAGGGGGTGCAGCGGACCTCCGTGCGACGGACCCCGCTGGGGCGCCCGTCGAAGGCTGGCACTCCCCCACCCTCGGCCTGCGGCTGCTGCCCCCCGCCGGATGGTCGCTCACCCCGGGCCCCTCGACCGACAGCGTCCTCCTGGTGCCACGGCGCGGGAAGGGACAGATCGCCTTGCTCAGTCTGCCGCTCGGCGCCGCGGACGCTGCGGCGGAGCCCGGCCTGGACCGGATCGTCGATGGCGCGTTGGCCTCGCTGAAGGAAAAGGTCGACGGGTTCAAGCTGCTGGAGCGCCGCGCGGCGGAGGTCGCGAAACTACCGGCGCAGGAGATCTACTTTCGCGGCAAGGTCGCGCGCCAGAAGTACCGTTGGATACAGACGATCTTCGTGCGCGAGTCGAGGCAGGTGATCCTGATGTACACGGCTCCCGACACGACCTTCTCGCAGTTTCTGGGCGACTATGATCAGGTGGTGCGCTCGGTGATGGTCCTCCCCTAGTCGCGGAGCTCGGCGACCCTGCTGCGTTCAGCCATGCCAAGCCTGCTCCCCATCGTCCTCGTGGCGCTGGCCGCCGCGCGCGCCGTGGTCCCGACGAGCGAGAACGAGCTCGAGCCCCCGCTGGCCGGGTGGCACGGGGGCCCGGTGAAGTACCTGCTCACTGCCGACGAGGAGCGAGAGGTGCGAGCGCTCACCGACGACAAATCCCGGCGCGAGTTCATCCTCCGCTTCTGGTCACGCCGGGATCCCACCGCGGGAACCCCCGAGAACGAACTGCGCGACGAGTTCTGGCAGCGGGTGGCCCAGGCCAACCGACTGTTCGTCGAAACGACCAAGCAGGGATGGAAGACCGACCGCGGCCAGATCTACATCCTGCTCGGCGCGCCGGACGAACAGGATCTCGACCCGGTGCAGAAGGAGGGGCACGGACAGATTCGCTGGATCTACCGTTCCGCTCCGACACGAGACAGCGGCCCCAACGAGATCATCGCTTTTCGCGAAGATGCTTCGGGCGAGTTTCGCCTCAGCACCAATCCTCGGGACTATTCGCTGGTGTCCGATTTCGTCACGCGCTCCAGCCTCGCCCTCGGGACCGCGGCGACCCAGGCGGAGGCACGGATCCGGACTCCGGGGATGTCGTCCACGCAGATCGCCAATGAGCTCACCGCACTCGGCCAGGATGCCAGGGAGGACGACCTGGTCGCCGCACTCGTGGCCACCGCGCCGGCCCCGGATGGACCTCGGTTCGAGGACGTCTTCCATTTCCTCCGCGCCCGCGATGGCTCGACCTTCGTGGCCATCACACTGGCCATTCCCCCGGCTCCGGAGCCGGCGGGCGGCGGCACCGCTGCGGTCCTGCCGATGGCGCGGCTCGAGCGGCTCGAGCCGCCGGCGGCGGTGTTCGACTTCATCTACCGGGATCCGTTCGTCCAGGTGGGCTCCGCGATCTTCCAGGCTGGAGCCCCCATGCCACCCGGCCGCTACCGTGCCTTCGTCGGAGTCCTCGACCGCCGCACCGGCACGGTGAGCTCACGGCGGGCGGAGATCGAGGTCCCCACCTTTCCCGAGACCACCCTCGCGCTCAGCAGCCTGATCCTCTCGGTCGGGCCTGGGGGAAGCGCACCTCCCGAGGCGGCGCGAGACGGCCTGCCGTTCATAATCGCCGGCCAGCTCGCCGTCCCTCGGATCCCTCCGGTCCTGCACAACGGCGAGGAGTTCTCGCTTCACTACCAGGTCTACGGCGCCGGCCTCGATGTCGGCGGTCGCAGCCACCTCGCGGTCGAGTATCGCTTCCTGCAGTACGACCGGGACCAGGCCGTGCCACTCGGGGAGCCGATCGCGGTCGGCCCGCTGCACGAGCAGGCGCTGGGGTGGTCCTTCCCGTTGATTGGATGGCCCAGCGCCCGCTTCCGCCTGGAGGTGACGGTGGTCGATCGCGTCACCACGCGGGCGGCGAGCGCCGCGCTGGAGTTCAGCGTTGCCGACTAGGCGGCCGATCGCGGCTCTCGCGTGGCTCGCATTCCTCTCCGGCGCCGCGGGTCTGATCTACGAAATCGCCTGGACGCGATGGCTGGCGCTGCACGTGGGCTCCCTGCTTCCCGCTCTGTCCGCGCTGCTGGCGGTCCACCTTCTCGGCCTGACGCTCGGTTCGGTTCTGGCAGGGAGGATGGCTGACCACTCAAGGCGTCCGCTGGCAGGGTTCGTGACGTTCGAGATCCTGACAGCGGTGTTCGGGCTGCTGGTCGGGCCCGCACTGACGGGGCTCGATCCCCTGTGGACGGCGCTCTACCGCCTCGAGTCGGACCACGGGCTTCCGTTCGCGCCGTTGGCTGGCGCCCTCGGCGCCTGCCTGGTACTCCCGGCGGCCGTCTGCATGGGTGCCACGCTTCCCTACCTTGCGGTTGCCGCCCGACCGGCCAGCGGCGAGACCGGAGCAACCAGCGGACGGCTGTACGCGGCAAACACGCTGGGAGCGGTGAGCGGAACCGCAGTTGCCGGCTTTGTGCTCCTTCCGGCGGCCGGCATCCTTCTCACCACGGCGATCGCCGCGGGGCTGAATCTGATGGCCGCCGCCGGGTCGCTGGCGCTCCTGCGGCTGCCCCACTCCTCCCGCGCTCCCGCGGCCGCCCCCTCGGCCTCCAGCTCCCCCATCTCCCTCGCGCTCGCCGCCGGCCTGGCACTGGTCGGCGCAGGCTCGATGGGTGCGCAGCTCGCCTGGACCCGCGCCCTCGCGCTCGTCCTCGCATCCTCGCTCCTCGCAACGACCTGCGTGCTTGCGGCCATTCTCGCCGGGTATGCGCTCGGCGCCCAGCTCGGCGTCGCCGGCGCGCGCCGCGACCGCGGCGCGGCGAACGGGATCGCCGCCTGCGCCACGGGGTTCGCGCTGACGGTGGCGGCGGGCACGGCGCTCCTCGGGGTCCTCCCGCTCGCCATCGTGCCGCTGGCAGCGGGGGTCCGAACCGGTATCACCGCCATGGTCGCCGTGCAGGCGGGCGCGGCCATGGCCATTGTCTTCGTCCCGACCCTGCTTCTGGGTGCCTGTTTCCCCCTGGCGGTGCGCCTGCGCAGCGCCAACGGCTGCCCTCCCGGTCGAGCGACCGGCGAGGTGTACGCCGCTGGTTCCGCCGGCTTCGTGATCGGAGCAGTCGGTTTCGCGGCCGGCGCGCTCCCGATGTTCGGCGCCCGCGGCGCGCTGCTGGTGGCCGCGGGCCTCGCGCCGCTCGGTGCCTTGCTGCTGACCGCCGGGCGCAGCGGACCCCGCGGCGGGGTCGCGACAGCCGCGGCCGGGATCCTCATGGCCGGCGCCGCGTTCCTCCTTCCTGACTGGGACCCGCAGCTCATGACCAGCGGCCCTGCTCTCTACGCCAGCAGCTACCAGGCGGCAGCGGCCGCGAGCCATCGTCCGCTCGCGGAGACCATTCGCCACCGCGGGGAGATCGTCTTCCATCGTGAGGGGGCCGGGGCAACCGTCACCGTGCGGCGCTCGCCGACCGGCGTGCTATCGCTGCAGATCGATGGCAAGACGGACGCCTCGACCGGCGGTGACATGGTCACCCAGCTGCTCGCCGGTCACCTGCCCGCGCTGCTCGCACCGCCGCAGGCGGCGTCGGCGCTGCTGATCGGACTCGCCAGCGGGGTCTCCCTCGGCGCGCTCGCCCGCCATCCGTTCACACGCATCGACTGTGTCGAGCTGGTGCCGGCCGTGGCGGAGGCCGCCGCCTGGTTCGACGGGGTGAGCGGGGCGCCGCTGCGCGACCCGCGCGTTCGGCTGCGCCTGGGGGACGGTCGCAACCACCTCCGGCACGCGGCCGAACGGTACGACGTGATCGCCTCACAGCCGACGAACCCCTGGGTGACGGGGGCGGCCGCGCTCTTCACCCGCGAGGCGTTTGCAGCTGCGCGGGATCGTCTGACCGAGGAGGGGGTGTTCTGCCAGTGGCTGCAGGGGTACGCGCTGCCGCCCGAGCACCTGCGGCGGGTCGTCGCCACCTTCCTGGAGGTGTTCCCTGCCGCCTCCCTCTGGGAGGAATCCGCCGGCGGCGGCGACTACTTCCTGATCGGAGGGCGGCACCCCGCCGCGCGCGTCGATGCGGACCTCCTCCGCGCCAGGGTGCGGCTTCCCGGTGTGGCGGAGGATCTTGCCCGTGCCGGAATCGGCGATCTCGGCGATCTTCTCGCTCATTTCGTCGCCGGACCCGGGGCGCTAGGACGCTTCAGCCGTGGGGCGCGGGCGCAGGTGGACGATCGTGTCGATCTCGAGTACGCGGCGGTACGCGCCCTCCACCTCGACACGCTCCCCGGTCAGATCCGCGGGCTGCGCCCCTACCGCGAATCGCCGATCGGCGCGATCATCGACCTCGACGACCAGCCGGACCGCGCCGCGCTGCTCAGGAAGCTCCGCCTCGCACGCGCCGCCGCGCGATCGGAGGAGCGGCTGCTGCTGTCGCTCCCGGCCGCGGGCACCCTCGTGGCCGACCCCGACCTCGAGCTCGGTATCGAGCTGCTGCGCGCGGGCCTCGACCGGCCGGCGCTTTCCCATCTGCAGGCTGCGGCGCATGGACCCTCCCGGTCGGCGGAGGCCTGGGCCCTGATGGGGGCCCTCCATCTCTCCTCGGGCGACCTCGCGACCGCGGAGGCGGATCTGCGCGAGGCGGTGCGGCAGCGACCCGACGATGTCGCCTCCCGCGCCTTGCTCGCGCGCGCCGCCATCGCTCGGGGGGAAGCCGCCGAGGCGAAGGTCGAGGTCCTGCAGGCCCTCGACCGCGACCCGGCCGCTCCCGACCTGCTCAACATCCTCGGCGCCTGTGCGTTGCTCGCGAACGATCCGGCAGCAGCGCTCGCCCCGTTGGGCCAGGCGGTGGCCGCGGAGCCCGAGCTGGTCGAAGGGTGGATCAATCTCGGCGTCGCCCGGCGTCAGGTCGGGGACCTCGCCGGTGCCCGCGAGGCGTATGAGCGCGCGCTCGCCACCGATCCCGAGAACCTCGACGCACAGTTCAACCTGGCGGTTGCGGCCCTGGTGGCGGGAGACCGGGACGGGGCCGCCGCGCTGTTTCGCGAGGTGCTGCGCGCGGATCCGCACTATCCGGACGCCCAGCGCTGGCTCGAAACGGCCTCCGGCCCGCCAACCACCTCCGGAGCGGCGAACGCAGGATAGGCGGCGGAGTGCGGACCCTAGAAGAGCGTACCCTGGCTCGAGCGCTCGCTGATCGGTGCGGCGGGCGGCGGGGGTGGCGGCGGGGCGAACGGTCGTCCCAGGCTGTCGCTCCCCTCGCGACACCAGTCGAGGTAGTCGCACCAGCGACAGAGAGGGCTCGGCCGCGCCGGGAACTCGCGCGTCGATCGCCGGGCTTCCACCGGGACGTGGCCCGGGGGGTCGGCGGACGCTCGCGCGAGCGCCACGGATTCGTCGCCGCTCAGGCCGCCGACGTATTCCTCGATCCTCGCCTCGACCACCCGGATCTGCCGGACGAGTTCCTGCCGGAACCGGGCCAGCTCGGCAGGTCCGCGGGAGGGCAACTGGCGCTCGACCCCGCTGCGGAGGTAGTGCCAGATCATCCGCACCTGGCGATGACCTGGGAAGATCTCCCTCGCCGCCATCTCGTAGATCCCGACCTGGGGGTCCTGGCTGAGCGCCGCCTGGCTCGGCGTGCGGCTGCTGGTCTTGTAGTCGTGGACCTCGACGGCCCCATCTGGTGCGATATCGACACGGTCGATGACCCCGCGGACCCGGAGCTTGCTCTCCGCCTCCAGCGCGAAGTCGAAGCCTCGCTCGATGCCGACCGTGCTCCCCAGGTCGAACGGGTGGTGCCGCGAGTAGTACCCCGTGAGGCACTCGGCGCCCCCGCTTCGATACTCGGCGACCCCGCGGTCCGCGACGATCCGCACGCGCTCGCCGTAGTTCCGCTCCCAGCGCGTCGCGTAGTCCTGCTGCAGCTCCTCGACACTGGGGGGGCTCGCCCCCTGCGCGGTGCGGCGATAGAGCCACTCGAGCGACTCGTGCACCCGCTTGCCGACGAACGCCTCGATCCCCTCGGCTCCGGACTGGGCGTTCCACAGGTAGCGCCAGGCGAACTTCAGTGGGCACTGGACGAAGCTGCTGAGCCGCGAGTGCGAGTAGGTAGGCATCCGAGCCTCACGGCGCCGGTGCAGGCTCGCCCGGCTGCGGGGGTGCCGGCGCCTGCGTGAGCTTCGTCACGGCAGCGCCGAGCTGCTCGAGGCTACCCGCGCCGAGGACGAACAGGTCCGTCACCCCGGCGACCTGTGCGTACTCCCGCCCGTCCAGCGGGCCGGCAAACGCGACTTCGACCGTCCTGGCGCTGGCGCCGTCGGTTGCCGGACTCGCGTCGAGCCGTATCCTCAATCGCGCTTGTCCCAGCGCCGCGGTGATCGCGTCGGAGGGCGCGGCCAGGAAGCTCTCCGCCTTGATCGCGTCGAGCGCATCCAAGAGCGCCGCCGCGTCCTCGAAGGCAATGTCGCGCGCCACCGGGGCGGCCAGCTTCCACTCCCCTCCGGCCGGGTCCTTCTCGAGGGTCGCAGTGGCCTCGCCGCTGACCTCGATGCGGTGAGTGTTCCAGCGATCGAGGCCCACCACCTGGTGGCGGCGAAACTCGTCGAGGGGGGCGTCGAGGTGACGCAGCGCGCTGTCCCCGATGTCGATCAGCGAGCCATCGGCGCGTTTCACGTAACGCGGCCCCTGACCGCCCGGCGCGGCGCCGATCTCGACCCGCTCCTCCACCCCGCCCTGGGACGATCCGAGCACGAGGGTCGCCGCCGGGGGCGCCGGCACCGTTCCGCTCGCCGTCCCGTCCGCGAAACCCGTGGCGCGCAGGCCGCAGACATCATCGACCAGCTCACGCACCACCTCGCGGTCGGCGACGAACGTGACCGGCTCGCGGATCATCCAGCCGCCGTCCGCCTCGCGCTCGAGCGCGATCGTCCCCGTGGGACGCTCCAGTCGCAGCCGCTCGACGCCCCACGCGTCCAGGCGCACCGCGCGCCGATCGCGCAAACGCTCCGCCGCCAGCGAAAGCGCGCGCTCCGCGCCGTTCCCGACCACCAGCAGCTCGGAGGCGCCGGCCAACCGCGCGTAGTACCCGTCGCCGAGCGAAGCCTTCCCTCCCACCTCGAACCCGATCGGCTCCCCCTCTTTCTGCTTCAGGGTGACGCTGGCCGCCGGTGGAACGAGCCCGTAGGCGGGAGCGCCGGGGTCACCCTGCGGACGGCGCAGCACCTGCAGGCCGCGCAGCGCCTCGGTCACGCTCCGCGTCTCGTCGTCGTCCGCGCGGGCCTCGACCGGTCGAACGAGGCGCCACCCGTCGGGATCGCGCCGCTCCAGAACGATCTCCCCCGCGCCGTTGTGGACCTCCACCGCGATTATCTCGGCCTCGGGCGCCATCGGCAGGAAGCGCGCCGCTGCGGCCTCCTTGGCGGCGCGTGCGGGGACCTCCCGGTGCAGATGCCACGCGTAGTACGCCGCGAGGAGCGCCAGCACCCCTGCGGCGATGAGGGTATTGCGAAACTTCACAGCCGCCTCCGGCGGACCCACTGCACCACGCCGAACCCGGCGATCGAAAGTGGGAACACGCCGAGCGACAGGATCAGGAGCGTGCGCGCTTCCGCGGCGGTGAGGGTCACCACCCGCACCTGGGGAGCGCGCGGCGGGATGCTCACGTTCGGCTTGTCCTGGGCCAGCCAGACCACCGCGTTGAGGAGCAGGTCCGCGTTTCCGAGCAGGCTCACGTAGCGGTTCGCGGCGAAATCCGAATCACCGAACACCACCAGACGCGCCTCGCTCGTGCCCCCCCCGGCCGGCGTCGTGCCGGCTGCAGGCTCGCTCTTGCGGGTGACCTGCACCGCCAGCGCCAGCGGTCCCTGGGTGTCGGCCTCGGGGGTGAACCCGACCTTGCCGGAGGCCAGCTCCTGCGGGTTGGACTCGTTCCACGACTCGCCGCTGCTCTCCACCAGCCGCACCGACCCCGCGGGGGCGGACCCCTCGAGAGAGAACGCGGCGGCGATCGGGAAGAAGGTGCGCAGCTTCAGATCGCGGGTGATCTCGCTCTGCCCGTACCCTGCCGAGAGCGGCACGTCGACCCCGAACCCCTGCAGACGATTCATGATATCGCCGTCGATCACGATCCCGGGGAGCTGCTTGACGCCATAGGCGGCAAGCAGCGGTTCGAGCCCCGTAGTCTGATCGGGATCGATGAGCAGCAACAGGCGTCCGCCGGCGTCGAGATGGGCGCGCACCGCCTCGACCTCGGCGGGGAGGAGGGCCGCCCGTGGCCCGGCAATGACCAGTACCCGGCACCCCTGCAGCGCCTGCGCCTGCCGGAGCAACTCCACGTCACGTGTCTTGATCGCCATCTTCTCGAGCGACTCCCGCAGCGTGCTCAGACCGTCCGGCTCGCGGTCGGTCAGGGCGCGCTCGCCATGCCCTCCGAGGAAGCAAGCCTCGGACGTCTCCTCGCGCGTGATCTCGAGCAGAGCCCGGGTCACCGCCTCCTCCGTCGCCTCGGTGATCTTGGTCTGGCGATCCCCGCGTATGAACACCGTTGTCCCCAGGACCTTCACGTCGAACGCTTTGACGACCGCCGGGTCCCGATCCGGATCGATCCAGTCCACCTGCAGCCGATCGGTGTGGTACTGGTACTCCCGCAACAAGTTCTCGAACCGCTGCCGGCTCTCGTCAGGCAGGAAGAACGCCTTCGCCTGGATCCCCTCGGTCAAGCCGGCGAGCACCTTCGTGGTGTCGTCGGAGAGGGAGTAGAGCCTCGCCGACGTCGTGTCGAAGCGCCGGTGGTGCTCACGCGCCAGCACGTTCACCAGCACCAGGATCGCGAGGACGATGAGCACGTAGAACACAGCATTCGCGCCCGAGAGGAAGCTCCGGCCGCGCAGGAACGCAATCCACTCCGCGCGGTTCCACCAGGCGGAGGCGAGGACCAGCGCCCCGCCGAGCGCCATCAGCGCGTAGCCGTACGCGGAGCTCCCCGGCTGGAAGCGCAATAGCGCGGATCCGGAGGCCAGGATCAGCAGCCCGGCGTACCCTGACATCGTGCGCAGGAGGTTCATCGCCTATCTCCACCGCTCGGAGTCGAGCCACCGGTGCGTCAGGAACAGGAAGAAGGCGGTGACGCTGAGGTAATAGACGACATGCTGCGTGTCGATGACTCCCTGGTGGAAGTCATCGAAGTGGCGCGCGAAGGTCGCCTGCTCCATGACGTCGCGCCAGGCCGGGTCGAACAGCTGCGCCGCCAGTCCCATGACCCACAGCGCGATGAGGGTCAGCAGGCTCAGGACGCCGGCGAGGATCTGGTGCTCGGTCAGCGCCGAGAAGAAGACCCCGACGGCGATGAACGACGACCCCAGCAGCAGCACTCCGAGGTACCCGGAGAGCAGCGGGCCCCAGTCAACCTCGGTCTTGGCCGCGAGGAAGAGCGGAAAAACCAGCGTGAGCCCCACCATCACCGCCACCAAGGCCTGCGTTCCGGCGAACTTTCCGACCACGACCTGCAGCGTGGTCACCGGCGAGGTGAACAGGAGCTCCGCCGTCTGCTGCCGGCGCTCCTCCGCAATCACCCGCATGGTGAGGAGGGGGATGATCACGAGCATGAAGAACTGCATGTTGGCGACCATCGGACGCAGGACCATCTCGTGGAGATCGAGCTGCTCGAGCCCGCCCGGCTGCTGCGCCATGCGCAGCGTCGCCTCGGAGTAGTAGCGCACGAAGATATTGAAGAAATACCCCACCGCGAGCAGGAAGGCCGAGGTCAGCACATACGCCAGCGGCGAGGCGAACAGCGACTGCACCTCGCGGCGGGCGATCGCGATGATGTTCCTCACGCGGCCTCCCGCTCGGAGGCGCCCGCGACCGCCCCGAGGTAAACCTGCTCGAGCGCCGCGACCGGCGGCGAGAGCAGCAGCAATCCCCATCCCGCCGCGGCGACGCAGGCGGCGATCGCCTCGCGCGGGTCCCCTCCGGGCACCACCTTGATCCGGTAAAGCCCGGGTTCGCCGGCCGTCACCTCCGCGACCCCCGGCAGCGCCGCCAGGCGGCCGGCGACCTCCGCGGCATCGCGGACGACCCGGACCTGGAGCCGGTTCCCCTGCGTCAGCTCCAGGAGAGGCGCGTCGACCACCAGGCGGCCGTCGCGGATGATCGCGACCCGGCCGCACGTCGCTTCGACCTCCGGCAGGATGTGGGTCGAGAGGATCACCGTGTGGCTGTCGGCGAAGGAGCGGATCAGATTCCGGATCTCGATGATCTGCGCCGGGTCGAGCCCCACGGTCGGCTCGTCGAGGATGAGCACCTCCGGATCGTGCACCAGGGCGGCGGCGAGCCCCACCCGCTGGCGGTACCCCTTCGAGAGATTCCCGATCAGGCGGCGTCGCACCGATCCCAGCCCACACCGCTCGAGCGCGGCGTCGACCTTCGACGCGCGCAGCGAGCGTCGCAGCGCATGCAACTCCGCGACGAAGCTCACGAAGGTCTCCACGCGCATCTCCGGGTAGACGGGGGGGTTCTCCGGCAGGTACCCGATCCGCCGCTTCACCTCGAGCGGATGGCGAAAGACGTCGAACCCGGCGATCTCCGCCGTTCCGGAGGTCGCGGGCAGGTAGCCGGTCAGGATGCGCATGGTGGTCGTCTTCCCGGCCCCGTTCGGCCCGAGAAAACCGAGCACCTCGCCGCGCTGGACCTCGAAGGAGATGCCGTCGACCGCAACGCGCTCTCCGAATCTCCGCGTCAGTGCCGCAACCCGTATCATCTGTAAAAGATCCTCCGCATAGCCGTCGGCTGGCCTCCCGCACCCCGCAGCGTCGCCCGCATCGTTCCTCCGGAGCGCCGCGCGATCGGAGAGGCGGACGGGCCGAATTGCGAGTTCGATTTGGGAGCGCCCGCGGGAACGCAGAACACGCTCCGCATCATTCCGGGAGCCGCGTGGCGGTGCGGCTCCGATTCAGCGGGCAGTGCGACGTATCTTACGGAGCGTGCCGGAGGGTGTCAAGAAATCGACCCGGCCCGGCGCCGGGCGATCTCTGCAAGATACCTTTCCGCGATGCGCGCGAGCGTCGCACCTCGATCCGCACCCGCCGGCGCCTGCTCCGCCGGCGCCGCGGGGGACGGGAAAACGGCTGCGGCGGGGATGGCAAGGGAGGCCATCCCGATCTCGGGAGGGTCGCCGCGGTGAGGCACGAGGCTCGAGTTCCCCGCCGGCGACACCCGTTCCGCCGGGCGCCAGAGCCCCGGCCGGATGCGGAACTCCAGCTGTCGCGGAGCTTCCTTTCCCAGGCGGCGGCGGACCCGCTCGAGGATCTGCGGCGACCAGCGTGAAAGCGTGTCGCGCCACTCCGGACCCGCGACGTCGACCGTCATCACGCCGTCCGCGAGCTTGGCGAACTGCGTGCTCCGATCGAGCCGCTTACCGACCGCCGACCGCCAGGCGGCCAGCGCGACGAGATGGCGTCCCTGGCCATGCCGCGGCAACTGAGCCCCCGCGCCCGCCGCGATCTCGTCGACACGGCGAAACCCGGCGTCTCGGCTTCGCCTCGGCTTCATGGCGCTCCGCTGGTTGGGGACCCGCGCGCCCCTGGCGCGCCCGACCTGGTTGGGAGGATGTCTTGGCAAACTGATCCTACCGGCCTCCCACCCGCGGGTCAACCGACAGGGTTGAAGCCGGGCCGCGCCTCTGGCAACATCTCTCACAGTCATGCCGAAGGACGTGCCGATCCGCAATCCAGTGCTGAGTCCTGCCGGGCTGCTCCCGGAGGAGTTGCTGCGCCATCGGCCACTCCCCCTGCCCGGCGCCACGACACCTCCGACGGCGAGCGCTTGCCGCTTCGTCGCATCGTACGGCGGTGTCAGCACCTGCACCGACACGGCCTATCTCGGTGGCTTCTGCCGCTTCCACCACGACTGCTTCAGCCGCGGCGAGATCAGCCCGCTCGGTCGCATCCTGGACGTGGTCAAGGACCAGAAGCGCCGGCGGGAGATCAACTGGCACGGCGCGACCCTGCCAGATTGGGACCGCCTCACCGCCGACCCCATGACGGGAGAGGACCGCTAGACGGAGCTTCACGCCCTCACCCGGCAAGCCCCGGACGCGGCGAGAGTGCGACCGCTAGAACCGGACCCAGCGCAGCAGCGCCGCCGCGGGCTGTGCCAGCCGCAGCATCGAGGGCCACCCCAGGCTCGCCTCAACCACAGCGAGGGCGGCAATCACCAGGGTGAGCGCCTGCAGCAGGACTCGCGGCAACTCGCGGGCCAGACGCGCGGCAGCGATCCCCTCCCCCTGCCTCGCCTTGAAGGCCGCGTGCGCGAACGGGAGCACGGCGGCAAACCAGGCGCAGAAGTTGACGGCCGGCACCCCGCGCAGCACGGGCGGGGGGGACGGCGGCCAGGACCAGAATCCCGCCGCGGTCGCAACAGGATCGAGTTGCAGGTCGAGCGCCAGGGCCATGCCGGTTGCCACGAGGGCGCGGCGGAGCGCGGTCGCCCGCGCCCCCGCCAGGAGCGGCGCGGCGTGCCACAGGGGATAGAACACCAGGCACCATCCCAGGCTCGTGGCGAGCGGCGCGGGGAACAACGGTATCCGGATCCGGAACTGATCCTCGCTGAAGAACCCGAGCGCCACCCCGCCGTTCTCCAGGATCAAGCCATAGACGAGGCCCACCCCGAGGAGTCCCGCGAGCTTGCCGGGCTGGCTCGCCAGCGCCGCGTGCGTCGCCAGCAGGGTGAAGGCGCCGAGCGCGAGGACCTCGGTGACGAGCGCGAGTGCTTCCGGGGCCAGACGTCCGGCGGTGCCGCCCGCAAAGATCGCAGCGAGCAGCGTGCCCGTCGCCGCCAGCAACAGGAGCAGGGACGGACGCGCCAGCGGGGCGCGCCGCAGCGCGACTGTGCCCAGCAGGAACGGCAGCGCGAAGCTCCGCAACGCCGGAGCAGCGGGTAGCCCGAGCTGTACAACCTCCAGATTGAGCACCAGGAACGGAGAGAGCCAGAGGTAGACGAGCGGGAAGTCGTCCCAGCCGCTCCGCAACCATCGTGGAAGGGTCAGCGGCCCGTCCTCCGCAGGCTCATCTGGCGTTCCGCGTCGTCTCTCGGTAACGACGGACCGCACGCAGATGCTCCGGAAGCGTTCGGGTGAAATGGTGGCCACCCGTCCCGCTGGCGACAAAGTAGAGATAGTCGCTGGCGTACGGTTCGATCGCGGCGCGCAACGCGGCTTCCCCGGGGCTCGCGATCGGTCCGGGCGGAAGTCCGGCATGGAGGTAGGTGTTGTAGGGAGACTCGAAGCGGAGATCGGCGCGCGTGAGGGGTGACCGGCTCCGGCCGTTCAGCGCCAGCGCGAATGCCACCGTCGGATCGCACTGCAGCAACATTCCGCGGCGCAGGCGATTGCGGAAGACGGAGCCGACCAGCGCCCGCTCGGAGGGGATGTGAGTCTCCTCCTCGATCAGCGACGCCAGGGTCACGGCCTCGCGCGGCGACAGCCCCGAGGCCCGTGCGGCGCCCACCCGCGCCGCCGTGAACACCTCGCGGAAGCGGCCCACCATGCGCGCGACGATCTGGTCCACAGGAGTCCGCCGCGCGAATTCGTACGTGTCCGGGAAGAGGTACCCCTCCAGATCGCTCGCCGCCGGATCGAGATCCGCAATCGCCTCCGTGCGACGCGCGGCGGCGCGCACGCTGCCGGCATCGGCCCACCCCTCCCCCTCGAGCAGTGCCGCGACCTCGGTGACCGTCAATCCCTCCGGCACCGTCAGCCGGTGACGCACGACTTCGCCGCGCAGCAGCGTGTCACGGACTGCGAAGAGGGTCCGCGGGCCGGAGAATCGGTACTCCCCCGAGCGCAACCGCGGCGCGCTCCCGTCGAGGCGCACCAGCCAGCGAAAGGTCCAGGCGCTGCGAATGACGCCGGCGCGTGCCAGGATCTCCCCGGCGCCGCTGCCGGACACGCCGTCCGGGATCTCGACCACCACCGCCTCGGCGGCGAACCCCTGATAAGGGCGGCCCAGCAGGGCAAGCGCGAGAAGGAGACCGGCCAGCGGCAGGACCCACAGCGCCACGACGACGACGCGACGGATCAAGGCCCCGCCTCGCTCACGCCCGAGGCGGCCCGCCCGCCGCGGCGCAGGCGCCGAGGAACGACTCCAGGATCAGGGCCGCGGCGATCCGATCGGTTGCACCCTGGCGGCGCTCCTCGCGGCGCACGCCGGCGGAAACCAGCAGCCGCTCCGCCTGGGCCGAGGTCAGGCGCTCGTCCCATCCCACCACGGGCATTCCGCAGGCCGCGCGCAGCCGTTCGAGGAGAGCCTCGGCCGCCGCGCAGGCCGACCCACGGCTGCCATCCATGTTGATGGGCAGCCCGACCACGATCGCCACCACCTCATGCTGCGTCGCCAGCGCCTGGATCGCCTCGGCGTCGCGCCGGTCGCTGCGGCGCACGAGCGTCGTCAACGGCTGGGCGAGAATGCGCCCGGGATCGCTCACGGCGACCCCGATGCGCTTGCTGCCGGGATCGATGGCCAGGAGACGACCGCAGGAGGGAATGACGGTCGCTGGAACCGTCGCTGATTCCGGCTGCGGCGCCGCCTCCGGCGGCCTCAACGCGCCGCGCCGCGCCGTCGTCCGCGCGCGGGCCGGCGGCTCCCGCCGCGAGCGGCGGGCTCGGGGTCGGGGTGAGGAAAGTTCGGCAGTTCCGTCAGCGGGATCGGCTGTCCGACGTGCGCCTCGATCTCACGCAGGCGAGGTATCTCTCCGGGGGCCACGAAGGTGACCGCGTCTCCGCCCTTGCCGTAGCGAGCCGTCCGCCCGATGCGGTGGACGTAATCGTCCGGCGTGTGCGGCAGGTCGAAGTTGACGACGTGGGTGATGTCGTCGATGTCGAGGCCGCGGCTAGCGACGTCGGAGGCGACCAACACCCTCAGTGTCCCCTCGCGAAACAACTTCATCGTCGCCTCGCGGTTCTGCTGGCTGAGCAGGCTGCTCACCGAGCTGGACCGGCAGCCGGCGAGCGCCAGACCGCGCGACACCTCTGCGGTCGCTTCCCTGGTGCTGCAGAAGACGAGCACCTTGTCCAGCCCCTCCGCCTGCAGCAGACGGCGCAGCAGGTTGGCCTTGTCCCGTTCCTGGACGAGAAACGCCCGCTGCCGGATGCCGCGCGCGGTGATCTGCTCCGGCTCGATGCGGACCTCCTCCGGGTAGTACATGAAGTCGCCCGACAGCACCTTGATCTCGTCTGGGAAGGTCGCGGAGAACAGCATCGTCTGCCGGCTTTGCGGGCACTTGCGCAGGATCGTGCGGATGTCCTGGATGAACCCCATGTCCAGCATCCGATCCGCCTCGTCGAGGACCAGGAAGCGAATCTGACGCGTGCGCAGGTACGCCGACTGGAGGAAATCGAGCAGGCGCCCCGGCGTCCCCACGACCAGGTCGACCCCGTCCTTCAGCGCCTGGCGCTGCGGACCGAGCGAGGTGCCGCCGTAGACGACGGTCGAGCGCACGCCGATGCGCGATCCCACGCGCGCCGCCTCCTCTCCGACCTGCAGCGCCAGCTCGCGCGTCGGACAGATGACCAGCACCTGCAGCTCGCCGGTCGGCCGCAGCGCCTGGAGGATCGGGACCAGGAAAGCCAGCGTCTTCCCGGTGCCGGTCTGGGCCATCCCGAGGAGATCCTTCCCCTCCAGCAGGATGGGGAGTGCCATCTCCTGGATGGGAGTACAGTGGGTGTAGTTACATGCCTCGAGGGCATCGACCAGATCGGTGCGCAGGGGAAAATCTCGGAACCGTTTCGACAAAGGTCTCTCTTCAACCAGACCGGGACGCGCGCCCGTGGAGCGCGCCGCGAGGCCTGGTTTGGGGGGGGCCGCGACGTTCAGTGGCGGATCCTCTCCCAGTAGGAGGGGAAGGCGAACTCCGGGCTGTTGTCGGTCGTGTGGCAGGAGAGGCAGCGGTTGGCGTCGGTCGCGCCGTAGGGCTGAGAGGGGTCCTCCAGGTGGGCGCCCGCGGCGTCGTGACACGCCTCGCACTGGACATTGGCGAACTTCGGGGTGAGCTTGAGGTTGCGGAAGCCGTTGGTGCGCCGGTTGCCGGTCACGTGGCACCCGACGCAGAGTGGATTGAACTCCTGTCCCGCGTCGATCAACACCTGCATCGCGTGCGCATGCTTGCTCGTCTCCCACACGGTATACGCCGCCTGGTGGCACGTCTTGCACTCCGCGGCCCCGAAGAAGAGGGAGTGCGCGGGAATCTTGCCAGGGACCCCGGATGTCTCGGTGGCCGCCGCCTCACGATAGAACTCGTTGATCTTGAGATTGGCCTCGTCCTCGAACGCCTTCATCGGGGGGTCTTGCGGGTAACGCATGTCCAGGAAGGGGTGGCGCTTGGTGATCTCGCTCAGGCCCTTGCTGTTGAAGAAGACGCGCAACTCTCCGAGGCGCTTCCCCTGGTTGCCGGCGTACACCACCGACACGCGCGGCGGGGAGGCGAGATTGTCGGACACCAGTTCCCCGTTCCCGGCGAGCACCAGATCCACCCCGGGGACCTCCGCGAGCAGGACGTCCACCTCCGGTGGGGTCAGATTGGTTAGCAGGATTACGAGATCGCTCTGCTGTCGCAGTGGTGGCACCAGGCGCGCCGCCGCCTTCACCGGGGACTGGATGACCACCTTGCGATCGTCGGCCGTCCGCATGAGGAAACCGGGGTTCCCCCTGCACAGGCCGAGGATTCCGACGCGCAGCGGGACCTGTCCGCGCCACGAGCCCGGCTCCAGCGTCTTCACCGTCGCCGGAGCGAATACCGGCTTGCCACTCTCCTGCCAGGTGATGTTCCCCGACAGGAGCGGAAACTCCGCCTTCGCGGCAAGCGACTGGAACTCCGCCAGGCCCACCGCCAGCTCACGTTCGGTGACGTTCACCGCGGTGTACCCCAGCCGCGACATGCCGTTGAGCAGCGTCTCGGTCTGGAACTTCCCCGCCGCGCTGTTGTCGCCCGAGAACTCGCCGCTGTCCACCCACAGCACCGGGGTCTGGGGATACATGCCTCGGAACATCTGGACGTAGGCGGCCCGCCGGGCCAGCCCCCCCGCAGGGTTCTTGGGTCAGCCACAGGGCTGGTAGTACCCCTGCACGACCGAGGTGAGCAGGATCTCCAGATCCGGCGCGGGGCCGGGGGCGACCAACGGCTCCGGGGGGGCGGCGGCGTGGATCTCGACCGCGGGGACCGTCCCGGGGCGGACCTTGATCACCTCATCGTTCGCGGCTCCCTGCCTGGCGGAGCCCCCCGTCCCACTGGGGGCTGTGCTGCCCCCCGAAAGCCATACCAGAGCGAGGATCAGCGCGGCACCACGGAGCGGCCCAAGTCGAGTGTTCATGTCGGTCTGCAAGCCTCTGTCGTCCCGGATCGGAAGGCGGCGGAAGGTCCGAATCGCCTGCCGGATTTGCGGTGTATTATACTCAACTGACTCAACTTATTCAACCTCACGACTTTGCGGGGAACGGTTCGCCACGGCCCCTCCAAGGACCCGCGATGAGCACCGCTACCCCACGCCTCCCAGGTTCCCTGCCGCAACTGCTCCTCGCTTCCGCCTCCCCACGCCGGCGTGCCTTGCTCCACGCCCTCGGACTGACGCCGGTGATCGAGGTCAGCGAGGTCGACGAGAGCGTGCACCCCGGCGAGCCGCCAGAGGCGGCGGTGCGCAGGCTCGCGGAGGCGAAGGGGCTCGGTGCGCACCGCCGGAACCTGGAGGCGCTCGTGCTGGCAGCGGACACCCTCGTCGTGCTGGATGGGCCGCAGGGGGCGCTCCCGCTCGGCAAGCCCCGCGACCTCACCGAGGCCGCGGCGATGCTGCGTCAGCTCTCCGGGCGCCAGCACCGCGTGCTGACCGGAGTGTCGCTGCACTCCCCCCGGCGCGCAGTCGTCTCCGAGGTCGCGGAGACGCGCGTCCGGTTCGCGCCGCTCGCCGGTCGCGTCATCGAATGGTACCTGCGAACGGGTGAGGCAATCGACAAGGCCGGGGCGTACGGCGTCCAGGGTGCCGCGGCCCTCTTCGTCGAGCACCTCGAGGGTTCCTGGACGAACGTGGCGGGGCTCCCGCTGGAGCGCCTCCCGTCGCTCTTCACCTCGGCGGGGTACGACCTGTCCGACTTCCTCGGCGCGCCTGCCGAGCCCAAGTAGCAGCCAGCGCTGCGGCGCTCGGCGCAGTCCCGGGCTACTCTTCCTCGCGCCGCCAGCGCAGCACGGGACGCCGCGCGGCCGCGGCCTCGTCGAGGCGTCCGATCGGGGTCGTGTGGGGGCTCGAGCGCACCCGCTCCGGTTCCTCGCGCACTTCGCGCTGTATCGCTTCCACCGCGGCGACGAACAGGTCGAGCTCGTGCTTTCCCTCCGACTCGGTCGGCTCGATCATGATGGCCCCCTTCACCACCAGCGGGAAGTAGACCGTGGGAGCGTGGAAGCCATAGTCCATCAGCCGCTTCGCGACGTCGATCGTGGTCACCCCGGTGCCGTCGAGGTGCCGATCCGAGAACACCACCTCGTGCAGCGACGGCGTCGAGTAGGCCGGCGACATGGTGTCGCTGAGGCGGCGGCGCAGGTAACGCGAGTTCAGCACCGCAAGCTCGGTGTTGCGGCGCAGCCCCGGCGCGCCGAGCGCCAGGATATACGCGTAGGCGCGCACCATCATCCCGAAATGACCGTGGAAGGTCGCTACCCGGCCGACGCTGCGCGGCCGATCCTCCTGCCAGCGATAGCGACCGTTCTCGTGGACGACGCGGGGGACCGGGAGGTACGGCTCGAGCGCCGCCGCGACCGCGACGGCGCCGGCGCCGGGCCCCCCGCCGCCGTGCGGGGTCGAGAATGTCTTGTGCAGGTTCAGGTGCATCACATCCACGCCGGCGTCACCCGCCCGGTGCACGCCGACGAGGGCGTTCATGTTGGCGCCGTCCATGTACACGAGGCCGCCAGCCTCATGCACCCAGGCGCAGATCTCCGCGATCCGGTCCTCGAAGATGCCGAGGGTGTTCGGGTTCGTCAGCATCAGGCCGGCCACGTCGGGGCCGAGGCGAGTGCGCAGCGCGTCGACGTCGAGGCGTCCGTTGGCTCCCGAGGGAACGGTCTCGACGCCGAAACCGCACAGCCGGGCGCTCGCCGGATTCGTCCCGTGCGCGGAATCGGGGATCAGCACGATCGAGCGCCGCTCCCCCCGATCCGCCAGGAGCGAGCGCATCATCATCACCCCGGTCTGCTCCCCCGAGGCGCCGGCGGGGGGCTGCAGCGACACCGCGCGCATGCCGGTAATCTCGGCGAGCATCCGCTCGAGCTCGTGGATGAGGGCGAGCGTCCCCTGCGCATCTTCCTCCGCGGCAAGCGGGTGGGAACAGGCGAACCCCTCGATGCGCGCCGCGTTCTCGTTGAACCGCGGGTTGTATTTCATCGTGCACGAGCCGAGCGGATACAGGCCGAGGTCGATGGCGTAGTTCCAGCGGCTGAGGCGCGTGAAGTGCCGCACCACGTCGAACTCGCTCAACTCCGGAAAACCGTCGATCTCCGCGCGCAGGTGACGCCCGTCGATGCCGCCCGTCCCGGCATCGGGGTACTCCGAAGGGGGCAGGTCGATCCCCCGCCGTCCGGGAGACGAGACCTCGAACAGGAGCCGCTCCCGCTCGCGGAGGCCGCGCTCTCGCGGCGCGGTCATCGAACCCCTCGCTGCGCGCCGGTCTCGATGGCCGCGGCCAGCCGGTCGATGTCGTCGCGGCGCGTGAGTTCCGTGGCACAGATCAGCATGGCGTCCTCGAGGCCGGGCTCGTAGCGACCGAGGGGCAGCCCCGCGATCACTCCCTGCTCGCCGATCCAGCGGCGATACGCCTCGGCGGGCCCCGGAAGCCGCAGCACGAACTCGTTGAAGGTGGGAGCGGTGAACGCGAGCGAGCAGCCGGCCACCTCGGACAGTCGCCGCCTGGCGTAGGCCGAGGCGTCGAGGTTCCGGCGCGCGATGGCCCGCAACCCCTGCCGCCCGACGACGGCGAGGTAGATGGTCGCCACCAGCGCGCACAGTCCCTGGTTCGTGCAGATGTTCGAGGTCGCCCGCTCCCGGCGGATATGCTGCTCGCGAGTGGACAGCGTCAGCACGTACCCCCGTCTCCCCTCCGCGTCCCGGGCCTCCCCCACGAGCCTTCCCGGCAGCTGTCGCAGGTAGCGCTCGCGGCTGGCCATCAGGCCGACGTAAGGGCCCCCGAATTGCACCGGCAGCCCGAACGACTGACCCTCGCCCACCACCAGGTCGGCACCGAACCGCCCCGGCCCGGCCAGCAACCCGAGAGAGACCCCCTCGGCGACCACCCCCACGAACAGCGCCCCGTGGCGTTGGGTGCGCTCGACCGCGTCGGACCAGGCCTCGACGCACCCGAAGAAGTTCGGGCTCTGCACCGCCACGCAGGCCACGTCGTCGCCGAGCAGGCGCTCGAGCTCCGCCAGGTCCGAACGGCCGTCCGCGGCGCGCGGAACCTCCTGCACCTCGAGCCCGACGTGCCGGACCAGCGTGCGCACCACGGCCCGGTAGTGAGGATGGATGGCGGCCGACAGCAGCACACGCTTCCGCCCGGTCACCCGGTTTGCCATCAGCACCGCCTCGCCGAGCGCGGTCGCGCCGTCGTACAGCGAGGCATTCGCGACCTCCATCTCGGTGAGCTGACAGATGAGCGTCTGGAACTCGAAGATCGCCTGCAGCGTCCCCTGGCTGAACTCCGCCTGGTACGGCGTGTAGCTGGTCAGGAACTCCCCGCGCAGCACCAGATGGTCGATGATCGCCGGGATGTAATGATGGTAGGCGCCTGCCCCGAGAAAGCTCGGGAGCCTCCCGGCGTGCCGGTTCGACTCGGCCAGGCGCCGGAGCCGGCGGTCCAGCTCCAGCTCGGAGAGCGGCCCGTCGATCGCGAGGTCCCGGCCGAGGCGCAGCCCGGACGGGATCGAATCGAACAGGGATCCCAGATCGGGTGCCTCGACAGTGCGCAACAACTCCGCAACGTCCGCGTCACTATTCGTGTGGAAGCGCACGTCAGTGCTTTGCCTCCGCAAGGTACTGGGCGTACTGTGCCGCGGTCATCAGCCCGCTGACCTCGGCGGGGGCGCTCAGCCGCAAGCGAATGAGCCAGCCCTGGCCGTACGGGTCGGAGTTGATCGTCGCGCACCGTTCCGGGGACTCCACCAGCTCCTGGTTGATGGCGACCACCTCGCCGCCCAGCGGCGCATACACCTCGGCCACCGCCTTCACCGACTCGACGGTGCCGAACTCATCCCCCCCGGCCAGGGCGCGCCCGACCTCGGGAAGCTCCACGAACACGATGTCGCCGAGCTCCTGCTGCGCATGTGCGGTGATCCCGACGACCCCCTCGCCGCCTTCCAGACGCACCCACTCATGGTCCTTGGTGTAGTAGAGCGACTCCGGCACCATGCAAGGCTCCTTCTCGCCGCGCTAGCGACGCGGGCGGCGATAGAACGGGGTCGGCACGACCCGGGCACGCAGGCGGCGCTGCCGCACCTCGACCTCGACCTCCGCTCCAACCTCGGTGTGCGAGATCGGGAGGTAGGCCCGCGCGATGTTCTTCTTGAGGAACGGAGCGTACGATCCGCTCGTGACCTCCGAGACCTGCTGCCCCTCGATCCAGACAGGGTAGCCATGACGCGCGATGCCGGGGTCGATCGTCTCGAGCCCGCACATCCGCCGCCGCACTCCATCGCGGCGCTGTGCGAGCAAGGCGTCGCGGCCTAGGAACTCCCCGCGCTCGAGCTTGACGATGAAGTCGAGCCCGGCCTCGAGCGGCGACGTCTCGGTCGTGATGTCATTGCCGTGCAGGAGCATCCCGGCCTCGAGACGCAACGTATCGCGCGCCCCCAGGCCGGCCGCGACGAGGCCGAGCGGCGCTCCGGCCGCGAGCAGCCGGCGCCACACGCCCGCCGCCCTCGCCGTGGGGAGGAAGAGCTCGAAGCCGTCTTCCCCCGTGTACCCGGTGCGCGCCACGATTGCATTCTCGCCGGCGACCTTGGCCTGCGTCACGTGGTAGTAGCGCAGGCGCTCCAGCGCGGTGTCGGTGAAGGGGGCGAGGATCTCGCTGGCCTTGGGTCCCTGGATGGCGATGAGTGCGAACTCGTCGCTCCGGTCGAGCACCTGGGCGCCCCCGGCGTGCTCCCGCATCCAGGCCAGATCGGCCGCGGCGTTCGAGGCGTTCACGACCACCAGAAACGACCCCTCGCGCCAGCGATAGACGATAACGTCATCCAGGATCCCCCCGTCGGGCAGCAGGAGAGCCGAATAGTGCGCCTGACCCGGCGCGAGCGCGGCGACGTCGTTGCAGGTGAGGCGCTGCAAGGCGTCCGTGGCACCGGGGCCGCACACCTCGACCTCTCCCATGTGGCTGACATCGAACAACCCCGCTGCCACGCGCACCGCAAGATGCTCCTCGACCACGCCGGCATACTGGACTGGCATCTCCCAGCCGGCGAAGGGGACGAGACGAGCGCCGGCCTCGACGTGGACCGCATGGAGCGGGGTACGCTTCAGAGGAGGAGTCCGATCCATCTCGGGACGGTTCCTGGACCGGGCCACGGCCTGGCGAGGGTTCGTAAGGGTCCGCTGTGCCTCGCGGCGGAACACCAGGTAAGAAGGGGCTCAAAACGTACCACACGCGATTTCGGAGTGTCAACAAACTGGCTTCCCCGCTTGCCACTCCCCCCGCGGAATCCCTATCATTACCCGACCGCCTCACGGTGGTCGTCAGCGCCACCCTAGCGTCGCGCGCCCGGGAGAGTTGTTCCCCCATGACCGAACCGCGGACCGAGTACATCGTCGGGTGTCCGACCTGCACGGGCGAGTTCGACGCGGCGAGCGCCATCTGGTGCTCCTGCGACCCGCAGAACCCCACGAAGCTGTGCCCGTTCTGCCTGAGCTGCTTCTGCGAGGCACAGGAGGCGTTCCGGGAGGAGTTCTGGCGCGCCGCGCCGCCGGAACTACTCGATGAGCGCAAGGCACTCAAGGAGGCGCGCCTGCTCCTCGGGGACATGTTGGTCCGCGCGGGCGTCATCTCGATGGATCAGCTCGTCCAGGGGCTGAAGCTGCAGAAGGCGCAAGGCCTCCGCCTGGGGGACGCGCTCATCTCGCTCGGCTACCTCACGAAGGAGCGCATGGAGGAGTTCCTGCGCGTCCAGCAATCCGTCGTGAGCTTCGACCTGTCGCGCGTCTTCCTCGACCTGTCGCTGATCCGGCAGATCGGGGTGGAGTTCTGCCGCCGCCAGCGCATTCTCCCGCTCGAGAAGGACAGCTTCAAGAACCGGACGCTGCTGACGCTAGCGATGGCGAACCCGGCGGATGCCGACACCATCAATCGCGTGCAGCGGATGAGTGGCTGCCAGGTGGTGGCAGGTCGCGCGGCGGAAGAAAAGATCCTCGAGGTACTGCACACGCACTTCCCCGACGAGGTGGCCGCCCCGGAGACAAGCGCGGAAACCGTCTCGGAGACCCACGCCGAGCCGGCTGCTCCCGCAGTCCCGGCGGGAGCGCCGCCGGCGCCTCCCGGGCCCAGCGGCGACCCGCCCCCGTCGGACGAGGAAACCGCGCGCCTCACGAACCGCTTGCTACGGACCGGGGTGGAACGAGGCGCGGAAGAGATCCGCCTCTCCCGCCGGGGCGACTCGCTCGAGGTGCGTTATCGGATCGGCGGGCGGGTCTACCGCGCCGGAGCTCCACAGGGGGCCAACGCCGCCGCGGTGCTGGACTGCGTCCGGCGTCTGGCCGGAATTGACGCCGGCGGCGAGGGGCGGGTCCGCATTCCCTTCGCCGGCGGCGAGGCCGTCCTGCAAGCCCTCGCCGGCGTCGACCTCGCCGAGGGGGGCGGGATCATCCTGCGGCCCGTCTGACCGCACTCAGGCGCCGGCCCGAAGCCTGAAAAAATCCTCGGCGGCCTGGACCAGCGATTCCAGCGTCGCCTCTCCTGGTTGCAGATCCACCGCCAGTCCCGCCTCGCGGGCGGTCGCCGCGGTGATCGGCCCGATGCAGCCGATCGCAGCCGTGCCGACCAGTCCCGGCAAGTTCTCCGCCCCGAGCAGCTGCACGAAATTGCGCACCGTGGTCGACGACGTGAAGGTGATCAGGTCGACCCCCCCCTCGAGCGCCGCTCGCGCCTGCTCGGCGCCCCCCGCGGGGAGCAGCGTCCGGTAGACGGGCACCACGTCCACCTCGATCCCCTGGGCGCGCAGCCCCTCGGGGAGGAGGTCGCGCCCCTCGAGCGCACGGGGGAGGAGCACCCGGGCCGGGCCGCCCGAGGTCCGGCTCGCGAGCAGGCGCCGCGCCTCCGCCAGGGCCCCCTCCGCGCGGAACTCCTCCGGCACCGCCGCGACCAGGACCCCGCGGCTGCGCAGCGCCTTGGCCGTTGCCGGGCCGATGGCGACGACCTCATTCCCGGCCAGCGCGTCGATCTCCTTCCCCCGCTCCTCGACTCGCGCCAGGAAGCGTTCGACCGCGTTGGCGCTGGTGAAGATGACGAGGTGATAGGCGTCGAGACTGCCTATCGCGCGATCGACCGGCCCCCAGTCCTCCGGGTCGCGGATCTCGATGGTGGGGAGGCGAACGACCTCGGCCCCGGCCGCCGTGAGCAACTGGGAGAGCGGCTCGTCGCGTGGCCCCGCCCGGGTCACGAGAGCGCGCCGTCCGGCGAGTGGCCGGGACGAGGCGTCCATCATCCGCTCGGGGGGCCCGCACCGCCTCCCAACAGTTCGGCCGCACCGTCCTCGATGCACCGGGCTGCCAGTGCGGCGCCGACCGCCTCAGGGTCGCGCGCGTCGCCGTGCGCCTCCCGGCGGAGGAGCCGCGAACCGTCGGGCGTTGCCACGACGCCGCGGAGTCGCAACGCCGTCCCCGCAAGCGTGGCCAGCGCCGCGATCGGCACCCGGCATCCCCCCCCGAGCGCGCCGAGGAACGCGCGCTCGGCGCGCACCGCCGCCATGGTCGCGGGGTGGTCGAGCTGCGCGGCGGCGGCGAGGGCGCGAGGATCGTCCGCACGCGTCTCGATCCCGAGCGCCCCTTGTCCCACCGCGGGGAGGGAGAGGTCGACGTCGAGTGGCACCCAGGGGACATCGAGGCCGAGCCTGCGCAGCCCCGCCACCGCGAGTATCATGGCGTCCGCCCGCCCTTCGAGGAGCCGCCGGACGCGGGTGTCGATGTTGCCGCGAATCGGGAGGATCTCCAGATCCGCGCGCCAGTGACGCAGTTGCGCTCCGCGCCTGGGTGCCCCGGTCGCGACGCGGCTCCCCCGCGGCAGGTCCGCGAACTCCCAGCGACTGGCGCTGAGCAGCGCATCGCGTGGATCCTCGCGCTCCGGACAAGCGGCCAGCGCCAGCCCCGCAGGGAGCTCGCCGGGCAGGTCCTTCAGGCTGTGCACCGCCAGATCGATGTCGCCCGACAGCAGCGCTTCCTCGATCTCCTTGACGAAGAAACCCTTCCCCTCCAGGCGGTCGAACGCGACCGACCCCTGCTGGTCTCCCTGGGTCCTGATGACCCGGATCTCGACCGACGTGCCGGGCAGCCGCTCCGCGAGCGCCTGGCGCGCCCATTCGGCCTGCCACAGCGCCAGCTTCGATCCGCGGCTTCCCACCACCAGGGCGCGGCTCATTCGGGCGGCTCCTCCTTGGCCGGAAGGCCGGCGCCCTTGCGGCCGGGCGCCTCGCCGTCTGAGGTGTCGAGCCCGAAGATCTGGCGCACCATCGCGACGTGGTCCGCGCCCCCTCCAGTTGCGCTGCGCTTCAGGTGCTGGATCGGCCCGTGCAGCAGCTTGTTCAGGAGCGATTCGGTGATCTCCTCGACCGCGCGCCGCGCTTCCGGCGGGGCGGCCTGCAGGCGCGATCGGAAGCGCTCCACCTCGGCGTCGCGCATCCCGAAGACCTTCTCGCGCAGCGCCACGATCGTCGGACCCACCTCGCGCTCGCGGCACCACACCTCATAGGCGGCGACCTCGTCCGTGATCTGACGTTCCGCGGCCGCCGCCGCCGTGCGCCGCTCCGCCAGCCCCGCGTCCGCCACCTGCTGCAGGTCGTCGAGATCGTACAGATAGATGTTGTCGATCTGGTTGACCGAAGGCTCGATGTCTCGCGGCACCGCCAGGTCGATGAGGAACAGCGAGCGATTGCGACGCCGGCGGATCACCCGTTGTGCATCCTCGTGACGCAACACCGGAACGGTGGAGCTGGTCGAGGAGATCAGGATCTCGACCTGCTCGAGCGTCTCGAGGAAGCGCTCGAACGGGATCGCCTCCCCGTCGAAGGCGCGGGCCAGCCGCTCCGCGCGGTCGAAGGTCCGGTTCGCCACGAAGATTTTCCTGACTCCCTGCCCGTGCAGGTGCCGGGCGGTCAGCTCGGCCGTCTTCCCGGCTCCCAGGATCAGAACGCCACAGGAGGAGAGGTCTCCGAAGATCTTCTCGGCCAGCTCGACCGCGGCGAACGACACGGAAACCGGGTTCCGGCCGATGGCCGTCTCGGTGCGCAGTCGCTTCGACACGGCGAACGATCGCTGCATGAGGCTGCCTAATCCGTTCCCGAGGCAGCCCGCCGCGGCGGCAGTCTGGGCCGCCGCCTTGAGCTGTCCGAGGATTTGCGGCTCCCCGAGGATCATCGAGTCGAGACCGACCCCGAGGCGGAACAGGTGGCGCACCACCTCACTCCCCTCGAAGGTGTACACGATGCGCCCCAGCTCGTCAGCATCGAAGTGGCGCTCGGCGGCCAGGAATGCCTGGATGGCCGCGGCGGCCGGCGGTCCGCTGCCGTCGAGCAGGGCCAGCACCTCGGTCCGGTTGCAGGTCGAGAGCAGCACCGCCTCGCGCACCGGCGGGGTGCCGCAGAGCCGCCGCAGCGCATCGCCGAGCGAGTCGGGGGGAAAGGCGAGGCGCTCGCGAGTCGCAAGCGACGCGCTACGGTGGTTGATGCCGACCAGCACGAGCGTCATAGGAGCGGCACCACGACCATCCGCACGAGGATCGCCGTGAACGCGAGAATCGTCAGGTAGGAGGCCTTGCGCCCGCGCCAGCCGCTCACCAGCCGAGCGAAAAGCACCACCGCCACCAGGCTCCACGCCAGGAGTGACGACGTCTCGCGCGGCACCCAGTAGCGGTCGCTCACGTTGGCGCTGTAGACCGCCCCGATTCCGATCGCGAGGGTCAGCAGCGGGAAGCCCCACAGCAGCGCACGGTGCCCGACCTCCTCGCAACGAGCCAGCGGCGGGAGTCGCAGCAGGAAACGCGACGGCCGCTTCCCCTTCAGGCGCCGCTCCTGCATCAGATAGGCCACCGCGGCCCCGAATGCAAGAAACAGCGCGATCGAGCCCAGGGTGGCCACACCGATGTGGAAGTAGCGCATCCCCGCGTACAGTCCCGTCGGGACCCTGACGACGTCGGGCGGAAGGAAGTTGCTGATCAGGATGAGCACCACGGCCAGCGGCAGGATCAGCACGGCAAGCACGTCGAGCCGATACCGGTACGCCGCCAGCAGGTACAGGAGGATGGCGCCCCAGCCTAGGAAGGCGATCCGCTCGGATCCGAGGATGAGGGGACAGCGGCGTTCGATCCCCGCGGCCAGGGCGAACTCGACGAACTGGACCACCAGGCCCGCGGCGGCGAGCCAGTGTGCCCCGCGCAGCAACGGGGGCCGACGTGCCAGCACCGCCGCAAATGCCACCACGGCGCCGGCGGCGTAGAGTCCAAGCGCCAGCCGCGCCAACAGCAGTTCCGCGTTCACGCGCCGAGTCTATACCTCGTATTTCCCCCCCTCAACCGCGCCTCCTGCGGGCGCGCGGAGCGAGACGACCCTGCCGGCCTCCAGATGGCTCTCCAGCGCCCCGAGATCGCGGCGGGCGGCCGCGAGCCGGCCGGTCAGCGCCAGCGCTTCGGTCGGATCGACGTAGACGAGCGCGCGCAGCCACTCGGTGTCGATCGCCAGCTCGTCGAGAGTGCGCCGCGCCTCGCGGAGATCGGTCTGACAGCGAGCGCGGGCGTCGCGCTTCGCCGCGCGCGCGATCAGCGCGGGCACTCGCAGCGCCGCCGCGCGCAGCCGCCGCACGAAGCCGTTCGTACGGGCATCCTCCAGCCCCGCGGTGAGCTTGAACACCTCGACCGCGAGGTCGAACCCCGATCTCCAGGCCCGGAGCGGCCGCGCCGACCTCACTCGCGCCACTCCCCCGTCACGGGATCGAAAAGCAGGATGCGCACGCGGGAGGTGGCGCCGAACACGACCACCGCCGCGAGCCGTGACTCCTCGTCGGTGAGATACGCCGTCCCGGATGTCGCGTCCCCGAGCGGCGAGAACGAGGCGATGTTCGACGACCCGAACTGGATCGGATCGTCATCCGACTGCAGGCTGCCGCGCGACGGCGGGATTCGCGGGAAGACTCTGCCTGCCGGAATCCCGAAGCGAATTCCACCGCGTCCGTCGCCGGGGCGATACGGGATGCCGAACGGCCGATCCACGCCGCGCGCAATGTCATCCGACCGCATCCCGTCGCCGTCCCCGTCCCGGTAGTGGGCGACGCGCCAGCCGCCGTTCTCCGGCTCGAACCGCAGGCCGACGGAACAGGCGCGCGTCACCGCCGCGTGGCGCGCCGCCCGCATGCGCGCGGCGAGCTCGGCCGCCGCCGACCGCAGGCGCACGCGACCGAGCGCCGCGAGCAGCGGACCGGAGCCGAGCCCCGCGAGGATCCCGAGCAGCGCCACGATCGCGAGCACCTCGGTGAGGCTGGCGCCGGCGACCGTTCGCGACGTGCGTCCGGCGGGGCGAGAGGCGTCCTGCCGGCGCCTCCGCCCCGCCGGAGCCGACCGGATCAACCCTTGTCGGGCTTCCGCTCGCCGACCGTGACATGCTCCCGGATGCGCAGGAAGTTCTTCTCGCCGATTCCCTGCACGTTCATCAGGTCCTCGATCCGCTGGAACGGTCCGTGCTCCTTGCGGTAGTCGAGGATCCGCTGGGCGAGCGAGGGCCCGACTCCCGGGAGCGACTCCAGCTCCGGCGCGGTCGCCCGGTTCACATCGACCTTCTCCGCCGTCGCGGCGGGAGCGGCCGCCGCCTGCACCGCGAGCGGAAGGAACGGAAGAGCCACGGCGATGCCAACCGCCGCTGCGTACCGACACCACTGCATCCGACCCTGCATCAAGCCTCCTTGGTTGCCTCGGGTTCGAAAAAAGGGGGTCCGGCACCCCCGCCGGCCCCCCGACCTGCTTGCCGCGGCCGTCCGTCCTCGAGCCACCCGAGTTCGAGCCGAGCACGAATCGATTGCGGCAACACCCACGCACTGTCTGCGTTCGCTCCGGTCGCCCCTCCTTTCGTGAGAAGGCGCAGGCACGGCCGGCGGAGCGGGCGGCGCCGCCGTCTCGCCCACGCACCACGCTTCTCCATGCGCCCGCGCCCGCGCGGCCGCGCCGGAGAAAGACCGTGAACACCGCGGGACGCGGGAAGCGTCCTGGAGGAAGAGGGCTGGTAGCCGGCAGGCTGGCCCCCCGCGTCCCGCGGCATGGCGCATCAGTTGTCCCGGCCAAGTCCCGTGCCGGTCGCCGGAGCCAGGATCCGGGGCGGACTTCCGGACGCGAGTTGGCGCATCCGCCCCTCGAGGGCATCGGCGCGGCGAAAGAAGTAGACGAAGGCCCCCTCCAGCTCCTCGAGACGGAAGAACATCTCGACCGTGAGCTGGTAGCGGCGGTCCTCGAGCCCCAGCAGGACCGTCTCGCCGAGGCGCGCGGCCAGTACGGCGCGCGCGGCGTCATCCGCCACCGTGGTTCCCGCCCGACGATCGGGCGCCGCATCTTTCGGCCGCTGCTCGCTCATCCACTTGTTCCACCCTGGGCCGCCCCTAGAGCAACGCCGGTGCCACCGGCGCTCCGGTTCGCGGTCGTGCGCCCAAGTGGCACGAATGGAGCAAGTTGCCGAGCTTCGGGGGACGGGAGCGGAGCGCGGGCCCGGGTCGCGAACATGGCACCTGCGAACGCCCCGTGCGGACACCGGTCGCGCGAGACCAGAGGGGCACGCCGCCTAGAGACCCCGGACCGCTGGCGCGCGGGCGGAGAGGGAGTATCTTTGCGTGGGGATCGCATGCCGCGCCGGGCAGCGCCGATGCCGGGGCCGGCAGGCGAGGTGGGTGAAGGGGAAGGGATGCCGCAGACGTACCGGCCGGAGTTCCTCCGGCGTTTCCTGCATTGGCTTGACGGAGAGCGCTGGTGCCTGACCTGCCAGTCCTGGACTCCGCTGGCGCATCGCGACGGGCATCCCCTGCCCGCGGCCGGGAAGCGCTCGATGAAACGCCGCTACGACGACAGCACGGGGGGGCAGATCAACCGACGACGTTCTTGATGATGTCCATCGAGATCACCACGCCCATCAGCGTGATCAGGAAAAGAAACCCCACCTGCATCATCCGCTCCTTGACCTGCAGGCTCAGGTCGCGGCGCAGGATCCCCTCCACCAGCAGCACGAAGATGTGACCGCCGTCCAGCACCGGGATCGGCAGCAGGTTGATCACCCCGAGCTGCAGGCTCACCACCCCCATGAACGTCATGAACTGCTGCCAGCCGCTGCGCAGCGCCTCGCCGCTGAACTTGTAGATGTCGACCGGTCCCGACATGGCGCGGATCGACAGCCTGCCGCTCACCAGCCGCTTCAGCGTCTCGAACAGCAGCCCCGCGGAGCGCCAGTTCGATTCGAGGCTGGCCCACAGCGCCGGGCCGACCGCGTAACGGACCGGCTCGACCGCGAACGAGAACACGGCGCCCACCCTCCCCTTCTCCTCGGCGAGGACCGGCGTGACGACGAGGTCGACCGTGGCGTGATCCCGCAGGACGGAGAGCCGCAGCGGCTTACCCGCCGAGCCCTGGACCGCGGTGACCAGACGCTCGCGCCCGCCCGGGCCGAGCAGGTGTTCTCCCTCGATGGCGACGACCTCGTCTCCGATCTGCAGGCCGGCCGCCTCCGCGGGCGACCCCGCCTCGACCCCCTGCACGAGGGTGGGGATATGCGGCGACACCCCCACGTACCCCATGCCGTATTTCTCACGCGGATCCTCCAGCGGCGGCGTGGAGATCCGGAGGGGGAGGGTCAACTCCTGCGACGCGCGCCGCAGCCGCACCTGGGTGTCGCTGTTCGGACTGAGCTGCACGCGGGTGCTGAACTCCTGCCAGGACGTGACCGGCCGCTGGTCCAGCGCCAGGATGACGTCACCCGGCCGCAGCCCGGCATCCTCCGCAGGGGAGCCCGAGCGCACGTCACCCACCATCGCCGGATCCCGGAGGAAGGCGAGTTCCTCCACGCCGACGACGAACTGTCCCCAGGTGATCAGGACCGCGAGGACGAGGTTCATCCCCGCCCCCATCACGAGGATGGTGAACCGCACCGGTTTCGAGCGTGAGAGGAACTCCTCACCCGTTCCGGCGAGTCCCTCTTCCGGGTTCTCGCCCAGCATCTTCACGTACCCACCAAGGGGCAGCGCCGACACGCGATAGTCCGTCGCCCCGCGCCGGAAGCCCAGGAGTCGCGGGCCGAAGCCGAGCGAGAACACCTCCACACGCACCCCGAACAGCTTGGCGCACAGGAAGTGGCCGAATTCATGGATGAAGATCAGCGCCCCCAGGATGGCCATGAAGGCAAAGACGTTCTGCAGGCTCAAGCGACCACCCTCCCCTCCACCCGGCGCGATGCGGCCAGGCGGGCTCGTCGATCGACGTCCAGAACCTCGCTGAGCGTCGCGGGCTCGCCGTAATCCTCGGCCAGCACCCCTTCGACGAGCTCGGCAATCCCCAGGAACGGCAGCCGGCCGGCGAGGAAAGCGGCGACCGCGACCTCGTTGGCGGCGTTCAGCGCCACCGGCGCCCCCGTCCCGCTGCGCAGGGCGGCGTACGCCAGGCCCAGGCACGG